>JACXTT010005357.1_pt1 | contig 18659 bp, 14 predicted proteins | sample 9270951 | NCBI WGS metagenome assembly JACXTT01 (sample SAMN15532306, study PRJNA645909) | rock metagenome | isolation source: weathered quartz diorite | place: Puerto Rico | collected 2017-06-21 | reverse complement strand
GGGCGTCGGGAAATTTCTTCATGACCTCTGCGCGGTTCCCAACCGGGATTATCTTGGATCCATCAATCACGACCGGGCCGTCTTCGATTGGCGGCGTGGTGATGGGCAGAACCCACTGGGCTAAGTAGATGATGGGCATCGGAGAACGCTTTATTGCGGCTGGCCGATTTTGACGAGCGGATTATTCTTCGCCGACTTCACGCGATGGTAGCGATCAAGGATGGAAGTAACGTAAGCCTTAGTTGAAGCAATATCAATCCGCGCGATGAATTCGTCTTCAGTTAAAGGGCGCGCGCCACTATCAACGCGATTCCAGTCAGCCGCCCGGCTGGGCCCGGCGTTATATGCCGCCAACATCCGAGCTTCGCGCCCCGGTAGATCGTGATATTCGTCGCCGGCTTTCTGCAAGTACCAGCACGCGATTTGAATGTTCTGCTGTGGATCGCTCAGGACGGAATCGACTTCGTTCGCAGTCCGCTGCTGCATGAGTACGCCGGCGTTCGCCGCGGCCCATTCGCGGGCGACGACTGGCGTCACTTGCATCAAACCAATCTCGCCATGGCTGCCTTTCTTCCATGGACGGAAGTAGGTTTCTTCGTACGCGATGCTCCACACCAGATCCGGATCGACATGATAGCGCGCGGCTTCTTGCGCGATCGCCGCGTCGTACCGATGAATCCAATACTGATCGAGAAAGTAGAGTCCGCAGCCGGCGAGGATTAGGACAATAAGTATGATTGCGAGTCGCTTCATTCAGTAACCAAACGATGCGGAATCAGCGACGTCGGTGGTTCGCAATTTAGTTAGCGCGTGAAAATCGCGCCCAGAATTCTTGCGCCGTAGACGCGTGGTCGATGCCTTCGTAGCGGAGCCTGAGTGCTTGATCGTCGAGCACATGTCCCTGAAGCCAAACTTCTGCAGACACCGTCGCGCCGACTTGAAGGTCACAGCCGCTCAACGCGCGTGAATTAACCAGCACTTCAAGCTTCAACCCATTTACCGCGACATAGATCCAATACAGCTCGCTGCCGGAGAGGGGATTCCGCAGCGGCTTAAAAGCGATTACGCGGCCGCGCAGAATCCAGTCGTTCTCGTGTGCCGCGCGTGAAGGCACAGCACGCTCGAGCGGTAGCCAGCGAGCATTCAGCTCGCGCGCACAAACGCGCGCGCGGTACGCCAGTCCACACAACCCGACGTGCAGAGCCGGAGCGCGAAATCCTGACGTGCCGACTTCGGTGAGGTTTTGCAGTTCAAAGAGGACCTCTGTGTCGCTGCCGTCACAGTATCCGTGAACCACGGCTTCGCCTTCCTCGTCGTATTCGGTAAGCGCCCACGGGCCGATTCGCTGCGCATATCGTGCCCGAAAACCGGGGCGACAGTTCGCATAAAACACATCGCCTGTCTCGGATTCGTAAAGCACCGTCCAAACTTCCAGACCTTCGCCCAGCTTCCAGCAACGGCCGTGAATTACCGCGCCGCGTCGCGAAAGCTGCGTCGGTTCGCCGTGGTTTTCAGCCCGTTCAGCGAGAAAGTTGATGGCTTTCTCGCTCGGGATTTCCAATCCGATCGTTTCGAAGGTTGCGTCCATCAGCAGCTAAACAACTCTTAGCACTACGATGTCTTGCGCTTTCGTTCAGTTAAATCCAAATCGAGTTCAAGCTCGTCGTTTCGCGGCACTCGTTTTACGAATCCCCGAATATTTCGCTTCGGCCCATATGCGGGTCGCTTCCGCGAGCGCACCATTTCCGCAAACAAGTCGACGTCATAGTCGGCCTCGCGGGACATGGCTTCGCGAATCTTATGCAGCACGGTCAGGAATTTTGGTCGTCGATACATTAGCTAAAATTCAAACCTCTTGCTGGCTTCGATCTCGGTGCTCTCCGAAACCAGGAACTCAGGCGTGACGATCATTGGCACAAAAAATCCGGCCGCAGTATTGAATAATCTAATTCGTGTTTGCCGTCGAACATTCGCGAGGTGACCGAAGTTCCATGTAACTAGATAATCGATTTTGTGCACTGACGCAACCGCTACGTGCAAAGCATCGGCGATGAATTTGCGATGAAAGATTCCCCGCGACACATAACCATCCGCGAGAATCGCTGCTTCTTCGGTCAACTCCACCTGCTCGATATCCTTGATCAGTTTCAAGTATGCCGACCGATGTGGCTCGGCCAATCGCTCCAACTCGCGCACCACGAGTGGAGATATAACCGCGCGATACTCAGACAATTCATGTTCCCACCAACGAATGGTCAAATCGCGACGAAACGGCTCGCCGTTATCGAGATATGCTCCGATGATCGAAGTCTCTAGGTAGGTGCTGGGCTTCATCGAGAGTTGCGTTATCGCAGGCGACCTGATGCGTCCGGAGGTTGGCTGGTTTTCTGCGTGCTGTCGGGTTGCAGCGATTCAAGGCGCATCACGCCATGGGGAAAATCGAAAATCACGCGGTAGTGACGGAAGAAATTTCCGCCAAGAATGCCGCTTTGGAGGAAGCCGGCAGTTTCATTCACCGATTCGAGATCGAGGACTGCCGCATCCACATGCTCGCGGCTGTATGACCCGAGTGCGATTTTTGGCAGCATCGCGACCTTCACATTTTCAGCTACGCCAGCGGCGCCGTAAACGCGCATGCGACTGGGGCGAATAAATTCCTGCGCCTCGTCCATTGCGGCAGTTCTCTCGGACAGCACCGTGACGGTCGCGCCAGTATCGATAATAAAATTCATCGGTTTGCTAAAACCATCCACCAAAACTTCGCCGCTTAAGAAGCCACTGGCTGTCGTCCGAATGGGAATATTGATGGCCGAAGAGGGAGTGGTGGTAACGGGATTAGGGCTCGGGAGAGGGGCAGTCTGCGGCAGTTCGAGATCCTTTCGCTGCCGATCCAACGTCAACTTCATGCTGCCATAATCAACCGAGGTCGTCATGCGATTGATTGCCGCAATGCCCAGATATCCGTCCACCGGGTTTGTCTCGTCAAAAAAGTGACGGATGTACACGGGCACACTTGTCAGTCGAACTTCGCCGATCTCGATCGAGTTTAGATAGCCGTAAACAATCTCGAATTTGCCGCCGCCACCGACGGCGCGGGCCAATCCACCTCGCGCCACCGGCTTAATACCAATCTTCCGCGCCGTCTCTTCCGACAGAACCGACATGCCCGAACCGGTGTCGAGGACGAAACGCAGACTCTGCTTCGAACCGTTTACTCTGACATTGAGTATTGGTCTTAGATCAGGAGCATCAAAGGAAACGACTGTGCGGTCTGCTCCGTCCAGGTTATAAAGCGATCCTTGTTGACCGAGATAGCGGAGAAAATCGATCAGACCACGAATACGCGCGCGCCGATCTTCGTCAGTCCGAGGAGCGATTAGAAGAAATCGTTCGTAGGCATCTGCGGCCTCTTTGTAGCGTTCGGAACGGGCAGCGGCCTGACCCAAACTAAAAATGTAATCCGGCTCGTTGCCGTCGAGCGCAACCGCGCGCCGCATCCGGGAAAGGCAGACTGGCATGCGGTTCTCGTAGTAATCGACCATTGCCAATCCGGCAATTGCGATTGCCTCGTCTTCATTTAAAGTGAGAGCCGTGCGAAACTCTTCCACCGATAGACGAAAGTCTCCTGAGGCCAAAACCGCGGCACCCAACAGCGCATGCGCTCGTGAAGAGAGCGGATCGACCGCAATGACGCGCGCCGCATGATCAAAAGCCTCTTGCGAGCGACGCTGCTTGAGCAGCGCACGACTCAGTCCCAATCGCGCCTCAAGATCGTGGTCATCCTTGGCCAATATTTCGCGGTAGAGTTGCTCAGCGCGTTGGAAGTCTCCGGCGCGGAGGGCCCGTTCGGCGCGATTGCGAGCCTTATCGTTGTCTGGGGCGACCGCGGAAAAGGCGTTGGCAGAGAGCAAACAGATCCCCAGACTCAATATCAGAATCAGTCTCGGGTCTCGATATTTCATGCTATTTAAGAATCTCGCCGGTCTTCATTGACCAAAACAGCAGGTCGAGTTCATCGAAATCTATTTGTGCCTGTACCGCGAATTCGCGCATCCGCTGCTCGGTTTCCAAGTATCGCCCTCGGGTAGTGGGCGGCTTAGGTGAATCAGTGATATTCAGTTCGTGCAAACAGCGGGCGATGTGCTTATCGAGAATGCCGTATCCTTTGAAGCCAATATTGCGCAAAAAGTGGCTTGCCTCTTTATAGCCGAGCCCCTTTATTTGCGGGTCGCGCGCTAACCAGTCGCGCCGTTCAAAGGGATCCTGAAAGCTCCCGAGCCGATCGCGCAAGCGCATCGAGCACGTCTGGTGCAGATAGTCCCGCGTCACAATCACGTACGCTGGCCGCGCGTTAGGAAACCGATGCGCACCCGCCTTAACGAGCGCTCTTGTCATCTCACCTCGCTTGCCATGCGCGAGCAGCGGGCGTAGCGCCTGAACCGATTTCAAACCCATTCGAGCTGATGCACCCGCAGTGAAGATGCAGAACACCATCTCTTCCCACAGGCGACTATCATCAGCCGTTTTCCAGACGCGATTGAATTCGCGGAGCCGCGCACGAATCTCTCGCTTGCGTTTGGCGTACTCCGTATGCAACCGGTCGATCGTTATCGGTTCGCGATTCGCACTCACAGATTTTCAACAAAAGAATTCTAGGCGTGCGTTCGTAACACTGTCAACGAAGTTGGAGAAGAGTCGTGACCTAAATTCAAGTTGTTCTCTGCGTTCTCTGCCAAGACCTCTGATTCTCCTCTGCGGTTTAATTGCCGAAAGATTGGATTAACCGCTGAGGTCAACGAGGATGCGGCAGAGGGCCGCAGAGGAAATCGAAATCATGACACTACCGGCAGCAGCCTGCGAGCAGCGCGGGCATGTACATCCCCGCGCAAGCACCCCGCATCAAAAATCCGCGGCGCAGCATTGCCAGCGCCATGTTACTATTGCTTGCCGCTGCGACGCGGTTGTTTTTATGTCCAGTCGATTGCTCGCGCAACTGATTCTTTCGTTCCTGCTGGTGGCCGGGACCGCAGCGGCGCAACAGCCCGCGCCCGTTGCGCCCAATCAACCTCAGGAAACGCGCCCACGCGAAGTTTCAACTGGTCAATCAACTCCGTCGACAGCCTATGCGACCAATTCTCAGGCCGTCGCCTATCCCGCGTATCTGACGCCGGTCGCCGGCTATCAGGGCGTGCTGGCGGAAACCGTTGACGGCGCCACGATCGCTTCGCAAGCAGTTGAAGGAAAATTCAACCCCGCATCTTCCGTTAAGCTCGCCACCGCGTACGCTGCGCTGCAAACGTTTGGGCCCGCGCATCGCTTTGTAACGGCAGTCTGGCGAACCGGGACGATTGATCCGGCGACGGGCACTGTGAATGGCGACTTAATCATTACTGGTCGCGATCCTTCATTTCATTATGAGCACGCGGTGATGCTCGCGCGGCGTTTGAACGATCTCGGCATCCGCACGGTCACGGGCAATCTGATCATCGCGCCCGGATTCACGATGAACTTTTCCTGGAATACGAAACGATCGGGCGAAGACTTCCGTGACACACTCGATGCGACGCGCCGTTCAGGTGCGGCGACGCGAGCCTGGCTCGATGAGCGCCAGTTGGTCAACGACAATGCCAGCCTGAGCAGCGTTCCCAGCGTGGTGATTTCCGGTCAGATAGTCGTCGACGCGGCGCCTCCGGGCGCGGTGCCGTTGCTGATGCACAAGTCGAGCAAGCTGGTGGATGTTTTGAAAGTCTTACTCTGTTATTCGAACAACTTCATGGCGGAACGGATTGGCGACACGCTTGGTGGTCCGCAAGGCGTAACGACGACAGTGACGAAGAGTCTCAATATCAACCCGGACGAAGTTTCGCTTTCGTCGACCAGCGGCCTCGGGATAAATCGCGTGACGCCGCGGGCGATGATGAAGATCCTGCGTGGCCTGCGCGCCGAACTGGCGAAAAGCAAGCTGGCGCTTTCGGATATTCTGCCGGTCGCCGGCGTCGATCCGGGCACGTTGGAACAGCGCTATACGGATCCGCTGGAGCGCGGCAGCGTCGTCGCGAAAACGGGTACGCTCGTGCACACCGACGGCGGCACCAGCTCGCTGGTCGGGCAAATGAGGACAAAGACGGGCCGTGTCGTTCTGTTTGTGATCATGAATCAGCACGGCAGCGTCATCCGCTTTCGCGAGAATCAGGATCGCATCGTGGCGGCTATTCAGAACTCACTCGGCGGGCCAGCACCATTCGACTATCTTCCGGTGAAGCTTTCCATGAGGTTGGCTGACTCGAAGTCAGAAGCTGCCAAGAACGGTGGCGAATACGAGCCAAAAGACCAGTAGTCAGAACTCAGAAGTCAGAAGTTTTGCGAAAGGATCTGTAATGACGTTGACGAAATGTGGCCATCGCCGAATAATCCTACTGACTACTGACTTGTGAACTCTGCTTCTTAATGCCTGATATTCTTCTCGTCGAAGACAAAGATAGCCTGCGTCGCGTGTTGCGTCTCACTCTCGAACATGCCGGCTACACCGTTACCGAAGCCGCCGACGCGCGCGTAGCTATTCAAGAGATCAGTCGCGTTCCTCACAAAGTCGTGCTGACTGATTTACGCATGCCGAATGGATCGGGGCTTGACGTCCTGCGCGCCGCGAAAGACGCTAACAGCGACACTCCGGTTATCGTGATGACTGCGTATGGTTCGATCGATGAAGCTGTGCAGGCGATGAAAGACGGCGCTCATGATTTTCTCCAGAAGCCGGTCGATTCAAACCATCTGCTGCTGCTCGTCGAACGTGCGCTCGAGCAGTCGCGCTTGAGAACTGAGAACATTCTGCTGCGTGAAGAATGGTCGAAGCGTTACGGTTTTCCGCGCATTATCGGCGAATCAGAAGCGATCAAGCGCACGGTGGCAGAGACTCAACGCGTAGCAACGACCGAAGCGACCGTTCTATTGCTGGGTGAATCCGGCACCGGCAAAGAGCTGTTCGCTCGCGCGATCCATCATCTTTCCGATCGACGCGACAAGCCCTTCGTAGCGATCAACTGCGCGGCAATTCCTGAGACACTGATCGAGAACGAGCTGTTCGGCCACGAACGCGGCGCGTTCACCGGCGCCGGCGACCGCCGGCTCGGAAAGTTTGAGCTGGCTTCCGGCGGCACGGTGTTTCTCGACGAGATTGGCGAGCTGCCGTTAGCGGTGCAGGGAAAACTGCTGCGCGCGATTGAAGAGAAGGCCATCGATCGTATCGGTGGCAAAGGTCCAGTGCCTGTCGATGTCCGCGTCGTCGCGGCAACTAACAAGGACCTGCGCGCCGCGGTTGATACCGGAGAATTTCGCGGCGACCTTTTCTTCCGGCTGGCTGTCTTTCCGATAGACATTCCGCCGCTCCGTGAACGCGAGAAGGACGTCGACTTGCTGGCGAGACACTTCGCCGCCGAACTGGGGAAGGAACTGCGCGGGCGTGAAGCATCCATCAGTGAAGCGGGCATGCAGGCATTGCGCGCACACCGTTGGCCGGGCAACGTTCGTGAATTGGAGAATGCAATCGAGCGTGCCTGCATTCTGGCGGACTCGGCGGAACTACAGCCGCGCGATCTTGGCTTTGGCGACGACGGGGCGTCTGATGCAAAAACGATCGGATTCGATCTCTCAGGGACTCTGAATGATGTAACGTCTCGCGCTACTCAGATCGTCGAGCGCCAGAAGATTCAAGCGGCGCTAGCTGAATGCAATGACAACAAGACGCGCGCCGCAGACCTGCTGGGCGTCAGCTACAAGACACTCTTAACTAAGATTCGCGACTATAATCTCTGACCGAATGAACGACGACCGCAGCCCTGAGTCCGACAGATCCTCTGGCGGCCGCGACTCAGACCCCACAGTCTCCTTCGACCGCGACAGCAACGGTCGTCGCAATGCATCTGAAATTGCCGGCGAGACCATCGACGTCGTGGGCGAGAGTACCGGCCGGTTTCCACGCGTCAGCGACGGCGTTGAAACCGAGCACACCGGCCGACACGCGTTCATGGTCGGCGCCGGAATCCTGATTAGCAGAATCATCGGCGTCATTCGGCAAAGGGTTTTCGCTCACTACCTCGGCTTTTCTGACGCAGCGGGCGCTTTCAGCGCAGCTTTCCGCATTCCCAACTTTCTCCAAAACGTCTTCGGCGAAGGCGCGCTTTCAGCGTCGTTCATTCCCGTCTATGCGAATTTGATGGCTCGCGGCGAAAAGGAAGAAGCCGCGCGAGTTGCCGATGCGGTGCTGACCTTGTTGGCGCTGGCGACGTCGATGATTGTTTTGATCGGAGTTCTGACGACGCGATTCTTCGTCGGACTGTTTGCGGCAAGCTTTGATCCGGCAACTCGCGAACTCACGATTCAACTAATTCGAATCTTCTTCCCGGGCGCCGGACTGCTGGTGCTCTCAGCGTGGTGTCTCGGCGTACTTAACAGTCATCGCAAGTTTTTCCTCTCCTACACGGCGCCCGTGGTTTGGAATCTCTCGATCATTGCCGCGCTGATTTGGTTTGGCGGTCGTGACGATTTTCACCTGGCGACGTTAACGGCGTGGGGTTCTGTGATCGGCAGCGCGTTGCAGTTTGGCGTGCAGATGCCGACGGTGATGATGCTGCTGCGACGGGTGCGTCCAGTTTTCGACATCGCATCAGAGAATGTCAGGACGGTCCTGCGGAATTTCTTTCCGGTCTTCATGAGTCGCGGCGTCGTGCAGATCTCGGCTTTCGTCGACACGATGTTAGCCGGCTTGATTAGTCCGCAGGCGGTCGTGGCTCTGACTTATGCGCAGAGCCTGTACACCCTGCCGGTGAGCTTATTCGGCATGTCGATCTCGGCTGCTGAACTGCCGGCGATGTCCAGCGCCCTGGGATCGCGCGATCAGGTTGCTGAACAGCTTCGACATCGGCTTGATGGCGGCCTGCGACGAATCGCGTTCTTCATCGTGCCGTCAGCGATGGCCATGATGGCCTTCGGCGATGTGATGACCGGAGCGCTTTATCAGACCGGTCGCTTTGATCAAGCCGGTTCGTTTTACGTTTGGGGAATCCTAGCGGGTTCGACGATTGGATTGCTGGCTTCGACGCTCGGACGACTGTACGCGTCGACGTATTACGCGCTGCATGACACGCGCACGCCGCTGAAGTTCGCGGTGGTGCGAGTCGCGCTTACGACGGGGCTGGGTTATCTCTGCGCGATTCCTTTGCCATCGCTTCTCGGGATCGATCCAAAATGGGGAGCGGCAGGTTTGACCGCATCGGCCGGCGTCGCGGGTTGGGTTGAGTTCGTTTTGCTCAGGCGCTCCCTGAACAAACGAATTGGGCGAACCGGTCTGCCTTTTGATTTTGTGATCAAGCTTTGGTCCGGTGCAGTAGCGGGCGCAGCCCTGGGCTGGGCGATCAAATTGATCATCGGGCATCGCCATCCGATCATCGTCGCCGCGCTAGTCCTCGTGCCTTACGGACTCTGCTATTTTGGGGTAACCGCGCTGCTCAGGATTGAGGAATCGAAGGAAGTGTTCCGGCGTGCTTTAAGAATTGTTCGCGGGAAGATCTAGTTGAGATTACTGTGCGCGAAGGGAACGATTAACCCTGTGCGCTTTCCGCGCGCCAGTCCTCGTTGATCTGATATCTCTCGAGCTTCAAGTACAAACCTCGCCGCGTCAGTCCCAACTCGCGCGCGGCACGCGAAATATTTCCTCGATGCTTGCGTAGTGCGTCCGTAATCATGCGGCGCTCGACCTTTTCAAGCGCGTCGGCCAGCGTCACGTTTTCGATCGATACAACCTCAGTTCGTCCACTTGCAAATTTGCTGGCGCTGCCGTGGGGCGCGGTGGGGACGCCGACCTGGCGTAACTCTGGCGAAAGATGGTCGGGCGTGATGACCGTTCCGTTTTCCGCGCGCGCAATGATCCGCTGAACTTCATTACAAAGCTGCCGAACGTTGCCCGGCCATTCGCCAACCATCAGAAGGTCGACGGCTTGCGGCAGGATCTGAATATCGTGCCGGCCGAACTTCGACGAGTAGTGATTGACGTAATAGCTGACAATCGATGGAATCTCTGAGCGGCGCTCACGCAATGGCGGGACGCGCAAACGAATGACGTTGAGCCGGTAGTAAAGATCTTCGCGGAACCTACCTTGCGCGACCAACTCTTCGAGATCGGTATTGGTCGCCGCGATGATGCGCACGTCGATGTGTACCGGTTGCTGTTCGCCAAGCGGCTGAATCTCGCCTTCCTGCAGGAAGCGCAGGAGCTTGGGCTGAACGTCGAGCGGAAGATCACCGATCTCGTCGATGAAGAGCGTTCCTCCCGAAGCCGATCGAATCACGCCAACGGAATCCGAAACCGCCCCTGTGAAAGCTCCGCGCTTGTGACCGAACAGATAACTCTCAGAAAGTTCTTTCGGGACCGCCGTACAATTGAAAGGCACGAAGATCTTCTCACGGCGCGATGACAAAGCGTGAATTGCGCGCGCGACTAATTCCTTACCTGTCCCCGATTCGCCGGTGACGAGTACGGTCACGTCGGAAGACCTGATCTTGTTGACCTCTTCGACCAGGCGGGTCATGGCCGGACTTGAATGGATAAACCCCGGCATCAGGTTCGTACCGACGCTGCCATCCTGTTGCTCCGCGGTTTGACCGGCCGAGGCCCGCGCACGCAGCGCGCAGACATCCATTCCCAACTCGACGATCCGCAGCATGGGATCGAGCGATAACCCTTTTGGCATTTGTGCGTGTTCGCGCGGAGATACCAGAACCGTGGCGGGCAGGGAATTAGCGGACTTGAGCGTGATTATGGTTGCATCATGCTTGTTTTCAAATCGCTTTAGCGCCGCTGGTTCACTGGCTGCGGCGAGCTCGTCGATCAATCGAGCAACCTCATCAGGTTCGTAACCGTGCGTCACGATCGGGCGATACTTCTGTTCTTCATCAGGTTCAAGTACCGCAACCCGAAGGGCGCCGGTTTCCTGCCGAATTACCGCGGCGAGTTCGCGTAATAGCAGCGCCCGCGACGCCACGGCTTCCGCCAGACGCATGGTGATCAGTTGAATCGCGGCATCTTGTCGGCGTGCTTGCTGAGGTGGTGTCTGTTCATGATCGCGCAGCGCCGCCTCTGCGCGCTCGAGATCGACACGGGCGCCGAGTTCCCGAAATGCATTGATGGCCCGCGTCAAATGTTCGGCGGCAATATCAGGTTGGGCAATCGCGGCTGCCCGCCCTAAGTCAAAATGTGCGCGCGCGCTCCGGTACCGATCGCCGACCAGGTCAAAAATTGAAGCGCAACGTCCGAAATTCTGCATCGCTGATGAGGCGTCTGAGCGTGCCAACGCCAGCAGGCCAAGCAGCCGTTGTGCTTCTCCCGCCAAACCCAGATCGGCAGCCGAATCATTTGTATGCGCGGCCACCGGTTGCAGATTGCTCTCGCAGTATTCGAGGTCGCCGCTCTTTAAGGCGCTCTCAGCGATTAGAAGCTGCGATTCGTGGGTGGCCTGTCGATCGCCAATGCGCTCGGCAAGTTCTCCCGCGCGTTGCGCAGTCATCAAGGCCTCGGCGTAGGAATCCATGGCAATGAGGCATCGTGCCAAAGTGCGCACTGCCTGGCATTCGTACCACTTGTTTCCGAGCTCACCCGCCATGGCCACAGCCTGCTCCAGGTGGTGATGCGCATCCGCAAAATTGCCGCGCAGGAGTTCGAGTTCGCCGAGCGAATCGAGCGCCATGGGAATGTTCTCTTGGCGCTCATCCGCAGAGCGAAGCAACGCGAGTGAACGCTGAAATGATTCCTCGGCGCGATCCCATTGCCCGGTCATCATCAGATTTGCGCCAAGATTGTTATGCGCCATCGCAGCGAGCACGGAGTGTTCGGTATTCTCGTAGTAGTCGATCGCGCGTTCGAGATAACGAATGCCCTCTTGCGGGCGCTTGAGGAAGTGACAGACGCCGGCCATGTTCGCGTAGATCTTGCCCAGGAAATACGTCGCCGGATGATCGCCGATTAGCTGAAGCGCCTGCTCGAAGTTTCGCAACGCCGATTCGTGATCGCCCTCGTGTTTATCGGTGAATGCCAGTCCGAAATAAGCTTCTGCCAAGCCACGCCAATCGCCGCTTTGGCGATACCCTGCAAGGGCACGTTCCGCGTAATCCCGGGCGATGGGGTATTCGTTGATGCTTCGATAGACGCGCGCCAGGGCGACGAAGACGGGGGCCGCAAGGACTGGATCTTGCTCGGAAATCTCGCGCAGCGCCTGTTGGAGAAGGCCGATCGCTTTTGGATGGTTCCCGGCATAGTTGTACGCAACACTGAGTTGGACTCGCAGTCTCAGCGCGAGATCCGCCGGAAGACCGGAACGAGACTCAGGCTCTTCGTACATGGTGACCGCCACGAGAGACTCTCGATAGTCGCCTTGCATCTCGAGCGCGACAGAAAGCGCGAGCCGCGCTTCAGCCAGCGTCATCGGATCTTTCTGAATTGCCGGGAGAAGAGAGGTTAGGCGCGTCTGCGCTTCCGCAGAGTGTCCTTTGTCCAGGAGTAAGCTAATTTCAGCGAGCTCTTTTTTGTGGGACGGGGCAGACTGCTTCACACCGCGTGACTGAAGCCGCACGCGCTCCCGTGCAAGATCCACGACAGCACTTTCGGATAACTCGTCTTTGCTGATCAAAGCAATCCAGACCCGCGATTGATGTCGCCGGCGCCAAAGCTCCTAGTCACACGATTCAATCAAATAAAGTGCGAATCGGCTTTTGTTTCCCTGCGCCCACTCGCTGAAAGACTTCGGCTCAGAGCAAACAGGAAGTTATCACAGGTTAACTAGACCGTCGATTGGTTATTGCCCCGGAACGGACACAAAAAAGCGCGACCATCCAGGACGGATGGCCGCGCCTAGCTTCGTGCGGAGGTTTTCCTATTCAGCGCTCATGCAAAGAGTATTGTCGCCCCGGTACGAGTCGGCGGTCATTATCCCGTTAGCGGTCATAACGCCATTTGCTGTCATAACCCCATTTGCGGTCATGACACCATCTGCGATAAGCACGCCGTCGCCGACCAGCACTCCATCGCCCACCAGGACGCCGTCACCGACAAGAACGCCACCGGCCAGAAACACTGTGCCGTCACTCATGGTAATGCCGACGCTGGTGAGGATCTTGTCGCTAACCAGAACCCCGCCTGAGAGCATTTGGCCATCGCTACTCAGGACACCATCACTCATGGTGATACCGTCACTAACCAGAACGCCAAGCCCATAAATGCCTTGATACTTTGTGATCAGCTCGGCGCCCCTGGCCCAGCTATAGTTGAAGATCACGCCTTGGGCCCAGACGAACGTTTCACCTGCGATAGAAGTCTGGGCAATTGGTGCTGGCCCCGTCAGAAAGGACGAGCCCACCTCCGTCGAATGTGAAATGTCGGTGCGCACCAATTGTGCCAGCCGAACGGCGCCTTCGATGTTCAATTCGCCGGCGCCCTGCTCGAACATGTTGAAGCCTTTGATCTGCTGAGCCGTGTACATGAGGATCATTTTCACCATGTTTGGCGTCAGGTTTGGATTCGCTTCCAGCAGCACTGCGACTGCTCCCGCAACGATTGGCGCTGAAACTGAAGTTCCACTAAGGCGCATGACGCCCTTGCCGTTGTTCGAACCGGAATCACATGTGGGCACGCACAAGTCAGGATTCAGGTCTGTTAGCTTATTGTTCGGGGATGCGGCGCCCATGATCTTGTTTCCAGGGGCAACCAAATCAGGCTTGATCAAGTTGTCATAGTGCTTCACGCCGGCGAGATCTTTCCAATAGCTGCGTGTCGGACCCCGCGAGCTGAAGCTCGTAATTACGTCGTCGCTGCGAACGTTCGTCCCGTAGCTGTTAGCCGCGCCCACGGTGATGGCGGACGGTTCGTTACCGGGCGAATGAATGCGTCCGTACACTTTCGGATGCGCGGCATCCTTGCCGTCATTACCAGCCGCCGCCACAACCACGATGCCCATATCGACGAGCCGGCGGACAGCGCGGCAAACGGGATCGTTTTTGTAGGAGTCAACTGCCGGCATGCCGAGGCTCATATTTACAACGCGAATGTTGTAAGCCGTGCGATACAGCGCAATCTCGTTCAGAGCATTCAGCACTGCCGACGCAGATCCGGTGCCGTTATTATTCAGTACGCGGAAATTCAAAAGGTTCGCGCCGGGAGCGATGCCGCCGTAAGCACCTCGTTTCGCGGCGATCATCGAAGCGACAAACGTTCCGTGACCATACGAGTCATCGGTCGTGCCTTCACCGGTAAAGTCCCTGCTAAATCGTATGCGGCTGGCGAGCGCCTTAACATTAGGTGAGATTCCTGAATCGAGAATTGCCACGCCGATCGAACTGCCGTCGATCAGGGCATTGCCCGGTTGCGCAATCATCGCCTCATCACCGGTTGTGATCTCAACGTGGCCGAGACCAGACACATTGCGATCGAGTGAAAGATAGTTCGCATTGGTGGTATCGGCGATCTTCTCAATGGCCTTGGTCGGCACGTCGACCGCCAGGGCGCCAAAGCTCGGCATCTCGCTGACGATGTGGACGTCGTATTTGGCCAGGGTCTCTCGAACCTTTTCGCTGTTGGCGTTGTTGACCTGGATAATCGCCCTAACTCGTGCCGGCGCGTTGGCGCTGGAGATTAGCTCGCGCATGTCCGGCGAAACGTTGTCGCCGACAAACGGTTCAGCTGCTGATGTCTTGGCCGAGTCCTCGTCACCTTGATCATCACCTTTAGCCGTGTCCTGCGTTTCGATTGCGGTGAACAGGGAAGCGAGCGATGCTTCTTGAGCTACGTTCTGTTGATAAGCAGCAGCCGTGCTCGCACCGAAGCACTGTACGTAACCCTTTTTGATGGCATCGAGAAGTAAGACCGATCCGGCCCCATCAAAAGCGGCAGCCGATCCAATCAGCGACTGGATCGGATCAACTAACAGGATGCTCTTTGCTTCAGACTTGGCAACTTCAGAAAGAATTGCTGAAAGATTATTAGTAAGCTCGGTCGCGTTTGATGAGTCGCGGAACAGCTTTTCGAGATTGAGTTTGAAGAGCTTCTTTCCGGCCAGGCTTTCCGGAACATCACCAGCAACTATGCGCTGGGCCACGCCGATGACCGTGACGTCGCGGACTGTTTGAGATTCAGAGATGACGACCGGATTGTTCTTTTGTTCACCAGCCAGAATCCGTATAGCGTGGTCGGTCAGTTCGCGCTTCGCAGCGATCGAGTTGAAGCGGCCTTGCTCGGCCGCCGCGGTCAAGTCCGTGGCATACAATGCCAGCGCTGTCTTTGCTGACGCCTTTTCAGAGTTCCCAACGCTCTGCGCCCTGGCGCTCTCGGAAATCAGAATGCCGCTGAGTAGCGAAACGCACATTGCGACGGCTGTTAGCCATCGCCAGTTGGGGTTGCTTTGTCGTCCTGTCATCATCGTTAGGGGCCTCCGCACTTTCCTAAGAAGACGCGGCACATAGGTACCGCCGCAGGGCGAATTACAACGACCGTGCCAATGACAGATTGGCGATTTCTGGGCGGTTTTGTGAGGTTTTCCTGATCTGAGTGGTTGACCGATTAGGTCAGCCTGAGAGCGATTCTTTCAGAATGACCGTTCAATCAGGAAGCAGCGAAAAGGGGGGATTTTGAGGCTGAAATATTTTTTTTGGAAAACTAAGAGCATTGGGTCTTTACTGGATTATCCACAGACGGATCGGTAAGGTGCAGCGGCGGCGGCGGGGAAATCCCATCGGCCGCATTTTCTTTTTGGGACTGCCTGAGACGAACCTTCATCTTAGTTTTGGCGGGCTCGACCTGGCAGAATCACCAACGTTACTAGTCCCCAATCTTTCCGGCCTCATCCGCCTGAATTGACCCTACCTTGACGTTCTACTTATGATCGCCTCGTGCATCCCGTGATTACCTCCGCGCAAATGCGCGAAGTCGATCGCCTGACAACGGAACGATTTGGCGTTCCTTCCCTGGCGCTGATGGAGAATGCCGCGACCGAGGTTGTTCGGGCCGTAGCCGATTCTCTCTCAGGCAACATCGCGTCGCGATCGATTTTGATCTTGTGTGGCAAAGGCAACAACGGCGGCGACGGTGCCGCGTCCGCGCGATTGTTGGCCACCGTTGGTGCTCGCGTAAACTTGATTCTGATTGGAAGAGTGGTCGAAACGAAAGGTGACGCCCGAACGAACTTTGAACGCGCGCAGAAGTGGAATGAAGAGCAGGCTTTTCATGAAGCACCCGCCGGCGATGTTACCGAATCAGGTTTAATCAATCTGTTTGAATGTGATTCCGAGAAGAGTTGGGAGCAATTGCTCGGTAGCGTGCTGGGCGCCCCGCACGATGCGATCGTCGATGCATTACTCGGGACTGGGTTGACTCGTCCAGTCGAGGGCATTTACGGTGAAGCCGTCGGTTACGTGAACCTTCAACTCAGCGCGCGCGATACATCACCGAGCCTGACCTGCCCGATCATCTCCATCGACGTTCCGTCTGGACTCAACTCAGACTTCGAGAAACCAATCGGCGTGGCGATTCAAGCTGATATCACGGTGACAATGACCGCTCCGAAGTACGCAAACGTCATCGCGCCCGCATCGCACCTTAACGGCAAAGTTATCGTGGCGGACATCGGCTCGCCAAAGGAATTGCTCGACGAAGGGAACCACGATCTGTTTCTCATCGAAGCGAATGACGCCCGACGCTGGCTAATCGAGACACGCTACACGCCTGAGTCTTACAAGAACACCCACGGACATGCACTGGTCATCGCGGGATCGCGCGGTTTTACTGGTGCCGCCGCACTGTGTGCAAATGCCGCCATGCGAGCCGGAGCTGGCCTCGTCACGGTTGCCACGGCTGCATCGGCCCAGTCTCTGGTTGCCACGCAAGTGATGCCCGAGGTCATGACCACCGCATTGGCTGAGACTGATCGCGGGGCGGTGACCGATGAGGCGATCGACTATGCATTGAAATTTTCCGAGCGCGCGAACGTGCTGGCGGTCGGCCCTGGTTTGTCTTCAGAAGACGAACGAACGCGACAATTTGTGCGCGCGATTGTAGAGAAACGAAGAACGGCGATCGTGGTAGATGCTGATGGATTGAATTGCCTTGCGCCATGGCCGAACGAGTTGCGTGGCTCTGATGAGCTTCCGATCGTTCTGACGCCGCATCCCGGTGAAATGCTTCGTTTGCTTGGTATTGGCGACAAATCAAAGCTTGATGACCGAGTTACGGTGGCGCGCGCTTTTGCTAGCAAGCATCACGTCATTCTCTTGTTGAAAGGCTCGCGAGCGATAATCGCGGCGCCCGATGGCCGGGTCTTCATGAACGCAACCGGCAACCCGGGACTCGGAACCGCCGGCGCCGGTGATACGTTGACCGGCGTCATCACCGGTTGTCTCGCTCAGGCAAATGCTTACGCGCCCTCGGCGGGGAAGCCGCGCGTAACTGCTCTTGAAACAGTGATCGCCGCCACGTACATCAGCGGACTCGCTGGCGACTTCGCGGCGCGGCAGATTGGCATGCGCGCGATGGTTGCCTCTGATATTCGGGAGGCTCTTTCTGCTGCTTTTCGTTCACTCGATCCTGAAGGTGAGCGAGTCTCCAAATGATCATGCGAACACAAATTTCAAAATCGATTTTTCTGTTGCTGTTAGTTGCGGGAACTTCACATGCTCAGCACGGCGACTGGATCAAGGTCGCTCCGCTTGGCGCCGGCTTTGCCATCTTGATGCCCACCAGACCTGTTGAAAGTGTGGAACCGAAACAGGATTACACCTCGCATGTCTTCAGCGCGGTTGCCGGCAACACCATTTTTATCCTGTGCTATGTCGATTACGCGGCGAGTATGAAGATCGACGAACCCGGCGAGTTGGCGGCCAACCGCGACAATTTTATAAAAGGGGTCAACGCGAGGCTGATTAGCAGCAAAGAAATATCATTCGACGGACACGCCGGTCTGGAGTTTGCGGCTGAGGATGATCATCGAACGTTCAAAAGCCGTGTATACATTCTCGGCAACCGCGTGCATCAGGTTGCCAGCGCCAGCCTGAAGAGTGAAGATGATTCCGAGAACGTCAACCGATTTTTCAATTCATTCACGTTCACTAAAAACTGAGCTTCCCCGCAAATCACGCACATGGCTGCAACTTTGATCCCTGCCCGAGAAATAATTTCGCGCAACGCTGACGAGACTTTCAATTTTGGCGCGAGTCTTGGTGAGGCTCTGCGTGGCGGAGAGATTCTTTTGTTGAGCGGAGCTCTGGGCGCGGGCAAAACGGTTTTGGTGAAGGGAATTGCGCATGCACTCGGCGTTGACGAAGAAGATGTCACGAGTCCTTCGTTTACGCTCGTGAATCCTTATGAGGGTCGCCTGCGCGTCTATCATATTGATCTCTATCGTTTGGAAGAAGGCGCGTCCGCAGCGCACGCGGTTGACCTCGATGAAATTCTTACTGAGGAGAGCACGGTGGTCATTATCGAATGGGCTGAACGGATGGGTCGTTATCCTTTGCCTGAAGAAAACGTCTGGCGCATTTCGATTAGGGGTGACGGTTAAGAATCGCGGAGAATTCTGGTTGCCCTTAACGGCTGCTAGGCGGGTCGGGCATTTGTTACTGACCCTGTT
>JACXTT010005356.1_pt1 | contig 18661 bp, 20 predicted proteins | sample 9270951 | NCBI WGS metagenome assembly JACXTT01 (sample SAMN15532306, study PRJNA645909) | rock metagenome | isolation source: weathered quartz diorite | place: Puerto Rico | collected 2017-06-21 | reverse complement strand
GCTTGATCACTCTAGCCATGAAACTGGAACACGTTCTAGTCTTGGCGGATGCGATTCTCCTTTGCCGAAGGCATGACCAAGGCCGAGTACTACGCCCCGCTGGCCCAGGCCTGCGAGGCAGCCGGCTATACGTCGATGACCATCGCCGACTCCCTGATCTTCCCCAAGGAGTCGGACTCGAAGTACCCCTACACCGACACCGGCGACCGGCACTTCCTCGACGGCAAGGAGTTCATCGAGACGATGATCCTCTGCGCGCACCTCTTCGCGGTCACTGAGACGCTGCGGCTGACGCCGTTCGTGCTCAAGCTGCCGATCCGGCCGCCGGTGCTGACCGCCAAGCAGGCGTCGTCGCTCGCCTTCCTCTCCGGCAACCGGCTCGGTCTCGGCATTGGCATCTCGCCGTGGCCCGAGGACTTCGACGCCCTCGGTGTGGACTGGGCCCGACGTGGCAAGCGGATGGACGAGTGCATGGACATCCTGCGCGGCCTGACGACCGGGGAGTACTTCGAGTATCACGGAGAGTTCTACGACATCGAGCCATTGAAACAGTGCCCGGGCGCGACCGAGAAGATCCCGTTGCTGGTCGGTGGCCACGTCGATGCCGCGCTGCGTCGGGCTGTGCTCAAGGGCGACGGCTGGATGCACGCCGGCGGCGATCCCGAGGAGCTCGACCGGTTGCTCGTGCGCCTGGCCGAGATCCGCAAGGAGGAGGGCGACACCCGTGACGACTTCGAGATCCACGTGATCTCCTACGACGCCTACACCCTCGACGGCATCAAGCGCCTCGAGGACAAGGGCGTCACCGACGCGATCGTCGGCTTCCGGGTGCCCTACATCATGGGCCCGGACACCGAGCCGCTGCAGACCAAGATTGACAACCTCAACCGGTACGCCGAGGACATCATCAGCAAGGTAAGTCTGTGACCGCAGACGTCACCAAGGTCTTCAGCGACGCCGTCGCCGAAGCCGAGGCGCTGATCGCGAACCCGCCGTTCGAGATCAGCGAGCAGGAGCGCGCGGAAGGTTACGACTACCTCGCCGGCAGCATCCGCAGCTCGCTGCAGATGGCGTTCGACTACGACCTGACCCATCCGGTGCTGATCAACCCGACGCACCAGTACGCGCGCCAGGGGCTCGACAACCCGGACGCCATCTACTTCAACGCCTATCTCGACGAAGGGGCGTCGTACGAAGTGTCCGGCGTGCGCGGCACGACCGCAGACCTGTCCTTCCAGGTCATGGACGGCAACTACTCCGCGGACGGTTCGCCGACCAGCCTGGCTGCCTTCGACGACCGCGAGCTCACCGTGGCGGCCGACGGTTCCTACAGCTGGCGCTTCGGTCCCGAGATGGGGCTCAAGAAGGGCGCCACCCTGATCGTCCGCGAGGTCTACAACGACTGGAACACCGAGGACCGCGGCACCATCCGGATCCAGCGGCTCGACACGGCGGGCATCCCGCGCGACCCCTTCGCGATGGACAAGGTCGCCAAGCGGTACGGCGTCGCCGCCAAGATGCTGATCGGCAAGATCAAGACCTGGTTCTCGTTCCCCGAGTGGTTCACCTACAAGGAGCCGGTCAACACGCTGACTCCTCCCCGGTCGACACCGGGAGGATTGGCTTCGCAGTTCTCCTCGCTCGGGCACTACGACCTCACCGACGAGCAGGCGCTCGTGGTGACCGTCCCGGTCAGCGACGTCGCGCCCTACCAGGCGATCCAGATCGGCTCGAAGTGGTACGTCTCCACGGACTACGAGCACTACCAGTCCTCGCTGACCGGGGCCCAGTCCCAGGCCGACCCCGACGGCTTCTTCCGCTACGTCATCTCCACGCGCAACCCGGGAATCGCGAACTGGCTCGACACCACGGGCCATCCCCAGGGCGTGATCATGCTGCGCTGGCAGCGGGTCGCACGTGACCTGACGGCCGAAGACGGACCGGTCGTCGAGCTGGTCGACTTCGACGACGTACCGGCGCACCTGCCGCACTACGACTCCAACCGGGTCACACCCGAGCAGTACTCCACCCGAATCGCCGACCGCCAGGTCGGCATTGCCCGAAGGATGATCTCTTGAGCACCGAACTTGGTTACGCAGAAGCCCACGACGTCTCGATCGAGGAACGCTACGTCCCCGCGCCCCTGTTGAAGGGCAAGGTCATCGTGGTCTCGGGCATCGGTCCCGGCCTGGGCCGGTCGCTGGCGGTCGAGGCGGCTCGGATGGGTGCTGACCTGGTGCTCGCCAGTCGCACCGAGGCACGCCTGGAGGAGCTCGCCAAGGAGGTCGCCGAGTTCGGCGTCCGCGCGGTCACCGTGGTCACCGACGTGACCGATGAGGACTCACGCGTGAACCTGCGCGACAAGGCGCTCGAGGCGTTCGGCCGCGTCGACTGCGTGATCAACAACGCGTTCGCGATCCCCCCGATGGACCCGATCACGCAGATCAAGATCTCGGCGCTGGCGAAGGTCAACGAGACCAACGTCTTCGCTCCGCTGCGGCTCTCCGCGCTCTTCGCCGACGCGCTGTCGGAGTCCAAGGGCTCGGTGATCATGCTCAACTCGTGCGTCTCGTTCTCGAGCCAGCCCGAGTACGCCGGCTACAAGCTGAGCAAGGGCACCCTGGAGCACCTGGCCTCCTCGCTGGCCACCGAGCTCGGCCCACGCGGCATCCGGGTGAACAGCGTCGCGCCGTCGTACATCTACGAGGACGTCAACCGCGGCTACTTCGACTTCATCGGCGCCGTCGAGGGCAAGACCCACGAGCAGGTGTACGCCGACAAGGCCGCCCCGACCGACCTCAAGCGACTCGCATCGTCCGAAGAGGTCGCGCGTGCCACGCTGTTCCTGGCCAGCGACCTGGCCTCCGCAGTCACCGGTCAGATGCTGACCGTCGACTGCGGCGAATTCCACGACTGAACGGCGCCGCATGAACGACAACGTCATGACCCGGGAGCGTCCGGACGTCGGCAGCTACGAGGACATCGCGGCGGCCGCCGTCCGGACCACCGGCATGAGCGACTTCGGGGACGGCTTGCACGAGGAGGGCCTCCGCGTCCTCGTCGACGACCTGGCCTCCCCGGAAGCCGGCCTGACCCCGCGCGGCAACTACTTCCACCGCTCGGAGGTGAAGAGCGCCCTGGTCGGCGTCCTGCTGACCCAGGCGCAGTTCGCCGCGCACCCGGAGCACGCGGACGTGACGATCGAGCGCCCGATCTTCCTGATGGGCCTTCCGCGCACCGGCACCACGATCCTGCACCGACTGCTGCATGCCGACCCGTCCTCGCAAGGCCTGGAGATGTGGCTGACCCAGTACCCGCAGCCGCGGCCGCCGCGCGAGACCTGGGAGTTCGATCCGATCTTCACCGCGATGCAGCAGGCGTTCACCGCGCACCACGTCGAGCAGCCCGAGTTCATGGGGATCCACTACATGGATGCCACCACGGTCGAGGAGTGCTGGCGCCTGCTGCGCCAGACCGGCAAGTCGAACTCGTATGAGTCGCTGGCGAACCTGCCGCGCTACGCCGAGTGGCTGTCCGGCCAGGACTGGACCGACGCCTATGCCCGGCACAAGCAGAACCTGCAGCTGCTCGGGTTGAACGACCAGGAGAAGCGCTGGGTGCTGAAGAACCCGTCGCACATGAGTGGTCTCGATGCGTTGATGACGGTCTACCCCGACGCCCTGATCGTCTACACCCACCGCGAACCGGTCACCTGCATCGCCTCGTCCTGCTCGCTCTCCGCGGAGACCACGGTCGGGCAGTCGGACACCTACGTCGGTGGCGTGATCGGCCACACCCAGCTGGACCTGTGGTCGCGGGCGTTCCACACCTTCCACGACGCCCGTGGCAAGTACGACCAGGACCAGTTCATCGACATCTCCTTCGGCGATCTGGTCAAGGACCAGGTCGGCACGGCCCGCAGCGTGTACGAGAAGTTCGGGCTGGACTGGACCCCGGAGACCGAGGCCGCGGTCATCGAGATCGATCGCGAGGCCAAGGAGGGCAAGGCCGCACCCAAGCACTCCTACGAGCTCAAGGACTACGGCCTCACCGAGCGGCAGGTCCTCGCCGCGTTCGACCGCTGACCCAATTGATCGCGACCGCAGCGACCTCCGCCCTCGGGAGAAAGCAAAGAGTCCAAACCCGTCTGGTGGATTTGGACTCCGAATCGAACCGCTGGCTACGCAGCGCTTCTGCCCCGGGGCACTTGCAGGCACGCGTGCGATACACCGGAGTCAGGTTCGCATCAGCTCGGTTCAAGCAGTTTCCGCTCCTCCACGTCGGCCTCACCGAGTCGGGTGAGTCTGTACGAACTTCCGGCAAGGTGGACGAGATCCTTGGCGTCGAGCTGGGCGAGTGTTCTGCGGAGGTTGGCCCGCATCGGCGCGCGAACCCACCGGATGAGTTCCGGGACGCTCGCTCCCTCTGCGCCCCGCCAGTACAGCAGGACGAGCACGTGATCGGAGGCCTTGAGTTGCTTCAGCACTCGGGGGAACCCATCGAACTCCTGGATGAGTGGCACATCCTTGGAAACCAGGTCGACAATCATGCCGTGAGCCTCGTTGGCCGAGACGTTGTGGAACAGACGCACGAGTTCCGCCATCACCCACTCCATGTTGTGCACGACCAGGGTCGCATCCTGGAAGTTGGGGTTGATGCCGTCGGCGAGGTGGGCGACGTCGCGCTTGTTTCGGAAGTCGTAAATGACGCGGAGGGCGCGCGGGATGTGCAGACGAACACTCTCGGGCGCCGAAGTGGCCTGCTCCAGACGTCCCATCAGGGTCGGCACCTTGGGCATCGTGTCGCCGAGGGACGTGAAACTGCCGGCGGCCTTCCACTCAAGGATCCTGAACGCGGCTTCGGAGAAGCGGGCTCCCTCGATCTCAGAGGGACGAAGATCGTCCCGGTAGAACCTCCGCTTCGCCTCGGCGAACGCCTCGTGCAGTTCGTCGACGAGTTCAGTCGGGACGCCGGAGGCAACGAAGCCCGCGCGGATCCGCGCGTCGAGCGCCGTCACGATTCGCCCAACACCCTGTCGACCAGTGCGGGGAAGGCGTTGATGCCGCTCGGCCGGGCTTGCAGTCGCTTGCTCGCTCGGCCCTCGCCCTTGATTACGAACCCGTCGATGTTCGGCATGTGCTTGTTCGTGAAGTGCTTGACGCTGTAGAAGTGCTTTCGGGCGCACTCGTCCCGGATCACGTTCAACGGCGTCTCGTCGTGTCCGAGCCCGAGCTTTCCTACGACCGTGACGATCTGGGCTGTGGTGCGTGCCTTGTCAGCCTCGTTGGAGCCGAGCTTCGAATGGTTGACGATGACCTTGACCACCCCGTTGTCGATGTGAAACAGGCGCTCCAACTTCTCCTCAGCGACGCCGGTGTACTCCGCTATCGCCGCTCGCACTGCGGCCTCGTCCACGTCGATCGCGTCCGGCTCCTCGGCAGACTTAGCTGCTCTCCTGCTCGTGGGCGAGATCTTCTTCGCAACCGATTCGCCGGGGGAAACGGGCACAACCGGCGGTGAGACGGAGGTCGTGGAAGGGACGCCGTACCGGTCGGCGGCCCACTTGATCACCCGCTTTTGGGTGTCAGAGTCGAGCTCGACAAGGGCGGCAGCGACAGCGGCCATAGCGTCGATCTCGGGATCGCCGGGGGTCACGCGTCACCCACGATCTTCTCAACCAGAGACGCGAAGCCCGCGATGCCTGGTCCCTTCGGGCGGAGTCGGCGGCCGGAACCGGTGCCGTTGATCACGAAACCGTCGAGCGCCTTCATGTGGGTGGAGAAGTTGGCGATGTCGTACACCTTCAGTCGCTCGCACTCGTCCCGGATGACCTCGAGGGGAGTCTCGTTCTCGTCGAGCCCGAAGCCCCGGACGATGGTGATGACCTTCGCAACCGCCCGGGCACGCTCAGAGTTGCTCCGCCCAAGCTTCAGACCGGCGATGCTGATCCGCGGGCCATCGTCATCCAGATGGACGACACGCTCCAGGAGTGCGAGGTCAACGCCCGTCTGCTCGACGACCTTCTGGTACATCTCGTCCTCGGTGATCGTCACGTCGTCGTCGCCGACGGTTACCGTGGTCTGACCGGAGGCGCCGACCGGCTTCGGGGGGCGCCTAACCGCGGTCAACGGCGCCACGGCGGCGGTGCCGGCGTGCAGCCGAATTGCCTCCGTGAACGCGACGACCCGGACGTTCTCCGGGAGGTTTGCAGCGAGGACGGAGTCCCAGGCCTGCTTCAGGGCCTCACTCACTTCCATAAGATCACTCCTTAGGGCTGACTTGGGATCCAAGTTACACCTGTGGAAGCGAATCTCCAAGCCGCGTTCCTAACGAATTCGCATCATCACCGTCCCTTCATGGATGTTGGCCTTTGTATCATGGTCGTAACTGTGCAGGTCAAAACGCAGATTCACGTCAATGAGTGCACAAGTCGGTTCGACGATGGTCATTGACCATTCCCATTGGATGTCATCAAAGGTTGTTCGATTGCGGATGTCACGCATCGAATCAGTGCCGCAGGGCCCACGCTGCATGATGGGACTCCTTGGCGTCGATCGCTCCATGGTCCACACTGATTTCACAAAGGGTGTGAGTTTGCCTCTGGAAGCTTGCCAAGAGCGTAGAAGGGGACCCTCGCGGGCCTCACACGCGCGCGCCCAGGCGCCAATGCGAAGTGATCGACCTTTCAGTGCAGCGCTTGGCACATGGCCGCCTGGCATTAATGATTCAGCGGCGCGACGTCTTGGCCAGGAAGGCGATCCCTCGCGGCGACAGCTCGTAGCCGACCGCGTAGCTGATCGTCAGGCCGATGCCCTTCAGCTTGCGGACGTCGATCTTGAACGGCGCCGTCTCCCGGCCCTCGATCTCGGCCAGGTCGGGCGCCCGACGCTGCGGGTTGTCCCGGATGAGTCCGAGGGTGCGCATCGTCCACGGGCCGTGGCTGCTCGCCTTGTCGAGACGTTCGAGCTTCGTGTCGATCGCTGCTACGTCTTCGTCGGTCAGCTCCGCCGACTCGCGCAGCGCGATCCTCGGGTCCGGGCCGGCGTACGACAGCGTCACCTTGTAGGTGGACCACGACTCGTCCGGCGACAGCCGCTTGCGCACGGCAGCAGCGTCCTTGAGGCCGGCCAGGGCTGCTTCCTCGTCAGTGATCGCGGTCGGATCCACCACCTCGACCGCCTCCACCCGGATCACATGACCGGCTGTCGTGAACATCGCGCCGGGCTTCACGTCCTGCTCGCGCCAGCGCCGGAACGCCAGCGACATCGTGCCGTCGGCGACGCCTCGCGAGACGACCGGTGGCAGCAGCATCAGCGCTTCTTGCTGCGCCGGTAGAGGGCGTAACCGATGCCGGCAGCGGCAAGGCCCCCGGCGATCAGGCCCGGGGTGTTGCGCAGCTGCTGGTACTCCTCGGAGATCGTCGGCCAGACCGTCTGGTCGAGCAGCATGCCCGCGTGCTCGGGAGTCGGCTCCAGATCGGTCACCGGGATCGGCTCGCCGAAGACGATCCTGACCTTGCGCGGCAGGTGCCAGCGACGCTTCTCGGTCCCGCTCAGCGCCGTGGGGATGATCACCGCGCCGGTCTCGATCGCCAACCGGGTGGCGCCGCGACGCGGGTTGCCGAGCTTGTCCGGGTCCTGCACGCGGGTGCCCTCGGGGAACAGCGCCAGGACGTCGCCGCGCTCCAGGACCGCGCGCGCCGTACCGATCGCCAGCTCGTCGGACTCGCCGCGCAGGACCGGGAAGCCGCCGAGCGCGACGAACAGCCGACCTCGCCAGCCTCGGAACAGCTCGGCCTTGCCCATGAAGTGCAGCCGCCGGCTGACGACAGCGGCGATGAAGAACGCGTCCCAGAAGCTCTTGTGGTTCGGCGCGATCACGACCGGCCCCGACTTGGGGATGTTCTCGGTCCCCTGGGCCTGCAAGCCGAAGAAGACCCTCATCACCGGGACCAGGATCACCCGGAGCAGGAAGTACAGCACCGGGTTGCTGCCCTTGGCCCGGGCGAGCTCGTGGGCCTCCTCGTGGGTGAACTCCATGAGGCGATCCTGCCTCAGTCAGACGCCTCGCGGGGAGAGGTCGCTCGCAACGCCTGCCAGCCCCAGGACGCGAGCACTGCGGCGATGATGAAGTTCCCGATGATCAGGATCGTGTGCGCGACGTAGTACCCCGTCGGCTTGTCGGTGGCATCGACGAGGACCTTGATGAAACGGGCCCAGATGACGACGTTCCAGATGGCGACGGCGAGCAGGACGACGGCGTGCTTGCGTTCGAACTTCACGCGGGTGAGGCTACCCGGGCATCACTTCGTCGCATTCGTCGAGTTGACGAAGTCCTTCCAGGACGCTGTCGCACCGGCGTGACCGATCAGGGCCACGTCGACCAGGACGGCGGCCGCCGAGACCACGGCCAGTACGGCGACCGCCGTCATGACGGCCTTGCCCGTCCCGGGCCTCCGCTCGAAGACGTAGGCCGCGATCGCGACGATCGCCAGCGGGATCACGAACCAGATCAGCATCTGGCCGAGGTGCTTGTGGTGCTTGATGGCATCGCTGACCGGTCCGAGCTTCGCCCACCGGTCGTAGAGCTTCTGGCCCGACATCGTGGTCAGCTGCACGAGAACCACTGCGACTACCCCGAGGACGGGCGGGATCACTCCGGCCCAGGCCCGGAACCGCGGGTAGACCGCAGCGAGGGCCACCGCCAGCGCGGCGGCCGGGACCAGCACCACCGTGGCGTGCAGGATCAGCTCGTGGACGGGCAGTCCCTGGAAGGTGTCGAGCATGGGTGCCAGCTTCCTGCCGAAGATCGGACAGGAAAGACCGTACCCGCGCTACCTCCGCGACACGATGATGCGCGCGCCGTGCTTCGGGACCGAGGTGATGTTGCGGACCTTGGCCTCCTCGGTCGTCCCGGCCGGGAGCGTCACGTCGTACGCCGACAGCACCTCGCGCAGCACCGCGACGCCTTCCATCAGCGAGAACCCAGCACCGATGCAGCGCCGTACGCCGCCGCCGAACGGGATCCAGGTGTTCGTCGCCACCGCGCCTTCGGTGAACCTCTCGGGCCGGAACTCGAGGTGATCGGGGTAGGACTCCTCGGCCTCGTGGGCCAGGATGATCGACGCACCGACGTTGGCGCCGGCCGGCAGGTCGATGCCGCCGATCGTCGCCGGCTTCATCAGGTGTCGCACCACCATCGGGATGACCGGGTGCAGCCTCATCGACTCCTTGAGGACTGCCTCCAGGTAGTCGTTGTCTCCTGAGCTCGCGGCCTCGCGCGCCCGCTGCTCCACAGCCGGGTTCTTGCCCAGCTCGTGCAACGCCCAGGACAGCGCCGTCGCCGTGGTCTCGTGCCCGGCGAGCAGCAACGTCACGAGCTGGTCGCGGAGCTCCTCGTCGGTCAAGCCGGTGTCGGCCGGATCGTCATCGTCGCGGACCAGCAGCAGGCGCGACAGCACGTCGGTGCGGGTGGCGAGATCAGGCGCGAGCCGGCGCTCGGCGATCTCGGCGTAGATCACCTTGTCCAGCGCAGCCTGGTTCTCGAACGCCCGGCGCCAGGGCCCGAGCTTCTGGAGCCTCGGCCAGCCCCAGCCCAGGAACACCGCCGGGCTGACGTTCACGGTCCGGTTGACCAGGGGGCGCAGCTCGGAGAGCCGGGCCTCGTCGGTGACACCGAACACGACCTGCAGGATGACCTCGAGAGTGAGGGCGTTCATCCGCTCCAGCGACTCGAACGCCTCCCCCTCGCGCCACGAGCCCACCTCGGTCTTGGTGATCCCCTCGATCATCGACTCGTAGGAGCGCAGCGCATGACCGTTGAAGGCCGGCATCAGCAGCTTGCGGGCGCGCTTGTGCTGGCTGGAGTCGACCAGCAGCAGGGAGTGCTCGCCCATGACCGGTCCGAGGATCGCGTTGCCCTTGCCGGCGTGGAAGACCTCGGGGTCACCGGCGAAGATCTCGCGGACGTGCTCGGGCTTGTGGAAGAAGACGATCCAGCGACCCTCGGGCAGGATCCGGATCGAGAAGACATCGCCGTACTTGCGACGCAGCCGCGGGATCCACTGGTGCCGGTAGCGCATCAGCATGATGCTCTGGAGCAGGCCCGAGTAGCGGGGCCCGTCGGGGATCTGGTGCCCCTCGACGGTCGCGGTGCTGCCCTGGCCCATCGGCCGCATCTTCTCGAAGCGGGCCTCGGTGCGGGGGTCAATGTCAGTGCTCATAGGTCACGTCCCTTCCCCGCCATCGTAGGAGCAGGGGGGAGCAGGGCGGATCCGACTGGGGTAGGAGGTTTCGAGACGGGCGCTGCCCGCCCTCCTCAACCACCGTCAGAGAAGACCTTTGCGGCGGGCGATCGCGGCGGCCTCGGTCCGGCTGCTCGCCCCGAGCTTGCCGAGGATGTTGGAGACGTGCACGCTGACCGTCTTGGTGGCGATGAAGAGCTGCTTGCCGATCTCGCCGTTCGAGCGGCCCTGCGCGACCAGGGCGAGAATCTCGGACTCCCGGGCTGTCAGGGTCTCGCTGGAGGTCGACGCGCGCTGACGTGGCGCATTCCCGAGGCCCTTCAGCTCCTCGAGCAGCGGCGCTGCACCGATGCGCTTGGCCTCGGCCCGCGCTGCGTCGGCGAGTGCCCGGGACCGAGCCTGATCTCCGGCGGCCTGCAGGACCGCGGCCAGCCGGGTCTGCGTGCGCGCGATCTCCCAGCGGTGGCCGAAGGCGGTGACGGTCTCCAGAGCACGCTCCCAGGCCTCGACCAGCTCGGATTCGCCGGGCGGATCGATCCCGAGCAGCCACCGGAACCGCAGGTGCTCGGCCGACAGCCGAGCTGCCCAGGCAATGCCTTCGGGGCCCCAGTGGGTGGCCTCCTCGGCCTGCAGCGTGAGGGTCCGCCGGCTGCCCTCGATGATCCGATCCCCGATGGCAGCGAACCGCTCCCGCTCGGCGATCGGCAGCTCGGCGACTCCGCTCGCAAGGGCTCCCAGGGTCACCGCGCCCAGTCGCACTCGCGCGTGGAAGAACTCACGCCACAGGGCAGTCACGGCCTCGACGACCGCGTCGTGCTCGGCCACGACGCCGTCCAGGTCGCCGGCCTGGGCACGGAGCTCGATGACAGCCGGTCCCACCGTGATCGGGATCAGCCCGTCCTTCGTCCAGTGCGATCGCAGCTGCGGCAGGACGGCGAGCACCGACTGGTCGCCCCGGACCGCCTTGACCGTGGTGACGATCGCGGCCAGCAGCGTTTCCGGGATCGCCGGTGGCGCCTGGCCACTCACGTCCGCGAGTCGCAGCGCTTCGTCGTAATCCGCGGTGATGGTGGCGATCTGGGCCTGGAGCAGCCGGCTGTCGAAGGCGAACGGCGCCCACGGCTGGCCGAGGGCAGCTGCCCGGGTGGCGGCGCCATCGAACTTCTCGACCGCGGGGCCGAACGCGGCCCGGTCCTGGTGCCAGCGGCCGAGCAGGTACAGCGAGCGCAGCTCGGCGCCGGCCGCTCCGGTCTCCTGGGCACGCCGGACGGCTTCCTCCAGTCCGGACCTGACGTCCTCGGAGCCCTTGGCCCCCAGCCCCGCCAGGGTCGTGATCACGTCGGTGGCGAGACGCGGCAGGTCCTGGGACTCCGCCAGGGTGAGCGCTTCGGCGCCGAACTCGCGCGCCGCCTCGACGTTGTCGTTGAACGCGTGCGCCCGGGCGTGCGCGGCCAGCACCGTGGCGCGCAAGCGGGACGGCTCGTCAGGCACGAGCGTGAGCGCCTCGGTGGTGAACTCGAGCGGGTCGAGCCTCGTCTCGTCGACCATGACCGCCGTGGCCATCGCGATCAGCAGGCGACCACGTTGCTCCGGCGGCCAGTCCGGAGCCAGGCCCTGCAACAGCTCGCGCACCACCATGATCGCCCGGCCCGGCCGTCCCGACGCGATCAGCGCATCGGCGACCCGGTGGCCGAGGTACCCGATGTCGACCACTTCGGTCTGAGCCATCGGATCGGCCAGCAGCTCCAGGGCGGTCTGGAAGTGGTCGGCCGCCTCGTCAGGGCCGCCCACCGACATCGCCTCGTCCCCGGCACGGATGCTGGCATCGACCGCGGTCGGCAGGTCGTGCGCGGCGCGGGCGTGCCGGGCGAGCTCGGCCGCTGTCCCGTTGGCGCGGCCCGAGGAGAGCGCTTCGACGTACGCCGCGTGCATCCGGACCCGCTCGCCGGGCAGCAGGTCGCCGTACACGGCCTCGGCCAGGAGTGCGTGCCGGAAGCGGTAGAAGTCGTTGCTGGTCGGCACCAGGATGTTGAGCTCCACGGCCTCGCGCAGCGCCGACTCGAGCTCGGTGGCGTCGACCCCGGCCACCTGCGCGAGCAGACCGTGCGAGACCCGGCGCCCGGAGACCGAAGCGGCCCGCACCGTCTGCTGGGCCTCCTCGGAGAGTCGGTCGATGCGCACCAGAAGCAGGTCGGCGAGGTCATCGGGAACGGCACGGCCCATGGCTGAGGCGGCACCGACCAGCTCCTCTACGAAGAACGCGTTGCCCTCGGCCCGGGCCACGATGCCGGCGACCTCGCTCTCCCGCATCGGCTCCGGGTGCAGCTGCTTGACCAAGGAGCGCACGGCACCCGGACCGAGCGGCTCGAGCTGCATCCGCGCGACCCCGGGCATCCGGGTCCACTCCGCGGTGGCCCGACGCAACGGGTGCCGCCGGTGCAGGTCGTCGGACCGGTACGACGCGACGATCTCGACCTGGTTGTCGAAGGGGCGCGAGAAGAGGAACCGGATCAGGTCACGGGTGGAGGTGTCAGCCCAGTGCACGTCCTCGATGACCAGCAACAGCGGCGCCGCGGCGGCGACCTGGTCGAGCAGGGCGTGCACCGCGTCGAACAGGTCGCCGCGACCGACCGACGCGGACGCGTCCTGCTCGGCGCCCTGCATCGTCCGACGGCCTGGTTGGAGGGCGCGCAGCACCGGGCGACGGCCTGCGACCTCCTCGAGCAGCTCGGGTTCGGCCGTCAGGAGGCGTCCCATCACTTCGGAGAACGGGAGATAGGGCAGGGCGCTGTCGCCGAAGTCGAGGCAGTGCCCGGCCACGACCTGCCAGCCCGCGTCGAAGGCGAGGTCGCGCAGCGCGGTCAGCAGCCGGGTCTTGCCGACCCCGGCATCGCCCGAGAGCAGCACGGCGCGCTGGAGCGTCGCCGGGCCGCTGCGCACCCCGAGCGCCGAGGCCAGCTCGTCGAGCTCGGCCTCACGGCCGATCAGCTCCCGGACGTCGCCGGGGAACTCGGGAAGGGGCACGCCCCCCATGATCACAGGTACCAGGGACAGGAAAGGCGCTCCGAGGCCCTCGTCCTGCGTTGAAGCCGACTCCGGAGCCGACCCCGAGCGTCGGCTTCCGGCAGAGCCGGGCAACTCAGCGGAGGGTGTCCGTCGGGGTGCCGGCGCGCTTGGCCCGGTCACGCTCCGCCGTACGGGCACGACGACGTGCCCGGATCGGGCGCCAGTCGCGCATGACCTGCTCGCGTCGGTAGTCCAGCTCGGCCTGGTAGAAGGTGGGAAGGTTCTGCATGGTCCTGCTCCTCGGTGCTCGCCCCGGGGTGCCCCGGTTGTCGATGCACCGAGATTCGTCGACTGAGGTAGGGGTGAACATCGGACGGGTGCCCTATTTCCCCGGAGTGCTACCTCAGGGCGGCTCCCGCGCGTTTGACCTGAGTCGGTCCGACCAGCAGGCTTCGCGCATGTCCCGACTGCGGCAGGCCTTCCCCGGTGCCCTCGCCACCGTGGCCTTCCTGCTGCTCAGTGGCTGCGGGCAAGCGACTCCGACCAGCCCCACGACGCCAGCAGCTACGCCTGCCACGACCGCGCCCGGCGCCACCCTGACCCCGACGACACCCACGCCGACCCCCAGCCCGACCGTCAAGCCGTCGAAGGTGGCCTGCCCGGCTGTCGGTCCGATCCCGGACGGCAGCTGGACCGGACCGTTGACGATGCACGTCACCAGCAGTCCCGGCAAGGGCTTCGTGACCAGCCGCGGCACCGGATCGCTGCGGATCGTGGTCGCTCGCGGCCGGGTGACCGGCGGCCGGTGGTCGCTCCACTGGCTGTCCCGCGGGCACGTCGACACCGGCCAGGCAGCGGCATCGATCGTCCTGCCGACGACCCTGACCGGGACCACCCGAGGCTCCGCCGCCAAGCCACTGCTGAGCGCGACCTGGAGGATCCACGGCACCGCCACGATCACGAAGCCGGTGCACCAGTCGATCCCGTTCAACGAGACCGGGCAGGTGAGCAACGCCCTGCGGATCACCTCGCTGTCCTGCAACCAGGTGACGGGCAGCGTCCCGTTGTCCTTCGCCAGCAAGGACGCCCAGGAGTCGTTCAGCGGTACTGCCCGCTGGTTCGCCCGGCGGAGCTAGCGCCCTACGGTCTCCACGACGAGCGGCACACCCGGCCGGTACGCCAGGTGCACGTACGATGGCGCATCCAGCACGGCGTAGTGGGCCCGCGCACCGACGCCGAGGCGTCCGACGTCGTCGCGCCCCAACGCAGCGGCGCCTCCGGCGGTCGCGGCGTGCACGGCCTCGGCCGGCGTCATCCCCATCTCGCGCACCGCCAGCGCGATGCACAACGGGAGGGACGAGGAGTAGCACGACCCCGGGTTGCAGTCACTGGCGAGCGCAACGCGCACCCCGGCATCGAGCAACCGCCGAGCATCCGGGTACGGCGACCGGGTGCTGAACTCGACACCCGGCAACAGGGTGGCGATCGTGCCGGTGCTGGCGAGCGCGTCAACGTCGGTGTCGTCGAGGTGCGTGCAGTGGTCGACCGCCAGCAGCCCCAACTCGCACGCCAGCCGGACGCCCGGCCCCGGGCCGAGCTGGTTGGCGTGCAGTCGGCCGCCGAGGCCGAATGCCCGTCCGGCGGCGAGCACCGCGCGAGCCTGGTCGGCATCGAACGCGCCCGTCTCGCAGAACGCGTCGATCCAGCGAGCATGCGGCGCAGCGGCCGCGAGCATCGGACCGGTGACGAGATCGACGTACCCGCCCGGATCGTCGGCGTACTCGGGCGGTACGACGTGCGCACCGAGGAAGGTGGTCTCCTCGGTGAAGGCGCGCGCGATCGCCAGTGATCTGGCCTCGTCCAGGACCGTCAGTCCGTAGCCGCTCTTGATCTCGACGGTCGTCGTGCCCTGCCTGCGCATCTCGGCGACGAGCCGGGCGACGTTGGCCGTCAGCTGCTCGTCAGTGGCGGCCCGGGTGGCAGCGACGGTCGAGGCGATTCCCCCTGCTGCATAAGGGTTTCCGGCCATCCGGGCAGTGAACTCGGACGCGCGATCGCCGGCGAAGACCAGGTGCGCGTGCGAGTCGACGAAGCCCGGTATCACCGCACGCCCCCCGAGGTCCTGCACGGCATCCGCGGCCGGAGCAGCCGCTTGCGGTCCCACCCAGACGACGCGTCCCGCTTCGACGATCAGGGCGGCGTCCCGGATCAGCCCGAGGGCCGAGCCGTCACCCAGAGAGGCGTCGTTCGTGACGAGCTCGCCGATGTTGCGCAGCAGCAGGTTGGTCATCCGAACGTCCTCACATCGGCACCGGTCGCAGCGAACACGAGGGACTCCGGGCTGGCGCCAGTGCCCCGAGTCCGCCAGCTGTCCAGGTCGACCGTGACCAGGTCGGCGCGCTGCCCGACCGCGATCCGACCCGCGTCGCCGAAACCCAACGACGCGTGGCCCTCAGCCCCGGCCGCACTGAGGAGCTCGGTCGCGCTCCAGTGTCCGCGTTGCTGGGACCGCAGGCGTTCGTTCAGCTCGACCGCACGCATCTCCTCGAACAGGTCGATCACCGCCTGGCTGTCCGAGCCGAGGGTGAGCCGCGCGCCGGCGTCGTACAACTCGCGAGACGGCCCGATCCCGTCGGCAAGATCGCGCTCGGTGGTCGGGCAGAAGCAGACGAACGACCGAGCCTCGCCGATCAGCGCGATGTCGGCCGGCGTCAGGTGGGTCGCGTGCACCAGCGTGGTCATCGGGCCGAGGGCACCCGCCTCGGCCAGCACCTGCGTCGGCGTCACCCCGTACGCCGCCAGGCACGCCTCGTTCTCGGCGATCTGTTCGGAGAGGTGCGCGTGCAGCGGCCGATCGAGGGCCTTCGCCCAGTCGACCACCGTCCCGAGCTGCTCGCGCGGAACGGCCCGGACCGAGTGGATCGCCGCTCCGACCCGGTCGTCGTCGAACGCCGACACGCGCTCGGCCCAGCGGTCGGCGTCACCGTCGCTGAACCGGCGCTGGACCCCCTCGGGCGCGGTTCCGAAGCCCGACGTCAGGTAGCAGGTGTCGAGCAACCGGATCCGCAGTCCGACCTCGTCGGCAGCAGCCAGCAGCGCTCGACCCATCTCGTTCGGGTCGTCGTACGGGGTGCCGTCGGACTGGTGGTGCAGGTAGTGGAACTCGCCGACGGCGCCGATGCCGGTGGCGACCATCTCGGCGTACACCTCGACCGCGAGGGCGTGGTAGCTGTCGGGGGTCAGCTCGGCGGCGGTCGCGTACATCTGCTCGCGCCAGGTCCAGAACGTGCCGCGCCCGGTCTGGGTGTGTCCGCGCAGCGCCCGGTGGAAGGCGTGCGAGTGGCAGTTGGCGAAGCGCGGGATCGTGAGGCCCTTGACCTGCTCCTCGACGGTGTCGGGGCACGGGTCGGTGCGCACGGCGGCGATGGTGCCGTCCTCGACCAGGACCCCGACGTCGTGCAGCACCTCGTCCTCGACGAGCGCGTGCTCGAGCAGGTAGTGGGTCATCGGGCAAGCTCCGTCAGCGCGTCGGCCAGGGCGTTGACCCCGGCCAGGCAGTCCGACATCCCCGCGCTCTCCGCCGGACAGTGCGAGATGCCGGTCGGGTTGCGTACGAACAGCATGGCCGTCGGGATTCCGGCGGCCGAGAGCACACCGGCGTCGTGTCCGGCGGCCGTCGGGATCACCGGCCTGGAGCCCAGGGCGAGCAGGCGTTCGGTCAGCGCCACGTCGAAATTGACCGCCGGCGAGACCGATTCCGCGGTGAGCTCGAGGAGGGTTCCGTCGCGATCCGCTCGCTCCCGGGCCTGGGTCTCGATCGCCGCGACCAGCGAGGACAGTGCCTCCTCGGTCTCGCACCGTGCGTCGAGCCAGCCGGTGACCCGGGACGGCACCGCATTGGTCGCGTTCGGGCCGACGTCGACGCGACCGAACGTGGCACGGGCGCCGGCCAGGCGGGCCTGCTTGTTGGCCGCCAGCGCGGTCATCGCATACGTGAGCATCGGGTCGTGGCGATCGCCCATCGCCGTCGTGCCGGCGTGGTTCGCCTGGCCGGTGAAGTCGAAGCGGTAGCGGCCGTGCGGCCAGATCGCCGACGCCAGACCGACCGGCTCGTCGCGCAGGTCGAGGTCGCGACCCTGCTCGACGTGCAGCTCGAGGTAGCACCCCACCCGGTCGAGCCAGGTCGAGCGACCCAGCGCCGGCTCGATGCCGGCAGTGGCCATGGCGTCCGGCAGTGCGACTCCGTCCCGATCGCGCAAGGCGGCGGCCTGGTCGGGGCGGGTGATCCCGACGGCGAGCCGGGATCCCAGGCAGGCCAGTCCGAAGCGGGAGCCTTCTTCCTCGGCGAAGACGGCGACGCCGAGCGCACGAGCAGGAGAGACGCCGCGGTCACGCATCAGGTCGATCGCGGCGAGTGCGGACACCAGCCCGAGCGGGCCGTCGTACGCGCCGCCATCGAGGACGGAGTCGAGGTGCGAGCCGGTCAGGACCACCGGCAGGCCCGCGTCCAGCTCGGGTTCCCACCACCCGATCGTGTTGCCGTTGCCGTCGTGCTCGACGCGCAAACCCCGCAGGGCGCACTGCTCGACGAACCATGCGTGGCACTCGCGCTCTGCGGTACCGAAGGGCTGCCGGAAGTACCCGCCGCTGGCAGCCGACCTGCCCACCGGGTGCAAGCCGGACCACAGCTGCTCGAAGTCCTCAGGCATGCTCGACCTTGTGGAATTCCAAGAGGTCGTCGACCGCCGCAAGATGATCCGCAACTACGACGAGCGGCCGGTCGATCCCGCCATCGTTGATCGCGCCTTGCGCAACGCCACCCATGCACCCAGCGCCGGGTTCAGCCAGGGCTGGGGTTTCCTGCTGCTCGACAACCCCGACGACGTCCGTCGCTGGTGGAGCGTCACGACGGACCCTGCCGCCCTCGCCGACCCGGACGACTGGTTGACCGGGATGATGGGCGCCCCGGTCGTGATCGTGCCCTGCTCGAGCAAGGCGGCATACCTGAGCCGGTACGCCGAGCCCGACAAGGGGTGGGAGGACCGGGCCGAGGCTCGCTGGCCGGTGCCGTTCTGGCACATGGACGCCGCGATGGCCTCCCTGCTGATCCTGCAGACCGCGGTCGACGAAGGTCTGGGCGCGTGCTTCTTCGGGATCCCGGTGGACCGGGTGGCCGCGGTCCGCACGGAGTTCGCGATCGCCGACGAGTTCGACCCGGTCGGCGTGATCACGCTCGGTCATCGGGTCACCGACACCGGCAACGCCGGATCGCCCGCGCGCCGCGCTCGCAAGCCGCTCGAGGACATCGTGCACCGCGGGACCTGGACCTGACACCCGTCCAGTGCATCGTTCCGGCGTACGTCGGTCAACGCGCCGGGCCGTCACGTCGTCTCACATCCGAGATCGCCACCA
>JACXTT010005355.1_pt1 | contig 18662 bp, 13 predicted proteins | sample 9270951 | NCBI WGS metagenome assembly JACXTT01 (sample SAMN15532306, study PRJNA645909) | rock metagenome | isolation source: weathered quartz diorite | place: Puerto Rico | collected 2017-06-21 | reverse complement strand
CGCCTTGATGGCCGCGTCGAGGTCCGCGTCGGCGAGGATCACGAGCGGCCCGTTGCCGCCCAGCTCCATGAGCAGCTCCTTGCCGGCGGCGCGCTGCGCGATCAGGGCGCCGGTCCGGGTCGAGCCCACGAACCCGATCGCGGCGACGCGTGGGTCGCCGGCGATCTCGTCGCCGACCGTGTCGCCCGGCCCGGTCACGAGATTGAACACGCCAGGCGGCAGGCCGGCATCCACGATCGCCTCGGCGAGGGCGACGGAGCACCACGAGGTGAAGCGGGCGGGGTTCCAGACAACGGTGTTGCCGGCTGCGAGCGCCGGGGCGATCAGCTCGGCGGGCATCGTGTACGGCCAGTTCCAGGGCGTGATCACGCCGACGACGCCCTTCGGCACGCGGTACACGAGCACGCGCTTCGATGGGTCCACCGAGGGCGGAATCAGGCCCTCGATCCGGGTCGCATCGGCGGCGGCCATGCGGAAGTAGACGACGAGCTCCTCGACCTCGGCGTACGCCTCGGCGTGCAGCGGCTTGCCCTGGTCGAGACTCAGGACCCGGGCGAGCGCGTCGCGCCGAGCCTCGATCGTCGCCGCGACCCGTTCGAGGGCCGCCGCACGTTCGAAGGGCGATGTCCGGCCCCAGGCGGGCGCCGACTTGGCCGCGGCCTCGACCGCGCGAGTCGCGTCTGCTCGACCCCCGTCGGACAGGAGGCCGACGACCCGCCCGGTCGCAGGGCTGGTCGCCTGGATCGAGCCACCGCCCGCCGCCGCCCGCCAGGCACCCTCGACGTAGATGGTTCGGGGCTCGGCCTGCGGTCGGGCGGCCGCGCCCGCCTTCACACGGACACCGGAGGTTGACGACACCGGGGCTCCTGCACGGACTGCAACGTGGGCTTGCTGCACCCCAGGCGGCCCGTCCTCCCGGGCGCCGCGACAGTCTGCCGCGCCGGACGCCTGACGTGCAACCCTCCATGGGTCGCTCGGCGAACCACCTATACTCCCAGGGAGTATAGGAGTCAGCAAGACGGATCAGCATCAGCACGAAGCAACCCGCGCTGGACCCGCCGGCGGTTCGGCACCGAGACAGATCGAGACTGCCGGACACGCAGGGGACGGCGGATACGGCGCGCACGCACCACACCCGACCGCGTCGGCCCACGATCCGCATGCAGGCCACTCGGTCGCGATGTTCCGGGATCGATCCTGGCTCAGCCTGCTGCTGACCCTGCCCGTCCTGTTCTGGAGTGCGGACCTCCAGCGGTGGCTGGGCTACGCAGCGCCGGTCTTCCCGGGATCCGATTGGAGTCCGCCCTTCCTCGGGACGATCATCTTCGTGTACGGCGGAGTGGTCTTTCTCCGAGGAGCGCGGGAGGAGCTCGCCGACCGACAGCCCGGGATGATGACCCTGATCTCCCTCGCCATCGTCGTCGCATTCGTCACGAGCTGGGCGGGAACCTTCGGTTACTTCGAGGTAGAGATCTGGTGGGAGCTCTCGACCCTGATCACGATCATGCTGCTCGGTCACTGGCTGGAGATGCGCTCCATCGCCCAGGCGCGCGGGGCGCTCCGCGCCCTCGCGGAGCTGTTGCCCGACACAGCAGAGCGCCTCACGGGGGCGGGCACCGAGACGGTGCCGCTCTCGGCCCTGACCATCGGCGACGTGCTCCTGGTCAGGCCAGGCGCGCGCATACCGGCGGATGGCACGGTCGTGGAGGGCGACGCGGACGTCGACGAATCGGTTGTCACGGGCGAATCGAGGGCCCTGCCGAAGGAGAAGGGGTCGAAGGTCATCGGCGGATCGGTCGTCGCGGGCGGGAGCCTGCGGGTCCGGGTCGATGCCGTCGGCGAGCAGTCCGCGCTCTCCGGGATCATGCGACTGGTCGCGGCGGCCCAGGCCTCGGCGTCACGCGCGCAGGCGCTGGCCGATCGGGCCGCCGCGCTCCTCTTCTACATCGCGATGATCTCCGGCACGGTGACGCTCGGCTACTGGTGGCTGCTGGGCGACCGAGAGGGTGCCCTGGTTCGAACGGCGACGGTGCTCGTCATCGCCTGTCCGCATGCGCTCGGTCTGGCGATCCCGCTCGTGATCGCGATCTCGACGTCCATCGGCTCCCGCAACGGGCTGCTAGTGAAGAACCGCATCGCGCTCGAGCGCGCCCGCGAGCTCGAGGTGGTCATCTTCGACAAGACCGGCACACTGACGAAGGGGCAGCCGGCGGTCGCCGCCGTGGCGACGGCGTCTGGCATCGAGACCGAGGTCCTGCGACTCGCGGCGGCGGTCGAGGCGGAGTCGGAACATCCGCTGGCAAAGGCACTTGTCGCCGCAGCCGAGCGGCGTGAGATCCCGATGACCCATGCCACAGACTTCGAAAGCATGGCCGGACGTGGTGTGCGTGCCCGCGTCGACGAGCGCAGAGTCGCCGTTGGCGGTCCGCGCCTGCTCGCGGACCTGCAGGTCGAAGCCCTCGGCGAGACCGAGGGCTGGGCTCGTGAGGGCTGGACCGTTCTCCACGTCGTCGCCGATGGCCAGATGGTGGGCGCCATCGGACTCGAGGACGAGATCCGGCCAGAGTCGTCGGAGGCGGTGCGAGACCTTCACGCGCTCGGGCTGCGCGTCGCGATGATCACCGGCGACAGCCATGCGGTCGCCGACTCGGTCGCCAGGAGGCTCGGGATCGATGAGGTCGCGGCCCAGGTCTTGCCCGCGGACAAGGCTGCGGCGGTCGAGCGCTTCCAACACGGCGGGCGGAAGGTCGCGATGGTTGGCGACGGCGTCAACGATGCACCCGCGCTCGCAACTGCGGACGTCGGGATCGCCATCGGCGCCGGGACCGATGTCGCCGTCGAGTCCGCCGGCATCGTGCTCGTCCGGAGCGATCCGCGCGATGTCGTCGCCGCGATCGAGCTGTCGCGGGCGACCTATTCCAAGATGGTCCAGAACCTCGTCTGGGCGACCGGCTACAACCTGATCGCGATCCCGGTCGCGGCCGGGATCCTCGTCCCATGGGGCCTCGACCTGCCGATGGCGGTCGGGGCGATCGCGATGAGCGCCTCAACGATCATCGTCGCGGCGAACGCCCAGCTGCTTCGCGGCCTCCGCCTTCGACGCCCTGAGGTCCTGTCCCCAAGCGCGCCAGCCCTGGCCTGAGCAGCCGCACCAGGACTCAGGCGCAGTCCGGCGCTGGAAGGGGTGGGCGCCCTGCGACACGCGACTCCGCGAAGGGCTGCCCAAGCAGGGCTCGTAACGCACCATCCGTGGCTGCGTCCTCGCCGACGTAGAGGACCAGAATCCGGTCCCGAAGCCAGAACCGCGGACGTCCCGCCCAGTCGACGATCGCTGTGCCGACCTTTGATGGATCGTCGCGGTCGATCCGCGAAGCAGCGGCCAGCGCGGCCTCGTGGTCCTTGAGCACATAGACCTGGACCGCTTCGGTCCCCACACACACGACGACGCCCTCGCCGGGCATTGGATCGGCGAGGAAGCCCGAGCCCACCCTGGCGGTCGCGCCCGACGCGACGACGTCCGCCACGAGGCCCTCTGCGGCGTCGGCCGTGGCGGTTGGCTCGACGGTTCCGACGGTGGCCGGCGGAGTGGTGGAGGGTGGCGCCGTTGGCAGTGGAGGCGCGGGTGTGGCCGCCGGCGAGCAGGCGCTGACGGCGAGGACCAGGCTGGCGATGCTGCGCTTCATCCGCGCCAGACGGCTGGCGAATCCGCGCAGTTCCCGGTGCGATCCGAACGAGCTGAAGGGCGCCCGGTGGGCGCCCTTCAGTGTTCAGGTGTTGGCGCGGAGCGAGCTCCGCTGCGGGTTACTCCGCCGGGATCTCCGCGTGGATCGCGTCGAGGTCGATGCCCTGGGCCCGTCGCCAAAGTCGAGCCACGATGTACACAAGGGCTCCAAGGCCATAGAGAACGGCAAGGAACTGGATCGATGTGGCGTTCCCGACGCCGATCCCGTACAGGGAGTTCGAGAGCCATTCGTAGATGACGAACCCGAGGAACACCGTGATGATCGCGCCCGCGATGCTGATCAGCGGGATGCCGGCGAGCTGGTACCGGGCGATCGGTGACTTCTGGTAGAGGTCACGCTTCCACCACGGCAGGATCGTCGCTGCGAACGTCGTCCCGAAGAATGTGACCGCGATGACCAGCGAGGCGTCGAGAGTCAACGCCGAGAAGCCGGCCGAATAGGCATACAACCAGGACAGGATGACGCCGGGAATAAGGATCAGCAGGAGGGCAAACCAGGGGACGCCCCGCCGCTCGTCGACACGGCCTGCCCATTCCGGGAGGACTCGATCGAACGCGGCCGCGAAGATCATCCTCGTCGAGGACAGCCAGAGCGTGCCAGCCCAGCCGATGAACCAGACCCCGAAGATCGCAACGAAGACGAACTGGAAGACCCGGCTGTCGACAAGGTAGGACACGATCAACGGCGGGTAGCTCCAGATCGGCGTGGCCGGGGCGACGGTGACATAGCCGTATGCGTTATTGATGAAGTTGACGTTGGTGGCGTTGAAGAAGTCCCAGCCGAATGTCCTGGCAGCGAGGAGCACGAACGCCACCGCGAGAACCAGGGTCACCCACAGGCCGCCGAGCATGCCATTCAGCACCTTTCGGAAGTCGCCCGCGCCGCGGACCTCGCCGTACAGGGTTGCGCCCCAGTTCGGGTAGAGAATCCAGAACATCATGAGCGGGAGAAGCAGCCAGGTGCCGCTGCCGAGTCCGAAGTCAAGCGGCGACGCGCCCGCGGCGAAGCCGTCGTTGGCGGTCGCGTTGTCGATCGTCGCCTGGTAGGCGCCCGAGACTCCGAAGAGGTCCTGGTTGGCCTTGTCGAAGGCAGAGTGGAACGACTCAGATCCGTTCAATGCCATGAGGACGAACATCACGGCGAGGGCCACGAGCCCGATCCAGATGCACCAGCGTTGGACCCGGGCGTAGCCAGCCATGCCGAGCGCGACAGCACCCGAGGCGATGATGATCGTCACGATCGAGACGGCGAACGTCCCGTCCGCCGAAGCAAAGAAGGTGGACCCGGCGGTCCAGCCCGCTAGAGCGACCAGCGGCTGCACGAACTCGATCTTGAAGATGAAGCCGTATATCGGCGCCCAGAGCGCCAGGATGAACCACCAGCCCGTCGACGACAGCACGAAACCGATGCCGCCGCGTACCCAGCCGAGCCCTCCGCCGACGACAACGCCGGCGACGCCGGCGACGATGGCCATCGTGTCACCAAGCGCAAACGCCTGGGCCCCGAGGTAGCCGGTGACACCGCCGACCACCGCACCGAGGACCGCGCCAGGGATCCCGTCAAGAATACGTGTCTGCCAAACGTAGTCGCCGCCTGCTCGGGGCATCACGGCAACCAGCCCGGCGTACGCGATGCACAGGAACGTCATGAAGATCCCCGACAGGATCAGCGTCGAGAGCACCGATCCGTCAGGCACGAATGCGAACACCGCAAGGCTGTAGAACATGCCGAGCGTGACAAGGTTCACCGACATGAACGAGTAGGCGAACGCGTCGAACCCGGACCAACCCTTGACCAGGCCGGTCGCGTTCCTGAGGAACAGCGCCGGGGCCTGGGCCATCTCACCCGTGGTCATCGAGCCTTCTTGCCTCCACTCCCAAGCCTGATCGGCGGGCGGATGCCCGCGATCGCGCTCCCACATGACGCCGCGTGCGCAGATTGTCCGGCGCCATGCAAGACCTAACCGTTGATCAGCAGATAGCGCTTCACCTCACCCTTCTTCGAGTCGAGATCAACGATCGCCGCCTGAAGCACTCCGTCCTCATACGTGCTGCCTGGGTTAACTGCGAGCGTCCTGCCGAGCTTGACCGCGCCTCGACCTTCGTGGATGTGACCGTGCAACGACAGCACCGGCCCGTACTCGAGGATTGCGTCTCGGATCGCGTGCGACCCGACCGGGATGATCGCCCGGCCACCGGAGACGTACGTCATGTCCGCGTTCAGCTGTGGTGCGCCGTCGAGATTCGAGTTGTATGGCGGGGCATGGAAGTTGAAGATCGCCCGCTTCGGATCCGCAACCGGCTCGACCAGGCCTTTGATCTTCATCCGGAGCTGGTCCTCCGGGAGCTCGCGGAACGTGTTCCACGGAGTCGGGTTGGCGTAGCCGGTCGACACCATGGAGAAGCCATCGAGCTCGATGGTGTTGCCCTCGCCCAGCTCGACGCGCTCGGCAGCGGCAATGATCGGATCGAGCTCGAAGATGTCATCGTTTGCGGGCGAAACCACGCACCGGATCGACGTGCCTTTGAGACGCTCGTCGGCAAGGGCCATCCAGCGCTCGACGTTGCCCATCATCTCGGCCTTGAACCGGGCATCGACCAGGGCGGGGTCGGCCTCCCAGGTCGCAACCTCATCGGGCGACAGCCGGATCGGGTAGTAACCCCGGTCGAGGATGCGCTTCTCCATCGCCTTGAGCTCGTCCTCGGTCGAGAGGACGTGGAGCTGATCCTGGAGCGTCAGCTCCCAGCGGCCGCCGCGATCGACGATCGGGACCATGGCCTTGCCGGTCATGTCGCCGCCCATGATCAGCACGTCGGCCTTGTGGAACGCACCCGCGTTGAGGAACTTGCGCCAGCAGACCTCGGATCCATGGATATCCGTCGCGAAGAAGACTCGCATCGGCGCTCTCCGCTGCCTAGTTGTGGCCCACTTCCTCGGGCTCGACGTACCACTGCTGGCGCTCGCCCACGGCCGCGCGCAGCTTCCAGCGTGCCGACTTGGGCGCGGCGTTGACCGCGTCGCGCAGCGCGGCGACCTGGGCCCGCGGGTCGAAGCGGACCGGACGCTCGCCGCCGATGTCGACGTCTTCGGGCACGAAGTCGGAGTCGAGGTACTGCTGCAGCTTGTCCAGGTTGCCCGTCAGGGTGCGCCACCAGCCCCAGTCGTTCGAGGTGAAGGACAGGATTCGGGGCAGGCTGATCGCTGCAAGGCCCTTGCTCGAGTCGACCTCGCCATCGTCCTGGCCGAGCGGATGCTCGGCGAGGAGGATGATCGCGTCGAGCACGTCCTTCTTGTTGATCTTGACAATCTGCAGCTTCGACAGCAGGAGCTCCGCGACGGGCAGCGTCGGCGTCGACTTGCCGAGCCGATCGCCGAACTCGAAGCGGTGGCACATCTCGAGCTTGTCGATGAGCACGTCGACTGGGCGCCGATGGCTCTCGTCGACGAAGTAGCCCTGGTGCTGGCCGAACAGCGCGTTGTGCCGCCGGTCGGGCGTGTAGCCCTCGCGCTCGAGGAGGGCGAACACGGCCTTGCGGTCCTTGCCGCGCGTGGCGAAGTCGATGTCGACCTCGCGCCGGCGAGTGCGGTGGGTCCACTCGGGGGCATGGGCGCGAACGGCCATGCCGCCCATCAGCCGGAGCAACAGTCCCTCCCGGTTCGCCGTGTCGACGATCCGCAGCGCCTCCGCCAACGGGTCGTCGAGGGTTCGGGGGCCCGGTTCCATCGCGGGCGGAGTATAGGCAGGCCACTCGTTTGAAAAACGCTTGCATCCCGTTAACGCCGCGGCGAAGATGACGCCCGACGATGCGCTCCGGGACCGGAGGCTCGGCGCCAAAGGAGGGTCGACGCTTCTCCGCCGCCTACCGTGCGGCGGGTGGCCCGTGCCCATCGTCACAACGGCCGCGCGCAGATGGATGACGCGCGCCAGAACGTGGAGGAGGACTTGACCACGACCCGCTCATCGCCCCGGCTCCTGACGCTCGGGGCGGCTCTCGTCTTCGTCGCCGCGGCGTGCGGCGGCGGCACCGCGACGACTCCCCCAGCCACAGGTGGCACCGGCGCCGTCGACTGGACGCCGGACGCAACGCTCCTGGCCGCCGCGAAGACCGAGGGCACCCTGAACGTCATCGCGCTGCCCCGCGATTGGTGCGGCTACGGCACGATGCTCGACAATTTCAAGGCGAAGACCGGCCTGACTCTCAACGAGATCACGCCGAATGCCGGGTCCGGCGACGAGATCAACGCCATCAAGAACAACCCGAGCGGCGGTCCGGGCGCCCCCGATGCGGTGGATGTCGGCTTCTCGTTCGGCGATTCCAACAAGGCGCTCTTCCAGCCGTACAAGGTCGCGACGTTCGATTCGATCCCGGCCGACCAGAAGGCCGCCGACGGTTCGTGGTTCGCCGACTACTACGGCGTCCTCTCGTTCGAGATCAACAAGGACGTCATCAAGGGCGACAACCCCAAGGACTGGAAGGACCTGCTGGATCCCAAGTACGCGCACTCGGTTGCGCTGGCCGGCGATCCCCTGAACTCCAACCAGGCCATCCAGTCGGTCGAGGCGTCGGCACTCGCCAACGGCGGGTCGCTCGACAACGCCCAGCCGGGCCTGGACTTCTTCAAGCAGCTCGTGACGGCCGGCAACTTCGTGCCGACCGTTGCCAAGCAGGGCAGCCTCGTCAGCGGCGAGACGCCGATCGTCATCACCTGGTCGTACCTGGCGCTCGCGGATCGCGATGCCCTCAAGGGCACCGTGAACGTCGACGTCGTCATCCCGTCAACCGGGAAGTTCGGCGGGATCTACGTCCAGGCCATCAGCAAGACGGCGCCGCATCCGAACGCGGCCAAGCTGTGGGAGGAGTACCTCTACTCCGACGCCGGCCAGCTCGTCTGGACGAACGCCTACTGCTACACGTCCCGCTACGCGGACCTCGTGGCCAAGGGCGTCATCTCCGGCGCCCTGAAGGCGAAGCTTCCCGACGTGACCGGCACGGTGTTCCCGAGCGAGGCACAGCTCAAGGCGAGCAAGACCCTCATCAGCGGCGCGTGGGCGTCCGTCACCGGCCTCGGGCCGCTCAAGACCCCACCGCCGGCTCCGTGATCGTCAAGCACAAGATCGACATCGAGAGCTGACGCGACCACGGTGGACGTGGCTTCGCAGGCAACAACGGCCCGGGGCGCGCTCCCAGCGCGTCCCGGGCGTCGTTTGTCCAGGGCGTGGCTGGGCGTCGTGCCGTTCTTCCTGTTCTCGTTCCTGTTCATGATCCTGCCGGTCGGCGTGCTGCTTGCCGGCAGCTTCGAGGACCTGGTGTCCGGGGCGCCCACCATCCAGAACTACATCGACCTGACCGAGCCGAACATCATCGAGGCGTACGGCACGAGCATCGAGATCAGCCTCGTGACCGCTGTCGTTGGCGGGATCTTCGGGTTCCTGCTCGCGTACGCCGTCATCCTCGGGGGGCTGCCACGCATCTTCCGAACGCTGCTGCTGACGTTCTCGGGCGTCGCCTCGAACTTCGCCGGCGTTCCGCTCGCGCTCGCCTTCGTCTACACGCTGGGCTTCCAGGGCGTCGTGACGAAGTTCCTGGTCGACCAGCTGGGAATCGACCTCTACGGCAAGGGGATCGGGTTCAGCCTGTACACCAAGCTCGGTCTCGAGATCGTGTACCTCTACTTCCAGTTTCCGCTCATGGTCCTGATCATGGCCCCCGCGATCGACGGCCTGAAGAAGGAGTGGCGCGAGGCGTCGGAGAACCTGGGCGCGTCGTCCGGCGAGTACTGGCGGCACGTCGCCCTGCCGATCCTGATGCCGACGCTCCTTGGCACGGTCATCCTCCTGTTCGGAAACTCGTTCGGGGCCCAGGCGACGGCGTACCAGCTGACGAGCGGCATCGTGCCCGTCGTGACCAACCTGATCAGCAACCAGATCAGCGGCGACGTCTTCCACAACATCGGGCTGGGGTACGCGCTGGCGATGGGCATGGTCGTGATCATGGCGATCGCGATCGCCATCTATAGCCGGCTCCAGCGCACCTCCGAGCGGTGGCTGCGGTCATGAGCGGCGGCGGACCAGCCATCGGCCCGCGCGCCCCGGGCGCCCTGGAAGGCGTCGAGCAGAGCGCGCGGCCACGCGAGCGTTCGCGGGTCGGCGGCGCCCGCATCGGCTCATGGATCATCTTCATCCTCGGCGTCGTGTACTTCTTCGTGCCGCTGATCGTGACCCTGCAGTTCTCGCTGCGGCTGCAGCCGTTCGGGCAGGCGTACAACAACGTCATCAACCACGACCCGAGATTCGCCTCGAGCCTCATCTACTCGGGATTCATCGGGGTCGTCACGATCGTCGTGAGCACGCTGCTGATCGTGCCGACGGCCTACTGGGTCCGCCTCCGCTTGCCGCGGCTCCGGCCCTACGTCGAGTTCGTGACGCTGCTGCCGTTCGTCATCCCGCCCGTCATCCTCGTCTTCGCGCTGCTGCGGGCCTTCAGCGGCGGTCCGATCCCGCTGACCGTCAGCGACGAGGGCCTGAATGTGCTGATCGTCTGCGCGTACGTGATCCTGTCCTTCCCGTACATGTATCGGGCGATCGACAGCGGGTTGCGGGCGATCGACGTCCGGACGCTCACCGAGGCGGCCCAGAGCATGGGTGCCGGGTGGGGCCGGATCCTGTGGTCCGTCATCTTTCCGAACCTTCGAGTGGCGCTCATCAGCGGCGCCTTCCTGACGCTCGCCATCGTCATCGGCGAGTACACGATCGCGAGCTTCATGGTGCGGCCCGCCTTCGGCCCGTACCTCTCTCTGCTCGGGCATGACCGGGCGTTCGAGCCGGCGGCCGTGACGATCATCAGCTTCGGACTGACGTGGTTCGCGATGGGGATCATCGCGTTCCTTGGGCGTGGCTCGCGCCAGAGCGTCCAGGTTGCAGGGGCGCGGTAGGAGATCGGCTGGATGAGCTTCCTCGAGCTGACCGACGTGCAGAAGCGCTTCGGGGCGACAACCGCGGTCGAGAGCTTCAACCTGGCCGCAGAGAAGGGCGAGTTCGTGTCGTTCCTCGGGCCGTCCGGCTGCGGCAAGACCACGACGCTCCGGATGATCGCCGGCTTCGAGCAGCCGACATCGGGCTCGATCACGATCAACGGGGAGGACGTCACCTTCAAGGCGCCCAACAAGCGCAACGTGGGGATGGTGTTCCAGGCGTACGCGCTGTTCCCGAACATGACCGTGGCCGACAACATCGGCTTCGGGTTGCGTGTCCGCAAACGCTCCAAGGACGACATCAGGAAGCGCGTCGGCGAACTTCTCGAGATCGTGAACCTGCCGGACAAGGGGAGCCGCTACCCGTACCAGCTCTCGGGCGGCCAGCAGCAGCGCGTGGCTTTGGCCCGCGCGCTGGCGTTCGAGCCGCAGGTGTTGCTCCTCGACGAGCCACTCTCCGCCCTCGACGCCAAGATCCGCGTCGCCCTGCGCCACGAGATCCGCTCGATCCAGCGCCAGCTCGGGATCACGACGGTCTATGTGACCCACGACCAGGAGGAGGCACTGTCGCTCTCGGACCGCGTCGTCGTGATGAGCGAGGGCCGGATGGAGCAGGTCGGGACCCCGTTCGAGATCTACAACTTCCCATCGACCTCGTTCGTGGCGTCCTTCGTGGGCACGCTCAACGTCCTGCCGGGGGTCGTTGTCGATGCCTCGGGTGGCAGGCTTACCATCGCCGGCCAGCCGGTCCGGTTGGCGCAGCGCTTCGAGGGCGGCTCAGGCCGCGAGATCACCGTTGCGCTCCGGCCGGAAATGGTGTCGCTCGGCGCCTCGCCCGACGGCCAGAACGAGCTTACCGGCAAGGTCAGCGACGTCAGCTTCCTCGGCTCGATCGTCCGCATTCGCGTCGGATTGGGCGACGGCGGCGGTCCGGTGGTGGTGCTCGACGAGTTCAATGAGCCGACGCTCAAGCTCCCGCAGCTGCAGGACACCGTGAAGGTGAACTTCCCGCAGGACGGGCCGCTCGTGCTCGACGCGAAGGCGCCGGTGGAGTCCGTCGAGGCGCTGATCGCGGAGGCGTGAAGCTACGCCGGGATCCCGCCGACCTCCTCGCCGGGATCGAGCTGATCATCTTCGACAAAGACGGCACGCTGATCGAGTTCCACCTCATGTGGGGTGGCTGGACCGAACAGCTGGCGGGCGACCTCGAGGCCTCGACAGGGCTCGCGCTGCGACTGGGCCTGTACTCGCAGCTCGGCGTCGACCCAGCCACCGGGCGGGTGCTCGCTCACGGCCTCATGGCCGCCACCCCGATGTCGCGCATCCGGGACGCCGTCGTCGCGTATGTCTCGGATGCGGGCGCGGGGCCTATCGCGGCTGAGGTCGCCGTTGCCGGCGCCTGGAACGCGCCCGATCCGGTCTCGCTCGCAGCGCCCGTCACGCCCCTCGCGCCCTTGCTCGCCCGGCTCCGTACCCGGGTCCCGCGCTTCGCGGTTGCGACCAGCGACGACCGCCGGCCCACGGAACGCACCCTCGCGGCACTGGGCATCGCCGGCGAGTTCGCGGCGACCGCGTGCGCAGACGATGGTCACCCGAACAAGCCCGCGCCCGATCCCGTGCTCCGGATCTGCGCACAGCTCGGCATCCTGCCAGCGCGCTCGGCTGTCGTCGGCGACTCGCCCGCGGACCTGCGCATGGGCCGCGCCGCCGGCACGGGGCTCGTCATCGGCGTGCTCAGCGGCGTCGGCGAACGTCGAGCGCTCGAGCCGCTGGCCGATTTGGTGCTCGACTCCATCGAGGCTCTCGCCCCCGCCTGATCGTTCCCGTTCGACCCTACCGCCGGACGAACGGGGCGGTACTCCATTCCTATCGCTCCGAACTGCACCGAACCGTACGGTTCCGGAACGTCTACGCGGGGGCGTACGCCCGCGCGACCGACGACGGCGCCGAGCACCGGTGCCGAGCATGGAGCCGCGCCAAGCCCGATGGCCCTCGCTGCCCGGCCAGGACCGGCCGCCGAGCTGATCACGCTGTCCGAGGCCGCCCGGCTCGCCGGCGTGCAGCCATCGACCGTGCGGGCGTGGGCCGCCAAGGGTGACCTCGCCGCCGTCCGCGAGACGGGTCGGCGCGAGGTGCGGGTTCGCCGTGGCGATGTCGATCGTCTGCTGGCGGAGCGGCGCCGGCACAGGCACGACCGGGGCCGTCGTGTCGTCCCGCCCCTCCGGCTCGTGGAGCCGACCGGCACGGATGCACTGCGGCGTCTCGCCTCCGAGCTGTCGGGCGCCGAGACGCTACAGCCGGTGTTCGAGGAGGTCCTCGACAACTCGCAGCGGCTCTTCCAGGCCGACCGGGCGGGGTTGTGGCTCTGGCACCCCACTCGCGAGCATCCGCTCGAGCTGGTGGCGCGGCGCGCGTTCCCCGATGACATCGCCGAGCGAGTCATGAGCGCGACCGGCGACTCGAACCTGGCTGGCTTCGAGGCGCTGCGGCGCGAGGAGGTCCTGGTCTTCCGGGACGCCGCGGACCCGCGGATCACGCCGGAGATGCGCGAGGTCTACGCCCGCAACGGCATCGCCTCGTTGTGCTTCGTCCCCGCCATCTTCCGAGGCGCCCCGCTCGCCCTCCTGGTCCTCTACCACGACAAGCCCTATGACTGGGCGCCGGAGGAGGCGGCGCTGGCGCGCAGCTTCGGCGACACCGTGGCGACGGCGATCGGCAATGCGCGGCTCATGGCCTCCGTGGAGGACCTCGCCGCCCGGCTGCGGGCCATCCAGGACCTCTCGGCGCGACTGTCGGGGATCCAGGACGTGCGCGGCATCGGCGAGACGATCGTCAGCGAGGCACGCGCCCTCATCGCCTACGACACCGTGCGCGTCTATCGCGTCGACCACACCGCCGGCTGGTGCGAGCCGATCGCGTTCCAGGGCATCTTCATGGGTCGCCCCGATCCCGAGCCGGAGCTTTTGAGGGTCCGCATCGGCGAGGGGCTCACCGGCTGGGTCGCGGAGCACGGCGAGGCGCTGCTGCTCGGCGACGTCCACGCCGATCAGCGCAGCCTCGTCATCGGCGAGTCGGGCGGCCCCGAATCGATGCTCCTCGTCCCGATGGTCCACGAGGGCAAGGTCCGGGGCATCGTCGTCGCCTCGCGACTCGGCAAGGATCGCTTCGGCCCTGACGACGAGACGACGTTGAGCATCTTCGCCGGGACCGCCGCCCAGGCACTGGTCAACGCCGAGCGGCTCGAGCAGCTCCGGACCCAGCAGGTTGAGCTCGAGCACCAGCTCGTGAGCCAGCGCCGGCTCATGGCCGTCAACGAGCGACTGCTCTCGACCCTCGACCCGTCGGGCGTCCTCGAGATGATCGCGGACTCGCTGAAGACCGTGGTCGCGTACGACTCGCTCACGATCTACCGCATTGACAAGGACCGCGGCGTCCGGCGTCCGGTCATCGCCCGCGACCGCTTCGCCGAGCTCATCCTCGGCTACGATGCCCCCCTCGGCACGGGGCTCACCGGCTGGGCCGTCGACCATCGCGAGCCGGTCCTGGCCAACGACGCCCACATGGACCCGCGCTCGGTGCAGATCCCGGGCACCCCGTTCGAGCCCGAGTCGATGGTCATCGTCCCGCTGATGGCCGAGGGTGAGGTGCTGGGCACGCTGAACATCGGCCGGATGGGCACCGACGAGGCACATTACAACCAGAACGAGTTCGAGCTGACCAAGCTCTTCGCGGCGCAGGCCGCCATCGCCCTGCGCAACGCCGAGGCACACGACGAGGTGAAGGTCCAGGCCGAGCGCGACGCGCTCACCGGCCTCCGGAATCACGGCGCCTTTCAGCGAGAGCTCGCCGGGTACCTGAGCACCGTGGCGGGGCGTCAGGTCACCGTGCTGATGATGGACCTCGACCGGTTCAAGGGCTACAACGACCGCAACGGCCACCCCGCGGGCGACGAGCTCCTCGTCGCGGTCAGCCGGGCGATCGAGTCCTGCATCCGCCAGGGCGATCGCGCCTACCGCTACGGCGGCGACGAGTTCGCGGTGATCCTGCCCGACTGCCCGCGCGGCCCCGCCGAGGAGGTCGCGCGGCGCATTCGCGCCGCCGTCGAGACGATCCCGGACGAGAGCGGCGGACCGCACGTCACGATCAGCATTGGCATCGCCTGCCACCCCGACGACGCGACGGACAAGGACCAGCTCGTCGAGACCGCCGACCAGGCGCTGTTCCTCGCCAAGGGCGCCCCGTTCCGCAGCTCCCGCGACCAGTTCGTGGCCGCGCTCGACGAGACGGCGATGGGCCTCCTCGACGGCATGGGCCCGGACGAGCTCCTGGACTCGATCCTCAGCCGCGCGACGCGCCTCCTCGGCGTACGCACGGGCTATGTCTACCTCGCCGAGCCGGGAGCGGCGTTTCTCACGGTTCGCGCCGCGATCGGCGGGATGGCCGACCAGGTCGGCTATCGACTCTCGATCCAGAAGGGCGTCGGAGGCCATGTCTACCGCACCGGCAGGCCCTTCTTCGTGGACGACTACGACGCGTTCGAAGAGGCCTCACCCGACTTCCTCGGCAAGGTCGGGGCGTGCGTCGGCGTGCCGCTGACGATCGGCGGTCGGGTCATCGGCGTCCTCGGGCTCGCGTCGGGCACGACCGAGCGCGTCTTCCGGCAGCCGGAGGTCGATGCGCTGCAGCGCTTCGCCCAGCTCGCCTCGATCGCGCTCGAGAATGCGCGGCTGCAGGAACAGGCGCTGTCGCCGCGTGACCCGGTGACGGGCCTGCCCACCCGTGAGACGTTGATCCAGCGGGTCGTCGACGCACTCAACCCGGTGAGCCCGGAGCGCGGCCCGGTGGCCGTCCTGCTCATCGACGTCGACCGGTTCGAGATCGTCAACGAGAGTCTTGGCCACGCCGCCGGCGACAGGGTCCTGCGCGACGTCGGCGCGCGGATCTCGGCCGTTCTCGGAGCGAACGACGTCGTGGCGCGCTTCGGCGGCGACACCTTCGCGGTGCTGCTGCGCGGCAGCGACATGGACGCGGCGTTGGCCTTCGCCGAGCGCGTCCAGCTAGAGCTGAAGCCGCCGTTCAACCTCGACGGCCGGACCTGGTTCATCAGCGCGAGCATGGGCGTCTCGGTCGGGGCGCCCGGAGCGACCGGCGGCGGCGACCTCCTCCAGGAGGCCGAGATCGCCCTCGTCAGCGCCAAGCGAAACCCGACCCAGCGGATCGCCCTGTTCGACCCGCTCAGCAGCCGCCACGCCCGCGAGCGCCTCGACGTCGAGGCCGAGCTGTGGACCGCGCTCGACCGGGACGAGCTGACGGTCCATTACCAGCCGATCCTCGACCTGCGGACGCTGCGGATCGTCGGCTTCGAGGCGCTGGCGCGGTGGCAGCATCCGACGCGCGGCCTCGTCCTGCCGGTCGACTTCATCGCCCTCGCCGAGGAGTCCGAGCTCATCGTCGCGATCGGCCGGGTGATTCTCGAGAAGGCCTGCCGGCAGGCGCAGCTGTGGCGGGCCCGCTGGCCGGACGAGAACCTGGTGATGAGCGTGAACCTCTCGCCCCGCCAGTTCCTCGACGCGGACCTGGCCAGTGGCATCCGGCAGGTGCTTCGCCGATCCGGCCTGGAGCCGAGCGCGCTGGAGCTGGAGATCACCGAGAGCAGCGTCATGGACCGCTCCGCGACGAGCCTCGGGGTCCTGCAGCAGCTGCGCTCGCTCGGCGTCCGGATCGTCCTCGACGACTTCGGAACCGGCTACTCGTCGCTCGCCTACCTGCGCCAGCTGCCGCTCGACACGATCAAGGTCGATCGCTCGTTCGTCACCGACCTCGACGTGCGCGACCCGAACGTCGGCATCATCCGCGCCGTCGTCTCGCTCGCCCATGGGCTCGGCATCACCGTCGTCGCCGAGGGCATCGAAACCGAGGAGCAGGCCCGCCGGCTGCGCGAGCTCGGCTGCGACATGGGCCAGGGCTACGCCTGGGCGCACCCCGCCGAGCCGATCCGAGTCGGCCAGTTCGTGAACCGCCGCCTCGAGTCGAAGCGGCGGTCACGCAAGAACGGCAATCACACCGCGGCGCCAGGCCGCCGGCCGCGGGCCGGCGGCGCCGTCGCAGCCGGGCTCAGCGTCGCCCGCCGAACAGCCGCAGCAGGAACAGGAACAGGTTGACGAAGTCGAGGTAGAGATGGAGCGCGCCGATCACGGCCGCCTTCTCCACCGACCCGAGCGCCGCGACGAGCTGGCCGCTCGAGATGCGCTGCACGTCCCACGCCGTCAGGACCGTGAAGATCAGCACGCCGATGATCGAGATCATGTAGCCGATCGGGCCGCTGCCGATGAAGAAGTTCACGATCAGCGCGACGAACAGACCGAACACGGCCATGTAGGCGTAGCCGCCGATCGTCGCCAGCGAGCGCTTGGTCGTGTAGCCGTAGAGCGCCGCCCCGCCGAACATCGCGCCCGCGGAGAAGAACGCCGCCGCGACGGACTCGAGCGGGTAGGCCAGCGCCACGATGACGCCGATCGTCACGCCGAGGCTCGCCGCGTAGACGAAGAACAGCGCCAGCGCGGCGCTCGCGCTGATCCGCCGGATGCCGGCCTGGATGCCGATCGCGAGCACCAGCTGGCCGATGATCAGCAGCACGAAGTAGCGCGCGCCGAACGAGACGAACGCCTCGTTGAACTGCGCGAACGCCGCGATCGCGGCCGTCAGCAGCAGGCCCGCGAACATCCAGAAGAACGACTGGGTGAGGAACGCCGCACGCGTGGCGGCATCGACCTGCGGCAGCGGCGCCGCGCTCGTGCCCGCCCAGCGCGACGCGCCAAGTGGCTGGGTCTGGCCCTGCTCGCCCTGCAGGCCGCTCGGATTCTGGAACGTCACGTTCGGATCTCCCTTCGGTTGACGGCGCCCGGCCTCCGGGCCGGCGTCGCCGACTTTGATTCTGCACGCTCTGCCGCGCGTGCCAAGACCCACACGAGGTCGGCAAGGCGGTTGAGATAGGGGATGAGGTTTGGACCGGGCACGAGGCCGTCGCGCTGCAGCGCGACGGCACGCCGTTCGGCCCGCCGCAGGATGGTTCGCGCGAGCTCGAGGGCCGCGCTCGTCGGCGTCTCGCCGGGGACCACGAACTCTCGTGGCATCTCGATGTGCCGCTCCAGCTCCACGAGGTCGCGCTCCACGTCCGCGACCATCCCCGCCGAGACCCTCGTCCGGCCGTCCTCCAGCCGGTCCCAGGCGTCCGGGTTCGTCGCCAGCTCCGCGCCGGCCACGAACAGCTCCCGCTGGAGCCGAAGGATGAGTGGGGCGAGGCCGCCGAGACCGGCCGGCAGCGTCCCGATCCGCCGCTTCACGCCCAGGTTCGCGCGCGCGACGCCGAGCGCCGCGACGGCTTCGTCGATCGTGCCATATGCCTCGGCGCGCGAGTCGTTTTTGGCGATGCGCTCGCCGCCGAAGAGGAGTCCGGTGGTGCCGTCGTCGCCGCGGGTCGTCGCGACCGCCGAGTCGATGGGGCTTCTGCGGTTCACCGTCGGGAGTTTCGGGACGCCGCCGCCCGGCGACCGAGGAGAAGGCGGAGCCGAGCACGCTCGCGAGCGCACTTGAAGGTGCGTGAGCGGGCGGGCGGAGGCGACAACGCCCTCATCGGTCAGTGGGGGGCGGCGTCACCACATCAGGCCGGCGTCACGGGGGTCCCAGCGCTCCGCCAGGAGCGTGACCTTTACCGGGTGCTCGACGACCGACTCGACCTGCTCCTGCACCTGCTGGATCATCGAGCCGGCGTAGGGGCAGAACGGGGTCGTCAGGATCATCTTGACCTCGGTCTCGTTCTGGCCGAGCAGGATCTGCTTGATCAGCGCGAGCTCGACGACGTTCATCCCGATCTCGGGGTCCACGACCGAGCGCAGCGCGTCGAGGATCGCGAGCTCCGTGGCGCGGCGCTCCATGTCGAACGCCGGC
>JACXTT010005354.1_pt1 | contig 18664 bp, 13 predicted proteins | sample 9270951 | NCBI WGS metagenome assembly JACXTT01 (sample SAMN15532306, study PRJNA645909) | rock metagenome | isolation source: weathered quartz diorite | place: Puerto Rico | collected 2017-06-21 | reverse complement strand
GGCCTGGATCGCGGTCAGCGCGCCTCTGGCGTGGGGCGTCGCCTCGACGCTGTCGAAGGCGCTCCTCCTGTTCCGAAGGGACTGACGCGCCGGTCCGCCGCGGGGCGGGATGCTACAATCCTCGCCCTGCTCGGACTCTTCGGGCCGGAGGAAACGCTTGGTCGAGACGGCGAAGAAGCCACCGAAGCCGAAGGGGAAACGTCCGGGAGGAAAGGTCGTGCAGATGGATCTGTTCCGCGCCGGCTCGGCGCCTCTGGGGAGCGCGCGTCGGAAAGAGAGGGCGGGCAGAAAGACGCGCGCCACCGCCGCGCCGGCCGCCGGCGAGACCGCCGTCCCCTCGGGGCGCGACGCGGTGACGCCGTCCCGCGAGACGACCGCGCCGGCCGCCCCGAAGAAGAGCGCGCCGGAGCGCCGGCGCGAGACCGCCGAGTCGATCGGCCGGCGGCAGCGCGAAATCTCGGTGGCGGAGTTCTTCCAGAAGAACCGCCACCTGCTCGGGTTCGACAATCCGGCCAAGGCGCTTCTGACCGCGACCAAGGAAGCGGTCGACAACTCGCTCGACGCCTGCGAGGAAGCCGGCATCCTTCCCGAGATGAACGTCCGCATCGAGGAGCTGGCCGAGGACCGCTTCCGCCTGACGGTGACCGACAACGGCCCCGGGATCGTGCGCAACCAGGTGGCGAAGGTGTTCGGCAAGCTGCTGTACGGCTCGAAATTCCACGTCCTGCGCCAGAGCCGCGGCCAGCAGGGGATCGGCGTCTCGGCGGCCGGCATGTACGCCCAGCTCACCACCGGGCAACCGGTGAAGATCACCTCGCGCACCGGAAAGAAGGGCGCGGCGCACTTCTTCGAGATCCAGATCGACACGACCCGCAACGAGCCGAAGGTCCTCACCGACCGCGAGGTCGAGTGGGACAAGGAGCACGGCACGAAGGTCGAGATGGATCTCGCCGGCACCTACAAGAAGGGACGCCGCTCGGTCGACGACTACGTGATGCAGTCGGCGCTGGCGAACCCGCACGCCACGGTGCATTACCGGCCGCCCAAGGGGGACGAGTTCCATCGCGAGCGGCTGACCACCGAGCTGCCGCGGGAGCCTCTGGCGATCAAGCCGCACCCGTACGGCGTCGAGCTGGGCGTCCTGATCGCGATGCTGCGCGACACCAAGGGACGCACGCTGAAGGGGGCCCTGCAGGCGGACTTCTCGCGCGTCAGCGCCAACGTGGCGGAGGAGATCTGCAAGGCGGCGGGGCTCAACCCCGAGATGAGGCCGCGCGCCCTCGGCGTCGCCCAGGTCGAGGCGCTGTTCCGCGCCATCCCGAAGGTGAAGATCATGGCGCCGCCGACCAGCACGATCGTGCCGATCGGCGAGGCGCTCATCCTCGAGGGACTGAAGCAGACGGTGAAGGCCGACTTCTATACCTCGACGACCCGGCCGCCGGCGGTCTACCGCGGCAATCCGTTCATCGTCGAAGCGGGACTGGCGTACGGCGGCGACCTGCCGGCGGAAGAGCTGATCGATCTGTGGCGCTTCGCCAACCGGGTGCCTCTGCAGTACCAGCAGTCGGCCTGCGCCATCACGCGCGGTGCCCTGACCACCGACTGGCGCAGCTACGGACTGCAGCAGGGCAAGGGGGCTCTGCCGCTCGGCCCGATGATCCTGTTCGTGCACGTCGCCAGCGTCTGGGTGCCGTTCACCTCGGAGAGCAAGGAGGCGATCGCCTCGTACCCGGAGATCATCCGCGAGCTGCGTCTCGGCCTCCAGGAGGTCGGCCGCCGCCTGGGCGGCTTCCTGCGCCACCGCCAGCGCCTGGCGGAGGCCGAGAAGAAGCGCTCGTACATCGAGTCGTACATCCCGCACATCGGCATCGCCCTGCGCGAGATCCTCGGGTTGTCGAAGGCGGAGGAGGAGAAGGTCGTGAAGACCCTCACCGACACGCTCGAGAAGAGCCGCACGCCATGATCGACCGCAACGCCCGGTTCCAGGGAGCGATTCCGGAGAACTACGACCGGTACCTCGGCCCCGTCCTGTTCGAGCCGTACGCCCGCGACCTGGCGGGGCGGCTCGACGCGAAGCCGGGCGACCGGGTGCTGGAGATCGCCTGCGGCACCGGCATCGTCACGCGGCATCTGCGCGAGCGGCTGCCGGCGGGCGCCCGTCTCGTGGCGACCGATCTGAACGAGCCGATGCTGGAGTACGCGCGGCGCAAGCTGGCCGGCACGCAGGGGATCGAGTGGCGGCAGGCGGACGCCTGCGCGCTGCCGTTCCCGCCGGCGTCGTTCGAGGCCGTCGTCTGCCAGTTCGGCCTGATGTTCGTCCCCGACAAGGAGGCGGCGTTCCGCGAGGCGCGCCGCGTCCTGGTGCCGGGCGGCACGTTCCGGTTCAGCGTCTGGGACGCGCTCGAAGCGAACCGCTTCGCGCGCACGGCGCACGAGACGATCAACGGCTTCTTCCCGGTGGACCCGCCGACGTTCTACAAGGTGCCGTTCTCGATGCACGACCGCGACGCCCTGCGCGCGCTCCTGAGGGGCGGCGGTTTCGGCGGGGTGACGATCGACGACGTGGCGCTCCAGAGCACCAGCCCGTCGGCCCGCGAGCTGGCCACCGGTCTGGTCGAGGGGAACCCCGCCGGCACCGAGATCCGCGAGCGCGGGGCCGTGCGCGTCGAGACCGTCATCGCCGCCGTGGCCGAGACCCTGACCCGCGAGTTCGGCGACCGCCCGGTGCGTCTGCCCCTGCGCGCCATCGTGGCGAGCGGCCGCGCCGGCGACAAAGCCGCGTCCTGAGCCGCAAATAAGGATTGCACCTCCGGCCTGGAGCGGTATCTTTAGCCGACAATCCAGGTCTCAAACGGAGGGCTGTCCATGCGATCGTCGTGCTCGATGAGAAAGACTCGTGCGTCCTTCCTGATTCCGGCTCTGACCGGCATCGCTCTCTGCCTGGCGAGCCTCCCGACACGCCCGGCTCTTGCGGCGCCGGCACGGCCGGAGGGCGGGGCCGCGTTCCGGGTCGGGGCCCCGACCGCCGCGACGGTCGTGCGCGTGCCGGCCGACCACCCGACGATCCAGTCCGCGGTCGACGCCTCCGCTCCGGGCGGCACGGTTCTCGTCCGACCCGGTACCTACGTCGAGCAGGTGACGATCGCGAAGAACCTGACGCTCATCGGCGCGGGCGCCGAAGCGACCTTCATCAAGGCGCCCGCGAGCCTGGCGCCCGGTTTCGGCGGGCGGACCTTCATCGTCGAGATCAACGGCGGGGCCCGGGTCAAGATCACCGGTCTGACCGTGACCGGCCCGGCGTCCGATTCCTGCGTCACCGGGACGGGACTCAGGAGAGGGATCGCCGTGGTGCAGGACTCGACCCTCGACATCAGCGACGCCGCGATCACGCACATCCACGACACGCCGATCGTCTCGGACTGCCCGCGGGACGGCAACGGGATCGCGATCGGCGGCGCCCCGTTCACCGACGAGACCGGTCACGCGACCATCGTCGGCGTCACCATCAGCGACTACCAGGGCGCAGGGATCGTGTTCTTCAATCCGGGCACCACCGTGACGATCGCGAACGACGTGATCACCGGCACCGGTCCGAACCCGTCGGCGTTCTCCAACGGCATCGACTTCGGCTTCGGCGCGGTCGCCACCATCACCCACAACGTCATCAGCGGGAACGAGTGCGACGCGGCCGACCTCGGGTGCGGCCCCGACCCGATCGCGCAGTTCCAGGCCTCGGCGATCGGTCCGGTGGACGCCGGTGCCGGCACCGTGATCGCCTACAACACGCTCTCCAACAACGACACGGGTCTCTACCTGTACGCCTCTCCCGGCGCCATCTCCGCCAGCCACAATGCGATGCTGAACAACCGCTACTTCGGGCTGGCGATCCAGGACGGCGACGCCACGAGCGCCTTCGATCGGATCGTCGGCGGCCAGATCGGCGTCGGGGTCATCGCCGACTTCGCCGACACCGTCGGCACGCTGAGGAACGAGCTGATCGGCGGCGCCAGCGTGGCGCCGATCAAGGAGATCTCCTGCTGCGGGGTGACGGCGATGGCGGTGGTCGTGAAGAAGTAGAATGGCGGGCCGGAGGGAACGATGGCCTCAGCGACCGTCAAGAAGATAGAGCACACCGCCGAGGAGGTGCGCGCCACCATCCTCAAGCACCAGAAGCCGCGCCTGCGCTTCCCGCTGCGCAGCCTGTCGAACGTCAAGTACGACCCGAAGAAGGGGCACTTCGAGATGCGCGGCCGCCGGAAGGAGCGCACGCTCACCGTGTCGACCGTCAAGACGTTCGCCCAGACGCTGCGCATGATGGCGCTGTCGAAGGAGCTGGTCGGGCAGGACGACATCGCGACCAAACGAGAGGCGTACTACGTCTCGAAGAACTGGGAGGACGCGCGCTTTCTGGAGCAGGCCGAGTCCGACGCGGTCATGGACGACGTCGAGGCGCTGTTCGAGGTCAACCGCGAGCAGATCGGCTTCGTGCCGGAAGAGAAGGGGGGCGAGGTCTCCGGCAAGCTGGTCATCGTCGACAAGGACTCGGAGAGCGGCAAGCCGTTGCGCATCGACTGCACCAAGTTCGGATCGGGCGCCTACTCGATCCCGATCTCGGTCGAGCACCTCAAGTTCGAGACCGACGCGGATTTCATCCTGGTGATCGAGACCGCCGGCATGTTCCAGCGCCTGGTCAAGCACAAGTACTGGAAGACCGCCAACTGCGTCCTGGTCTCGATGGGCGGCGTGCCGACGCGCGCCTGCCGCCGCTTCATCCGCCGCCTCGCCGATTTCAAGAAGATCCCGGTGTACGTCTTCGTTGACGGCGACCCGTACGGCATCAGCAACATCTACCGCACCCTCAAGGTCGGCTCCGGCAACGCGGCGCACCTGAACGAGTACTTCTGCGTCCCGCAGGCGCGCTACCTCGGGATCACGCCGCAGGACATCGTCGACTACAAGCTTCCGACCCACCCGCTCAAGGACGTCGACGTCAAGCGCGCCCGCGACGCCATCAAGAACGACCCGTTCTTCCAGCACCACAAGGACTGGATCGGCGCGATGGAGCATCTCCTCAAGATGGGCGTGCGCGCCGAGCAGCAGGCCCTCGCCAAGTGGGGCCTCAACTACGTCATCGACACGTACCTGCCGGAGAAACTGAAGAAGCCCGAGAAGTTCCTGCCGTAGTCAGGGTCGCTTGCCCGCGTTGTTGCCGGCCCTGGCCACGATCGCGTCGAAGGCGGGATCGCCGTACAGGGACTTCAGGTCGGGATCCCCGGCCATATCGTCCCCGTGGGAGTATCCGTGCGCGACCGCCTGGCTGAGCCAGTCGAGGGCTCCGGCGCGATCGCCGCGGCGCGCGCGCATGCATCCGAGACAGTAGAGGGTGTTGGCCGTCTCGATCGTGTTCTCCCCCAGCACGCGGCGTTGTTTCTCGAGCAATTCGAGGAACAGCGGCTCGGCCTCGGTGATGCGGCCCTGCGACGCAACCACGATCGCCAGGTTGCCCATGCCCGTAAGGGTGCTCGGGTGGTCCACGCCCAGGACGCGCTTCTTCCTTTCGAGGTTGTCGCGGAACAGCGGCTCGGCGTCGGCGTAACGCCCCTCGTCGGCGAACAGGCTGGCGAGATTGTTCGTCGCCTGAATCGTCAGCGGATGGTCGTCGCCCAGGAGACGCCGCAGTCTCTCGCGGGTGTCCTTATGCAGCGTTTCGGCCTCGGCGAACCGGTGCTGGGACGCGTACACGTCGGCCAGGAAGACGATGTTCTTGAGGGTGACCGAGTTCTGCTCGCCGAGAACGCGCCTGAGCTTCTCGATCGCGGGCTTGTAGAGCGCCTCGGCCTCGGCGTAGCGCCGCTCGTAGTTGTAGACCGCCGCCAGCTCGGTCATGCTCTCGAGGGTGTCCGGGTGGTCCTCCCCCAGGACGCGCCGCCGCGCCTCGAACGCGCGCCGGTCGAGACTCTCGGCCTCCTTCAGGCGCCCCTGGGTCCGGTAGAGGAAGGCGAGAGCGGCCATGGCCTCCAGCGTCTTCGGGTTCTCCTCGCCCAGAAGGCGCCGCCGCGTCTCGAGAATCCGGTCGTCGAGCTTCTCCGCCTCGGCCCGCCGGCCCATGCTCCCGTACAGCCGGGCCAGGTCGGACATCGCCGCCAGAGTGTCCGGGTGCTCCTCCCCCAGAAGACGCCGCCGCGTCGCCACCGACTGCTCCAGGATCGGCAGCGCCTTCGGGTACAGACCGAGGCTCGCGTACACCTCACCCATGGTCTGCATCAGTCGCGCCTGGACCTCCGGCTCGTCCGCCAGCTCCCTGCCGATCTTCTCCAGGCCCGTGTCCAGGATCTCCCGTGCCGTGATCGAGTTCCCCCGCGTCTCGTCGGGGTCCGACACCTTGAACAGCCCGGTCAGGAAGTCGGAGACCCGCGCCGCGGTCGCGGCCTCGCGGCTGGCGCGGTCGCGCTCGGCGGCGATGCGCCGCGCCTGCACGGTCGTGACGATCCCGAACGCAAGGAGCGCGACGGCGAGGAAGCCGGCGGCGGCGAACGGCACCGTGTGCCGGGCCACCAGCTTGCGCAGCTGATAGACGGCGCTGGCGGGCCGCGCCAGGATCGGCTGGCCGGCCAGGTAGCGGCCGACGTCGTCGTCGAGAGCGGCGACCGTGGCGTAGCGGCGGGCGGGATCCTTCTCGAGCGCCTTGCGGACGATGATCGTCAGGTCGCGGTCGATCCGGCCGCGCCCGCCGCCGACGACCTTCAGCGGGAACGGCTCGCGCTCGCGGATGATCCGCATCGCCTCGGGAAGCTCGACCCCCTCCAGGTCGTACGGCGGGCGGCCGGCCAGCATGCGGTACAGAATGACGCCGAGGGAGTAGACGTCGGTGCGGGCGTCCACCTCGTCGGGCCGGCCGCGCAGCTGCTCCGGGCTCATGTACGGCAGGGTCCCCTGGACGCGGCCGAGGGCGGTGACGTCCGTGGCGGCGCCGGCTTCGGGGTCGGTGATGCGAGCCAGGCCGAAGTCGAGGATCTTGACGTCGGGCGCATCGTCGGCGGCACCGAGGCCGGGAGACGAGCCGGAGCGCTGGCGTTCCCCGGCCGGACCGCCCGCCGTGGGAGCGACCAGGATGTTGGACGGCTTGATGTCCCGGTGGATGACGCCGCGCTGGTGGGCGTAGGCCACGGCGGCGGCGATCTTCCTGAACAGGGCCAGCCGGCGGCGCAGATCGCGGCGCGTCTGCGGGACCGGGCTCTCCGCCAGGTAGTCGGTGAGCGTGCGCCCCTGCACCAGCTCCATCGCGAAGAAATGCTGCCCCTCGTCGGTGCACCCCGACTCGTAGATCGCCGCGATCGACGGATGCTTGAGACGCGCCAGGCTGTCGGTTTCGCGCCGGAACATGCGGACCGCCTCGGCGTCGAGGTGCCGTCCCCCCAGGATCACCTTGAGCGCGACCGGGCGACGGGGCCGCTGCTGCTCCGCCTCGTACACCACCCCCATCCCGCCGCGGCCGATCTCGCGCAGCACGCGGTACGGGCCGATGGTCATGCCGGCGGCCGGCGTGATCTGCGAGCCCGGGTCGAGGTCCTCGTCGTCGGGCGAGGCGACCGCGGAGAGGTCGATCGGCGCCCCGAGGAAGGGTCCGGCCTTCTCGTCGGCGCTCAGGAGGTCCTCGATCTCGCGGCGCAGGGCGGCGTCGCCGGCGCAGGCCCGGTCGAGGAACGGAGCGCGCCGGTCGGCCGGCAGATCGAAGGCCTCCTGCAGGATCGGCGCGATCGCCCGCCAGCGATCGGCGTCGGGCAGCGACGTCATGTCGCTTCGGCCCCCGACAGCTCGCGATACAGAAGGGCGCGGGCGGCGCGCCAGTCGCGGTTCACCGTGCGGGGGTCGAGCCCCAGAACCTCGGCGGTCTCCTCGACCGACAGCCCGGCGAAGAAGCGCAGCTCGACCATCTTCACCATCCGCTCGCTGAGGGCCCCGAGGCGCGCCAGCGCCTGATCGAGCGCCAGGATCTCCTCGGCTCGCGCCCCGACGCCCGGCTGGGCGTCGTCGAGAAGCGCCGGGCGCACGCCGCCACCGCGCTTGCGGGCGCCCCGCCGGCGCGCGCGGTCGACCACGATCTGCCGCATGGCCGTGGCGGCCACCGCGAAGAAATGCGATCGATCCCGCCACTGGGCCCGGGACTGATCGACCAGCTTCAGGTAGGCCTCGTGCACCAGGTCGGTGGTGTCGATCGACGCTCCGGCCCTCCGGCCGGCGAGGCGCGCATGGGCCATCGCCCGCAGCCGCTCGTAGACCATCGGCAGGAGCTGGTTCAAGGCGTCCCGGTCGCCGGCGCGCAGCGCCAGCAGCCTTTCGGTGATCTCTCCTGTGGAGGCCATGCCCGTTTGGAAACGGCGTCCCGAGCCCGTTTTCGCGAAGGCTAGCCGCTTTCCGCCGGCATTGCAAGTGACGGTGCCGCTGGCCAGGGAGCTTCAGCGGACGCGGCCGCGCTTCCAGTCGCGCAGGATCTCGCGGGCGGCGTTGCGGCCGGCGGCGCCCATGACGCCGCCGCCGGGGTGGGTGCAGGCGCCGCACAGGTAGAGGGCGCGCACGGGCGTGCGGTAGTCGGCATAGCCGGGCACCGGGCGCATGAAGAAGAGCTGGTCGAGCGTCATGTCGCCCTGGAAGATGTTGCCGTGCGTCAGGGCGAAGTCGCGCTCGAGGTCGAGCGGGCTGACGACCTGGCGGTGCAGGACGGAGGCGCGGAAGTTCGGGGCGTAGCGCGTGAAGATCTCGGTCACCCGGTCGCCGAATTTCTCCTTCTCGGTGTCCCAGGTTCCCTCCTTCAATTCGTACGGGCCGAACTGGCAGAACACCGACATGATGTGCTTCCCGGGCGGCGCGATCGAATCGTCGTACACCGTCGGGATCACCGCCTCGAGGAACGGCTCGGACGACCAGCGCCCGTACTTCGCCTCGTCGTAGGCCCGCTCCATGTAGTCGAGCGTCGGGCAGATGTCGATGGTGCCGCGGTGCTGCGGTCCCGGCGTCTTCCCCGGCAGGGCGGTGAAGTCGGGCAGCTCGGCCAGCGCGTAGTTGACCTTCACCGACGAGCCGCTGGCGCGAAAGCGCTCGACCGCCCGCACGAACGCTTCGGGAAGATCGCCCCGGGCGTCGAGGAGTTTCAGGAACGTCACCTTCGGGTCGGCGTTCGACACCACGACGCGCGAGCGGATCTCCTCGCCCCCCACGAGGACGACGCCGCGCGCGCGCCCCTCGTCCACCAGGATCCTCTCGACCGGCGCGTCGCACCGGATGGTCACGCCGCGCGCGCGCGCCGCCCGGGCGATCGACTCCGACACCTGCCCCATGCCGCCGCGCACCACGCCCCAGCAGCCGCGCAGGCCGTCCACCTCCCCCATGACGTGGTGGAACAGGACGTAGGCGGTGCCGGGCGTGCGCGGCCCGGCGAACGTGCCGATGACCGCCTGGCCGCACAGGAGCGCCTTCAGCTCCTCCGACTCGAACCAGGAATCGAGGAAGTCCTTGGCGCTGCCGGTCAGGATCTCGATCTCGCTGAACAGATCGTGCTTCAGGGCGCGCGCCAGACGCGCCGCGCGCAGCATGCCGAGCAGATCGCGCGGGCGCGACGACGCCGGGTTCGGCGGGGTCATCGCCAGGAGCGGCTCGACGAACTCCGCCAGCCGGTTGAGCGTGCGCTCGTACTCCTCGTAGCGGTCGGCGTCGCGGGCCGAGAACTTGCGGATCTCGGCGCGCGTCTTCGCGTAGTCGTTCCAGATCATCAGGGTGCGCCCGTCGGGGTACGGCTGGAAGTAGGGCGGGTCCTGGGGATAGACGACCAGGCCGTGACGCTTCAGGTCCAGCTCGCGCGCCACCTCCGGCCGCAGCAGGCTGATGACGTACGCCGCCGTCGAGACCTTGTAGCCCGGCCACGGCTCCTCGGTGACCGAGGCGCCGCCGACGTACGGCCGCCGCTCGAGGACGACCACCTTCAGCCCGCCGGCCGCCAGGTAAGCGGCGGTCACCAGCCCGTTGTGCCCGCCGCCGATGACGACGGCGTCACAGGTCGCGGTCATCGGGATCCACCCGGGGTCGGGGACGCGGGCGTCGGCTGCGGCGCGGGGGTCGGCGAGGCCGCCGGCGTCGGGGTGGCTGCGGGCGCGGCGCCCTTTTCCTTCAACGCCTCTTCGAAGTCGCTGATCGCCGCATCATCCGAGGCGTCGGCCGCGTCGGCGGCCTCGACCTCCTTGTCGGTCTCGAGGACCTGCGCGGCGGCCGGGTAGCGGTCCAGCGTCTTTTCGAACAGCCGCGCCATGACCTTGTCGGGCTTCTTCAGAAGAGCGCCGAGGCCGGCGTGCGTGACCGCGTCGAAGTAGGCCTCGACGCGACCGCCGCCGCCGGCCAGGACGCCCAGCGCGCTGCTGGCCATCGCCTCCTCGTAGGCCTGTCCGAGGCTCAGGATCAGAGTGAGCGCGCGCCTCCCGCCGGTCGGCACGTTCGCCGCGATACGCGTCACCACCAGGCCGTCCACCTTGAGCAGGGAGCAGAGCTGGACGGCCTGATCGCCGACGGCGAATCTCTTCTGGCGGACTTCGCGGCGATGGTTGAGAATCTTCGACCACTCTTCGTCGTAGCGGTTGTTGACCGCGGTGACCAGGTCCTTGAGGCCCGGCAGCTCCTCGAAGTCCTTGGGCGTGACGACACGCACTTCGTACTGCTTCTCCTTCAGGAGCGCTTCGATCGACCGGACGGCCGCGTCCTCGAGGGCGTCGGCCTCTTTGATCAGGTCGGAGGTCATGACCGCCTGACGCTTCGTGATGAAGGCCTGAGCCGGCAGGACCGCCACGCGCATCGGCCGCGACACCCTGGTCATGAACTCGGGGGTCATGAACGGCCGGGCCACGGCGGCTCCGGGCGCCAGCGAGACCGCCAGGAGGACGATCGCGACGCGCCGGACTCTACGGCGTGCTCTGCTTCGCATCGGAGGCCGGCCCTTTCTTGATGGTCTCTGTGAGCGCCTTCAGATGCTTCAGGATGATCGGCTTGTCGAGCGCGTCCGGGCTGGTCTTCAGATAGATTACGAACTCGCGCCCGGCGCCCTGCGCGTCGTCCAGACCCATCAGGGCGTAGCCCAGGCCGCGGTGCGCCTCGGGGATGTCCAGACCGAGCTCGAGGGCGCGCCGATAGATCTGCCGGGCGGCGTCGAGGTTGCGGCGCAGATTCTCCTTCCCTTCCGGCGTCGTCTCGCGCTCCGTCTCCCGCTCGCTCCGCGTCATGACCCGCCGATCTCTCTCGTGCTGCTTCTTCACGTCGTTGCTCGCCGCGCTCTCGCCGGACGGGTCGGAGCGCGCCCCCAGCGCCCGGGTCGCGTCGCCCAGAGCGACCGCGCAGGCCCCGTCGGTCGGGGACTCGGCCGTGAGGCGGCGCGCCAGCGCCACCGCCGAGCGCGGGTAGTCGGCCGCGATCAGATCGTCCACCGTCTGCAGCGACACACGCCGCGCCAGCTGGCGGTAGCCGGACGCCTCGACCCGCAGCGTCGACGGGTCGAGATTCTTCAGCAGATCCTGCGCGATCCGGCGCGTGTATTCCACCCGCGCCTGCAGCTGCGGGTGCGTGCTCCAGGCGGTGGCCCGCTTCGGCATCTCCTCCTCGGGATCCTGCAGCATGATCTCGAAGACCCGCGGCATCTGGCGCGGATCGTATCCCGCCTCGAGCATCCTCGGCGCGCCCCGGCGGTCGGCCTCCTCCTCGAGATCGCGGCTGTAGCCGTAGACGCTCAGCACCAGGAAGATGTCGCTGAGGCCGAGGGTGAACGGGCCCAGCACCATGTCGGCGATGATCTTGCTGCGGACCGAACGGTAGGTGAGGATCGTGTGGTGCCCCGCCGTGTGGTGCACCTCGTGCGCCAGGACCGCGGCGAGCTGCGCCTCGTTCTCGAAGGCCGCCAGGATGCCGGTGTTCACGTAGACCTGTCCGTCGGGGAGCGCGAAGGCGTTCAGCTCCGGGTCGCGCACGATGTGGAAGCGGTAGCGGATGTACGGATCGGTCGGCGGCGGCGCCAGCTTCGCGCCGATGCGCGCCACCAGATCCTCCAGCTCGGGAGACGTGTAGCGGTAGCCGCGCCGCACGAACATCTCCTCGTACTCGTTCACCGATTTCATGAGGCCCGCTTCGCTCTTGCGCACCTCGACCGGCCCGTACTCCCCCTCGGCCGCCCGCGCGCGCGGAGGCGCGCAGAGCGTCACGATGGCGGCGAGCGCGAGCGTCCCGGCGAGCCTCACGGAAATCCTTCCAGCGACATCGCGTGAACGAGCCAGTGGAACCAGCATAGGGAGGCCGTTTCCGCCTGTCAAGCGCCGTCCCGTGCCGGCGCAGTCCCGTGACTCAGCGTTCCCGGGGCGGGTCTCCCTGCCGCTGCATCTCCTGCCACAGCCTGGCCGCCGTCCCCGTGTCGATGACCGTCAGGTTGTAGTACTCCTGCAGCGCCGCGGCCCCATCGCCCAGGGCCAGATAGGCCCGGCCGAGGGAGAGACGCGCGTCGGCATCGTTCGGCCGCAGACGCAGCGCCTGCGTCAGGGCGGCCACCGCCTCGCGATGCCGGCCCAGCCGGGCGCGCGCGTCGCCGATGAACAGCCAGGCCGGCTCGGAGCGCGGCTCCGCGCGGGCCGCCTCCTCGAACGCGGCGAGCGCCCGCGCGTCGTCCCCCTTGACGGTCCAGACGCGACCGAGACCGATCCAGGCCTCCGCAGCGCCGGCCACGGCGGCCGCGGTGAACGCCTCGATCGCCGCGTCGTGGCGCCCCGCGCCGAACAGGACCATCGCGTAGTCGAACAGCGCCGCCCGGTCGGCCGGGTCGCGACGCGCCCTCTCGCCGAACAGACGGATGCCACGCTCGAACACCGCCCGAGTCGCCTCCGGATCGTCGGCCTTCCCGAACCGCAGACCCGGAAACTTTCCCGACTCCGCGCCGGGCCCGCGCGGCAGAATCCCCAGCAGGTCCAGGCCGCCGCCCGCCTCCGCGAAGAAGACCGGCGCGTCCTGCTCGACCTCGCCACGCGCCGCCATCCCGAGACGCCGGTAGAACATCGGGTCGTCCTCGCGCCACAGACTGTGCACCTCGTCGACCGCCCAGAGGTCGACCCCCTGGTCGCGCGCGTAATCGAGCGTCGCGTGCTTGCCGTGCGCCATCGCCCAGCTGCTGAACGGCTGGTGCGCCACGTGCCGGTCGGTGAGCCCCAGGCGATCGATCACGGGAAGCCCGGAGTAATAAGGAATGGCGCCGACGCTGCTGATCGCCAGGACCGCGTCGGGCGCCATCCGTCCCTGCCGCACCAGAGCGGCCAGGTCCTTCCCTTCCCGCACGACGGTCGCCAGGAACAGCCGGTGCTCTTCCTGCCGGACGCCGACGAAGGCGCCCGACAACGTTCCCAGCATCGACCGGTAGGTTCGCGCGATGGAGCGCAGCCCCGGCAGCCGGTCGATCGGATCGCGCTCCGGCGACAGGAACAGCCCGGCCTCGCTCCTGGCGGGGTCGTCTCCCGGGAAGCCGGCGAGGTAGTGATCCGGAAACTGCCGGTGCGTCTGGTATGGCAGCGCCACCAGCCCCGCCAGGACGAGAGCGAGACCCGCCCCGGTCGCGACCGTCGCCGCCCGGCCGCGCGCCAGGTGCCGCGCGCCCTCGCAGATCAGCAGGAAGAAGAGCGGGAAGAGAATGTCGAGCGGCCGGTATTCGAAGTGATCCCCACCCACCGCCGCCACGTACAGCGTCTGCGCCGCCGCCACCGCCAGGAACAGAAGAGGCACGAAGCCGCTCCCCCGGCGGAGATGACGCACGACCCCGGCGACCAGGAACGGCACCCAGAGATAGATCGCGTACTCGAGCGCCAGCGCCCCGAGGTAGGTCCATCCCATGCTCCACCAGACCCGGCCGCCGACCTTCGCGTAGTACGTGTTCGGCAGCCAATCCCCGTAGTAGAGACGCCGGAACAGCAGGTGCGCGGCGACCGGCAGCCCGTACGCGCCGATCCAGCCGCCCAGCGCCCGCCAGCGCAGCCGGCCCGTCGCGTCCAGATAGAGACCGGCCGCGCCGAAGGCGGCGACCGCGATCACCAGCCCGTCCGGGCGCGTCAGCGTCGCCAGCGCCAACAGCAGCGCCGCCACGGGCGGCCCCGACCTCCGCCCCTCCGCCTGCGTCCGCACCTCGACGACCAGCCGGAACAGCCCGCCGATCGCCAGCGCCTCGAACAGCCGCGTCTCCAGTCCCCCCGTCGACCAGACCGCCACGCTGCGCGTCGAAGCGAGCAACACGAGAGGCACCAGCGCCATCCACCGCCGCCGCCCCGACGGCGGACAAACACGCAGCACGAACCAGACCACCAGCCCCCACAGCGCCACCGTCGCCGCCAGACTCAGGAGATTCGCGGCGACCTCCGGCGGCACCCCCAGCGCGTCGCACCCCGCCAGCAGCAGGACCCACAGGAAGTTGGTGTACCCCTCCACCCGCTCGCGGCCCGGGTTGAACACCAGCCCGTGCCCCAGCCGCAGATTGCGCGCGTACCGGAACGAGATGAAGGCGTCGTCGGTCAGGAACCAGTAGACCGCCGCGTGCGCCAGGAGGAGCGCCAGCGTCGCCAGGAGCCCCGCGACCAGCAGCCCCCGCGCGCGCGCCGTCGCGGGCCACACCGACGGGCCGGGCGCCGGCAAGCGCTGATCCGGTTCAGGTGAGTGAGGTACGGAGGACGCCGCGGGCCCGCCCGCGTCAGCGCGATCGATCATGCCCGGCAGGTTCGTAGCGCTTCATGATCGCGACCAGCCGATCGAGCGGCAGCGCGAACGCCGTGTTGCCGTCCCGCCCCACCGTCGTGGTGGCCATCGCCAGCGCGTTCAGGATCGCTTCTTCCGTCGCCTCCTCCGCCGCGCGGAAGATCGGATCGAGATGATCGTCGGCCACCACCGTCAGCGTGTAGGTCAGCGGCTTCGGATAGTGCGGCACCCGGTTCCCGGTCGAGAACGCCAGGAAGATGTCGCCGCTGCCGTGGTTCGAGATCGTTCCGGTGCGCGCCAGACCCAGCGACGCCTTCGACGCCAGACGCCGCAGCTTCAGATGATCGAGCGGCGCGTCGGTCGCGATCACGATGATGATCGACCCGTCGGCCGCCCCGCCGCTCTGCCCGCCTCCCGTCACCGGCATCAGGTCGGTGATCTCCCGCCCCACCGGCACGCCGTCCACCACCAGATCGGCCCGCCGCCCCATGTTCGCGTTCACCAGCACGCCCACCGTGTAGCCGCCTTCTTCTTTGGAGAGCACGCGCGACGCCGTGCCGATCCCGCCCTTGAACTGGTACGACATCATTCCCGTTCCCGCCCCGACCGCCCCCTCCGCCACCGGCCCCGTGCCCGCCGACTCGATCGCCCGCACCGTGTCGTCGGCGGAGACGTGCAGCCCGCGCGCGTCGTTCAGCGTCGAGTCGTCGCACTCCGCCACCGTCGGCGCCACCACGTCGTCCCCGATGCCGATGTCCGGGTAGCGCTTCAGCATGTACGCCACCACCCCGTCCATCACCCGCCCGATGTTCATCGTGTTGGTCAGCAGGATCGGCACCTCGAGCGCCCCCTGCGTGTCGATCCAGATGCTCCCCGTCATCTCCCCGGTCCCGTTCAGCACCCACGTCGCCGCCGGCACCTTCTCGCGCCACAGGTCGCCCCCATGCGGCAGGATCGCCGTCACCCCCGTCCGCACCGGCCCCTTCCCCGGCACGAGCCTCCCGTCGCCGCGCGCCAGCGTCACGTGCCCGACCTTCACGCCCTTCACGTCGGTGATCGCGTTCGCCGGCCCCGGCGCCATCCGCCCGATGACGATCCCCAGCTCACGAATCCGCTTACGCACGCCGTCGTCGTGGGCAGCAGCCGCCAGGGCCACCGTCGACGTCAAGGCCGCCCCGGCAGTAATAAAGATGATAAGACCCCCGACCCGGATAAGTCCTTTGTTCACAACAATCCCTCCAAAACAGGCCGAAAACCGAAAGCGCGCCCAGGCCGCGCGCCGACCGTACCGCCACGCCGCCCGGGCCGCACGCGCGCGCTACACTCGTCCGAACGACGCGCGCGAGTCAAGAGCGCCGCCGCGCCCGCCGCAGCATGCCCCTCCGCGTCAAACGACCCGCGCGATGATCCTCTCCGGTCGTCAGAACAATTGCTCCGCGCGGCTCCGAAGCGTAGAATCTCCCTCAAGAGCCGTCGAAAATCCGCCCCCAAGGAGCTGGTCCGATGGAGCCTCTCCCAACCAAGGTTCCGGCGGGATCCACGAGTTCCCCCTCTTCTCAGGGCCGCCCGCGACTACTCGAGCGCGTGCGGCAGGCCACTCGCGCCCGGCACATGAGCCCGCGAACCGAGAGGGCGTATGTCGGCTGGATTCGACGCTTCATTCTGTTCCACGGGAAACGTCATCCAACGGAGATGGGCGAGCCCGAGATCGCACGATTCCTGACCAGCCTTGCGACCGATCGCAATGTCAGCGCGTCAACCCAGAACCAGGCGCTCAGCGCGCTCCTCTTCCTTTACCAGGAAGTCCTCGACCTCCGCCTGGAGTGGCTGCAGGGGCTCGTCCGCGCGAGGCGGCCGGTTCGTCTGCCGGTCGTCCTGACCCGCGCCGAGGTCGACGCCGTCCTCGGCCAGCTCCGCGGCGTCTCCTGGCTCATGGCTTCACTCATGTACGGAGCCGGCCTCCGCGTGATGGAATGCTGCCGCCTGCGTGTCAAGGACATCGACCTCCATCGCGCCGAGATCACCGTGCGCGATGGCAAGGGTGCCAAGGATCGCGTGACCCTCCTTCCCGCCCTGTTGAAGACCCCACTGACGGTCCATCTTGACAGCGTGTACCGGCTGCACCAGCGTGACTTGAAGGAGGGCCGCGGCCGTGCCCCCCTGCCCGGCGCGCTGATCAGCAAGTACCCCTCGGCAGACAGGGAATGGGGCTGGCAATGGGTTTTCCCGGCGACGCGCTTCTATCGCGACCGCCGGACCGGCCAGCATCATCGCCACCATCTCCACGAATCCGTCGTGCAGCGCGCCGTCAAGGATGCCGTGCGCGCCGCGCGCATCGCCAAGCACGCCAGCTGCCACACCCTGCGCCATTCGTTCGCGACGCACCTCCTCGAATCCGGCTACGACATCCGAACCATCCAGGAGCTCCTCGGCCACAGCGACGTGAGCACGACTATGATCTATACCCACGTCCTCAACCGCGGCGGCCGCGGCGTTCGCAGCCCGCTCGACCAGGACCCGCACGGCGGCGGGGCGACGCCCGCACGCGCCCTCGAACCCGCGGCGGGAGATGGGGAAGCGAGATGAGAAACGAGGTACGGAGAGTCCGGCATCGCCACGCGCAGGGTTCGCGTACTTCGTCAGAGAATCGACACCTCCGCGACCATTATCATGCTATCCAGACGTGGCCCAGCTTGCAGTGCTATCCAAGCTATGCGACAGTTTCCCTTTGTTTTTTGATTTATCTTGTTCAATCCAATTTACGTTCGGCGGACAAAAGATGAAATGGACCAGCCGTTCAGTCACCCACGTTATGGGGAGCCTCGGCAGAACCATTGAAGTAGTCCTAGGACTCGTGCTCTCGGCCGTAACCCTCATGATGATTACTGGATGGGTGGTGTCCGGCTGGTTAGCGCTCAACGGTCAGCTGGACGGGCCGTCATGGGAACTTGTGCCCGGCTTCTTATTGTTTTCGGCACTTACGTGGTGGTTGGGTATAACGTCTTGGTGCCTGCTCACGGGGCACGAGCGCAGGGGCGGGGGTCTGCTAACTCCAACGATACTAGTCATTGCTGGCGTCGCGTCCCTGTTCCTAGCCGGTCTGATATTGTGGCGGTCCGGGGTTGCCGGGGCATTGAGTTCGTACGAGTCTGTAGGTCTTGCGTTGGTCTTTTTCGGCGTGGCACGTGCGCGCTACCTGCGTGCCCATCGCCACGGCCGCCGAACAACCGGCTGAAGCTGCCGGGGCGCGGGAGGCCCACGCGTAGTGCTTGGCTGCGTTCGCGCCCCGCAGCTTAGCCGGAGCGTTAGACCGCAGGTGACGCACAGATGCAGAACCAACCACAGGAACTCGAAGCCGAGTTGCAAGGCTTGCCTGACGAAGCCTTGGTCCGCATCGCCCTAGCCAAGCCTGATGAATATCGCAGTGAGGCGATCGCGTGCGCCAGAAGCGTGCTGCAGCGACGGGGGCGAGATATCAGTGACCCTCAGTTCGTCCGGGCGGCCCTGGCTGTACCAACATATGAGGAACAGCTGCAAGATGAGGACGAGCGTGACTACTGCGACACGCTTTCGAACGCCGCTTATCCGTGGCCCTCTTGGGTGTTGATGCTATTCGGCGGGCTTGTATGCTTGGCAATCTGGCGAGGCTTCGAATTCCAACAAGCGAGTATGGGAGTCTACCTCGTCACGGTTGGGGCTCTCTTTTGCGCTGTGGCGCAGTACGAGGTTGTGAGGACGTGGGGCCAACGAAGCTTCCGCACGCAGTTTCAGGCTATCACCGTCATCACGGCTGCGGCATTCCTATTGGTATTGAGCTTCTTGCTCTTGACGGGTGTGGTGCATTATTAGGAGATCTGCGGTCTAACAACCGGCTGAAGCTGACGGCACGCGGGGGGTCCGTGGGGGCTTGGAGGTT
>JACXTT010005353.1_pt1 | contig 18667 bp, 18 predicted proteins | sample 9270951 | NCBI WGS metagenome assembly JACXTT01 (sample SAMN15532306, study PRJNA645909) | rock metagenome | isolation source: weathered quartz diorite | place: Puerto Rico | collected 2017-06-21 | reverse complement strand
TGCGCGCGCCCGGCAGAGGAGACCATCATCACATAGTGCTTGGCGGGCCAGGGTAATTTTGTGGGGCGCGCGGAAAGGAGGGGGGAAAGCGCGGCCCGCCGCAACCGGCCGATGTTTCTGATCGACATCGCGGGGCCGCGCAACGTGGACCCGGCCGTCAACAAGCTCGACAACGTCTTTCTCTACGACATCGACGATCTGCAGCGTGTTGTCGAAAGCAACGTTTCCATCCGCAACCATGAAGCCGAGCAGGCCGAAGAGATCATCGCGGAAGAGGTGCAGCGAACCTTGTCCAGCCTCCGTCTGCGCGAGGTGGGCCCGACGATTGTCGGTTTGCAGGAACAGTTGGAACAGATCCGCGCCGCCGAGATCGAACGCATGCGAAGCAAGTTGGCCGGCTTGACGCCCCAGCAGGAAGACGCGGTTGAAACGTTGACCCGGGGCATCATGAACAAAGTGGCGCACGCGCATATTGTCGAGCTTCGCAAGGATGCGGAACGGCCCGGCGGCGGACATGTGCTGAGTGCGATTCGCCGTGTATTTCGTCTGGGGGAGTCTTCTTAAATGGTGGTGATTGGTTCGCGTGGCTCGCAGTTGGCGCTCTGGCAGGCCCATTGGGTGAAGGCGCGCCTCGAAGCGGGCGGCTTCGAATGCCGCATTGAAATCATCAAGACAACCGGCGACAAAATCACCGACGTCCCGCTCGCCAAGGTGGGTTCGAAAGGGTTGTTCACCAAAGAGATCGAAGATGCCTTGATCGATGGTTCCGTGGACCTCGCCGTGCACAGTCTCAAAGACATGCCGACGGAGTTGCCGGATGGTTTGACTCTCGCGGCGATCCCCGAACGGGAAGACGTTCGCGACGCCATCGTCGGTTCGACTCTCGAGGCGCTGCCGCAAGGTGCGCTGGTGGGCACCAGTTCGCTGCGCCGCACCGCGCAGTTGCGTGCGTTGCGCCCCGATCTGCGGGTGGAATCGGTGCGAGGCAATGTCGATACGAGGTTGCGCAAACTCGACGAAGGACAGTATCGCGCGATCCTGCTGGCTGCCGCGGGGCTTCGCCGTTTGGGCTGGGCGGACCGCATCGCCGAGTACATCGATCCGGCGCTCATGTGTCCCGCCGTGGGCCAAGGCGCGCTTGCCATCGAGACCCGCAGCGATCGCGCCGAGGTTGCCGCGCTGCTGGAACACGCGGCCACGCGCGTAGCTGTGACGGCGGAACGCGCCATGCTCGGGGCGCTCGGCGGCGGGTGCCAAGTGCCGATTGGCGCAAATGCGATCGTTGAGGGATCTACCGTGCATTTGCGGGGCATCGTCGCTGCGCCGGATGGTTCCCGCATCGTGCGGGGCGAGCGTTCGGGCTCCATTGCCGAAGCATCCAACCTTGGCCGCGACCTTGCAAACGAGCTTCTGCAAAAGGGCGCACGCGAACTTCTCGCCCAAGTATGAAGGGTGTTTCAGTCGTCATTACCCGGGCGCGCGAGCAGGCGTCCGAGCTGGCCGTGAAGCTGAGGGATGTTGGCGCGATCGCGATCGAGCTGCCGTTGATCGAATTACGGGAACCCTCGGACTGGCGGCCCGTGGACGAGGCAGTCGCGCGCATTCACGAATACGACTGGATCCTGTTCACCAGCGCGAACGCAGTCCGGTTCCTCGCGACGCGAATGCCCGGCGGTGTTTCAAACATTCCAGCGCGCGTTTGTTGCATCGGCCCCAAAACCCGGCAGGTCGCCGAAGAAGCCGGCTGGACGGTTTCGCTCGTGCCGCAGGAATACGTCGCGGAAAGCGTCGCCGCCGCGTTCGAGGCCGAGCCGCTGACCGGCAAACGCATCCTGCTGCCGCGCGCGGCGGCGGCCAGAGACCTGGTTCCCGAAGCTTTACGGCAGCGTGGCGCAGCAGTCGACATTGTGGAGGTCTATCGCAACGCGATCCCTGAAGATGCCGGTCGAAACGCCGCCGCCGTGTTCCATGCCGATCCCAAGCCCGGCTGGGTCGCGCTGACGAGTTCCTCGACGGTCAAGAACCTGCTTGCGGTGGTGAGCCGCGATCTGCTGCAAGGCGTCCGCATCGCGTCGATTGGACCCGCCACATCGGAAACAGCCCGCAAACACGGGCTCGAAATCGATGCCGAAGCGGCGCCGCACACTCTGGATGGACTGGTTGAGGCGATCCGCCGAACCCAATAGAACGAGGCGATCCGCCGAACTCAATAGTAAGGCCGGTTGGCCGAAGAAATCAGGCTGCCGCTTTGCCGCGAGCGATTGCGGATGGCTACGAACAACCAAAGCAGCGACGGGATGCCCGCGCCGATTGCGAGGGGCCTCCAAATGCCCGTAAAACGTGGTGTAGAGGCAACCACACGGGTGGAAACCTTCCACAAGTTGTCGCGGTGCACCCACACGTCCGACACCACTGAGTCCTCTTCGAGCCCTATGCCTTTGATGTCGCCCTTGCAGGAAAGCCGGCCGGAAGCGAGCACGTATTCGCCGTAGCTGCGCACCTGCGTGCTCTTGTATTCACATTCTGCGTTTTCCATCAGGCGGGCCTGGCGAAGCCATTCCGAGCGATTGATAGCGCGTCCCGACTCTGGAATATGGGCGATGAACTCATCCGCCATGATGCGATTGAGCGTGGCGTCGTCCTTGTTTCCAACGGCGGCCATCCATTCGGTCGTGAGCCGGTCGACGATCTGTTCGACGGATTGCGTGAAAGCGGGGGACGCAAGAAACAGAAATCCCAGGCAGGCTCGCCGCATCAGGATCAGCTTACTGCGATCTGCCTTACTGCGTCAACCAGAGTTTCATCATGCGGCTGACCTTCGCCGAGGCGTCCTGTTGCACAAAATGAGACGCTTCCGGGATCGTCACCAGCGTCAGGTCGTTGCCGATCCAATCCCAGGTGTTGTTCAACGCGCCGGAAAGCAGAGCCGTGTCTTTGAGGCCATGGAACAGCAGCACCGGCATGGGAACCTTCCTGAATTCACCTGTGATCGCCTGGTAAGGTTCGCGAGGATAGTTGCGCTTGTAATAAGCCATCATGGACGCGAAATCCGAGCGTTTGAAGGCTTCGACGTACTTGGGGCGCGCCTCCGGGTCGGTCACCCAGAAGGCCAACTGCTCGGCCTTGAGGTTGTTTTCCGAACCCTCTTTTTGGAAGTTGCGCGCGTATTGGCTGTTCTTCTGCTGGGCGGGATTCGACGCCAGTTCGCGGCTCAGTCCATATGGATGCGGCAAATTGAGGATGATCAGTTTCTCCACGAATTGCGGGGCATTGAGGGCCAACTGCCACGAAACCATGCCGCCCCAATCGTGACCCACGACGATCGCCTTCTCTTTGCCAAACGATTTGATGACCGCAATCACATCGCTGACTAGTAGTTGCATGTCGTAGTTCTCGTCGCCCTTCGGCTTGTCGCTGAGATTGTATCCGCGCTGATCGATCGCCACCACCTGAAAGCGGCCGGAAAGCGCATCCATTTGATCCCGCCACGTGTACCAATAGTCCGGAAAGCCGTGGATCATCACCACAAGGGGTCCACTGCCGAGAGTCGCGTAGTGGATTTTCACGCCGTTGTTTTCGGCGTAACCGTGCTTGACGCGGGTCTCGATGTCGGCGCCCTGCGCCAGTAACGCCGTAGCGGCAAGTAGAGGTAGAAACTTCAGCATGGAAACGCTCCTCGTCGCAGTATAGCGAGTTACAGGTCACTCACCTTGAGTTTCGCGTCCGCGGATTTCCATACTTCTTCGAACTGCGCCTTCACCTGCGCCGCGGCAGCGTTCTTCTGCTGATTGGTCAGCGCCTCGAGCAACCCGAACAAAAGACGGCCATCGCGCGGGTGCGCATCGAGCGCCTGGCGGAACACCACTTCCGCCTCCGCGTACCGCTTCGTCTTCAACAGCGCCCCGCCCAACGATTGCCTCACAGGGTAATACCAGGCAGGCGGTTCGTCGTAGCTCAAGGCTTCTTCCGCCGCTGCCGCCTTCTTCCAATGTTCGATCGCGACGTCCATGTGATTGCGTGACTCTGCGATCGCCGCATCCGCGATGTACACGCCCACGCTCAATGCCTCGCGCGCCATATTGGTGGTTCCGAACGGCGCGTCCGCGGGCACTTGCGCGACGATCTGCGCATAAATGTTACGAGCCTCCTCCGCTTCCGTGGGTTTACCTTTTCCTGCGAGCGCCAGCGCGCGGCCGTAGTGCCACACCAGAAACCGCTGCGACTTTTCATCGGCGGGCTTGGGCAGCGCAAGAAACTCATCCCAGCGGTGGAACTGCAGCGTGATCAGCCACTCGATGAGGCTGAACGGCTCGAGCATCGGCATCTCTTTCATCGCAGGGGCGACGTTCGCCGACATCATTGCCGCCGCTTTCTTCGCATCGGCATAGCGCCCCTGTGCGGCGCGCGCGACGGCGATGAAATGCAGATTGTGCGTGTAATACATCAGCGGATAGATGCCCGTGGCGCCGCTTGCGGCGATGAACTGCCGGTCAGTCTTCGCTGCCGATTCGTTGCTAGCGGCGGTCTTTTCGTAGTCGCCAAGCTGGAGGTAAACGTGACCCGGCATGTGGACCAGGTGCCCAGCGTTCGGCGCGAGTTTGCCCAGGCGATCCGCTGAGGGCAGCGCTTTCTCAGGGTTCTTCGATGCTTCAGTCGCGTGTATGTAGTAGTGGTTCGCGCCGAGGTGTTCCGGGTCCCGCCGGATCACGCGCTCGAGAGTCGCCACAATTTCTTCCGTGCCTTCTGCAGGCTTGCCATCTTTGGTCCAGAGCCTCCAGGGATTCAAATCCATCAGGCTTTCGGCGAACAGCGTGGCGGCGTCGAGATCGTCGGGAAAGGATTGCGACAACTCGCGCATGGCGTCCGCGTAATCGCGCGCCAGGTTTTTCAGGTCGGCCTTGGGATCGTCCGAATAGCGTTTTGCCAGCGCAGCGATGTAGGCTTTTTCGTTAGCTGGCGCCTTTTCAGATAGCCGCAGCGCCTTCTGCACGGCCTCGTAGGCAGCCTTCTCCTTTTGCGGATCCACATCGAGATTGATGTTCGGTCCCAGCGCCAGCGCGATTCCCCAAAGCGGCATCGACGAGGACGGATCGAGCGAAGAGGCTTTCTCGAACGAACGGATCGCTTCGTCATGGTTGAAGCCGTAGACCAGCATGAGGCCCTGGTCGAAAAACTGCTGCGCGAGGGGGGTCTTTGTGGCGATCGGGTGTTTGATTTTTCCCAATCCTGGCATCAGAGTGACTGGTTTCTGTGGTGGAGGCGCCGCAGTGTGGCCGCCGTGCTGAGCGAGCAAGGTGGCGATGGTGAACAGAAGGCAAACGAGAAAGGCCATATGGCTCCTTACGCGAGCGTGCGCGCTTTTGGATTTCTCTGCGATCATAAAACGTATGGATACCGCGTTGTCTGCTGAGTTGCAATCCGATCCCATTCTGTCCCCCGATGAAGTGATGAGTTTAGAGAAGCAGTACCTGCTGCAGAACTACGCTCGCTATCCGCTGGTGCTCGATCGCGGCAAGGGCTGTTATCTTTACGACAAAGCCGGCAAGCGCTACCTGGACCTGATTTCCGGCATTGGCGTCAACGCCCTGGGTTACGCTCATCCGCGCATCACGAAGGTCATTCAGAAACAGGCGGCGCTGCTGCTGCACACGTCCAATCTTTACTATCACGAGTACCAGGGCCGCCTCGCCAAGCGCCTTTGCGAGGCCTCCGGCATGCAACGTGCGTTTTTCTGCAATTCCGGTACGGAGGCCATGGAAGGCGCGCTGAAGATGGCGCGTTCCCACGGCCGCAAGATCTCGCCCGATAAAATCGAACTCATCGCGCTCGAAGACAGCTTTCACGGCCGCACGTTTGGCGCCTTGTCCATCACCGGACAGCCCAAGTACCGCGCCGATTTCGAACCCCTGTTGCCTGGCGTAAAGTTCGTTCCGCGGAGCGACGAACAAGCGCTCGAAGCGGCATTCAGCGAAAAGACCGCGGCGTTCATTGTCGAAATCATCCAGGGCGAAGCTGGCATCCAACCGGTTTCTGAAAGCATGTTGAAGAAGGCGCGCGAGTTGGCGGACCGCTACGACGCGCTCCTCATCTTCGATGAGATCCAATGCGGCGTCGGCCGTCCCGGAACTTATTTTGCGTACCAGTTGTTCGACCCCATCCTGATGCCCGACATCACCGTGCTGGCAAAACCGATTTCCTGCGGGCTGCCGCTTGGCGCCGTTCTCACGAATGAAAAAGCGGCTGCGGCGATTACGCCTGGCATGCACGGCACAACCTATGGCGGCGGGCCGCTCGCTACACGAGTCGCCCTCGAATTCTTCGACATCCTGGACGAGATCCTGCCTTCGATCGCGTCCACCGGCAGCTATTTCCGCATGCGCCTGACCGAGCTCTCGCGCAGGTACGATTTCATTCGCGAGGTGCGCGGAGTCGGCCTCATGATTGGCGTGGAACTGAGCGTGCCCGGCAAACAGATGGTGCTCGACGGCATCGAAGAAGGCATGTTGTTCAACTGCACGCACGATACTGTACTTCGGTTCCTGCCGCCTTATATACTGACCGAGGCGGAAGTAGATCGCGCCATTGAAGGGCTGGATCGCGTGTTCCAAAGGCACGTCGATCGCAGCACGAAGGAGACAGCAGCATGAAAATGACACGCAGAACGGCAATGTCCGCCGCTTCGGCGGTGGGAGTTTCTCTTGCGACGAGGATCGACGCGGCGAAGAAGAAAGGCGGCGGCAATGTGAATCACTCGGTTTGCAAGTGGTGCTATGCGAAGACGCCGCTCGAAACGCTCTGCAAGTCCTCGAAGGACATCGGCCTCGCATCGATCGAATTGCTCGGTCCCGACGACTGGCCGATGCTCAAAAAACATGGCTTGACGTGCGCCATGGCGTCGAATCCCGTGGTGGACGGTCTGGGCGGCATCACGAAATCTTTCAACCGCGTCGAACATCACGACAAACTCGTAGCCGCCTACGAGGACTACATTCCGAAGGCCGCCGCGGCTGGCCTGCAGAACGTGATTTGCTTTTCAGGCAATCGCGCGGGCCTGCCCGACGCCCAGGGCCTCGAGAACTGCGCGACGGGCCTGAAGCGCATCATGAGCGTCGCTGAAAAGCACAAGATCAATGTGGTGATGGAGCTGTTGAATTCGAAGGTCAACCATCCTGACTATCAGTGCGACCACACGCCGTGGGGTGTGGAGCTCTGCAAACGTGTCGGCAGCGAGCGGATGAAGTTGCTTTACGACATCTATCACATGCAGATCATGGAAGGCGACGTGATCGCCACCATCAAGGCCAATCACCAGTACATCGCGCACTATCACACGGGCGGAGTCCCCGGGCGGCATGAGATCGACGACAGCCAGGAACTGTACTATCCGGCGATCATGAAGGCGATCGTGGATACCGGATTCAAGGGTTTTGTCGCGCAGGAATTTGTCCCGGCCCGCACCGATGTCCTCGCGTCGTTGAAGCAGGGCGTCAAGATTTGCGACGTGTAGCGGTTTGCTCTTAAAGACTCGCTACTTGTTCTTCCAGTTCACGGTTTCGATAATCACGGTGCGGTCTTTCGGCTGCACCTCGAGCCGGAACCGCAGGTCGCTCGATGAAAACCGGTAGATCACGCTGCCGGTTTGCAGTTGCGAACTATCGAGATCCACGCGCTTCGTGTAACGGCCGTCGGTGATTTCGAGCACGCCTTTCGAAGCCGTGCGCACAGCCGGGTTGCTGCGATCCCAGCGGATCACCAGGTCATCGCCCCGGCGTTCCACTCCCATGCTGAGCGCGTAAGGGTCCTGGGTTGAGGTCTTGCCCGCCGTGAATACCAGTGCGGCCTGAAAGCCGAGCAACACTCCCAGCAGCAGAAAGACGAACGACAACGGGAACCACACCCAGTTCTTGCGGATGCGGCCCGGTGTGATGGCGGACGGTGATGCGTAAGGCAGCAGCGGATGCGGCGAAGGTTCCAGAAGTCCGCCCCCGTGAGGTTGCTGGTAGTAGGGTTGTCTCTGGTGCGGCAGCGGCTCGAGAGTTCCAGCAGAGGACGCCTGCGCTGCTGTGCCAGCGGCGTGTGGATCGCGGGCGGCAACCGCTTCGGCGATGCCGGCAATGCCTTCCATGCCATGTTTGCGAGGCTCACGCGGCGCGGAGGCGGTCACCGGAGGTTCAAACGATGGCGGCGCCGAAGCTGCAGGCTCGCGCTTCTCGCCCAATGGCCTTCGCGGTGGCGCTCCGCCGGTTTCGAGTTCGCTTCGTCGAAAGTTGAACTCGAGCGGCGTCTTGTCCTGGAGCGCTCCGTTTTCGTAGGCGAAGAATCCTGCCTTGCTCACCTGGATCGCCGCCGGGTGCACGAGCAGCACGACGTCGTCGGGTCCGGGAAAGTATTTCTCGCAATACTGCAGATCCTCCGCGCTTAGCGACAAGCCCTCGCGCGTGTGACTGCGAAAATACCCAACGGCTCTCGGTCCGGCGTCGCCCGCGATGGCCTCGAGAGCCGCGAGATCGGCTTCGGAGAGTACGAACGAAGGACCAAATCTATGGGAGCAGGGAACCGGCGACCAACCGTCGATTGTGACTTCAAGCTGCCCGGAAGCGTTGCGCGAACGAGAGCCGAGAAGGATGCCGCCGATTTCCGCGCCTCGCCTGGGGATGGAGCCGAAACCGTCTAAAATCGCGGTCAGCATGTTCTCGACCAAGTCCAGATCGATCAGGATCCGCAGTGGTTTTCCTGCTGGTTCCCAGGCCCAGAATCCTACCGGTGTCTTTTCTTGCTGCGCCAACGTTTTATCCTAACAAGTTCATGCTCTTTGTTGTCGCGACGCCGATCGGCAATCTCGAAGACATCACCTTTCGCGCCGTCCGCGTGCTGCGTGAGGCGACTGTCATTGCCTGCGAAGACACCCGGCAAACACGCAAGCTTCTCGATCACTATTCAATATCGACGCCGATGATCAGCTATCACGAGCATAACGAGGCGGCCCGCACCGCGGAACTGATCGAACGTATGCAGCGCGGTGACAAAGTCGCCCTCGTGAGCGACGCCGGCACTCCGCTCATCTCCGACCCGGGATTTCGCCTGGTGAGCGAAGCGCGTGCGGCCGGCATTCGTGTGGAGCCCATTCCAGGCCCGTCCGCGGCCCTGACAGCGCTTAGCGGCAGCGGCTTGCCTACTGATTCGTTTCGATTTTGCGGTTTCGTACCTCAGAAGCGCAAAGAGCGTCTCGACCTGCTGCGTGAACTCTCCTCCGATGTCGCCACGCTGATTTTTTACGAGGCCCCACACCGCATTCTCGAAACGCTCGTCGACATTGAAGAAGTCATGCCGCGCCGCCCCGTTGTCGTCGGGCGCGAACTCACCAAACTGCATGAGGAATTCTTGAGTGGGTCGGCTTCCGCCATTCGCCAGGATCTCGAAAGCCGGCCAGCCGTGAAAGGCGAGATGACGGTGTTGATCGGCAGATCCGCGGAGGCCGCGACGGTGGACGAGCGCCCGCTCGCCGAGGCCGTTGCCGAATTGGAACGCGCCGGCGTCTCGCGTATGGACGCGATCAAGCAGGTGGCGCGCGACCGTGGACTCGGCAAGCGCGACGTGTACCGCGAACTGAGCGGCGGCGGCGGTCAATAATAGAAGTACATGCCATTTTGCGCCAATTGCGGGACCGAGCTCACCGGGCGGTTCTGCGCCAAATGCGGAACCCCGGCTCCCGCGACAGATGCCGGCCAGACCGCTGCACCGCCCTCCGGGAGCGGCGCCGCGGCGGCCTCCACCGACTTGCCCGAGAATCTCGTCTGTGCGTTGACTTACGGCTTGGGCGCGCTGACCGGCGTGCTATTTCTGGTGCTCGAACCGTACAACGCGAATCCCAAGATCCGGTTCCATGCGATGCAGAGCCTCTTCGTCAGTGGCGCGGCGTTCATCGCATGGTTCGCTCTCCTGCTGGTTTCCGGCATGCTGTCGCTGATCCCGTTCCTCGGCGCCATCTTCGGCAGCCTGATGCTCGCCCTGTTCGGTCTGGCGATTCTCGGCGTCTGGCTGATGCTGGCGATGAAAGCCTACCAGGGGCAAATGTTCAAGCTCCCGTTCCTCGGGGACCTCGCCGAAAAACAGGCGTACACGAAGTGAGCCCGGGGCGCGTCCAACCAGGAAGATTGCGTTACCTGATTTCCCTCCCGATTCTGTTGCTGCAATGCGCCGGTGTGGCCGCGTTCGCACAGCCACAACCAATCGAACAACAGCGCCCGCTGGTTGGAATCATCGACTTTTACGGTGTTCGCAAAGTTCCGCTTGAAAAGCTGCGCAAGGCGCTTGGCTTTGCAGAAGGCCAGCCGATGCCCGCCAGCCGTGTGGAAACCGAAGTTCTGCTCAACCTGGTCAGCGGCGTGGTGAGCGCGCAGGTGCAGGCCGTCTGCTGCGAGAAGGGCAAGGCCATCGTATACGTCGGCATAGAAGAGCGCGGCGCCGTCCACTTCCAGTACCGCGACGAACCGGACGGCGAAATGCAGGTTCCGAAAGACGTCGAAGAGGTGTACTTCGAGTTCCTCAAGCAGGTAAACGAAGCAACTCGAGCGGAGATGCCCGAAGAGGATCTCACTGCAGGCCATTCGCTGATGCGCTTCGAGCCTGCCCGCGAGGCGCAGCGAAGGTTCATCGGACTGGCCGAGCGGAACGATGCTGCGTTACGGAACGTGTTGCACCAGGCGGGCGATCCCGTCCAGCGCGCGATTGCGGTCTACGTGCTCGGCTACGCCAAGGACAAGAACAAAGTGCTCGATGAGATGTTCTATGCGCTCAAAGATTCGGATGAAACGGTGCGCAGCAACGCTCTTCGCAGCCTGGGCGCGATCTCGGTAAAGGCGAAGCTCGATCCCGACGCGGAAATCAAGATCCCGGCGACTTGGTTCATCGAGATGCTGAATTCGCTGTCGTGGTCTGACCGCACGCAGGCCGCGCGCTTTCTGGTGAACCTCACGGAAAGCCGCGACCCCCGAATTCTCACGCAAATCAAAGATCGTGCGTTCGATTCGATCGTCGAAATGGCCAAATGGAAACAGGCGGAACATTCTCTGCCTGCTTACATCCTGCTGGGCCGCGTCGCCGGTTTGCCTGAAGAGGACATGCAGCATGCCTGGTCCACCGGCGATCGCGATTTGATGATCAAACGGGCGGTCACGCCGCCCAAGAAGCGGTAGCTAGCCGGCAAAGGCCGGGGCGGCCTCATGACCTGCAAGCATTCGCCGCCGCCCCGGTCCGTTTTGCCGGCGAATACTTAGTAGCCTCGGCGGTCGCTAGTCCGCTTCCGCCTCGACCTCTTCCGCTTCCTTCTTGTCGGCTGGCGTGTAGTACGTGTGATAGTACGTGTACTTCGAGTACAGCTCTCCGCGGCGCGCGCCGTTCACGACGATGCCCACCACGTTGTCCTGACAAAGCGACTGCATCGCGCGGGTGATGGAATCGATGGTCGTGTGGCCGATGCGAACGACGAGCATCGTGCCGTCGCTGATCGTGGATAGCAGGTTCGCGTCGGCGGCAAACAGCAGCGGCGGCGAATCGAGCACCACCCAGTTGAAGATCGCCGGCAGATCCTCAATCATCTGCCGCACTTCTCTCAAATTCAGCAATTCTAGGGGATTCACTACCGCTTCACCGGCCGTCATGACGACGAGGTTCGTGCCTTGCACGCGCCGCATCGCCTGATGCAGAGGAACCTTGCCCAGCAGGTAATCGGTGATGCCCGGGCTGCGGTCGACGCCGAACAGATTGTGGACGATCGGGCGGCGGAAGTCGAAGTCCGCGAGCAGCGTCATGTTCCCGGCCAACTGCGATTGTGCAATGGCGAGGTTCGCCGCGGCGAAGCTCTTGCCTTCAGCCGGCGAAGCGCTCGTCACCACCAGCGTATGCAGGCCTTGCTGGCCCTGCATGTGGTTCAGCCGCGTGCGCAGGGTGCGGAACTCCTCAGAAGGGGCGTCGTGCGTGCGCGTCGGATCGACGAGCAGCGAATCGGGCAGCGGGTGAAACGGGATCTCGACCAGGTTGTCCAGCAGGCCCTTCAGCGCGGGCCGGTGCTCCATGACGGAAGCCGCCGCGTTGCGCGCGTCTCTCGCCTGCGAACTGTCGTGTAGCACGTTTTGTTGCTGCTGCGTGTGGGAAGGTGACGGCGGGCGCTGCTGCGACGGCGGCGCCGGATTATTTGCGCCGTGCCCTGCACGGCGGAGTGCATCGTGTACTCGACTCATGGGTGCGGGGTCCTAGCCTTTCTTTGCGTAATAGTAAACCACCGACGACGACATCATCGCGATGCCGAGGATGACTCCGACGGTCCATCCCAGCCATGCGATGCGGCGGCGGCGGCGCACCACCAGGTCGTTCTCGAGCAGCGGGATGCTGCCGAGGATCGTCATTTTCGTGTACGCGCGGACGTCTTTCAGATTCTTGAGCGAAGTGTCTTTCATTTCGCGCGCGCCGGCCGTGACCAGGCCGATGAAGAGGCCGAGCACCACGCCAATGCCGATGATCACCGGCCGTTTGGGTTCCGCCGGAGTCTGCGGCAGGAGCGGGGAATCCAACTGTTCGAGCGTTTCGCCGAGCTTGCGGGTTTCGATTTCCTCGCCGCTCTGCATGCGGTTGTATTTCAGGTTCGCTTCCTGAAAACGCTCCTTGGCGACATCGCGCTCGCGGATGAGTTCCGAGTACTCTTTTTCGCTCAGAGGGATGCCTTGCATGCGCTCGTTGAGCGCCTTGACCTGCTGAGCCACGTCTTTCGCCTCGCGATTCAACTGCTCGAGCTCGATGTTCTTGGCTTCGATCTGCGACTGGTAACGCTTGATGTTGCCATCGTGTTCCTGCGCCATTCGTCCGGCCATCGGGTCTGGAATCTTGCGTACGCCGCCGCTGCCGGGCGCATCGGGCTTCTTGGCGCTTTCCTCTTTGAACAGTGCGTCGCGTTCCTTTCGTACGGTGGCGATGCGCTGCCGCACAGCGATCATATCGGGGTGCTTCTCCGTCACCGATTCGCGCAGGATGCTGAGCGTATCTTCGAGCTTGCGCAGATCCCGGTCGTATTCCGCGATGCGGTCGTTCTTCTGGCGCTCCTGTTGTTCGGGAACTTCGATGAATTCCTTGATGGAACGGCGACGTTCCTGTTCAACGCTCAGGTTGGTTTCGAGCATCATCTTGTCCTGCGTGGAGCGCGAGAGCGAACTGTTGAGCAGGGTCAACCGGGTCTGCAGAGAATTCATTTGCTGGAGCACCGAATTTTCCTGATCGGGCAGGCGGCCCTGGTGCGCCGAGCGGAAACTGGCAAGTTTCGCATCCGCGGCTTCCAGATCTTTTTGCGCCTGTTCCAGGCGGTCGCGGAACAGATTCATGCCCTGCGCGACGCCGCCGACTTTTTCCTTCAGGTTTTCGTTGATGAATCGCGACACGAGTTCGCCCACCACTTTTTGCGCTTTGAACCGGTCGTCGTATTTGAACTTGATGGTGAACGCGGAAACCGCGCCGCGCATGTTGCTGTTGGAATTCACAACTTGAGCCGGCGTGATCGTGATCTTGCCCTTCATGTTCTCGATGATGTCTTCCATCGGCATGCGGCCGACATCTTTCGGATAGAGGGAATGCGTTTGAATGATCGTTTGGAGAACGGTGCGGCTCAGAATGGTGGACGCCATCGAGTTGATGCGATCGCTCAACTGCGAATTGATCGGCGACAAAGCGAGCGCCGGGTCTAGCGTGGGAGAAACGATTTTCAGCGAAGCCTGCGATTCATAGGTGTCGGGCCACAAATAGGAGCCCACCACCGTGATCACCAACATGCCGAAGAGGGGGCCAAAGATCCAGCCTCTGTGGCGGCGAAGAAGATCGACGTAATCTTCGAGGTCCAACTGGCGCCGGGCGATCCCGTAGGTTTCCTGTGCTTGCATTGATGCTTCCTTGAATGAACTGCTCTTCAGATCGCGGTTTACGGAACGATGATGTGGTCGCCGTTTTCGATCAGAATGTTCTGCTCCAGTTTCTTGCCCTTGATCACTTCGTCCCAGTTGAACCGAAAGGTCTGGCTGCCGCGAAGAATCTTGATCTTCTTGCGGTTCGCGAAATCGCGAAATCCCCCGGTCTTGCTTAGGGCCTCGAGTACTTTCAGGGGTCCAATCAGCGGGTACTCTCCTGATTTCGCCACTTCGCCATCCACGAAATAGCGCTTGCTGCGCACTTCCAGAACCTGGACGAATACTTCGGGATTCTTGACATAATCGCCGATCGCAGCGGAAAAGTTTTTGGCAAAGGCATCGGGCGTGAGCCCGCCGGCGGCCATTTCGCCAACCAGCGGTATCGACAGCTTGCCGTCCGGGCGCACCGCCATCGTAAAGCTGAATTCGGGGTGGCGCCAGGTTTGAATCGATAAAACGTCCTCGCCGCCGATCACGTAGGCTCTCGGATCCACGGCCAAGCCAACGCCTGGCGTCAGCGGTTTTGAAGGGTCGGGCGTCTTTCCCTGGTCTTTTTGCTGCGGAGCATCTTCTTTGCGGGGCGGCGGTTGCGGCAGTTTTTGCGCCCACGCGGCGGAAGCCAACATTCCAAGGGCAATCAGTTGCAGCCAACACTTATTACGAATCATTTTTCGTGGAACTCCGCTACGGCACGAAGTTGCTGTTCATCGCCCGGCAACCCCTACTGGTCCGGTCAGATTTGGAGCGTTCGTTTCCGGATCTCATTTTAGCAAAGGTCGCTCTTCAAGATGCTCATTCCGCGAGGCTGGACGAAGGCAAGGTACTGGCATAGTCATTCATCTCGCACATGTTACTATCGCGGAAACTGCTATTGCCAACCGGCCGTATCAATCCAAGATACTCGGACTTTGCAATGAAAAGTACTTGTAAACTAGCATGCGCCATCGGCGCCGGCGCGCTGCTCTTCGGCGGCGCGGAACCGATGAAGTTTCTCGACGTCTTGAACTTTCGAACGGTGACCTCCGGTACACTTTCAAAGGATGGCCGGTGGTTTGCCTGGGTGCAGGGCGCCCTCGACTGGAAGTCCGGCAAGCGATTCACCGATATTTACGTGGTCGAGGCTTCGGTCCCCGGCGCGACGCCCCGGCGCATGACCTTCACCGCCGATCGGGACGAGTCGGCGCCCGCTTTTTCTCCGGACGGTAAGTGGCTTGCGTTCCTGTCCAACCGCGATGCGCCGGCAACCGCTACCGAAACCGAACAGCAGCTGTACATGATGTCGCCAGCGGGTGGCGAGGCAAAACGGATCAGCCTGGGCGCCGGTTCGGTTGGCGCCTTCGCGTTTTCGCCAGATGGCGCGAGGCTCGCCTTTACCATGGGCCGCGCCGCCGAACGTCAGATCCACCTCTACAACCTGGCCTCTGGCGCGACCTCCGAACTCACCCAACAGGGCACGGGAGTCGAAGCCATCGAATGGGCGCCCGATTCCAAGCGCGTCTATTTCACCACCCCCGATCGCGTGGACGCCAGCCAGCGCCGCCGGACGGAATTGAAGTTCGATGTTCGCATCGTCAACGAGCCCCGCGCGCCGGCCCACCTGTGGTCCTCTGAGATCGCTACGAAAAAGACCCAGCGGCTGACCTCAGGCGACGATGTTTCGGTGGCGGAATTCAAGGTTTCCCGCAATGGCGAGTGGATCTCGATTCTGATGAATTCGACGGACCGGTATGTCGACCCGCTCGACCGCCGCGACACCGAAGCCTATTTGTATTCCATGTTCAGCGGCAATCTCAACCGCTTGACCGACAATCGCGCGCCGGAGTCGCTGCCTCAGTTCTCGCCGGATGGGCAATGGCTAGCCATGCGGGCGCCGGAGGAGTTCAAGTATTTTCGCCGCAATCGCATCTACGTCCGCCCTGTGATCGGCGGCGATTGGAAGGTGATCGCAGGCGATTGGACCGGGGACGTCGGCGCGCAATTGCTTTGGGCGTCCGATTCGAAGAAAGTTTATTTTACCGACGGTGTCGGTGTGAGCGAGGAGATACTGCAGGCGGATGTGGCGACCGGAAAGTGGTCGCAGGTGACCAGGTCGGCAGGCGTGTTGACGGCCCAGTTTCATCTCGAAACCGGCCAGTTTGTGCTCGGGTATGAGAACCCGCTCCGGCCTCGGGACTTCTATCTCGCCAGGGAATCCGATGCTGGCAAGCGCGATTCCTGGCGGCGGCTCAGCGACGCAAACCCGCAGGTCGAAAAGTTCGCGCTTGGGGCTTATGAGCCGGTGCAGTGGAAGTCCTCGGACGGGACCATGGTCGAGGGTCTGCTCGTAAAGCCTGTCGGCTATGAGGCCGGCAAGAAGTACCCACTCATCGTCCAGTTGCACGGTGGACCTGCATCCGCGTACACGCAAACGTTTCCGGCTTCGTGGGGAACCTACGCGCACGTGTACGCCGCCGGTGGATACGCGGTGTTGCAGCCGAACTACCGCGGATCTTCGAACTACGGCGAAAAGTTTCGCATGCAGATTTCGGGCGACTATTTCCGCCAGGGTTTCGACGACATCATGACGGGTGTGGATGCGCTGATTGCGCGCGGCATCGCCGACCCGGACAAAATGGGGTTAATGGGCTGGAGCGCCGGCGGCCATTGGTCCAACTGGGCTTTGACGCATACCGACCGCTTCAAGGCGATCTCGTCCGGCGCGGGCGCGGTGAACTGGATTTCGATGTACGCGCAAACCGACGTGCACGAAAACCGCGAGTTTTATTTTCAGGGCACACCGTACGAAAACTGGGATCACTACCTGTCCATCTCGCCATTGAAATACATCAGGAACGCAAAGACGCCTACGCTGATTCACGTCGGTCATGACGATCCTCGCGTGCCTCGGCCGCAAAGCGAAGAACTGCACATGGCGCTCAAGAAACTGCGCGTGCCGACCGAATTCATCGTGTACCCGCGCATGGGTCACGGCCTCACCGAACCTCGTTACCAGATGGTGAAAATGGCGTCGGAATACGGCTGGTTCGAAAAATGGGTGCGCGGCAGTAAAAAGGAATGGTTGGATTGGAAGGAACTTCTCGATACCATACCGCAAGGCGAATCTACGAAGGAGAAGTTTGGTCAATGAAGTGGTTTCTCGCGAAGTCCGAACCGCAGGTGTACTCGATCTCGCAGTTGGAAAAAGACGGCAAAACGATCTGGGACGGCGTCGTCAATCCACAGGCCGTGAGGGCGATCAAGAGTATGCAACCCGGAGATAAGGTTTTCTTCTACCATTCCGGCGGCGAGTCCGCGATCGTCGGCGTGGCGACGGTGCTTACCGAAGGCCGGCCCGATCCGAAGAACGAAAAGTCCGCGGTCGCAGACCTGCAGTTCGCCGCCAAAATCGATCCGCCGGTGGGCCTGCGCGAAATCAAGGAATCGCACTTGTTCGACGATTGGGCGCTCGTGCGCCAAAGCCGCCTCTCCACCATGGAAGCGCCGGAGAAGTTCGTCGCGTGGATGAAGAAGCGCTACAAGCATATATAGGCCGGTTCGCGCCCTCCCCAACGGGGCCGCTGCACTTTGGATCGCTGGTGGCGGCGCTTGCCAGTTACCTCGACGCCAAGGCCGCCGGCGGCCGCTGGCTCGTGCGCATCGAAGACGTGGACGAACCCCGCACATTGCCCGGCGCCGCTGCAAGCATCCTGCGATGTCTCGAAGCCTATGGAATGGAATGGGACGGTCCAGTCGTTTATCAAAGCCAGCGTAAAGATTTGTACCGCGAAGCTCTGCGCTCGCTCGGATCTCACGCGTTCCCCTGCGGATGCTCGCGCGTCTCCGGCATCTATTCGGGCGTCTGCCGCGATGGTTTGCCTGCTGGCCGCACGGCGAGATGCTGGCGCTTGCGGGTCAATGACGAGGTGATTCGCTTCGCCGATCGCATTTGCGGACCGCAGGTGGACGCACTCGCCGAGACCACAGGCGATTTCGTGCTGCTTCGCGCCGACGGATTCTTCGCCTATCAACTGGCGGTGGTGGTGGACGACGCCGCGCAGGGCGTCACGGATGTGGTTCGCGGCCAGGATCTGCTCGATTCCACCGGACGCCAGATTCTGCTGCAGCGCCTCCTGGGCTATCCAGGTTTGCGCTACGCCCATGTTCCCGTAGTTCGGGATGCCGATGGAGTGAAACTGAGCAAGCAGACTCTCGCGCCGCCAGTAGATGAGCGCGGCGACGAGGGAACCTTGCGCGCGGCGCTCGAATTCTTGCGGGTTCCGAACGCCAGGGAGTTCGCGATCCGCGATTTACGGAATTGTAGGGTTCCACTGATAGACTCCCTTGGAGAGATTTGATTGATGAAAACACGATTGTGGATGCTTTTGCTGGCTGCCGCGGCCATTCTCGCGTGCGGCCAAACCGGACCGTTTATCGAGAAGCCGTACCTGCAGTTGGGTCAGGATCCAACCTCACCCCAGAATCTGGCCCTGATGTGGCAGGCGGCTTCGAGCGTTGGCGACTGGTCGGTCGAAGTTGGCGACAAGGGAGAGTTCCGCAAAATGGCGCCGCCGCAGGCGAATGAGATCAGCGTGAAGGGAACGCCAATTCACGTCGTCTACACGGCCAAGCTGACGGGATTGGGACCCGCCTTCGACTATCGCGTGTCGCTCGATGGCAAGGTTGTGTTTCGCGCCAAGGCGACGGGACGGCCCGCCGGAAAGGCCCCATACAGTTTCGTGGCG
>JACXTT010005352.1_pt1 | contig 18667 bp, 16 predicted proteins | sample 9270951 | NCBI WGS metagenome assembly JACXTT01 (sample SAMN15532306, study PRJNA645909) | rock metagenome | isolation source: weathered quartz diorite | place: Puerto Rico | collected 2017-06-21 | reverse complement strand
GGGGGTTGGGCTGTGCCCTGACTGAGTGGGTGTGGTGGTGTTTGTACGTGTTTGCCTTCGGCTTGGGGCTGTTAAGGGGGGGGTCCGTGTTGTGTGTCATGTTGGTGTACACTTTGGCGCCGGGCCTGTTCAAGCAGGCGCGCTTGGGTGCGCCATTTCAGGCCCATGCCAGCGTGTGGACGCGTGACACAGCCGTGGGCGCGGCGCTGTTTGGCGTTGGCTGGGGTTTGTGTGGTGTGTGCCCGGGGTCGGCCATTGCGTCATTGGGAACAGGCAACTGGAGCCTGTTGTGGGCCTTGGGCGGTATTGTGCTGGGGGCGTTGGTGCAGGGGCTGCGGGCGAAGTGATTTTTTCGCTGCGCTTGGTCACGCATAGCGCTGGGCATGCAGTTCGTCCCACCCTTTGTGCAGTCCGTCGCTTCGGCGTGTACCAGGCCCGGCGCCAGCCGCACAATGGGGCCATCCAAGACAACACCAGGATTCACCATGAAAACAGTACACAAACTATTGGCAACCGGGCTGCTGCTGGCGGCTGCTGTGCAGGCCTTTGCCGCGCAGGAGACGCGTGAATTGCCCACGTTCAAGTCCATCACCAGCCAGGGCGCTTACCGGTTGGTGGTCACCAGTGGCCAGCCACAATCGGTGGTGGTGTCTGGTGATGCGGAGATGCTGAGCAAGCTCAACACCAAGGTGGTGGGTGATGACCTGGTCATTTCTGTGCCGGAGAACATGCATATCAAATGGAAAGAAAAATTGACCATCACCATAGGCGTGGCGCAGTTGGCCAGATTCCAGATGGAAGGGGTGGGCGAGACCAAGCTGAATGGCTTGAGCGGTGACGAATTTCAGTTGCACTACAAGGGTGTAGGTAACCTGACCGCCGCGGGCCGGGTTCAACGTTTCGTGCTGGAAGCGGATGGTGTGGGTTCCATCAATACGCGTGAGTTGGAGGCCAAGGCTGTGCAAGTGCGACTGTCCGGCGTTGGCTCCGCCAAGGTGCGCGCCAGCGAATCTCTCAATGCCACGGTGGATGGCGTCGGCTCCTTGACCTATTACGGCAACCCCAAGCAGGTCCACAAGTCGGTGGACGGCATTGGCACAGTGCACGCTGCCGATTGAAGTTGGGGTATATTTCGCTGCCTAAAGCAGTGAAAGGGAGTGGCCGATGCTGGACCCGCGAGGTCCGGCGCGGCTGTAGCAAGCATAGCCATGCAGAAAATAGCACCCAAGACAGCGGCGATCATCGTGGTCATCGTTGTCTTCAGTTTTTGGGCCTATCACAAGTTTGAGAACCGCAGAGAGCAGATCGAACAGTTTGTGCACTACAACTGGCCTACCAAATCGGCGTCTGCAGTGGCCGCAACGCCCAAGGTCAGCGAATTGAGCGTCCACATTTTTGAGCAGGTCAATGAAGGTCTGCTCAGCTCCTGTACCAACAACCAGTTGGGGTTGACGCGCGAGGACTGCGTTCAGACTGTGCATGACCGCAAAGACATGTGTCAGCGGCAAACCATTCAAAGCTTTTCGGAAACCGTGGCCACCAGCAGTGTTTTGCAGGAGGTCATTTCACGCCATGTGGAATGCGTCTTCAAGACGGCTAGCTTTAAGGGAGAATGAGTGGCGCCGGTTGGTCGGGGTATTGGTGCTCCAGATAACAGACGATGTCGGCAGAATTGACAATAATGGTGTTGCCATCGACCAGCGTGGGAACCTCAACCCGGCTGTTGACCGCCTGGAGTTGTGCATGCTTGCTTTTGCGCAGGGCATCGAACGCTTCAAACGGCAGGGCTTTGGAGGATTGTTTTTAGCGATTACACTGTCGCCTTTTTTTTGAAGTATTCACCATGAAGACACTATTGGCTATTCTTGCAATCGTCACGTTCGGCTTCTGGGGCTACCACAAGTACCAAAGCAACAAGTCCGATCTGGATGATTTTTTCCGCTATAACGCGCCTGCCAAGGCCCCGAGCAGTTCGGCGCCAGGCATTGTCAAGTTGGACATTGGCGTGCTTGACAACCTGAACAGCCGTTTGATAGGTAGTTGCGCTGACAACAAGTTTGGCTTGACCGAAGAAGCCTGCGTGCAGACCATCAAGGAACGCAAAGGGCCGTGCCAAGCGGAAACGGTGGAGGCGTTTCCTGAGCAGCCATCAACCCAGGTGAGCATGCAGGCCGTGGTGACCAGCCACGTCAACTGTTTGTTCAAGTATGCGGGCTCCAAGGGGAGTTGATTCGGTCGGCCGGATGTAGCGCGCCGTACATCACGCGCGCGGGTGGCGTCGCTTCCTCCTGGCCTCTTCTTTGCCGTTCTGCTTGGGCTTTGCCGGCTCCTCTACCGTATTGCCTCGTTGCGCCTGGTGCCGCTGCTGGGCGTCTTTCAGGGTTTCACCCGCTTTGATCATGCCCCGCTTTTGCATGCGCTTTTCAATGTGCTCGGTGACGTGCTGCGCGTGGGCATTGATACGCCGTTCGTGTGAGGTTGCGCGTTTTTGCAGGTAGGGCGGAATGCCCTGGTGCGGTTGTGGTGCCTGGCCGTTGTGCGCGGCCCAGGCGGCATGGCCGGGTTCCACGTCGGTGTGGCCACCGGCATTGCTCAGGGTTGTGCCGCCTTCATGCACCCAGTTGTGCACGCCGGCAGTTTCGCCTTTTTTTTCTTCGCCATCGGGAATGATGGCCAGCTCATGGTCGGTGCCACGAATACCAACCGTGGCAGTGGGGGTTCGCAATTGGTAGCTGCTGCGGTCAAACTTGCCAATCCAGCCGGAAATGGAGCGCAGGGCTCCGCGCAAAAGGGTCATGGTCAGTGCGTCGCTGAAGCTGCCTGCGATCTGCGCCTGGTCTATGAGTACGCGGCTCGATGGGCGCAGCGCCAACATTCCGCCATCGTCAAACACAATATGCACTTCACCACTGGCACTGGTCTCTATGGCCTGGCCCTGCTTGATCACAGTGCCACTGGTCAAGGTCTGGGGCTGTGCATCGCCATCAGCAATGCTGGCCTCGCCATTCACAAAATTCGCAACGCCCGCCCGCGCCGCTTTGCGTTGGCTGTTGCCTTGTGCAACGGCAAGGCCCGAAGTCAGCAGGCTGGTGCTACCTACCGCTGCACCCAATGCGATGACCAGGTCCCGTCGATCAATGCCTTTGTCCATAGTTGCCTTCAAACGATGCAGCCCCGCACAAAGGCTGCAGAAAGATCGTACTGCGATGATATTACATGGACTTCAGCAGCGTGGTTGTCTGCGTGGTGGTGGTGGAGGCCAGTGCACCCGTGAGCAAACTGTAGTTGTAGGCGGTTTGCTGTGTGAGCGTGCAGACGGACACGCCGTTGGCATTGAAGGAGCGCGAGGTGCTGACCGTCAGGCTGGCGCTGATCGTATTGAGGTTGCTGGTGGTGGTGTCAATCTCAAACATATTGGCTTGCACCAGCGCGCCACTGCATTCCGCAGGTAGCGTGGTCACAGGCCCGACGACGTTCTGCTTTTGCAGGATCAAGGGCGTGCTGACCTGGCCCGCGTTGGGGTACCAGTCCAACGCCGAGTAGGCTTTGGTGCTGGGGTTCACCGAGCTAATGACTCGGTTGATGGGCAGGCTGGTCACGCCATTGTTGCTGGTAGGCACGCCCAGGCTGGTAACCGTGGTGCTGGTGGGGCTGCTGATCGTGGTGGAGCCGCTGCCGTCTGAGCTTTGCACCAGCGTTTCTTGCACCCCCGTTGCGCCGGTCTGCTGGTAGGAGAATGAACCGTCATCCTGCTGGGTGCGCGTGCGCGTGTAGGCAATATTGCTGCCATTGGGGGGTGGCGCGCCCAGTGCGTTGAGGTCGGAAAAGGTGATGCTTTGGGTTGATGACTGTGGCAGGGTCTGGCTGGCACCGGCCTGCAACGGGTAGTAAAAGCTGGTGCGCGGCGTGGGATAGCGCGCCGTGGTTGTTGTGGTTTCGGTGAAAGGCCCGCTGCCCAGTGCATTGGATGTTTCGTCGCTGTTGACCGTGGTGGTGGTTTGTCCCAGGTCTACGGTTGCCTGGTTGGCGCCCGAGGTTATCAGGTTGCGGTAGTCATCGACGGTCTGCGAGACCGGCACGGTACCGGTGCCGGGGTCTTGTGTGATGGTGTAGTTGAACACCGAGTGGATGTCGAAATTGCCTGCTGCGCCAGGTGGGGCCTGCAACACACTTTGGGATTCGTTGAACGTGTAACTGAGCGTGTTGTTGACAGCGGTACTGCTGGGGTTGGCATACACCACCGTGCGCGTGGCAGTGCCTGTGTATTGGCGTTGCATGCCAACTTGCAACAGGGGCGCCGCGGGTGTTTGCGCATTGCTGCCTGCACTGGTATCGCTACCGCCGCCACCGCCGCAGGCCGTCAGCAATAGTGCTATGGGCAATAGTGCAAAGCCAACAGGGGCCAAGAATCGCTTGTGGGTTTTTGTTTGTTGCATGGGCATCTCCAATTCGACCGCGACATGCGATCGTTATGAAGCACATAACGCCCGCGCTGCAGCTTGGTTGACAGTAAATGTGTGATTTGCACATTTAATCATGTACACTGATTCCTGTAAAACTATGTAAATGGAGGGGCATGGCTGTGAACCTGTTTTTACGTCGGCCCGTTAGGTATGAGTGTCGTCATGAACAACGACCAAGCATCTATCAACTTGATCAAAAGGAACTAAGCAAATGAAAACAGCATTCACCAAGAGCATTGTCTTGCTGGCCTTGGCCATTGGCGCGCCACTGGCAGCCAGCGCAGCCCAACTGCCCGGCGAGCACCCCGGCTATTTGCATGCACTGACCGATTTGCGCGCGGCACGCTGGTTCCTGTACCACCAGCCGGGTGACTCACGCGTGTCGAGCAATGAAGACGTGGCCATCATTGAGATTGACAAGGCCATTCAGGAAATCAAACGTGCGGCCATTGAAGACGGCAAAGACCTGAACGACCACCCGTCGGTCGACACCGGCGAGTATGGCAGCAAGCTGTTGCGTTCCATTGAAACCTTGAAAAAAGCCCGCGCCGACATCAGCGGCGAAGAAGACAACCCCGATGCCCGTGAGTTGCGTCATCGCGCCTTTGAGCATATCGACCGTGCCATCCAGGCGGCCCAAAGGGCCCACACCAGCTGGCTGGCTGAACGCCGCTGAGCACGCCATTCAATGGCTGACGGCATGTCGTAAAACAGCGCCGTTCTTGTATATACTTTTGGCATTACGTGGGCAATATGCGCATCGATTCATATTGACCCGACTATTTGCACAGCACGAATGTGCGGCCAAGGGAGGTGTCATGCCATTTCACACGCGTTGTTGCGCGGCCATAGCGGCCGCTGCAGTCTTATTGCTGTCTGCCTGCGGAGGCGGAGGCGGCGGCTCCAGTGCAGGTGCCCAACCGACCCCTACACCCACTCCAACACCAACGCCGTTGTTCAGTATTGGCGGCGGCATTGGCCTCTTAGGAAATGCCCGTGGGCTGACGCTGGTCAACGGCGCAGAGACCCTGGCTATTGCCCCCAACGCAACGTCCTTTACCTTTGCCAACAAGCTATCGCAAAACGCAAGTTACAACGTCGCTATTGGCCAGCAGCCCGCTGGCCTTGTGTGTTCCGTTAACAATGGCAGCGGTACCGTGGCGCTTGACAACGTCAGGACCGTAGTGGTTCTGTGTTATGCGGCGCAAGATAGCGCTGGGTACAACGTGAGCACCTTTGCCGGGGACGATGGGCAGACTTTGGTTGACGGCGTTGGACCATCTGCGCGCTTTGGCAGCCCCTACGCCATCGTCAAAGACAGTGTGGGCAATTTCTATGTATCCGACACGCAGAGCAATGCCATACGCCGCGTAAGCCCCACAGGCGTGGTCTCTACTGTGGCTCTGTTGGGCAGCAGCCCCAAAGGCATGGCCATGGACGACGCTGACAACCTGTATGTTGCCGACAGCGCCAATGCACGGGTTTTAAAAATTACCCCCCGTGGCGATGTGAGCACCTATGCCGGCGGCGCTGGCAACCCCGGCTACGTCGATGGGGCTGCCAGCCTTGCGCGGTTCAGTTCACCGCAGGGTGTGGCGGTTGACCACGCGGGCAATGTGTATGTCTCTGAATCCCAGGGATTCTTTGAAGGCATTCGCAAAATTGCGCCGTCGGGTGTGGTGAGCACGCTGGCCGGCTACGGCGCTGCGGGCTTTGCCGATGGCGATGGCACTGCTGCGCGTTTTGGCGCTGCTGGCCAACTGGTGCTGGATGGCACGGGCAATCTCTACGTGGCTGACAACGGCAACATTGCCGTACGCAAGGTCACACCGTCCGGCACGGTCACCACCGTCATTGGCGGCCCCGGCGCGTATGGCACGGCCAATGTTGACGGGGTTGGATCAGCAGCCCGGTTTGGCTCCATTCTGGGCATTGCGTTGGACAGTGCTGGAAACATCTACGTGGCTGACCTGTTGCATAACTCTATACGCAAAGTCACACCAGGGGCCATGGTGTCCACGGTGGCCGGTGCGGTCGTGAATGGTACGGGGGGGTTATCAGGCTTTGTCGATGGCAATGGCGCTACAGCGCGGTTTTCTGGGCCAACAAGTATGGTGGTCGATGCAGTCGGCAACGTGCAGGTGGTGGACTCGCTCAACCGTGCCATTCGCACGGTTACACCGGCGGGTGTGGTCACGACCCTCGCCGGCCAAGGTCCCGCAGTCAGCGTGGTTGACGGTATAGGCACCGCCGCGCGTTTCTACCCGCTGACTGGCATAGCGGCCGATGCTGCGGGTAGTCTTTATGCAGCCGAGGGCCCCAATGCTCCGATTCGCAAAATAAGCCCCGCCGGTGTGGTCACCACGACGGCCAGTGGACCGCTTGGAGACGGTTTTACAAGCCGCAATGGCGTAGCCGTGGATGCCGTAGGCAATGTGTATTTCACCACGAGCACCGGTGTCAAAAAGATGTCGCCAGCCGGTGTGGTGAGCAACGTGCTGCAAGTTCCCAATCCTGCAGGTGTTGCGGTCGATGGGGCGGGCACGGTCTATGTCACGTCCGGCAATGCTGTTGTTGCGATGACTGCGGGCGGCGTGGTCTCGACTTTGGCTGGCAGTGACAGTGCAGGCTTTGTCGATGGCGCTGGATCGGTTGCGCGTTTTTATGCGCCCAGCGGCATTGCAGTTGATACTGGCGGCAATGTCTACGTTGCAGATACCTACAACAGCGCCATTCGCAAAATTTCGCCGCAGGGCCAGGTTACCAGCTTACCCAGTGGGGGCTTTAGTGGTCCGACGTCATTGACGGTTGACGCGCAGGGCAACGTCTATGTGGTGACAGATACCCACCTTGGGGGCGACAGCCGGGTGTCGTATCCCGCGTTTGGCGGGGCCGTTATCAAGATTGCCAGCAATGGCATCGTGACCACTTTGGCGGGCAGCCCTAGCGACGTGAGTGGTCGTACGGACGGCCCGGCTGCCACCGCGCGGTTCAATGTACCAACCGGCATTGCGTTGGACGGCGCTGGTAACCTGTATGTTGCCGACGGCAGCAACAACGCCATTCGCAAAATATCGCATTGAGTCAGCATTGGCTAGGTAAAGCGCCAGCCTTCAAGCAGTCAAGGTGACCTGGCTGGCCAGCAGGTCCAAGGCCCGACGCACCGTAGCGTCGGGCATGTTCACCAGGTTGTCGCCTACATACCATTCAAACATGCATTGCTGCGGCAATGCGGCTGGCACGGCGCGGCCAAACAGCCAGATGCCGTGTTCCTGGGCAACGGTGTTGCGTATCGCGTTGGCGCGTTCGCTGCTGACGGGCGGGTACAGGTGCAGCATATTGCTCTGTGGCGCAGACGGGTTGGGTACAAATTGTGGGTAGGCCTTGAGCAGTTCATACAGCCATTGGGTGCGCTGGAAGTAGCCGGGCATTTCGGCCATGCGTTTGTCAAACTGCATGGCCGCCGACACCACGTAGGGCGAACGGCGAAACACATTGCCGCCCATCCGGTGCAACCAGGGTTTGGCCTGTGCCACAAAGCCGGCGCTGCCCAGCAGCATGGCGCCACCCAGGCCGCCCACGCCTTTGTAGAACGACACATAGACCGAGTCAAACCCGGCGGCAATCTCTTGCAGGCTGCGGCCGTAGCCGGCGGCGGCCTCCCATAGCCGGGCGCCGTCCATGTGCAGATGAATATGTTGCGTGTGGCAATAATTCTTGACCTCGGTCAGCGCATCCCAGCTGGGCAGTTGCCCGCCAATCTCGCGCATGGGCAATTCATATTGCGCAGCGGCAATGGGGTCGGGCAGGGCTTGCAGGTCGGCAACGGTCCATGGGCGATAGGGGTCGCCGAACTGCAGGGCCTGAAAGTGGTCCAGCAACTGGTAGTTGCTGCGCTCAAACCGCAAAATATGCGAACTGGGGTGCAGCGCAACCCGCCGGTTGCGGCCACGCGCCGTGCCGGCCAGGCGCAGCGCAACGGACTGTGCCATGGTGCCGGTGACGCAGAAAACGGCTGCCTCCATGCCCAGTAGTTGCGCCATGCGCTGCTCAAACTGCTGCACCAAAGGGCCTTCGCCATAGGTGTCGTGTGCCACCTGGTTGCTGGCGCACCACTGGGCCATGGCTGCAAATTCGCTTGCTGGGTCGGCCTGCAGGTGGCCGGGCAGAAAAGTGTGGCAACTGTGCCGCAGTGTTTGTATTTGCTCTGGGGTCAAACTCATGGGACTTCCTGAAGAGTGGCTGGTGCAAGCTTAGTGCATTTACTGTTGCGCCATTGGCGCACTGGGTGGCAGGGGGATTGCCCCCCGCTTGCAATTCGGTAATGATGACCAACTATGAACCATTCGGGAAGAACAGCCCCCATCGCGCGTGAAGTGCGGCGTACCGCCTGGCTTCTTGTGCTGTTGGTACTGACCCTTGGGGCGTACATATTTCTGGAGCAGCGCGTGGACCGTGTGCAGGACGTACGTCAGCAGTCGCTGCAGCTTGTCGATGAGTTGCGCCGCTCATCCAATGACCTGACCACCATGGCGCGCAGCTACGTGGCAACCGGCGCACCCCAGTTCCGGCAGTATTTCGACGATATTGTGGCCATTCGAGATGGGCGCAAGCCCAGGCCTGCCGGCTATGGCGTCAGCTACTGGGACCTGGTGCTGGCCGGGCAACTACCCGACGCCGGCCACGGTGCCGCGGTGCCTATTCTCGATCTCATACGGCAGGCGGGTGTCAGCGAGCAGGACTTCGAGTTGCTGGTCGAGTCGCAACGCAAGGCCCAGGCATTGGCCGCCATAGAGTTGCAGGCCATGGAACTGGTGCGCAGCGCCAGTGAGACTGCGCTGGACCCCTTGGATGTGGCTGGGCAACAGGCGCAATTGGCGCAGATGGCCAAAGCGCGCTCCATGCTGTTTGATGCACAGTACCTGCAGGGCAGGGCGGCGGTCATGAAGCCTGTCAATAGCTTTCGCGCCCAGCTGGACCGGCGCACGGCCGACACCGTGCGCATGGCCGAAGCCATGGCCAGGGCATGCAGTGTTGCTTTTGCAGTCTTTGGTCTGTTGTTTGTCTATATGCTGTGGCGCATCAACGCCAAGCTGAAAGGTCTACTGGATGGCTCGCTGGATCAGCTCCAGGTGCTGGATACGGAACGCAAGCAAGCCCAGGACTTTGAGCGGTTTCGCAGCCATGTGCTGGAAATGTTGGCGCGCGGCGAACCCTTGCAGCGCATTCTGGAGTCGATCGTGCAAGGGGTCGAGCAGTTGCATGCGGACATGCTGTGCAGCATCTTGCTGTTGGATGGCGAGGGCCGGTTTCTGGACTACAGCGTAGCGCCGAGCCTGCCCGCATCGTACAACCAGGCGTTGGAAGGCTTTGCCATTGGTCCGCAAGCGGGCTCCTGTGGCACGGCGGCATTCACCGGCGAGCGCGTGGTGGTGGCAGACATCCACACAGATCCGCTGTGGGCGCAGTACAAGGACCTGGCCGCCGATGCGGGCCTGCGGTCCTGCTGGTCGCAGCCCATTCGCTCGTCACAGGGCAAGATCCTCGGTACCTTTGCCATCTACCACCGTCAGATCCACGCGCCCAACGAGCAGGACGTTCTGTTGATCGAGCTGACGGCCAACCTGGCCAGCATTGCCATTGAGCGCAGTCTTGAGGCGGAAGCCCTGCGGGACCGTGAAGCGCACTTTCGTTTTCTGACCGAAGATGGCACCGACGTGGTGTGGAAGATGGACGCACAGAGCTGCTTTACCTACATCAGCCCGGCGGATGAAAAACTGCGGGGCTTTGCGTCCAGCGAGGTACTGGGGCGGCCAGTTTCCGAGCTGCTGACAGCGGAGGCCTTTGACATGATTGAGAAGGCCCGCCGCGAACGCATCAAGATCGGCGGTGGCACGCAGCAAGGCCAGTCCAGTACCTTTGAAGTGCAGCAGCGGTGCAAGGATGGAAGTCTGGTCTGGACCGAGATTGTCAGCCGCGAGGACCGCGATGCAAATGGCAAATTGATGGGCTACCATGGCGTAACCCGTGATATTTCAGGCCGCAAACGCTCTGAGATTGCGTTGCGCCAGTCCGAGCAACGCTTTGTAACTGCCTTTGAGGCGGCGCCCGTTGCCGCCTCCATCACCACGGCGGATGAGGGCCGCTTCATTGAGGTCAACAACAACTACGAGCGCGATTTCGGGTGGACCCGCGCGGAACTGATCGGCAAGACGTCTGTAGAGGTAGGTCTGTGGACCAACCATGCGGCGCGTGACCCCTGGGCCCAATCGGTAGCCAACACGGGCCGTGTGATCAACCACGAAACTGTGTGGACCTGCAAGAATGGCGAACAGCGCGAGGTCAGCATCTCGGGCGAGGTCACCATGTTGGATGGCAAGCGCTGCATTCTGGCGTATGCGGCCGATATCACCGAGCGAAAAAAGGCCGAGCGCCGCATCGCCGAACTGGCATTTTTTGACCAGCTTACCGGCTTGCCCAACCGCACGCTGTTGGCGGACCGGCTCAAGCAAGCGCTATCTGCCAGCAGCCGCAGCAAACAGTTCGGCGCGGTGCTGTTCATGGATCTGGACAATTTCAAGACGCTCAACGACACCATGGGCCACGATCTGGGGGACGCCTTGTTGCGCCAGATTGCGCCACGTTTACGGCAATGCGTGCGAGAAGAAGACACGGTAGCGCGCCAGGGCGGTGACGAGTTTGTGGTGGTGCTGGCCGGCCTCAGCCGCAACGAAATGGACGCCGCTGCCGCCGCCGAGGTGGTTGCAGAAAAGATCATCGCCGCAGTGGACAATAGCTATGTGCTTGGCGACTCGTCGCACCACTGCACGGCCAGCGTTGGTGTCACGCTGTTTAACGGTACGCAGACATCGGCCGACGGTTTGCTGAAACAGGCCGACATGTCCATGTACCGCGCCAAGGAGGCGGGGCGCAACACCTTCCGATTCTTCAACCCGGCGATGGAGGAAAGTGTCAAGGCCCGCGCTGAACTCGATGTGGACTTGCGGTTGGCAGTGCAGGAGCAGCAGTTTGTGCTGCACTACCAGCCCCAGTTCGCCGATGGTGGCAGGCTTTTGGGGGTGGAAGTGCTGGTGCGCTGGAACCACCCGAAAAAGGGATTGGTGCCGCCCATGGAATTCATCTCGTTGGCGGAAGACACGGGGCTGATTGTTCCGCTGGGCCAGTGGGTGCTGGAGGCCGCCTGCAACCAACTGGCGTTGTGGGCGCAGCGCAGCGACTTTGCGCAGTTGACCATTGCAGTGAACGTCAGCGCCTACCAGTTCCGCAAGAACGATTTCGTGGACCAGGTGGCGGGCGTTTTGGCCAAGACCGGGGCCAATCCCCACCGGCTGAAGTTGGAGCTGACCGAGAGTCTGTTGGTGGACAACGTGGTGGATGTTGTTGAGAAAATGTTCGCACTGAAGTCCAAAGGTGTGAGCTTCTCGCTGGACGATTTTGGCACGGGCTATTCGTCGCTGTCGTATTTGAAGCGCCTGCCGCTGGACCAGCTCAAAATCGACAAATCCTTTGTGCGCGACGTGTTGATCGATCCCAACGACGCCTCTATTGCGCGCACCATCATTGCGCTGGGCAACAGCTTGGGCTTTGGTGTGATTGCTGAAGGGGTGGAGACCGAAGAGCAGCGGGCCTTTCTGGCCAGCCACGGTTGCCACGCGTTCCAAGGCTACTTTTTTGGCCGCCCGGTGCCGGTGCAGGAGTTTGAGCGCAGCGTGCAGGGGCCTGAGTAAGGATCGCGCGCACGCCAGCAGGCGTCAATGCGTGGGGCTGATTGACGCTTCGGCCGCCAATGCGGCTTCCAGTTGTTTCTGAAGCTCAGCAATATTATTTTGTGCGGCGCTCAGAGCCCAATTCATGTTTGCCAGCATTTTCAGAAAGTCGGCTGGATCGCCACGCTGCAGTTGCAGATCGGTGATGGCGTCAGAAGTACGAGAACCAATGAACAACGATTCAACGGATCGGGCTGCCGTTGTGGCGCTTTCGCGAGCCGAGTAGGCTGCTGAATAGCGGCGCAGCAGTCCGGGTTCGATATACGATGCTGATTGGTTTGCCACCGCCACGTCCCACGATTCATGGCGCAGCACCGGCCAGTTCAGTTCGATCGCGAAGCCCTTGGTATTGAGATCGGCAAGAAGTCGGCTGTTGATTTTTTGCTTGGATTCGCCGTCCAGAATGTCTTTTTTCAATTGGGATTGAATGTCAAGCATTTTTTTTTGATATGCCTTGTTGCTCTCAAATGCCGCGCGCGTCTCGGTCAGGTTGAAACGAATTTCTTCCACGATGCGCTGTTGGGACTGCTGTGCTGCCAGCGCATGGGTGTGCGCCACCACAACATGCTCCAAGGCCAGCGCCGTCAGAATGCCCGTCACGATCATCAGGTATTCCTTGAAGAATTCCTTGAACGAGTGGAACTTGACTCTCTTGATATCGAACAACACGATGGGGCTCCCAGCAAAGACCGTTTGTCAAACCCGAAGGACGAAGGCGGCGTAGTGTATCGCAGCGTCTTAAAAGCTCGGCACCGGTTCGCCCAGCATTTTGGCGCGGGCAAACACATAGGGTACGGAGCCCAGTGCCAGCAACTCGTCATGGAAGCGGCGCTCGTTGTACTGCGTGCCCAGCTTCTTCTTGTAGTCGGCCTTGAGCTGCAGAATCTGCTCCTTGCCGGCGAAGTAGCAAATCAATTGCGCGGGCCAGTTGACGGCGCGTTTCACATCTTCATCAATGGTGGCCTGTCCGGCGGGCTTTTGCAATTTCCAATCTGCGCCTTGCTGCAGGGTCCAGGCGCCAGTTTCGATCTTCACGTCGTAGACGACGCGGCGGATGCGGTGGCGCCAGCTGCGCAAGGTGTAGTACTCGCCATCGGGCTGGTTGCCCATGCCGCCTTGCTCCCACATCAACTGCTCGGCGTACAGCGCCCAGCCTTCGTTTTGCACCGGGTCCTGGTAGAGGTTGCGCAACGGGTCGGGGTTGAGGCGGGCGATAGCCAACTGCAGGTGGTGGCCCGGCAGGCCCTCATGCACGGAATAGGGGCCCATGCTGGACATCTGGAACAGTGCGGATTGGCCCACGAGCTTCTCGCGTTCATCCAGCGGCATATCGGCCTTGAAATGCTCCACGTTCCACCAACCGGTGTTGTCCGGCAGGAATGGCGGTGGCGGGTTCATGCTGCCCCCATCGCCCGTCAGCGGAACCATGGCGTCGGGTGTGACCCGCGCGCGTACCGGTCCCACGCCGGCGGGAATGGTTAGAAAACCGGCGGCTTCAATGGCCGAGCGGTTGCGCACCTGGATGTTGTCGTACAGTGCCAGCAGTGAAGTCTGGTTCAAATTGGCAGCCACCTGCTTCAACTCGGGTGACAGCGCAGCCTTGGTCTGCAAGCGGGGACTCAGAGCGGCCATCTGACCGTCAACCATGTCGAGCTTGCGCTCGGCCAGTGCCAGCAGCGCATCCGGCGTCCAAGGCAACATGCTGGCGTGCTGCAGCCGCCACGCGTAGTTTTGCGCACCCACCACGCTGAAGGGCTTGCGCTGTGTTGCTGCAGTGGATTGCAGTGTGTGGCGGTAGGCCGCCAGTGCGGCCAGGGCGGCCTGGTTGGTGTCGCTCTGGGCATTGGCGCGGTGCTTCAGCATGGTGGCAATGCCGTCGATCAGCCCCATGGCAACGTCGGCATCGACCTGGGTCGGCACGCACAGCGCGCGCATCTCGGCGACCACTGCCGGCACGCCTTGGGTAATAGCGTCCAGCGCGTCGTCGCGCTGGGGCGCGTAGGTCAAGATGGCAATGTAGTTGTTGGCCAGCGTCTCCAGCCAGGCGCCAGGGCGGTGGGTCTGCAAGCGTTCGACATTCAGTTCACGGTCCAGGCGCTCGGCATTGGTGTAGACCCAGCGCACATCGATCTGCTCATCCACACTCCATGCACGCCACGGTAGTTTGCGCAGCCCCGCCATGGCTTTGTGCAGACGCTGGGTCAGTTCTTTGACGCGCTCAGGCGCAAACGATGGCACACGCACGGCGTCGTCAACCAAACCGGACTGCGAAGCAAAGTCGGGTGTGACCGTGGTCTGGATCAACAAGACCTCGCGGGCAATGGCAACGAACTGCGCATGGCCAGGGATGGAGATGTTGGCAATGCGGGGTGCGGCTGGGGGCTGTGCTGCGAAGGTGGTGGTGGAGGTGCTTGTCAGGATCGCGCCGCAAGTGAGGGTGACGGCGGTTGCGAGGGAGCGCCATGTGGCCGCTGGTGGGTGAATTTTTTGATGCATGGGTTTATTGTGCCAGTCGCGTTGCCGGGAGGTTGAATGTGTGATTATTCTTGATTGGTCATAAATGTCAAAAATGACTAATAAGGAATATGTTGCATTTATGCGTAATTAGGCATAATATGCAGCATGCTCTACGCCATCCACACGCCCAACCAGCTAGCCGCGCACCTGCGGGCCTTGCGCCTGGCCAAGGGTTGGAGCCAAGCCCAGCTGGCGGCCATGATGGGCCTTACACAATCCCGCATCGCGCGGATCGAGAAAGACCCCTTGAGCATTCGTGTGGACCAGTTGTTGCGCATGCTGGCTGTGCTGGGTGCTGGCGCGTCTATTGTGGTGCCAGAGGCGCCTGGGCGCGGTGGCGCTAGCCAGGAACCGAGCGACTGGTAGCCTGTGGTCGCAGAACTCCATGTCTGGATGAATGGCTTGCGGGTGGGGGTCTGGAGCCACTCCAGAAGCCGCGTGCCTGTCTTTCGGTATGACGCTGCGTGGATAGCGTCCGACGCGGCCCGGCCCTTGTCGTTGTCACTGCCCATGACGTTTGGCAATGCGGAGCTGCGTGGGGCCGTGGTGGAGAACTACTTTGACAACCTGCTGCCCGACAGCCAGGCGATTCGGGAGCGGATTCGCACCCGCTACCAAACGCGCTCGGTGCAGACCTTCGAGCTGCTGCAGGCCATCGGCCGCGATTGTGTAGGCGCCGTGCAGCTATTGCCACCGGAGATGGAGCCCAGCGGTTGGAACGCCGTGCACAGCGAGGTTCTGACGCCAGCCCAGGTGGCTGCGCAATTACGCGCCGCGTCTACCAGCATGCCATTGGGGCAGCACCACGACAGCGATGGCGAATTTCGTATCTCCATTGCCGGTGCGCAAGAGAAAACAGCTTTGCTGAAATATGGCGGCCGCTGGCACCGCCCCGCGGGCTCGACCCCCACCACGCACATTTTGAAGTTGCCCCTGGGCCTGGTCGGCAATATGCGGGCCGACATGAAGGACTCGGTCGAGAACGAGTGGTTGTGCGCGCAACTGTTGACGGCGCTGCAACTGAAGGTGGCCCATACGCACATGGAAAGCTTTGAAGACCAGAAGGTGCTGGTGGTGGAGCGCTTCGATAGGCGTTGGATGCAGGTCGCCGCAGGGCTGCCGCACAAGAGAGGCTTCGAGCCCGCGCCAGGCGTGTGGATTGCCCGCCTGCCACAGGAGGACTTTTGCCAGATGGCGGGTGTTGGGCCCGACAAGAAATACGAGGCCTATGGCGGCCCCAGCATGCGGCAGTGTCTGGACTATCTGGCCGCCAGCCAGTTCGCCGAAGACAAAGCCCATTTTGTCCTGGCACAGCTCGCCTTTTGGCTGCTGGCCGCCACCGATGGGCATGCCAAGAATTTTTCCATCTTCATGGAGCGTGGCGGGGCCTACCGCATGACGCCTCTGTATGACGTGCTGTCGGCCTGGCCCATTTTGGGCAAGGGCGCCCATATGCTGGCCTACCAGGACGCGAAGATGGCCATGGCCTTGCATGGCAAGAACACCCACTACAAGCTGGCCGACATCCGCGCGCGGCATTGGCAGCGCCTTGCGCAATCCACCAGCGTTGACGGCCTGTGGGAGCACATGCTTGCCATGGTCCACCGGGTCCCGGCTGCGTTGGACACGGTAGAGGCGCACTTGCCGAGCGACTTTCCGGCCGCGGTGTGGGACCGCGTCTCTGCGGGAACCCGGCGCCATGCGCAGCAGTTGTTGCGTGAAGTGGAGCGCTGAGTCCACTTGGCTTGCACACGGTGTTCATTCATCATCGATTCTGACCATTCGTCCCAAATCGCTGGTTCAGGCGCCTTGCCAAAAATAGGATGGCGACCTCAACTAATAGGAGGTTCGATGGTGATGAAACGGTTTTTCAGGTCTTTGGCTTGTGGTGTGGCGGTGATAGGCGTGTATCTGGCGGTGCTGCCACCCAGTGCGCACGCGGCAAGCACCAACAGTGCAAGTTCCAGTGCAAAGCCCACTGCCTTTACAGTGCAGGTGTCAGGCCAGGGCAGGCCCATGATCTTGATACCGGGCCTGGCCTCGTCGGGCGCGGTGTGGGATGCAACGGTTGCGCACTATGCCCAGCGCTACCAGTGCCATGTGCTGCAGTTGGCCGGCTTTGCTGGCGCGCCGGCGGTGTCGCAGCCGCTGCTGGCAACCGTGGAGCAGGAACTGGCCGCCTATATTGCCAACCAGCACCTGGACCATCCCATCGTCGTGGGCCATAGCCTGGGTGGCTATCTGGCACTGAAGATGGGTATTGACCACGCTGACCAGGTAGGGCCTTTGGTCATTGTGGATTCGCTGCCGGCCCTGGGGGCCGCACAAGTGCCCGACGCCAGCACCGAGCAGTTGAAGAACATGGCCAGGCAAATGCGTGAGGGCGTGTTGGGTGGCGATGCTGCCGCACAAGATGCGGGGCGACGTGCAATGATCAGCGAAATGGTGACTGCCCCGCAGGATGTGGAACGCATTGTGGCGTGGGGCGCCAAGTCCGATCGCATGGTGGTGGCAGACGCCATGTATGACCTGATCGCCAGCGACCTGCGCCGCGAAGTGGGCCGCATCAAGTCGCCCACGCTGGTTCTTGGCTCCTGGGTGGCCTACAAGGCCTATGGGCCCAAGGCCGCGTTTGAAGCCAATTACAAGGCGCAATATGCCAAATTGAAGGGCGTGCAGGTGGCCATGTCCGACACCGGGCGGCACTTTATCATGTACGACGATCCACAATGGATGTTTGCCCGCATGGATGAATTCTTGAAATGACTGGTACCGAGACCTTGTACATGGCTCCATCTCCGGGTGCGACGCAGAGCGTGACACAGCGCGCGAGCCTGGGGTACTGGCTGTGCCAGGCCGTCGGCTGGGGCGCCATGGCCATGGTCAATGTCAGCTTCGCGCTGCTGGGCGCGCCCGGTGTACGCGGCCCCATGGTGTTGATTTCGCTGTGGGGTGGCTTGTGCGGTGTTCTGTTGTCACATGGCTGGCGGCACTACCTGCGCGTGCGGCGCACCTTTGCCCCGGCACGGCCGCTGCCGTTGGGGCGCATCGTCACAGGCCTGGTGCTGCTGGCCGTGGCGCAGCTCAGCCTGGTGGCCTGTGCCTTTCAGCTGTGGCCCGAGCGCCCTGAGGCCGGTATGTTTGTCTGGCTGCAGGCTGGCGCCTTCTGGCTTTTCATGTTCACCTGCTGGACGGCGTTTTATGGCGGTGTGATGGCGGCGCGGCGTGCCAAGCGCGCCGAGATTGAAACTCTGCAGATGCAACTACAAGCCAAGGACGCCGAGCTGCGCGCCTTGCAGGCCCAGGTCAACCCGCATTTTTTCTTCAACAGCCTCAACAGTATTCGGGCGCTGATGTACCAGGACGTGCCCGCTGCCGCACAGGTGGTGGACCGCCTGGCCGAGATGATGCGCTACGCGCTGCAGATGGGGTCAGTCGAGACCGCCACGCTGGAGAACGAGATGGCGGCCGTGCGCAGCTACCTGGCCGTGGAAAAAATCCGCTTTGAGGAGCGCATGACGGTGGTCGAGCAATTGCCGGGCGACTTGTTGGGCATGGCCGTGCCGACGCTGGCCATTCAAACTCTGGTGGAAAACGCCGTCAAGTATGGAGTAGAGAACCGTGCCAGCGGATGCGAAATACACATCAGCGCACAGCGCCAGGTGGATAAGCAGGTGGCCATCGTCGTGCGCAACCAAGGGGCCTTGCAAACGGTGTCGGCTTCCACCCGCGTGGGGCTGGACAATGCTGCCAAGCGGCTGGCATTGCTATTTGACGGCAAAGCCGGCCTGACCTTGGCTGAGTGTGATGGCTGGGTCGTGGCCACCATGCTGTTGCCTGAGGAGTACCGATGAGGGCCATCATCGTCGACGACGAACGCCTGGCACGTATGGAGTTGCG
>JACXTT010005351.1_pt1 | contig 18667 bp, 13 predicted proteins | sample 9270951 | NCBI WGS metagenome assembly JACXTT01 (sample SAMN15532306, study PRJNA645909) | rock metagenome | isolation source: weathered quartz diorite | place: Puerto Rico | collected 2017-06-21 | reverse complement strand
GCGTGGGGGCGGTCTGGTACGCACGCTACCAGCAGACCTTCCGCGGCATCCCGCTGGCCTTCACCGACTGGGAGTTCCGGCTCAACCCACGCGGCGGGCTGATGGCGTTCGGGGCCGACGTGCGGCGCCTGCCCGAGGGCACGCCGACCGCGCCCCGCCTGGTCGGCGCGGCGGCCCGTGAGGCGGCGCGGGCCGGGCTGAGCTTCGATCCTGCCCGCGATCGACTCGCAGGCGGCTCGCGGCTGTGGCTGGTGCCGAGCGAGGAGAACGGCGCTCCATCTTATCGGCTCGCCTTCGAGGTCGAGGTGCGCGTCACCGATCCGCCCGCGGATTGGACCACGCTGGTCGACGCCGAGAACGGGACCGTGCTGTGGCGGCACGATGTAGTCCGCAGCGTGATCTCGGGCGCCATCACCGGCCAGGTCCACGTCACTCTGCCCACCGACCCGCTCACGGCGCGGGCCTTCGCGCACGAGAACGTGTCGGTCGATGGCGGGACCGTCACCAGCGATCTCAACGGACTCTATTCGGGCGCCGCCAGCGGCTCGGCCAAAGTGACCTCCGCGCTGAGCGGACCGTTCTGCGTCACCACGCGGCCCGGCGGCAACACCAGCGCCGCGTTCAACGTGACGGTGCAGGACCCGGCCACCGTCAACATCCCGTGGACCAGCGCCAACTCGCTGGACGCGGAGCGCGACGGCTACTACCACGTCAATCGCGCGCACGATTACGTGCGGACGCTCGATCCCGGGCTCACCCAGATGGACTACGCCATGCCGTGCCACGTCGAGGTCACCGGTGACGTGTGCAATTCGTGGTACGACGGCGCGGGCATCAACTTCTACGCGGCCGGGGGAGGCTGCGTCGACATGGCCACCTTGCCGGACGTGATCGATCACGAATTCGGACACAGCGTGAACGATCACACCTACCGGCAGGCGGGCAAATTCGGGATGGTGAACGGCGCGCTGCACGAGGGCATGGCCGACGTGTTCTCGGCGTTGCTCAACGACGACCCGCAGATCGGAAAGGGCGTCATGGGGCCCGGCACGTTCTGGCGCACGCTGGCCAACACCACGCGCTGGCCCGAAGACCGCAGCGGCGATCCCCACGACACCGGGCTCATCCTCGGCGGCGCCTTCTGGGACCTGCGCCAATCGCTCGGCAACGCGCTGGCGGCGCACCTCTCCCACTTCGCCCTCTACGGCACGCCCGACAATCCCGACGACGGCATTGCCATGAACGAATTCTTCTTCGAAACCTTGGTCGCGGACGACGACGACGGCAACCTCGCCAACGGCACGCCGCACTTCGCCCAGATCAACGCCGCGTTCAATGCCCACGGCCTCGGCACCGCTTACTACCTGGGCATCGCCCACACCCCGCTCGCCGACCAACCCGCGCCCGGGCCGCGCGTGGTCACCGCCCACGTCACCTATAGCGGGCCGTTCGGAGCGCTCGATCCTGCCTCGCCCACCCTCCACTACTCGATCGATGGCTCACCCGCGACGCAAGTGGCGATGACCCCCACCGGGAACCCGGGCGACTACGCCGCCAACCTGCCGGGCGCCACGGGAACCATCCTGCGCTACTGGCTGAGCGCGGGCGACGTGAGCGGCGGCGTCCAGACCGAGCCGCCGAGCGCGCCGGGCCGCAACCTCCACGCGCTCCTCACCGGGCCGGTGACCACGGCGCTGTTCCACGACATGGAGACCGACCAGGGCTGGACCGTCGGCGCTCCCGGCGATGCCGCGACCACCGGCGTGTGGATTCGCGCCGAGCCGGTCGGCACGTCGCTCAACGGCGTCCAGGTCCAACCCGAGTTCGACCACACGCCCGATCCGGGAACGCTGTGCTTCGTCACCGGCAACTCCGCGCCCGGCGACCCGATCGGCACGGCCGACGTCGATGGCGGCGCGACCACCTTGCTGTCGCCGGTGTTCTCGGCGCTCGGCCTCGTCAATCCGGTGATCGAGTACTACCGCTGGTACAGCAACAACTGCGGCAACGATGCCGGCACCGACGTGTGGCGCGTCGATCTCTCCAATGACGGCGGGGCCAATTGGAGCCCGGTCGAGAACACCACCTTCACGGACAACTCCTGGCGCCGCGTGCTGGTGCGGATCGCCGACGTCCTCCCGCCGACCGCCACCATGCGGCTGCGCTTCGTGGCTTCGGACGTGGGCGCCGCGTCGGTGGTCGAGGCCGCGGTCGACGACTTCCGCCTGCTCACGCTTCCGGCCACGACCGCGGTCGAGCCCCCGGCGCCGCCCCTGACACTCGCCTTCCGGGCCGTCGAGCCCAATCCTTCGTCGGGAACGGTGGCGCTGCGTTACGCGCTGCCGCGCGACGCGCGGATCAGCGTCGAGGTCCTCGACCTCGCGGGGCGCCGCGTGCGCGTCCTGACGACAGGCCCACAGCCCGCGGGCGAGCACGTCGCAGCCTGGGACGGACGCGACGACCAAGGCCGAACCGTCGGCGCCGGGGTCTACTTCGTGCGCCTGAGCGTGGGCTCGGCCCGCGTGGTGCGCTCCCTGGTGCGGCTGCAATGAACGAGGCGCTCCGCCGCTTTGTCGTTGAGTGCCGGGTCGGCGGCGACTAGCCTTCGCGACGGCTCGATCCTCAGGTCCACCTTCCAGGAGGGACCATGCTGCGCCCGACCGTCGTCGCCCTTCTGCTCGGCCTCGCTGTCTCCACGCCGGCTCACGCGGCGCCGGGTCGGAGCGCCCCGCCGCGCGAGCCCGCGCGCGGCCCGCGCCGCACCGAGCTCCACGCCGACCAGCAGCTCGAGCTCGAGCGGAGTCCCGCGTGGCAGGCGTTTCGCGCGCGCTACGGCGCATGGCGAGCGGTGTGGAACGAGCACGCCCGGACCCCCGACCTCGCGACCGGGCCAGGCATCGCCCTCGGCGCCCACGGCGATCGCGATGCGGTGGACCGCGCGATCCGCGCCTTCGTGTCGGTGAACGCCGCCGTCTTTCCGGCCGCGGCGCGCGATCTCGAGACGGTGCGGCTCCAGCACGCCGGCGCGGTCTGGTACGCCAGCTATCGGCGCCGCATGGACGGCGTCCCGGTGCTGTTCGAGCAATGGGAGTTCCGCGTCGGCGGGCCGGGGCGGCTGATGGCCTTCGGCGTCGACGCCGAGTCGTTGCCCGCCGATCTGCGGGCCGCGCCCCTCATCGATGCCGCGGCCGCGCGCACGGCGCTGCGCAGCCAGCTCGCGCTGCCGGCCAGCGCCGAGGTCGAAGGCGGCGATGCGCTCGACTGGCTGCCCGAGACCGGCGACGGCGCGACCAGGTATCGGCTGGTGCGCGAGGTGCGCGCCCGCGTCGCCGCGCCCCCGGCGAGCTGGATCGCTCTGGTCGACGCCACCGACGGCACGGTGCGCTGGCGCTACGACCGCGTGCGCAACGACGTGGCCGGCACAATCACCGGCACGATCCACGCCGACCTGCCCACCGATCAGGTCCAGTGGCAGCCCTTCCGCCACGAGGCCGTGACCGTCGGCCCCGCCACGGTCCACTCCGACGACGGCGGCGTCTACGACGCGCCCGCCGCGGGCACGGTGAGCGTCCACTCGGAGATCAAAGGCTTGTATTGCGGGACGACGCGCGCCGACGGCGTCAACGCCGCCTTCAACGCCAGCGTCACCGACCCCACGCTCGCGCACATCACATGGTCCGATCTCAATTCGAATCAGTCGGAGCGCGACGGCTACTACCACGTCAATCGCGTGCACGATCACGTCAAGGGGCTCGATCCCGGCTTCGTCGGCGACGACTACGAGATGCCGTGCGTGGTCGACATCCCCGACTTCTGCAACGCCTACTGGGACGGCTACGGGCTCAACTTCTACGGCGCCGGCGGCGGCTGCCCCAACATGGCGACCCTGCCGGACGTCGTCTATCACGAGTACGGCCACAGCGTGAACGACAACCTCTACATCCAGGCCGGCACGTTCGGCCTCTTCAACGCCGCGCTGCACGAGGGACTGGCCGACGTCACCGCCGCCTTCCTGCAGGACAATCCGCTGATCGGAAAAGGCTTCTTCGGTCCCGGCACGTTCCTGCGCTCGGCCTCGAATACCTTGCGCTGGCCCGACGACGCCAGCTCCGACCCGCACGCGACGGGCTCCATCGTGGCGGGCGCGATGTGGGGCCTGCGGCAGTCGATCGGGCTCGCGATCGCCGAGCGCATTGGCCACTTCGCGAAATATGGCGTCCCCGACGACAACAACGACGGCATCGCCATGGGCAAGTACTTCGTCGAGGTGCTGATCGCTGACGACGACGACGGCAACCTCGCCAACGGGACGCCGCACTCCAACCAGATCGCGGCCGCCTTCGGCGCGCACGGCATCGGCACCGCCGCCTTCATCTCGCTCGGCCACGTCGCGCTCGAGGACCAGCCGACCGCGAGCCCCTACGCGATCAACGCGCAGATCGCCTACTCCGGCCCGTTCGGGGGCATCGATCCGGCGAGCCCGCGCGTCTTCTATTCGGTCAACGGCGGCCCGTTCGGCTGGGTGCCGCTCGGCTCGATCGGCGGCAACGATTACGTGGGGTCGATCCCGGCGCCGGCGCGGTCGATCGTGCGCTACTACCTGCAGGTGGCCGACCAATCCGGCGACGCGCGCACGTTGCCGCTCGACGTCAGCCAGCCCAACCTCTTCCTCGCCGGCCCGACCACCACCGCGCTGTTGCACGACTTCGAGGCCGACGACGGCTGGCGGGCGGGCGATCCGTCGGACGACGCCACCACCGGGCGCTGGGAGTGGGTTGTCCCGCAAGGCAGCTTCGTGGGCAGCGAGCCGTGTCAGCCCGGCGCGGATCACACGCCGACTGGGATCCTGTGCTGGGTGACTCAGAATCCGCGCGGGCCTTCGACCAATCCCGGCGACTTCGACGTCGACAACGGCCACACCACGCTCTACTCCGCGCCGTTCAACGCCCTCGAGGCTGGCCCCGATCCGGTGATCGAGTACTACCGCTGGTACACGAACGACTTGGGCAGCGCGCCCGGCACCGATCTGTGGCGCGTCGACATCTCGAACGACGCCGGCAACACCTGGCACTCGGTCGAGAGCACGCCGCTCAGCGACAACTCCTGGCGACGCGTGGCGTTTTTCATCAAGGACTACGTGACGCCCAGCGCCAACATGCTCCTGCGCTACATCGCCGAGGACGTCGGACAGCCCTCGCTGGTCGAGGCGGCGGTCGACGACTTCCGGCTGCTCGCCTTCGACGCCGGCATCACGGCGGTGGGCCGCGGGTCGGCCGCGGCGCTCGCCTTCCTGCCGCCCGCGCCCAATCCTTCGGCCGCGCGGACGCGCCTCGCCTTCACGCTGCCCTCACCGGCAGTGGCGACGCTCGGCATCTTCGATCTGTCCGGGCGACGGGTGCGGACCTTGGCGGGCGGCGGGTTGGCGGCCGGACCGCACGAGGTCGCGTGGGACGGCCGCGATGACCTCGGCGGGATGGTGGCGAGCGGGCTCTACTTCGCGCGGCTCGAGACCGCGGCCGGGTCGCTCACGCGGCGCATCGTGCGCTCGCGCTGAACGAGCGGGGCGTGGGGCTCAGGCCGCGCCCGTCAGTCACTCAGTGGAGAGTGGCCATCCTCCGACGGTGCGTAATAGGGGTTGGCGCCGACCGCGTGATCCGTCACGTCCGCCACCTCTCGAATGCCAGGGACCATCTCTTTGATCCGTACTTCGATTCCCTGGCGCAGCGTGACCGAAGCCATGCCGCAGCCCTGGCACCCGCCGTGGAGCTCGATGTAGGCCGTGCCGTCCTTGACCTCGTGGAGGACCACGAAGCCGCCATGAGAGGCGACCGCCGGGTTGATGTCCTGGTCGAGCACGTCCTGGACCGCGCGGGCCAGCGGGTCGGTCCAGGGCGAGTTGGGGTTGTCGATCTTGAAGCCGCTCTCCTGGAGCGTCTCCACGAAGTCGATGTTGACGCCCTCCACCTTGGGAGCGGTCTCGGCATCGATGAGCATCTGGAATCCGCCCACGTCGACGGCGGTGTCGCCAGGCGCCTTGTCCGCCTCGGGGACGAAGCCCAGGCGGTACTTGTAGCCCCCGGGCCCGCGGCCATCGATGGAGAAGCGCAGGGCCAGATCCTTGCGCGGATCCTTGGCCAGCAAACCCAGGATCTTGTGGCGCGCGACGTCGGTCAGGGTGATCACGACCCGAGCATAGCGGCCGGACGGGGAGCGCCGCAACGCGGCCGGGTTCCCCTCACAGGGGCGCCGGCGAGAGCGACCTCCGCACGCGCCAAGAAGAGAGGCTGCGCCGCGGGGTCACGATCTGCGAGAGGATATTCCTCGCCGACGCCCCCCTGCATGCGGGTCGGTCATTGCCCCCGCACGCCGTCCCGTGGGCGGCAGGCCCGCGGGGCTTAGCTCGCACTACGGGTCGCTGCGCCGCCTAGGGGAGGACGGACACCCGGTCAGACTTTCGTGCGAACCGCTGAAAAGCATGGACCCCGGTTTGGGGCGCGTCAATCGGTAACTCGTTTCGGCCCGACACTCGAGCCCTGCTCGCACCCAGTTGCGCCCGCCCCCCTCCTCCTCCACCATGCGCCGGAACCGACACGGAGGTTTGAATGGACGAGCGGCCGCCTGATCCTCACGATCCCCCGCTTCCAGGGGATGCTCAGCCTCCCCCGACACCGTCCGAGCCTCAAGACTCTGGGCCGCCGCCCGTCGCGCCGCCCATCGAGCCGCCGCCCCCGATCTCATCTGGCCCGCCCGCGGATTCTCCCGGCGCCGGCCCGCCGCCCGCCGATTCCTGGGGCCTCGATCCGATCCCCTGGGAGCAGCCGGGCCTCGGGTTCTTCGCCGGCTTCTACGAGACGCTCCGCGTCCTGGTCGTGAGTCCGCGCCAAGCCTATCGACGAGTCGGGACCACTCGGGCTTTCGCGCGGCCGATCGGGTTCGCGCTTCTCGTCGGCTGGCCCGGGATCCTGGCGGCCACCCTGTGGGACGTCGCGCTGCGCCGCCAGATGGAGAGCTGGATGCCGTGGACCGACAACCCGAACCTCGAAGGCGATCCCATGCTTTCGATCGTGTTCGCTCTCGCCGCGCCGCTCTGGATCCCGATCTTCCTTCTGTGCGCAGCCGCGCTCCAGCATCTGTTCCTGTGGATGGTCGGCGGAGCGAAGCGTGGCTACGTCGATACCTTCCGCGTGCTGTGCTACGCGCAGGTCGCGTCGCTGGCCGGGGTGGTGCCGTTGTTCGGAACCCTGGCCGCCGCGTTGTGGCACGTCGTGCTGCAGGTCATCGGCCTCTCGGCGGTGCATCGCATCGGCACGGCGCGCGCGGTGTTCGCGATCCTGCTTCCGGGACTGCTGTGCTGCGCTTGCCTCGCGATCCTGTTCTCGATCTTCGGCGCCGCTTGGATGGCCGGCATGAAAGGCGGCCATTGAGCTGGCGCCAAGCAGAGCGGGCCGATTGGCCCGTGGCGCTGTTGTGGGCCTTCGGCGCCGTGGTCGCCATGTCGAGCGCGCCGCTCTTGCCGACGCTCGCGCGCATGCTGCCGCCGTGCGCGCTCCACGCGCTGACCGGCGTGCCGTGCGTGGCGTGCGGCTCGACCCGCGCCGCGCTCGCGCTGGCGCACGGCCGCCCGCTCCAGGCGCTGGCCCTCAATCCGCTCGCCGCGATGGCGATGATGGGAGGCTTGCTCGGTGGGATCGTTGCGCCGGGCTGGGTCGCGATGCACGGACCCTTGCCGAAGGTCGAAGGGGCAGCGGCGCGCTGGCTGCGCATCGCCCTGTGGGCCGCGATTGGATTGCAGTGGCTGTATCTCGTGATCGTGAGGCGATGATGAAACGCTGGGCAGGAGTGCTCGTCATGATCCTTGGCGTGGGCTGCTCTTCGTCGGGCTCCAACAAATCCCAGGGGAACGCCGCCGGTCCCGACACCGTGCCGAAGGATTCGTGGAGCATCAGCAACGCCCAGCGCGCGGGCCGACCGCTGCTGATTCGCCGCAACGACGGCCTGGCGGCGATGGCGAATCGAGCACCGTACGCGACGCGCCTCACCGTCAGCGTCACCTTCCACCACCCCGACGACCAGGGCATGCCGAGCGGCGAGGAGAGCTTCGCGCTTGGATCGCTCGAGGACAGCCTGACCAACCAGCTCACCGCGCGAGCCGGCAGCGTCTTCGCCGCGGTCGTGACCGGCGAGGGTCGCCGCGATTACGTCTTCTACACCAAGGCGCCGGCCGAGGCCGACAGCCTGGCGAAGCAGATCGTCCAGGGGCAGCCCGGCATCGCGGCCAGCGTGCGATCCGAATCCGATCCGTCGTGGAGCGGCTACCAGGGGATTGGCGGGCGGTAAGGAATCGTTGTCCCTGCCTAGTCCGGGGCGTAGCATTTCCTCCGGCCGCAGAGCCACGACACCTCGATCGGAGATACGCCCATGATCAGCCCCCGTGTCTTGGTCCCGCTCGCGTTCGTCTCGGCCCTCGTCGTCGCGCCCGCCGCCCGGGCGCAGGGCGCCACCCCCGACACCGTCGCCTACTCGCTCTCGTCGCCACCCAGCGAGTTCGAGTACGGATGCTTCGCTCCGTGCGTGTGCGCGCTCACCATCCGCGCGCCATTGACCGGAACGTTCTTGCTGCGACGCGCCCGCATCGACCCGCTCTACACCTACTACGACGTCCTCGACGTGCGCTGGAAGGTGCCGGAGGCGACGCACAACACCACGATCACCGGCGTCGGCGTCTATCGGCGCGGCGGGGAGTTCGCGGCGATGGAACAGCTCACGCTCGATCTGTCGTTCGACGGCGGTCCGCTGCAACACTTCGATAGCGGGCTGCATCCACCCCGCGCCCCATTCCCTGACATCGAGACCGACGTCTCGCTGCACGGCGAGTATTGCCAGGATTCGGTGCTGGTGATCGGCGCCAAGCCGCTCGGACCAGTCGGCGTCGGCGACGGCGGACTCGGGCCCAAGCTGGCCGCGACGCCCAATCCCTTCCGAGCCTCGACCGAGATCGACTTCGCCCTCGCGCAGGCCGGTGACGTCAGCCTCGGCGTCTACGACCTCGGCGGCCGCCGCGTGCGCGTGCTGATCGATCATCGTTGGGTCGCGACCGGCGCGCAGAAGCTGAGCTGGGACGGGAGGCTCGACGACGGCACGGCCGCGCCCGCAGGGCTCTACTTCGTGCGGCTCGAGCGGCCGACGGGCGTGTCGACGCGAACGGTGGTGAAGCTCCAGTAGGTCGCGGCCCGCGCGCGAGGGGTTGGTGTAGGATGCCGCTCGGAATCTCGACTGTTCCGAGTGGCTCGCCCGCGAGCCTCGCGCGGAGTCTGCCTTGCCCGTCCTGGCCGGCCAATCGCTCCTCCACTACCGACTCGTCGACAAGATCGGCGCGGGCGGAATGGGCGAAGTTTGGCGCGCGGTCGACACCCGGCTCGGGCGCGAGGTCGCCGTCAAGGTGATCACCGATCGGCTCGCCGCCGATCCCGAGGCCGTGGCGCGTTTCCAGCGCGAGGCGCGCGCGGCGGCGGCCCTCTCCCACCCCAACGTGATCGCCCTCTACGACGTGGGCCGCGAGGACGGCGTGTCGTACGTCGCGACCGAGCTGCTGCGCGGCGCCACGTTGCGCGAACGGCTCGCCGCGCGCCCGCTCGACCGGAAGGAAGCTCTGGAGGTGGCGCTCCAGATGGGGCGCGGGCTCGCGGCCGCCCATGCGCGCGCGCTCATCCATCGCGACCTGAAGCCGGAGAACGTCTTCGTCACCGAGGACGGCGTGGTCAAACTGCTCGACTTCGGCCTGGCGCGCTTCGAGCGACCGTTGACCTTGGGCGACGAGGACGACACCGTCTGGCTGTCGAGCGCGACCCAGAGCGGCGCCATCGTGGGCTCGCCGAGCTACATGTCGCCCGAGCAGGTTCGCGGGCAAGCGCTGGATGCGCGCTCCGACCTGTTCTCGTTCGGCGCCGTGCTCTACGAGATGCTCACGGGCGCGCGCGCCTTCGATGGCGCTACCCTGGCCGAGACCATGAGCGCGGTGCTGCGCGACGACGTGCCGTCGTGCCGCGATGCCCGCTTCGATCCGATCCTGCGGCAGTGCCTGGCCAAGGACATCGAGCACCGTTTCGCCTCGGCGGCTGATCTGATCCAGGCGCTGCAGATGGCGCAGGCGGCGGGCGCCGCCGAGCACGAGCCCGCGATCGCGGTGCTGCCCTTCACCGACATGAGCCAGAGGAAGGACCAGGCGTACTTCTGCGAAGGCATCACTGAGGAGATCATCTCGGCGCTTTCGGCCATCCCCGGCTTCCAGGTGGCAGCGCGCACCTCGACCTTCCAGTTCAAGGACGCGAACCAGGACGTGCGCCGCATCGGGCAGGCGCTGGGCGTGAACAAGGTCGTCGAGGGCAGCGTCCGAACTTCGGGCGACCGGCTGCGCGTGACCGCCCAGCTCATCGACGTCGCCGACGGCTATCGCGTGTGGTCCGACCGCTACGACCGCCAGATGGAGGACGTGTTCGCGATCCAGGACGAGATCGCCAGCTCCGTGGCAAACGCCTTGGCCGGTCAGCTCGGCAAACGCGCGACATCGAGTGGACCGAGCAAGCACACCGGCGACCTCGAGGCCTACCACCTCTATCTCAAAGGACGTCACGAGCGCTATCGGACCCGCAACTTCGCGGCCGCGCTCAGGTACTTCGAGGAAGCCGCCGAGCGCGATCCCCGCTACGCCCGCGCGCGGCTCGGGATCGCCGAGGCGGTGATTCTGCTCGGCAACAACGGCATGACGCGCCCGCGTGTCGCCTTGGCGCGCGCCGAGACCGAGCTGGAGTACGCCAACGCGTTGGCCGCGGAGACCGCCGAGTCGCGGGCGGTCGAGTGCGCGGTGCGAACCGCGCAGATGAAGTGGTCCGCGGCCGAGGCCGCGGGCCGTCGCGCGATCGAGCTCGATCCCCACTACATCTTCGGATGGACCTGGCTCAGCCTGTTGCTGAGCGGCATGGGGCGCTTCGACGAAGCGCGCGCGTTGGCCGAGCGCGCCGTGACGGTGGATCCCATCCTGCAGATGCCGTGGACCGTGGTCGGCTGGGCGATGAACGCCGGCCGACGCTTTGCCGAGGCCGAAGCGCCGCTCAAGAGAGCGCTCGAGCTACATCCCACTCAGAGGCTCGCGCTGTGGAACTTTGGCATCGCCATGGTCGGCCTCGGCCGCCCCAACAAGGCCGTCGCCGCGCTCGAGAAAGCGAACGAAGCCGATCCCACGCGCGGCAGCATGCTGCTCGGAATCCTGGCATGGACCGAGGCCGTCGCCGGGCGAGCGGACGATGCGCGCCGCCACCTGGCCGAGCTGCGCGAGCTGATGGCTTATGCCTACGTCCCCCGCTACACCGTGGCCTGGGCGCTCGCCGCGCTCGGCGAGATCGGCCCCGCGCTCGACGAGTACGAGCGCTCGGTCGAGGAAGGCGACACGTTCCTCATCTATCCGCTGTTCCCTGGGTACGATCCGCTGCGTGAGGAGCCGAGGTTCCAGGCCGGGCTCGAGCGGCTGGATCTCGGGTGGGCGGCCGGAGTGCGGTGAGCGGGGTTCGCTCAGATCAGTTTCTACCTTGTGGTCAGTAGCATCGAAGGCCTATCCATTCTTACCGGGTTTGTGTGGTTTGTGGCTCTTGTTCATCCTCTTCTTCGGCTTCCGCTTGTTCCAGATCCATATGCCAACGGGAGCCACGTCCACCGTCCACAGCCATTGGTGCTCTGACCCCTGAACTCATTCGCGAAGAGGCGCGGGTCTGTCGGTACTGCGGGAGAGATGTTGCTTTCTAAGACGGTGTTGAGGACCAATCGCAGCTCGGAGGCCGCCGTGAAACAACTGCTGTATGCCCTGCTCTCCACCCTAGCTGCTTCGACGTCTGGATGTGCGACCTACTCGCAGATGTTCGTGAACGCCAATGGCCAGGTCATGCAATGCGCGATGACCGGGGCAGGGCTCCTGGGAATAGCTGCTGCGCAGAGCGGGACTGCCGAGTGCAGTAAGAACATGCGTGCCGCCGGCTATCTTGAAATCGAACGGGCCGGCGTGGTCGGTGTCTATCTGACCGAAACCAGAGACACTCTCAGCATATTGAAGGTGGTTCCTGGGTCGCCCGCGGACAGCGTTGGAATCCGCGCCGGCGATCGTCTTCTCGGAGTCGATGGCCAGAAAGTCTCGCGACAACCAGACGCGACGATCCTAATGTTTGGCGAAGCCGGGTCGACCGTGGAGGTCGTCGTGGAACGGGATGGGGCAGAGCTGCACAAGGTCATTCGCCGAGCCCCTTACTCAGTGGTGATCGGGCGGCAGCCTCAATCGCCCCCCCGGCCCCGCTCAGGGTCCGCGTGGGGAGTCACCCGATGAGCGAGAAGCAGCAAGGGCTCGTCGGTGCGCCGGTTGCTGCGCGGTCACGCTAGATGATCATCGTGACTCGGGACACCGTGCTGTCAGTGGTGCGCGACACGCTGCGGCTCGTAGACACCGTACGCCTCTCCCGAGCAGTGGAAACGCCAGATGGCAGCAATTGGTCACTCCCGCCCGCCCTGCTTCAAGATGGGTTGAGTACTTTCTTTGGCGCGTTGTTCGGAGCGATGCTCGGCATGGGCTCTGCTCTCCTTCAGGATCACCTAAGGCGCAATCGTGAAAGGCAAGCTCGCCACCACACCGCTCTCGTCTTAATGGAGTATCGGCTTAATGGCCACCTCGCCGTAATGAACGACGATGTCTACCTGATTGATCACTTCAGGGGTGTGGTCAGTAAGGGCCACATCCATTACAGCTTACCGAGAACGCTCGGGATTCAGGATCCAGAGTACCGTGACCTGCTCAATCTGGAGGTGATCAACGATTACTTTGCCCTCAATGAAACGCTTCGAAAGGTCAACGACGATCTCGAAAACATCCTGAACGCGTACCGCAAACTCGCTGACCTCTACGTGAGCAGGACAATTCCGAGTCAGGAGTACCTCACCAATGCCCTGCTCCTTGCGGCTCGACTCGAAGCGATTGCTCGTGCTTTGCGAGCGAAGAATGAGGACGTTCGTCGTCTTCTCGCGAAATCGAGAGCCCTTGCGAGAAAGGACTCCCCTAGCAATCGGAAGCTCTGGTGGTCGACTGAGACGGCCTCAATCACCGCTGACGAACTGAGTGTTGAGATGGCAGCCCTGAGCCACGAGATCGCCGAAACGGAGCGCAAGAGCAGAGCTGAAATCGACAGCATCCTCGTCACCGACGAGAAAGCGGCACAATGACCAGCAAGCCTGGGGCATGGGATTAGCGAACGAGCCCCGCCAGCACCACTACCTCTCGAGCTTCTATCTCGCCGGCTTCACCCTGGATGGGAGGAAGCTGGCCTTGGAGGTCCGCGGCGCACATCCACAGGGGGTCCGCGTCGCTGAGAGCCCACGCAGAGCAGGAAGGCCGGGGTCTCGGTGACCTCGCGCGGGGCAGTGTCTCGACTACGTTCGCGGGCTCCGACTGGAGTTCTCGAACACCTCACGTGTGCGGGACCTGATAGAGTGGGTGGACATGGTCTTACCGTTTCTGATGAAGGGGACGTAGAGCCTGGTCGAAGCTACTGACGAGGCAGGAGACTTCATCTGCTCGGACACTCCAGCGTTCCCGTTCGATTCGACACCGGACCGACGCGGTCTATAAGCGCTACGCGATCGTGAGCGAGCGCGACGTCTCGGAGGCGTCGCGAGGCTCGCGGCGATGAGAACGGGGCAGTTTGCACACAATCCGCAGCCACGCTGAACCAGGAGCCAGAGCTCGGTGCCTCGTTGTTGGAGAATGCCGGGAGCAGGACTCGAACCTGCACGGGGCGTGAGCCCCAGGGGATTTTAAGTCCCCCGCGTATCGCCATTTCGCCATCCCGGCACCACCAACGAAAGACGCCCGAGTCCGCGAGAGAGAGGACCCGGGCGCCGCGTGCACGCGGAGAAGTCGAACCGCGCGCTAGTGCCCTTCGCTCTGTCGGGCTAACACGTCGCTCACCTTGATCGCAGGATACTTGGTCAAGAATCCCTGCACCGCAAAGCCGAACACGCCGAGGAAGCCGATCGTCACGCCTATCTCGGGCAGGCCGACCCACACGCGGCCGGGCTCGAGCGAGGGCATCACCAGGATGTGGCGCTCCATCCACATGCCGGTGAGCACGATCAGGCAGAACAACGCGAGCCAGAACGGGCTCTTCTTCGTGTACCAGTTCATCAGGCCGATGAACGGGAGCAGGAACACGAAACCGAAGATGGTGAAGCCGAGCCCGCGCCACGGCTCCTCGAAGCGCAGGAACACCCACCAGGTCTCCTCGGGCAGGTTGGCGTACCAGATCGGCAGGTACTGAGCCCAGAACTGGTAGACCCAGAAGATGCTGAAGCCGAAGACCAGCTTGCCGACGTCCCAGAAATGATCGGGCGTGATGTAGGCCTCGAGCCGGTACTTGCTGCGGAGCTGCGTGGCGAGGAAGGCGGTCATCGCGATGCCGGACAGGAACGCGCCCATGAAGAACCACCAGCCGAACAGCGTGCTGGTCCACTCCGGCGTCAGCGACATCACCCAGTCCCAGGCCAGCAGCGTGAAGGTGACGGCGTAGAGCAGGACGATCTGCGGCGCGCGCTTCGACAACCGCCGGCGCTGCCAGTCGACCTCCTGCTGATCGCCGCGCCACCCTTCACACAGCTTCTCGTACGCGGGCTTGAGCTCGGGCGCGACGTGACCCTTGAGCAGATAGGCGTCGGTGCGCAGCGAGGTCCGCACCAAGTCGCGCGACAGCCACCACAATAGTCCGAGCGCGGCCAGCGTGCGGATGTAGAGGAACGGCAGGTTCAGGTACGCCGCCTGGCGCGGCAGCACGTGCGTGACCCAGGGCAGATAGGTGCGGCTGCCGGCCACGAGCAGGATCAGCATCAGTCCGATGCCGTAGGGAATGAACGCCGACAGCGACTCGGCGATGCGCACGATCGGCCCGGCCCAGCGGCCGTTGGCGAGGCGCACCGCGCACGCCAGCACGATCGCGCCGAAGGTGATGCCGAGCCAGTAGAGCGTGTTGATGGCGTAGGCGCCCCAGGCGCGACGCGGCTCCGAGGCGAGCAGGAAGATGAAGGCCGCCAGTCCGATCCCGATGCACACCATCCAGATCATGCGCTTCTGGGCGTTGGGCTTGACCGGCAGCTTGCCCGCGATGTCCCTGAGGATCGCGTCCGCGTTGGCGGCCGGCGTCGCGGCGGGCGCGCTCATCGTGGATTCACCTTCTGTTGGTGGCGCAGGTAGTGGATCACGTCCCACGCCGCGGGCGGGCCGAGCTGCTGCCCGTAGCGCGGCATGATCGCGCCGCCGTAACGAATGTAGGAATAGATGTAGCCGTCGCTGCGCCCGCGCGTGGTGGGGCCGAGCAGATCGGGCGGCGGCATGAACTTGGCGGCCACCGGCCCGTCGCCGCGCATCTCGGGGCCGTGGCAGGGCTGGCACAGGCGGTGGAAGATGCGCTCGCCGCGCGCCAGCGACGAATCGTCGGCCGCGGTGGTGTCGACGAAGCGCGCCGCAGCGGCCTCGCGGTTGGAGATCAGCAGCGCGGGATCGGGCGCGCGCTCGGCGCCGGTGATCGGCACGGTCAGCGTATCGGGCGGACGCACCGAGCCTTTCTGCGGCGTGAAGGCGACGATGCGGCGCATGTCGCGATTGGGCGGATAGGCCAGGTGGAGCAGCGACTTCTTCATGTCGTCGCAGCCGTGCTGCATGGTGGCGCCGGCCCACATCATCACCGCCAGCACGGCGGTGAATGCGATCCCGATCCTATGCATGGAGCTTGACCTCCTCCGCTCCATGGCCGCGCATCGTTTCCTGCACCCGGGTGGCGGCCTCGCCCGAGCACGGCACCCAGATGCCGATCTTGTCCTCGGTGAAGCGCCGATCGTAGGGCGCCTTGCTCTTGACCGCGGGCAGCCGGCCGAGCGCCAGCATGCCGAACAGGTTGAAGAGCGAGCCGACCAGGATCATCGACTCGTAGCCGATCACGACGAAGGGCGGGATCGAGATCAGCTCCTTCCCCCCCACCACGAGCGGGTACGAGTAGACCGAGTAGATGCACAGCGCGAAGCCGCAGGTCAGGCCGGTCACCGCGCCGACCGCGGTCACCCAGCGCACCAGCGAAGGCCCTTGGTCGAGCGCGTGCTCGATCTCGTGGTGCGGCACCGGCGCGAACACGCTCAGGTTCTGGTGGCCCAGGCCGCGCAGCGCGGTCACTGTCTCGGCGGCGGCGTCGACGTAGAAGAACACGCCCATCACGCCGCGATAAGGCTGCGGCCGCGGCGTCAGCATCTTGTCGATGATGCGACCGATGGCCTGGATCATCCGTGCCTCCGCGGTGCGGGCAGGGTCTCCTTGATCTCGGCCACCGAGAACGCGGGCAGCAGGCGCACGAAGATCAGGAAGAACATGCCGAACCACGCGAAGGAGCCGGCCAGGATGGCGCCCTCGGTCCACGACATCTTGTAGTTGATGTCCCAGCCGCTGGGATTGAAGGGATGGGCCAGCGAGCTGACGATGATGACGAAGCGCTCGAACCACATGCCGACGTTGACGAACAGCATGATCACGAACAGCGTCGGCATGTTGCGGCGCACCTTCTTGAACCACAGCAGCAGCGGAATGATCACGTTGCAACTGAACATGATCCAGCCCGCCCACCAGAAGTGGCCGAAGAAGCGGTTCCAGAACATCTCGCGCTCGAACCGGCTCGGGCCGTACCAGGCGCTCCAGAACTCGACCAGGTACGAGTAGCCGACGATGGTCGAGGTCAGCAGCACCAGCTTGGCGAGCTTCTCGATGTGGTCGTCGGTGACGATGTGCTCGAGCTTGAAGCCCCAGCGGATCGGGATCAGCAAATTGATCACCAGCGCCACGCCCGAGAAGATCGCGCCGGCCACGAAGTAGGGCGCGAAGATGGTGCTGTGCCAGCCCGGGATCTGCGCCATCGCGAAGTCCCACGACACGACCGAGTGCACCGACAGCACCAGCGGCGTGGCGAAGGCGGCGAAGTAGAGGTAGGCGCCGTAGAAGTGCTTCCACTGGTTGTTCCCGCCCGTCCATCCCATCGAGAAGATGGTCAGGATCAGCTTCATGTACGGATTCTTGGCCCGGTCGCGCGCCGCGGCGGCGTCGGGAATGATGCCGACCAGGAAGAAGATCGAGGACACCGTCAAGTAGGTGCTCACCGCGAACACGTCCCACTCGAGCGGCGAGCGGAAGTTGGGCCAGATGTTGCGCTGATTGGGATACGGGAAGAGCCAGTAGGCGAACCACGGCCGCCCCAGGTGCATGATCGGGAACAGCCCCGCGGTCAGCACGCCGAACACGGTCATGGCCTCGGCGATGCGGTAGACGGCGCGGCGGAAGTGCGAGCGGAACAGGAACAGGATCGCCGACACCAGCGTGCCGCAGTGGGCGATGCCGACCCAGAACACGAAGTCGGTGACGTAGGAGGCCCACATCACCGGCCGGGTGTGGCCGGCGACGCCGATGCCCAAGGCGATCTGGTTGCGCTCCGCGATCGCGCCCAGCGTGAGAATGGCGAGGTCGAGCAGGAACAGCCCCCACCACACCGGCCCGGGGACGCTGATCAGCTTGAGCAGATCGTCGTTGAGCTTCTTCTGATCCATCGACGCGGGCAGCCGCCCGGCCAGCGCCGGGTCTTCGTTTGCCGCGATTTCGTGGGTCTCGGCCACCAGGATCTCCTAGGTCGTCTCGCGCTGGATCTTCTTCAGGTACGTCACGCCGGGCTTCGTGTTGAGGTCTTCGAGCACCCAGTAGCGCCGCTCGTCGTGCTTCGACAGCTGGGTCACGCGGGCGTTGGGATCGAGCAGGTCGCCGAACACGATCGCCTCGGTCGGGCAGCTCTGCTGGCAGGCGGTCTTGATCTCGCCGTCCCGGACCGCGCGGTTCTCGTCCTTGGCGTTGCCCTTGCCCTCGAGGATGCGCTGGATGCACATCGTGCACTTCTCCATCACGCCCTTGGAGCGCACCGTGACGTCGGGATTGAGCTGCCAGTTGAGCGGTTCGTGGAACGCGAAGGTCTCCTTCTCGGGCGCGCCGTAGTCGAAGAAGTTGAAGGCGCGCACCTTGTAGGGGCAGTTGTTGGAGCAGTAGCGGGTGCCGACGCAGCGGTTGTAGACCTGCGCGTTGAGGCCCTCGGGGTTGTGATAGGTGGCGTAGACCGGGCACACGGTCTCGCACGGCGCGTCGCTGCAGTGTTGGCACATCATGGGCACGAAGCGCACGTCGGCGCCGCGCGCGCCCGGCTTCTCCTCGAAGCGCTCGATGCGGATCCACTGCATCTCGCGGCCGCGCTGGATCATGTTGGGGCCGACCGGCGGCACGTTGTTCTCCGCGCTGCAGCCCACCACGCACGCCGCGCATCCGGTGCAGCGGTCGAGATCGATGGCCATCGCCCAGCGGTGCTGGCTGTGCCCGTACATGCCCTGGCTGACCGGAATGCGGCGCGGCCCGCGCACGACTTCCTTGCTCTCGAAGGCCGAGATCGAGTGCGCCGGCAGCTTCTCCCCTGGCGCGAGCTGGCGCGGCTCGGTGAAGCGACCGAGCTTGGCCTGCTCGGGCCGGCGGATCTGCGAGGGCCCCGCGCTCGCGGCGGCCTCGGTCTCGGCGGCG
>JACXTT010005350.1_pt1 | contig 18671 bp, 17 predicted proteins | sample 9270951 | NCBI WGS metagenome assembly JACXTT01 (sample SAMN15532306, study PRJNA645909) | rock metagenome | isolation source: weathered quartz diorite | place: Puerto Rico | collected 2017-06-21 | reverse complement strand
CCAGACGCTGCGAAGGCAGAGATCGCGGTGCGCCTCGTCGGCGATTCGCGGAAAGTCGACGAGGCGTTGCGCGCGGCGGTCGGCGACCGGGCGCAGGTAACGGAAATCCTGACGCTTCCCGCGATGCGATTCACGGCCATCGACGGATTTCCCACCTCGGTTGTCGCATTCACGACCGACGTTCCGGTGCTATCGCCGGCTTGGGGCGAGCCGATTTTGTTTGGGCCGGGCAGTATTCATGTAGCGCACACGCTCGAGGAAAACATTTCCAAGCACGAGCTGCTAGCCGCTGTCGACACGTATACTCAGATGACTCGGATGTTGCTGGGCAAGGCAGACGCCCACCATGCCTAGAAACCTGGCCATCGTCGGATATGGGAAAATGGGCAAGCTGATCGAGCAGCTGGCGCCAGAGGCGGGCTTCTCGGTCGGGCTGAAGCTGGACATTGACACAAACGTGAATCAGCAGGGAATTACGCCAGAGAATTTTCGGGGCATCGACGTGGCCATCGAGTTTTCGACGCCGCACACGGCTGTAGCGAATCTCGAGGCGCTGTGCGCGATCGGCGTTCCGTCCGTCGTGGGAACAACCGGTTGGTACGGTGAGCTGGAGCGCGTGCGCGAGTTTGTCGACCGCAGCGGCGTCGGTGTTGTGTGGAGCGCAAACTACTCGATTGGCGTTCATGTTTTCCGCCGTGCTGTCGCGGACGCGGCGCGTTTGCTGTCCGGCCAGCCCGAATACGGCGCGTGGGCCTGGGAAGTGCATCACACGGCGAAAAAGGACGCGCCTTCAGGCACGCTGCTTCAGCTCATAGAGGAAATGCAGCGCGCAGGATACGCGCGGCGGATTGACGCCAGCTCGAATCGCGCGGGTGCGAATCCGGGGACGCATGAAATTGGATTCGATTCGCCGGCGGACACGATCACGCTGCGTCACACCGCGCGCAGCCGCGAAGGCTTCGCACGCGGGGCGCTGAAGGCTGCGCAATGGGTGATCGGCAAGCGCGGCTTGCACGAATTTGGGGAAGTGATTTTCGCGGACGACGCGAAGGCAGCGCGCCGACCCGTGGTCTCATCGTAAGCGAAGAAAAAGCTGGTCGGAGGAGGTGGCTCCTATGTTTCGAGGATTCGTGGGTTGTGGAACCGCGCTGGTCACGCCGTTCCGGAAGGACCTTTCTCTTGACGAAGCGACGCTGCGTGTCCTCGTGCGCCGGCAGATCCAGGCGGGCGTCAACTTCCTCGTGCCCTGCGGCACGACGGGCGAAAGCCCTACGCTGACGCACGAAGAGCACTTGCGCGTCGTGGCCATCACCATTGAGGAGGCAAAAGGCAAAGTGCCCGTCCTTGCCGGCGCGGGCGGATATGATACGCATCACGTAATAGAAACCGCCCGCGAAGCGGAGCGAATGGGCGCAGACGGAATTTTGTCCGTCACGCCGTACTACAACAAGCCCACTCAGGAAGGACTGTATCAGCATTTCAAAGCGATCGCCTCGGCGACTTCACTTCCCATCATTCTGTACAACGTGCCGCCGCGCACTAACGTCAACATCGATCCCGGCACGCTGCGTCGGCTGGCCGAAATTGAAAACATCATAGGTGTGAAGGAAGCCTCGGGAAATATTTCGCAAATCACACAAGTGATCCAACAAGTGCCGGAAGAGTTCCTCGTTCTCTCGGGCGATGACGCGATCACGCTGCCCCTCGTGGCGATGGGAGGTCGCGGCATTATTTCCGTGGCCTCGAACGAAATCCCCGCGGAGATGACGCGTCTCGCGCAGTTGTGCCTCGCGGGAAAGTTCGAGGAGGCGCGCCGGATGCAGCGCAAGTGGCTGCCGCTGCTCGAAGTGAACTTCATCGAAACGAATCCAGGCCCGGTGAAGGCGGCCATGGCGGAAATGGGGCTGCTCGAACCTGTCTTCCGGCTGCCGCTGGTGCCACCGCGACCGGAAAATCTCGCGAAGATTCGCGCCGTGCTGGAATCGCTCGCTCTTCTCGAAAGGGCCCACGTTGCCAACCGCGGCTGAGAAGCTCGAAAAGCAAATCGAAGCGCTGTTCGATGTGAAGCCTCCGCGTTTCTCCGAAGAAGACCGCACGCTTTTCCGCGCCTTCAAAGAGGAGTTGAACTCGGGCCGCATCCGCTCCGCGGAACCCGACGCGTCGCAGCCGACCGGCTGGCGAACTAATGCCTGGGTGAAAAAAGGCATCCTCGTAGGCTTTCGCATGGGCGCCATCATCGATATGTCGGTGGACACGGCGAAGCAGCCGTTCTTCGACAAAGACACGTATCCCGTCCGGCAGTTTTCAACGGGCGACTCAGTGCGCATCGTTCCGGGCGGCTCCAGCATTCGCGACGGCTGCTTCATCGGGCGCGAGGTCGTCTGCATGCCGCCGATGTTTGTCAACGCGGGCGCATACATCGGCGACTCCACGATGATCGATTCACACGCGCTGGTTGGAAGCTGCGCGCAGATCGGGCGGAGCTGCCATATCTCGGCGGCCGCCCAGATCGGCGGCGTTCTCGAGCCCGTGGGCGCGTTGCCGGTCATCATCGAGGACGAAGTGCTGGTAGGCGGCAACTGCGGCGTCTACGAAGGCACAATTGTGAAACGCCGCGCGGTGCTTGGCACAGGAACGATTCTGAATCGCTCGACGCCGGTTTACGACATTGTGCGCGGCAAGGTCTACGCGGCGACGGAAACCGAGCCTCTTACGATTCCGGCGGAGGCCGTAGTCGTCGCAGGCTCACGAGGCATTGCGCGCGGCGTGGGCAAGGACTGGGGAATTTCCCTGTATACCCCTGTGATCGTCAAGTACCGAGACTCGAAAACGGAGGCCAAACTTCAGCTCGAAGAACTCCTGCGATAGTAGGCCCCCACGCTAATTTTGTTTCGCTGCGCGTTGGTATGTCGCACAGTATTCCGGGTGCGACTGTAAGAGTGCCTGCCGGCTACAGTGAATACCTGACTCGTATGTGCTAGGCCGATCTGTGTGTTTGAGACGGAGTCGGTCTCTGGTATAGTGGTATCGGGTGAGGTCGGAGTCCAGTCTAGAACTGACCTTCGAGCATATCTAGAAATGTCATTCCTCGTGACTCCATCAGTTGTCTGCATCCATCAAGGTGCCATTTGAATCCGGCCTTTGATGCCGCGCGCAACGAAAGATTTCCACTCTAAAAGTGAGAAACGTATGAAAAACCTGTTTGTGGGAAATTTGAATTTTCAAACAACGGAATCGGAATTGCGCGCCCTTTTCGAGCCGTTCGGGCAAGTCTCCCGAGTCCATATTGCCAAGGACCGGGACACCGGACGCGCGCGAGGATTCGCATTTGTCGAGATGCCGAACGACGAGGAAGCAGGCAAAGCCATGGCGGGTCTCGATGGCAAAGAGGTCGGAGGAAGAAACCTGAAGGTCAACGAAGCACGCCCCAAATCCGCATCGGGCGGCGGCCCGCGCGGTGGAGGCGGCAACTTTGATCGCGACCGCAATCGCGGCGGTGGCCGCGGAGGAAACTCACGTGGAGGCGGCCGCTTCTCGACCGAGGATTATCGCGACAGTCCCCGCCAACCCCGCGAGCCCCGCTGGTAACTCGAAGCCATCAGAAGTGACTGGATTCGCCGCCCGCGGTGCCTGACCCCGCAGGTCCCGAAGCAATTCTTCCCCACGCTGATCTGTTCCAGTTCTCCACGGATTTGTGTTCGACGCCCCACGAGGGAAGGGGCATCAGGAGCCGCAGCGAGAGTCCATGCAGATACGGCTCGTACATTTCGCGCAATTGAGTAAGCTTCTGGTCTCCCGCCTCCGTACATTTCCCGGACGCGCGACATTCGACGAGAAGGTTGCGGACATCGGCGGCCTGCTCCGGAGGGAGACGGTCGTGGCCAGGCCGGGCCGGCGGGACGCGCAGCACTTCCGACAAGTCCAGAACCGCGTGCCGCGCAATCGCGAACGTCAGGCGCGCTTGCCACTTGGCGGTGCCCTCCCCATAAGCGATGAGAAGCGCACTGACATCGAGCACGGCGGTGAATGCGGCCAGCCAGGATTGATTGTCATGTTGGGACCGAAAATAGCAGAGCACCGGATAGGACAGGTGGCTCTCCATCAGTTGAGCGGCCCAAATTTCCCAGTCTCGTAGATAAGGCGTCAGGACTTCGTTGTCCGCGAACTGCGCGTGCCGCCGCAAGAGTTCCGCAGCGGTCGGCGGCGATCCGGCGCGCGCGTCGAGGAGCGATATGTTCAATTCACGCTGAGAAAAAGCTCCGTACAGCGTGGGCAAATAGGAAATCATGATCGCCAGGAATCCAAAGCCCATGCCACCCTCGGCGACTGTGATCGCGCGCGCGAGTGACGTGCGCGGCGTCACGTCGCCAAGCCCCAGCGTAAAAAAAGTCGTCCCGCTCAGGTAGAGGTCGGTCCGGAAGGTCGCCACTTCTCCGGGCGCGTTGACGGCGGAGCCGCCCGCCCAGTGCAGCATCGCAAAGGCGAGCACGAGCAGAAATGCCCACGTGGCGAAAAGCATCAGCAAAGAAAGCGGGCCGTAGTAGCTGAGGTGCGCCTCGCGCAATTTTTTTGAGGGCAACAGCCCGTTGGCGCCCGCCCAAATTTTCCACGACACTCGGTAGAAAATCCGAACGAAGCGAAGCGGGCGCGTCACTCGCCGGGGCAAGATGATGCTTTCAAACGCCTCCCACAGAACAACGAAGAGGACAAAGAATCCCGCAATGCCGACGGAAAGTCTCATCCCGGCTCCTGATGCACAGGACACAATATCAGGAGTTGCTCGAGAGGAGAAATTCCTGCAGCTCGGCAAATCGGTTGGGAAAGGAAATGGATTTTTTCGGCCGTTCGAGAAACGTCGCCAGGCGCTCCGGCATTTCCGGCCGGACGCCGATGGCGCGAGCGACGGTCTCGGCAAACTTGGCAGGATGCGCCGTAGCCAGGACGATTCCCGGGGCCGCGGTCTGGTTCTGTTTCGCGTAGCTCAGCCAGCCCAGCACGCCCACGGCGGTATGCGGATCGAGCACGTAACCGTAGCCCTGCTCGAGATCGTGCATGACGCTCAGGGTTTCCTCATCGCTGAAACTGCAGCCCCAGATGTCTCGGCGAATGGCCTGCAGATCGTTGTCATAGAGATCGACGATGCGAGCGAAATTGCTGGGGTTCCCGACGTCCATCGCATTGGAAATCGTGGGCCGCGACGCGCGCGGCAGAAGCTTGCCGCTTCGCAGAAATTCCGGGACGACGTCATTGGTGTTGGTTGCCGCGATGAATTGCGTGACGCCGAGGCCGATTCGTCTTGCGAGTAGGCCCCCGGTCAAATTCCCGAAGTTGCCGCTGGGCACCGAAAACACCGGCGGAGTTTCCCAGGTCCCGAGTTGCGCCACGGCAGCAACGTAGTAGAAAGATTGGGGAATGAGGCGCGCGATGTTGATGGAATTCGCCGAGGTGAGCGTCAGCGCTTCCGTAAGAACGGGATCGATGAGCGATTGCTTGGCCAGCCGTTGGCAATCGTCGAACGAGCCGGTGACTTCCAGCGCGGTAATGTTCTGCCCCAGCGTGGTCAGCTGCTTTTCCTGCGCGCTGCTCACGCGCCCCGCCGGATACAGGATCACTACGCGAATGCCGGGAACGCCCAGGAACGCATGCGCCACCGCGCTGCCGGTGTCGCCCGATGTCGCCACGATTACGGTGAGCTGCTTCCCCGACTCCGCGACAAAATGTCCCATCAGTCGCGCCATGAAGCGCGCGCCAAAATCCTTGAACGCCAGCGTCGGCCCGTGAAACAGCTCGAGAATATGCAGACGCTCACCGAGACGCACGAGCGGCACAGGGAAATTAAATGTGTCCGTTACGATGCTGTTCAAGACGTGCGGAGGAATCTCATCGCCCGCAAATAAGGAGCCGATTTCCTGCGCGATCTCGGGAAGCGTGAGCGACGGCAGGCGTTCGTGGAATTTCCGATCGAGGCGCGGAAACGAGACGGGCATGTACAAACCGGCGTCGGGCGCCGACCCTCGGAGCACAGCCTCACGCAGGGAGACTTCGGGGCTTTGACGGAGCGTGCTTCGGAATTTCATCACGCGGGCCGGGCCTGCGCCTCAATGAGTTCGAGGAAACCGCGCGCGTCGGGATGAGCGCTTCGCAAGCGCTGCATGGGAACGACGCGATGCGCGTATCGCTGGTACAATTTTTTCCGATGCGCGAGCAGCTGGGGATAGCAGCGCGCAATCGCGTCCCGCGTGGATTCGCCCGCGCGCTTGGCAAATTGATCGCCCCACAACACGGGTTTTGGATCGGACAAGTATCGCGCAATCAGGAGTTCCTCTTCCGCGCGAGACGCTTCGAGGTACACGACCGTGGTTAGGCTATGCATCCGGCGGCACGTTTCCTCGCCCGTATAGACAACGCTGCCGGTTGTATCCAAGATCATCCCGTCGGCGCCCAAAGCCTGCACCTCATCCAGCGCTTCACTCATCGATTCCACTTCGCAATCCAGATATTTTTTTTCACGCTCGCGATAGCTCTGCTGGTCCGGCCATCCCATCCAAGCGGCGACGCCGCCAATACCGCGGTGCCCCCCGGCGGCGAGTTCTGCAGCGAGTTTCCGCTCGATGCGATCGTCGATGCTGACGACGCGAAATCCGGCTCCGGCCAGCTTCTGCGCCCAATGCGACTTCCCGGCGCCAGACATTCCGATAAATGAAAGCTTGATCACATTCCCTCGGCGGCGATTCCTGGTTCCCTGTGGATCAGGTCCGCTGCGGAGACACTGGCAGCTTCGACCTGACTCCTCACTTGAAAAAAGCCGGTTTTGTCCTGGGGACCGCGCAAGAAGCATAGCCTCACACTGGCGGGCCTGCAAGCGCGGGTGGGATCGCAGTTGCGCAATGGATTCCTGCCCGGCCGGCCCTTCTCTGGCTAAGTCGCGTGCGAGACGAGGGCCAGCGACTCCTGGATCACGTCGTAGACGGAATTGAGTTGCTCCGGCGAAATGACATAAGGCGGCAGGATGTAAACCACATTGCCGAGAGGGCGCAGAAGGACGCCTCTACTTAGGAAGAATTCATAAAGGCGCGGCCGTAATGAAGACAAATATCCCGCGTCACGCGCTTTCAGTTCGATTGCCGCGACGGTGCCGATATGCCGGACGTCTGTAACACAAGGATGCTTCGCAAATGCGGGGAGACGCGCCACGTGTACCTTTTCGATGGCTGCGATCCGCTCAAACACCGGCTCGGTCTCAAAGATTCGCAGCGAGGCATTCGCCGCCGCGCACGCAATAGGATTCGCCGTGTAGGAATGCCCGTGGAAAAAGGCGCGGCTGCGATCGCCGCCCGTGAACGCTTCGTGCACCTTGTCCGTCACAAGCGTGGCCGCCAGGGGTAGGAATCCGCCGGTCAGTCCTTTCGCCACACACATGAGGTCAGGAACGACTCCAGCGCGCTGGCAGGCAAACATGCGGCCGGTTCTCCCAAAGCCCGTGAGCACTTCGTCGGCGATGAGCAGCACATCGTGGGCGGCAGTCAGGCGGCGGACTCCGGAAAGAAATTCTTCGGGATGAACGATCATCCCGCCCGCGCCTTGAAGCAGCGGTTCGACGATCACGGCGGCGATTTCATTACCCTGTTCCGCAAGCAGAATTTCAAGCTTGTTGAGGCATTCGATGTGGCAGGTTGAGCGCGTGAGGCCGACAGGGCAGTGCACGCAATACGCCGAGTGCGTGCGCAGGACCGGGATCCGCAAAGGTTCAAACGCGGCCGTAAAGGGTGAGTCGTCGCTTACTGACATCGCGCCGAATGTATCGCCGTGGTACGCATGTTCGAGGGCAACAATACGGCACTTTTGCCCGCGTCCGGAGTTCTTCCAGTACTGCACGGCAAGTTTCAGCGCGACTTCGACCGCCGTCGAGCCGTCATCCGAGAAAAACACATGGCGAAGCGGCCCAGGAACAATCTTGGCGAGACGTGCCGCGAGCTCTTCGGCAGGCTCGTGCGAAAAGCCCGCGAAGAGAACATGCTCGAGGCGCGAAGCTTGCTGCGCAATAGCTTCTGCGATTAGCGGATGTGCGTGGCCATGAATATTTACCCACCAGGACGAAATGGCGTCGAGGATTTGGCGGCCGTCCGTCGTCTCGAGGAAGACACCTTTAGCGCGCCGAATAGAGAGTGGGAGCGGGTCGACGCCTTCTTGCGTAAATGGGTGCCACAGATGCAGATCGGGCGCGCTCATAGCCTATGCAAATTTCGCGCGATCAAAATACTTCTCATAGACTTCCAGAAGCGCGGCGCGGCGGATCTGTTTGAGGATTGGAATGTGCCCGACGACGGAGACGCGTCCATAGTGCTCTACCGCGCAGCGATTTTCGATATTTTCGTCGCCGATGAGGACCACGCCGCAAATTGGCAGGCTCGCGTCGCGCAAGGCGGCAAGCGTAAGGAGCGTGTGATTGATCGTTCCCAATGATGTTCGCGCCGCCACGATAACTGGAAATCCGATTCGCCGTATGAGATCGCGCATCAGGTCGCGCTCGTTCAGCGGCACCAGCACCCCGCCCGCTCCCTCGACAATCCATTTCCGGCCGGCCGGGGCTGCCGGAAATTCAAACGCTTCGAGATCGATGTGTGCTCCGGCCTCACGCGAGGCAAGGTGTGGTGAAACCGGTGGGTCAAAACGATAGCGCTCCGATGGGAGCCTCTCCTCCGGTGCTTCCGCCCACGCGCGCACCGCTTCGCGGTCCGTCCCTTCAACGGCGCCCGTCTGCACAGGCTTCCAATAAAGTGCGTCCAACGCGGCAACCAGCAGGGCAGAGAGAACGGTTTTTCCAACGTTCGTATCCGTTCCCGTTACGAAATATCCGGTCATTGGGTGGCGGACGCAACAAGAGGCGAGGAATTTGTGCGGCGCGCGTCAACCATTGCATTGACGAGGCCAGCGAGCGTTTCCTGCGACAGTTTCGCGGTCAGAGACAGTCGAAGGCGCGCAGTTCCCGCCGGAACCGTGGGCGGGCGAATCGCGCGAACGCCAAATCCCTTCGACCTAAGATAGTCAGCCACGCGAACCGCGTCCCCAGTAGAGCCCAGAATGACGGGAATGATTTGGGAGTCGCTCGTGGCGGTATCGAAGCAGTTCGTTTGTAACTCGCGCCGCAGAAAAGCGCCGAGTTTGGCCACGTGCTCGCGTTCGCGCGCAGCATCCGCTGCAAGGCCCATTCCTGCCGCAACCTGCGCAGCAAAGTATGGCGGCAAGCCCGTGCTGTAGACGAAAGTGCGCGCACGATTGATCAACAAGCGGCGCAGATTTTCCGAGCCGCAAACGAACGCCCCGGCCGCCGCGAGCGCTTTTCCGCACGTATGCACCCTTGCCAGAATGCGGTCAGACAATCCAGCTTCGGCTACGCAACCGGCTCCGCGTGGGCCGCGCACGCCGGTCGCGTGCGCTTCATCCACGATCAATTCCGCGCCGTACCGCACGGCAAGTGTCGCGAGATCCGCGAGTGGCGCTCGGTCGCCCTCCATGCTGTAAATGCTCTCCACCACGATGATGTGCGCCCCACTGGAGCGCTGATTGCGGGAAAGCCCTGCTTCGAGAGCGTTCAAATCCAGGTGAGGAAACACCACGCGCCGGCATTTCGAGAGGCGAATGCCGTCGATCAAACTGGCGTGATTAGCGCTGTCGGAAAAAACCACGTCCTCGGGGTGGAGAATCGCTTCAAGCAGACCCACGTTTGCCGCGTAGCCTGAGGTAAAGTAAAGAGCCGCCTCGGTGCCGACCCAACGCGCAAAATGCTCTTCCAGCGCTGTCCACATTTCGTCATGACCGGAAAGGAGCCGCGAGCCAGTGGATGCGATGCGAGAGGCGGAATTCGTGCCTTCCAGGACAGCTTGCTTCATCCGCGGATCGGTGGAAAGACCCAGATAGTCGTTCGAGCTGAGGTCGACGCCCCGGACGGTCTCGAGGCTGCGCAACTCGCCGCGAGTTTCAAGCTCAGAAAGTTGGCCGAGGATGCGCTCGTTCAGGTCCACGGAGGTCTTCTTAGCGCAGGGGCAGCGGCTCCAGCCCAAAAGACTGCAGCATCGCCGCATCATCCTCGGGCTCAGGGTTTGGGGTGGTGAGGAGTTTTTCGCCGATGAAGAGGGAATTGGCGCCGGCCATGAAGCAAAGCGCCACAGCCTCTCGCGAGAGCGCGCGCCTTCCCGCGCTCAGACGAACCATCGACGCCGGCATGAGAATTCGCGCCGTCGCAATCGTGCGCACAAAGACCAGGGGATCGAGATCCGCAACGTGTTCGAGCGGCGTCCCCGCGACGCGCACGAGAGCGTTGATGGGAACGCTTTCTGGATGTGGGTCGAGTGTCGAAAGTTGGTGCAGAAGACCGATGCGGTCGCCTTCCGATTCGCCCAAGCCGATGATTCCTCCGCAGCAAACGGTAATCCCGGCTTTTCTGACGGAAGCAAGCGTACGGAGGCGATCGTCGTAGTTGCGGGTCGTGATGATTTCCCCGTAAAACTCCGGCGAGGTATCGAGGTTGTGGTTGTAGGCGGTTAGGCCCGCCCGCGCGAGGCGCTCAGCCTGCGAATCTCCAAGCATGCCGAGCGAGCAGCAAACTTCCATCCCCAACTCAGCGACGCGGCGCACCATTTCCAGCACATTCTCAAAATCGTCTCCCTCCTGCACTTGCCGCCAGGCTGCGCCCATGCAGAAGCGCGTCGCTCCCTCGCTGCGGGCGCGCTCGGCAAACTCCACAACCTCGTCCACGGGCAGCAGCGCCCCGCGCGCGACTCCCGTCGAATAGTGCGCGCTTTGCGGGCAGTACGCGCAGTCTTCCGGGCATCCTCCGGTTTTCACGGACAAGAGGCGGCAGAGTTGAACGCGCGTCGGGTCATGAAATTCCCTGTGAATTTGCTGGGCGGAAAAGAGTAGATCCGGCAGCGGCTGGCAATAGATTGCGCGAATTTCCTCGCGCGTCCAATCATGACGCAATTCTGTATCGGTCGTCGAACGATCTGTGCGCTGTCGCAACAAGGGAACGCCTCCGCGAAAGGCATTCTAGCGCACATTCGGCACTCGTGGCAGGAACTTGCAGACGGGCTGCAATCACGTTGAATTAGACACTTGGGACACGGGAGGGTCTTTGTGAAAACCGCGAGAGAGGAAACTGACGGTCCGCCTTCAGTGCGTCCTACAGGCTGGCCTGTTCCTTGCGGTTGGTCTTTTTGGAGCCCGAATTCGAGGTCGGAGCTGCTGATTGCTTCGCGGCGGCGGTTTTCTTGTGGCAAGAGTTCGCCCACCAGCGCTTTTCGTATTGTGGGAGGTCGCACATCTTCGTGCAATGTTTCATGCCGCTTTCATGCGCGCAGTGGCAGTAGCACAGCGGCATATTCGAACCGGACAGAAGCGGCGTTTGGTTGGCGAAGGCGACGGCCGATGCCGAAATCAAAAGAATTGTGGTTCGAATTGCCTGGCGAAGACCACGAGCTCTTGGTTTCATGCCCCCGATTTTGGAGTCAGGGGCCGCGAGAGCCGATAGCGCAAACGTTGGGAAATCTCTGGTAGGAGCGGAGTGGTCCGTACTACCTGCCGGTCATAGTACTTTGAATAGCGCTAAGTTGTTCTATTTGTGTTACTTAATGACGGAGGCGCTCTGCACGGAGTTGCGGTATGGAAGGCCTACTCGCGAACAGCAAACTGGGACTGAAAACTAAGCGGTGACCGGGCTGGCTTCGGCCAAATCCGCCATCTCGAGCCGCAGATTGCCCGCGTTCGTCGCGTAGCTGAGGGCTACGTTCAAGTCCAGGATTCCGGCTCGAACCATGCGCTCAAGCTCGCCGTCGAAATACTGCATTCCTTCGGTCGTCCCATCGCGCATGGCGTCAACCAGAGTTTTCCCTTCTCCCTCGCCTTTTTCGACGTATTCGCGCGTGCGCATGGTCGATTTCAGGATTTCGATGGCTGCAACGCGGCCATTCCCGTCCTTCCTGGGTATCAATCGTTGGGAAATTATGTAACGGAACGCCTTCCCGAGCCGGCTGCGAATCGCCTGTTGGTCGGCAATCGGAAAGACGCCGATGATTCGCTCGACGGTTTTTGACGCGTCAATCGTGTGCAGCGTGGAGAAAACGAGGTGGCCCGTTTCCGCGGCTTCGAGCGCGATCTCGATCGTTTCCTTGTCGCGCATTTCGCCGACCAGGATCACCTTCGGAGCTTGACGAAGAGCCGCCCGCAAAGCCAGTGCGAAGCTGGGCGTATCGCTGTGCAGTTCGCGCTGGTGGATCGTAGATTTCTTGTGCAAGTGCAGGAATTCGATGGGATCTTCGATGGTAACGATATGGTAGGCCTTCTCCTCATTGATCTTGCCGAGGATTGCGGCCAGCGTCGACGATTTTCCCGATCCAGTGGGCCCGGTGACCAGGACGATCCCGTTCCGCAGATTCACGATCTCGCCGATTTGAGGCGGCAAGCCGAGCGTCTGAAAATCTGGGATCGCATGAGGAATGACGCGCATCACCACCGCATACGTGCCACGCTGGCGGAAGATATTCACGCGAAATCGCGCCAGCCCCGGCAAACCATAAGATAAGTCGGCCGATCCCTCCTTCTCTAATTTCCCAGCGACTAAGTCATTCTTTCCAATCAAATCGGCTGCGATGCGCCGCGTTGCGTCCGGGGTTAGTTTGCCCACACCGGAGATGTTGATTTCCCGGAGTTGTCCATTCAGTTCAACCTGCGGCGCGCGGCTCGGGGAGAAAATTAAATCGCTCACCTGCTTGGACACCTGGAGCATCGTGGCCACGATGGAAGCCGTGGAAACCTTAGGCGCGGCTGCGGAACTCGGCGAAGCGTCCTGACTGGGCGGAGCAGTATTCGGCAGAGCAGTGGTTGAACTCATGGATTACTCCTCAGAGTGCGGAAAGAGCAGGGTAGCATGGCCAATCTCTTTCCTGAGCCTTATAGAAAAGCTTTTTGTGCGCTGCTAGTACATTCTTGAAGCGAACCGCAGCAGGCAGTTCGCCGGGCGGACCATCTTGCCTTGCTAGGCCCCGTGGAAACTATCGCATGCTGGATTCCAAATCTTGACGGACCTTCTAGGGTAACCGGTGCGGAATCAATAAGAAGCGATACTTATCCTAAGAAGATTCCAATCTGCGCCGTTCGAAGTGGAATTACCGCTGCAGGGCCACAACTGCAGCAGGAAGGGCATTCCTCCAGCATGACCGGGCCGAAGAGAGTTGACCTGTTGTCATTCACGATGACAATTCCTATCTGGAAATAGTACAGGGAAATTAGAAGCAAAGATCTTTTCCCTCACAAAGAGGGAACGATTCCCGAGGCGGGAGTGAGCACTCCCGAAACAGGATTCTGGACCTTAGAAGCGTTGGCGCACTGAAGCGAGCTTAATCGGAACACCAACAAAAATAAGGAATTCTCTCGCGGTGTTACAGCGAGGGGTAAATGGCCCGTTACGTGCTCCAGCACCAAACTGTGGACGCATTCCGAAAGACGACCATCACAGGTTTGCGAGCGAGGGGGAAGGGGCTTGCTCGAGGACGTGTGCCGGTCGTTCCCACCTGCCTCTGAGAGGGAAGCTAGGATGGATGACCCCACGCTCCGGTCAAAAAAAGACCGGAAAACGGAATGCGTCTTTCGGGGCTCCTGTTCCCAAGCAGGAGCCCCAATTTTTTTGACTTGGCCCAGATAAACCTACAGCTGCGCGACTGTCGCTGTGGGTTCCACTCGCCTAACCACAGGAATGTTTGCCTGCCTGAGCACGTGCGCGACTTCCGTTTCCTTCAGCCGCGAAGCGTCGTATTCGAACGAAAGCCGGTTCGCCTTCTCATCCACACGAAACCTCCGGAGCCCGTAAGTGTTGGCGAAGCTGCCTAGAGCGCGCAATTGTTCGCCGTTCAGGGACGATTGCAGCTCGTATGTGATCTCGATGAGAGTCATGTCCGAATTATAGCAGCCTTGAGTAGGACAGGCTTCAAGAGCTTGTGTGAGAACTTCATTTCCTCGGGGTTGTGTAGCGCCAACCTTTAGGTTGGCACCTTTGGAATCAAGCAGATGCCCGCCTGAAGGCGGGCCCATAAGAAAGCCAAACCGAGTTGTCACACTTCAAGCCTGTCGCAGTTAGGTAGCGGGTCAATTTGAATTCAAGCTGACCGGCTACCTGCTGTTAGACTCGAAGCGAAACCCGACAGGCGGGCCTGTCCTATTTCTTGACATAGGGGAGGGGGGTATAGTAGAAATGAGGTCGTAATCGATTTCGCGGAGGGCTCATGTCCACGGGACTTGGCGGAACGGTCGTCGGTGCCGCGGCCTGCGGCTGCGGCGTGCACACCAAGAGTCGAAAGGCTCTGGCCGTCGATCCGGAAATTAAGGCGTCGAATTTGAAACGCCTGCGACGGATCGAGGGGCAGTTGCGCGGTTTGCAACGGCTCGTCGACGAGGAGCGCTACTGTGCGGACATCCTCGTGCAGATTGCTTCCGTGCAAGAAGCGCTGCGCGCCGTGGGGCGCGAGCTGATGCGCAATCATTTACGGCATTGTGCGTCTGAGGCCATCCGGGACACGAAGCCGGGCCGCGCAGAAGCCCTGCATCAAGAATTACTCAACTTGATGGAATTGCATTCGAGGTAGCACCGGCACCCCTGCCTGTCCCTGCTCGTCGGCGGGCCGGCCGGTGCGCTTTTCGCCAGATTTGCGACTGGCGCACATCCACAGCCTCAGAGACAAGGATGGTCACGCAGAACACACAAACCGGCGCGCTCGAAAAAGATCCCGTTTGCGGGATGACGGTCGATCCCTCACGGGCGAAAGCCACCTACGAGCACGTGGGCAAGAAGTATTTCTTCTGCTGCTTTGGCTGCAAAGACAAATTCAGTGCCGACCCGGCGAAATACCTGAGGCCCATAGGGCTTGTCGGGATCGCGCCCGCGTCGTCACACGCGACGCATCCGGTGCAGATTGCGCCTGCAAAAGCGGCGAGCGGTCCGCCGCTACCCGCGTTGCTCGCCACGCCTGTTCCGTCAACCCAGAAGGCCACCTCGAACGAATACACGTGCCCGATGGATCCCGAGGTCCGCCAGCAGGGGCCTGCCGACTGCCCAAAGTGCGGCATGGCGCTGGAACCGGCGGTTGCGGCTCTGCCGGCCACAAAAGTCGAATACACGTGTCCAATGCATCCGGAGATTATCCGCAACGAGCCGGGCTCCTGCCCGATTTGCGGGATGGCGCTGGAGCCGAGAACGGTAAGCATTCAGGAAGAGAAAAATCCTGAGCTTATCGAGATGTCCCGAAGGTTCTGGGTGTCTCTGGCGCTATCGATACCGGTTTTCATCGTCGCGATGGCGGATTTCGTGCCGGGGCTGTCGGCGCTGACGCGGATTGCTTCGCCCAGGGCTTTGCAATGGTTCGAGTGCGTGCTTGCGACACCCGTCGTGCTGTGGGGCGGCTGGCCGTTTTTCGTTCGTGGCTGGAGGTCGCTGGTCACGCGTAACCTGAACATGTTTACGCTAATCGGACTGGGCGTGGGCGTTGCCTACTGGTTCAGCGTCGTGGGAGTGCTATTCCCGGCCATATTCCCAGATTCATTTCGCGGCTCTGGCGGCGAGGTGGGCGTTTACTTCGAGGCCGCTGCGGTGATCACGACATTGGTGCTGCTGGGCCAAGTGATGGAATTGCGCGCCCGAAGCCAGACCGGCACGGCGATCAAAGCGCTCCTCGGGCTCGCGCCGAAAACCGCGCGCATCGTCCGCGACGACGGGTCAGAAGTCGATGTCGCGCTCGAGGCCGTAAAGCCTGGCGACTGCTTGCGCGTTCGTCCAGGCGAGAAAATCCCGGTGGATGGCGTCGTCCTAGAAGGCGTGAGCAGCGTCGACGAGTCGATGATCAGCGGCGAGCCGATCCCGGTGGAGAAATCCAAGGGATGTCAGGTCACTGGTGCGACCCTGAACGGCACAGGAGCCCTTATCATGCGCGCGGAGCGAGTAGGATCGGAAACGCTGCTCGCGCAAATCGTTCGAATGGTCAGCGAAGCGCAGCGCAGCCGCGCTCCAATCCAGAAACTTGCTGACGTTGTGTCAGGCTATTTCGTTCCCATTGTTGTCGCAATCGCGGCATTGACCTTCGGAATTTGGGCTTTGTGGGGGCCGGAGCCGCCCCTCGCGCACGCGATCGTCAACGCGGTCGCGGTGCTGATTATTGCGTGCCCCTGCGCCCTGGGCCTCGCTACGCCGATGTCGATCATGGTGGCCACGGGGAAGGGCGCGACGCTGGGCGTGCTGTTCAAGAATGCCGAGGCCATCGAGCTGATGCGAAAGGTGGACACGCTTGTCGTGGACAAGACCGGCACGCTCACTGAGGGAAAACCTAAGCTGGCCTCGGTCGTGCTTGCAGACGGCTTCGAGGCGGGTGGGCTCGTGCGCATCGCGGCAACGCTGGAGCGCGCGAGCGAGCATCCTCTGGCAGCGGCGATCGTTAGAGGTGCCGAAGAACGCGATCTATCGCTCGGCGCAGCAGAGGCGTTCGAATCCCTCACGGGGCGCGGCGTGCGAGGCCGCGTGGAAAATGTCTCCGCCGCGGTCGGAAACGGCAAGCTGCTGGAAGAATTGCGGATCGACCCAGGACCACTCGCGGCGAAGGCCGAGACCCTGCGCACGGAGGGCCAGACGGCGGTGTACGTCGTTGTCGACGGCAAGCTGGCGGGCCTGCTTGGGGTTGCCGACCCAATCAAGCAAACGACAGCGGAGGCGATTCGCCAGCTGCACGAAGACGGCATCCGTATCGTGATGCTGACGGGCGACAGCCGCACCACGGCTCAAGCCGTGGCCGGCAAGCTGCTCATTGATGACGTGTTCGCCGAGGTTCTGCCGCAAGATAAGGTTGGCGTGGTGAAGCGGCTCCAGAGTGAAGGCCGCTTCGTGGCCATGGCCGGCGACGGAATCAACGACGCACCCGCGCTGGCGCAAGCGCAAGTGGGAATCGCCATGGGCACAGGAACGGACGTGGCCATGGAAAGCGCTGGAGTCACGCTGGTCAAAGGCGATTTGCGAGGAATCGTGCGCGCGCGCGTCTTGAGCCGCGCCACGATGCGCAACATCAAGCAGAACCTGTTTTTCGCCTTTGTCTACAACTCGCTCGGCGTCCCGATTGCGGCAGGAGTGCTCTACCCATTTTTCGGTCTTCTGCTAAGCCCGATGATTGCCGCGGCAGCGATGAGCTTCAGCTCGGTGTCGGTGATCACGAACGCATTGCGGCTGCGCAGGGCCAATCTTTCTGCGTGATTTGGATTTCACGAATCAAACCCGCACCCTTGAAAAGCGCAAGGGTGCGGCACCCGGCAGGGGGAATCTCGTTTTATGATCTCAAATTTGAAATTTCAAATGCGCGCGATCCTTGCTCCGCTAGGATGGCGTGAGGTACGCGACTGATATGAAGATTTCTATACTCGACGATTATTTCGACACGTTGCGGGCTCTTCCATGCTTCGAGAAGCTTCGCGGCCATCAGGTGGAAGTGTGGAACGACCACGTACAAGACCTGGAGTTGCTAGCGCAGCGCTTAAGGGATTCCGAAGCGCTCGTGCTGATTCGGGAGCGGACCAAGATTCGCGCTCCGCTGCTCGATCGCTTGGCCAAGCTGAAGCTGATCAGCCAGCGCAGCGTGTATCCGCACATCGACATCGACGCCTGTACGCGCCTGGGCGTCGTTGTGTCGTCGAGCCAGCATGCCGGCACGCCTTGCTATGCGGCGGCGGAGCTGACTTGGGGGCTGATTCTTGCGGCAACGCGCCAGATTCCGCAGCAGATGGAGTCTCTCAAGGCAGGGAAATGGCAGATCGGCGTCGGCGACAGCCCGCGCGGCAAGACGCTGGGAATCTTTGGCTACAAGCGCATTGGGAGCGTGGTCGCAGGCTACGGCAAGGCGTTCGGAATGAAGGTGCTGGTGTGGTCGAGCGAAGAGTCAAGGGCCCGGGCACGCGCGGACGGCTACGCTGCGGCAGAGAACAAGCGGCAGTTCTTTGAAGAATGCGACATCGTGTCTCTGCATCTGCGCCTTGTGGATGCGACGCGCGGGATTGTAACCGCAGACGACTTGGCGCGCATGAAACCGACGGCGCTCCTCGTGAATACCAGCCGCGCCCCCCTGATCGAACCCGGCGCGTTGGTGCGCGCTCTGCAGATGGGACGTCCCGGAATGGCTGCGGTTGACGTCTATGAGGAAGAGCCGGTGACCGACACGCACCATCCCCTTTTGCAAATGAAAAATGTGGTGTGCACGCCGCACATCGGATACGTCACGCGCGACGAATACGAACTTCAGTTCAGCGAGATTTTCGACCAGATTACGGCGTATTGCGCCGGCAAGCCGATCAATGTCGTGAATCCGGATGTCTTGAACGCGAAACAACGGCGCACCTAAAGAGACGCGCAATCCTTGATCCCGATGGTTAACTCAAAATGCGGAAAGCACGCCCTTGCTTGAGAAGGATGCGCACGGTGCTGATCAAGGAGAGGAGAAAATGATGAACTTGCGCAACTTGAAGCGACAGAAAGGTAGAGGCTGCCGTCTGCTCGGCCAAGCTCTGACCGCCTTGGCACTGTTGTGCCTTGTGTCGCCACTTCGAGCTCAGGACAACCTGGGAGGCCACGTAGGCTTTGTTCTCCCGCTCGTTAC
>JACXTT010005349.1_pt1 | contig 18671 bp, 14 predicted proteins | sample 9270951 | NCBI WGS metagenome assembly JACXTT01 (sample SAMN15532306, study PRJNA645909) | rock metagenome | isolation source: weathered quartz diorite | place: Puerto Rico | collected 2017-06-21 | reverse complement strand
ATTCGTCATGAAATTTGTCAAAGGCCATTCGTTTTTGATCACCAGTCCACGGTCGCGAGCTAGGGGGAGGAGTACTTTCATTGTAACGCTCCTGGAATCTTTTGGAACCTCCTTGACAGGCATAGCGTAGCTAGGTATAGATTGAATATGCCTGACTCGACCGGCGTTCCTCCGGGGACGCTCATCATGCTCATCCTTCGCGTTCTGCAGCCGGGCCCTTTGCACGGCTATGCGATCGCCCAGCGCATCCATGCTCTGTCGAGCGATGTGCTGCAAATTGAAGAAGGGTCGCTCTATCCCGCGTTGCAGAAGATCATGCTCAAAGACTGGGCGAAGGCCGAATGGGGAGTCTCGGAAACCAACCGCAAGGTGCGTTTTTATTCGCTCACGCCGGCCGGCCGCAAGCATCTGGCTTCGGAACTGTCCGATTACGACCGCGTGACCCAGGCCATTCAATCGGTATTGCGTACTGCATAGGAGGTTTCGAAAGACATATGAGGGAACTCTGGCGCCGGTTGGCATACATTTTGCAGCGCGGCAAAGTGCAGCGCGAGCTTGAAGAAGAGATGGCCGCGCATCGCGAGATGATGGGGCAGGAACGCGGCCGCGCGTTCGGGTCCGCGCTGAAGCTGCGCGAGGAAGCGAATGACGCGTGGGGCTTCGGCTGGTGGGATCGTCTCTGGCAGGACGTTCGCTATGGCTTCCGCACCATGCTGCGCTCCCCGGGCTTCAGCCTCACTGCAATCGCGGTGCTCGCCTTCGGCATCGGGGTCAATGTCACCGCCTTCGAGATTCTCAATTTCTTTGTGCTGCGTCCGTTGCCCGTGAAGGAACCGCAGTCGCTCATGCGCCTGAGCCGCCGCTCGACCGAGAACGCGTCAAGCGAGGTTTCCTATCCGGAAGCCGAGTTCGTCCGCGCCAACAATCATGTCTTCAGCGCAATCATGGGGCGTATCCAGGAATCGACGACCCTCGACGGCGGTGAAAAGCTCGAAACTCACTTCATCTCGCGGAACTACCTCGACGAGCTCGGCATGATCCCGTCTTATGGGCGGGGACTGCGGACGGATGTCCACGAGCCCGGCGCGGTGGTGCTCAGCTACGAATGCTTCACCCGCAAGTTCGGCGGCGATTCCAGTTGGATCGGCAAGACAGTCCGCATCAACAAACAGCCCGCAACGATCATAGGCGTGGGTCCGGCCGGATTCACGGGCATCGGCCTGCATCAGGTCGATGTGTGGGCCGCCATTGAAGATCATCCGTTGTATTATCCCGGCAGCGATTTTCTCACCTCTCACACCTCGTTTCCCGTGCGCCTGTACGCCCGCCTTGCGACCGGCGTGAGCCGCAAGGCCGCTGAGGATTCGCTTCGCCCGCTGGTGGACTCTCTCCGGCAGCAATTCCCCAAGGATTACTGGGAAGGCGAATGGATGCCCGTCGATCCGGGCGGATCGATGGAGCGGTTGGATCAAGGCGCCATTCCTGCCCTCACGCTAGCGGGGACGCTCGTGTTCCTGGTTTTGGCCACAGCGTGCGCCAACCTCGGCAATCTGCTGCTCGCACGCGCCATTTCGCGCGAACGCGAGCTTTCCATTCGCACCTCGGTGGGAGCGGGCCGGTGGAGGCTTGTCCGGCAACTATTGACTGAGAGCCTGCTGCTATCTTTCTTTGGCGCCATAGCGGGCCTGGGCCTGAGCATCTGGACGCTGCAGGCCATGATCTGGATTTACCAGCCTCCCATCGTTGTGCAGGACCTCACGCCCGACTGGCGCGTGCTGGCCTTTGCGGGCGGCGCGGCTCTGCTTGCGACGCTGTTGTTCGGCCTCGCGCCGGCGCTGCAAGCGACGCGACGCACCGGCAAACAATCGAACCGGCTCCGGACCATCCTCATTGCCACCCAGGTGGCCGCCAGTTGCGCCCTGGTAATCGTTTCCGGGTTGCTGATGCGCGGCCTGCATCGCGGACTCGCCACCGATCCCGGCTTTACAGTCGAACAGGCGGCGACCATCGATCCCAACCTGTATGCTGTGGCGCGAAAGGGCGAGGCCGCACGCGCCTACCTCGACCAGATGCAGAATTCGATCCGCAATATCCCGGGCGTCGAAGCCATCACGCTTGCGACTCTTTCGCCGTTCGGTGGCCGGACTGCGCTGCTGCTCCACGAAATCGGCAAGATCGCCTTCAACGAGGTGGACGGTTCGTACTTCGAGACGCTGCAGATTCCGTTGCTCGCGGGGCGGACGTTTCAAGCGGGCGACCAGGAGGTTGCCATCGTCAGTGAACGCCTCGCGCAACGCCTGTGGCCGGGCGAGAGTCCGCTGGGCAAGGTGTTCCGCACGTCGAATCCCAAGGATCAATGGGTTGTGGTGGGAGTGGCCCGCAATGCCCCAGTCATACAATTTGGCGACTCGGATGCGATGGAAGTCTACCGGCCGTTGAAGCGTCCCGAGGATGCGTTTGTCATCGTGCGCGCAATCAACATCTCGGCGGTGCGGGCGGCGATCCAGCAGGCGGCGAACAATGTGGATCCGAAGGTTCTGCCGCGGGTCACGCTGGTCCGCGAGAATTTCGAGCTACGGTTGCGCGACCGCAAAATGGCGACCGGCGCGATCACGCTGCTCGGAGCGGCGGCGATGCTGCTGGCGATGATTGGCCTGGCCGGATTGATTTCCTACACCGTAACGCAAAGGACCAAAGAGATCGGCATCCGCATGGCGCTGGGGGCAAGCCGCAACGGCGCGATGATGGTGGGAGTCCAAAGGCTCCTGTGGCCCATCGCCGCCGGGATCGCCATTGGAATGGTAGGCGCCTGGGCTCTGGGAACCGGCCTGCGAAGCCAGCTCTTCGGCCTCAGCGCCGTGGATCCGCTGAGCTACGCCATTGCCTTGGCCGTGTTCTCGGCCTTCTCCATCGCCTCCAGCCTGGGTCCTCTGCTCCGCGCCGCCAAGGTGGACCCGGCGATCGCCCTCCGCCACGACTGAGGTTCGGGGCCGGGAGATCCGGCCCCGGTTCCAAACCGCTCTTCTCCTGTTTTCAATACGTTACGACACATTTGTGACACTCGTGGTATGTCACCGATCTATCCCTGGAGGTATTGCTCCACCAGAGGAACCCCAGGGGGCCCGGATCCCGTGCAAAATCAGGTGTGCCTGACCGCACCCCAGCGACGCATTTGTGACACTCGGGGTATGTCACCGATCTATCCCTGGAGGTATTGTTCCACCAGGGGAACCCCAGGGGGCCTGGATTCCGCGCAAAATCAGGTGTGCCTGACCGCACCCCAACGACGCATTTGTGACACTCGTGGTATGTCACCGATCTATCCCAACGACGCGTTTGTGACACTCGTGGTATGTCACCGATCTATCCCTGGAGGTATTGCTCCACCAGAGGAACCCCAGGGGGCCCGGATTCCGTGCAAAATCAGGTGTGCCTGACCGCACCCCAGCACAGGTGCAGCCCTATCAACAGCAGTGATGACGACAGGATCAGCTTCAGATGCCTTTGCGAAATCTGCGTGGAGAGGAACGCCCCCGCCGCCGCCCCGGCCAGCCCGCCGGTCAGCAATTGCCCCAACAGCCCCATATCCACGTCGCCAAACGAGAAATGCAGCCCACCGGCAAGCGCGGAAAGCACCAACCCAAACGCCAGGTCCGTGCCCACAATCGCGGCCGGCGCCAGCGACGTCAAGGACAGTAACGCCACGGAACCCAGCGCACCGGCGCCAGCAGAGGAAAATCCGACCTCGAGCCCCACTGGGAACATCAACCCGCCCAGCATCCGAGGCTTGTCCCTCCGGATTCCGCCGTCGCCATCCCCGCGCTTCTTCCGATACACCGAAGACAGATGGATCCCCGCGGCGCTCGCAATGATCAGCCCGAGAAGGAACTGCACCGCCGATTTCGCTCCCGAAGCCATCAGCCCCTTCAGCGCCACGCTCCCCAGCATCGCGCCAGGAAGGCCTCCCAGCAGCATCCACCCAAGCACCCGCCAGTTCACCTGCCCCCGCGCCGCGGCCAGCGGAACCAGCAGCAGTTTGATCGCCGTACTGAACAACAACGCTGCGCCAACCGCATGCGCTGGATCGACACCGAAAAAGACCATGAGCAGCGGAACCGTAAGTACGCCTCCGCCAACGCCCGTCATGCCGACGAGCAGCGCAATGCCAAATCCGGTGAGTGCGATCATGATTGCGGCGCCGCCTGGATATGAATCCCGCACTCGAGCTTCTTGCCGCCCCAGCGCCCGGACCGGTCGTTGCCATCCAGCGTAGGCAGCGCCGTGCAGGGTTCGCAGCCAATGCTCGTGTAACCCTTGTCGTACAGGGGCATTGGAGGAATGCCGTTCGCCTTCAGATACGCCCAGACATCGCGCATCCTCCACGCGGCGAGCGGAGCCACCTTCTGAATCGCCTTGCCGCCGGGCAAAGAGAACGGCGCGGATTCCAGCAGGCCCGCGCGCGTCGGCGACTGGTCGCGCCGCAACGCCGTGAACCATACCGAATACGGCTGCAATCCTGCAAACAGCGGCTCCACCTTGCGGAACCCGCAGCATTTGTCAGGCGCGGTCGAATACAGCTTGCCGAACTCCGATTCCTGTTCCGCCACCGATTTCGCCGCCCGCATGTTGACGAGATTGAGTCCGAACCGCTCCGTCATCTCGTCGCGGTACGCGTAGGTTTCCGCAAAGTGATAGCCGGTATCGAGGAACAGCACGGGGATCTCGGGAACCTCCTGCGTCAGCATGTGCACAAGCGCCATGCAATCTCCCTGAAAGCTGCTGGTGACGCAAACCGGACCTCTGGACTCCCGGAGTTCGCGGCGGATGACCTCGCGCGCGTGCGCCTCCAGCGACTTGATGTCGACAATGCTCATATTCCATCTCCTTCCGTAATGTTCCGTTCCGTCTGTCCGAAAACCTGTTCGAGCAGGATCTCCACTGCCGCGTGATCATCCGCGGGCAGCGATCCCTGGTTGCCCGAGTCCTCTTGTTGTTGCACTAGAATCGCGATGACGCCCGCCGCAGCCAACGGCTCGAGGGCCTCAACCGGCGCCCGATCCAACACCACGGCGACGCCGCCGCGATCGAAAATCCGCCGCTCCAGGCGCTTGGCAAGCGCAACGCGTCCGTTCAGCCGCAACACCCTCGGAGGATGCCCATACCGCGCTTGCCGATCCGCATCGCGAACCTCGCGGAATTCCGCTTCGACGGCTCCGCGCAGCATGCCCGCCCCCGCCGTCGCGTTCGTTTCCGGGTCGATGACGATAAAGGCGCCAGTCGAGCGGTTCAAGCCATAGGGATCGAAAAACAGCGGCAGCGCAGATTCGAACTCCACCGCGCCGATTTCGTTCAGCTCGAGCTGGCTCGCATGTTCCTCAGAAAAAGTGTTGATGTCGACTTTATTCCGGATGCGCACGGCCCGCGTACGAATCTGCCGCGTGGCGTGCTTGATCAGCCACGGGCGGTCGAGCCGCAGCGGGCGATCCTGCATCCAGACGATATCGGCGGCCACGCGCTTCGCCGCCACGGGCGCCTCGTTCGCTCGCGTCAACAGTTCGCCGCGCGCGATGTCGATCTCGTCCTCGAGCGTCAGCGTCACCGCCTGGCCTTCGTGCGCGACCGGCAAATCGCCGTCATAAGTTACGATCCGCGCCACCTTCGAGGTCCGCCGGCTGGGCCACACGCGAATTGCATCGCCCGGGCGAATCGCGCCCGAAGCCACCACTCCTGCGTACCCGCGGAAATCCAGATTGGGGCGGATCACGGTCTGCACGGCAAAGCGAAACTCGGCGCCGGCAGACTGTTCGCGAGGCTCCACCGTTTCCAGATGTTCGAGCAGCGAGGGCCCCTGGAACCATGGGATGCGCGTGCTGCGATCGACGATATTGTCGCCCTCGAGCGCGCTCGCGGCCAGAAAATACGGCTTCACATAGCCGAGCTTGTCGAGCAAAGGCGCGAACTCCGCGTGGATCGCGTCATAGACCTTCTGGTCGAATCCGACCAGATCCATCTTGTTGATCGCCACCACCGCGCTGCGAATGCCAAGCAGCGAACAAATGTAGGCATGCCGGCGCGATTGCGGCAGTACGCCATGCCGCGCGTCAATGAGAATGATTGCTACATCGGCGGTTGAAGCGCCAGTCGCCATATTGCGCGTGAACTGCTCATGGCCCGGCGTGTCGGCCAAAATGAACTTGCGCCGCGCGGTGGTGAAGAACCGGTAGGCGACGTCGATCGTGATGCCTTGCTCCCGTTCCGCGCGCAGGCCATCGGTCAGCAGCGACAGATCGAACGCCGCAGTGGAGCGATTCAGCCCGCCCTTGACGATCGACTGCAACTGATCTTCGTACACGTTGCGCGAGTCATGCAGCAGCCGCCCAATCAGCGTGGACTTACCGTCATCCACGCTGCCGCAGGTGAGAATGCGCAGCAATGTCTTCTTTTGTTCGAGTGCAATGAACTCGCCGGCGGATAACTCATCCGGCGGCGCCGGCGCCACGGTCGCAACCATTAAAAGTATCCCTCGCGCTTCTTGATTTCCATGGAGCCTTCCTGGTCGTGGTCAATGACGCGGTTCTCGCGCTCGCTGCGGCGGAACCCACGCAATTCGTCGATGATCTTCGGCAGCGTATCGGCGTCGGAACGAATCGCGCCCGTGCAAGGCGAGCATCCCAGTGACCGCATGCGGCACGTCACCAGTTCAGACGGCGCTCCAGGCGCGGCCTCAGCGAGCGTGATGGAACCTCCGCGAACCACGGCCTCGCGAGGCTTGGCGAAATACAGCGGCACGATCGGAATGTTCTCGAGGTGGATGTACTGCCAGATGTCGATTTCGGTCCAGTTCGAAAGCGGAAACACGCGGATGCTCTCGCCCGGTTCGATGCGGCTGTTGTAAATGTTCCAGAGTTCCGGGCGCTGCGCCCGAGGTTCCCACTGGCCGTGCGAATCGCGGAACGAGTAAATCCGCTCCTTCGCCCGGGACTTCTCCTCGTCCCTGCGGGCGCCGCCGAACGCGGCATCGAATCCACCGGCCCGGAGACCGTCGAGCAGCGCCTGGGTCTTGAGCAGCCCGCAGCAGCGTTGCGTGCCGATCTTCGACGGATGCGCCCCGCCGGCAATCGCTTCCTCGTTCCGGTGCACGATCAACCGCAGACCCAGCTCGGCCGTGTAGCGATCGCGAAAGTCGATCATTTCACGGAACTTATAGCCGGTATCCACATGCAGGAGCGGGAATGGCATCGGCCCCGGATAAAAGGCCTTTTGCGCAAGCCGAAGCATGACCGAAGAGTCCTTGCCGATCGAATACAGCATGACCGGCCGTTGGAACTCTGAGGCGACCTCGCGAAAAATGTGAATGCTTTCAGCTTCGAGGGCGCGCAGGTAGCCGAGGCGTTGCCCTGGGGATGGAGCTTCCATGCCCCCACTGTAGCACATTGTCTAATTGTTGATAGACAAAGCTATGTTAATTTGTATATCGAGAAAGACCGGTTTACATTCCGGAAGGCGGTTCGATCGGAACTTCAGCCTTCGGAAAGCCCGCCGAACCAAGTGTGCTCTGGATCAGCCGGTTTGTGTCGAAGTATACCTGCCAGTAGTGGTTGTTGTGGCAGGAAGGCCGCACGGCGAGCAGGCAACCCCAAGCCGCGTATGTGAGAATCGTCACCGAAGGCGCCGGGACGGCGGCCACATTCGGGATCTTCGCAAGCCCCGCCTGCAATTGGGCAATAGCCGCCTGCGGGTCCACCGTATGGGCCAGTGGCGCGGTGAGATCAACCCGGCGAAACGGGTTCGCCGTGAAGTTCTGGATGTTGTCCGAAAAGATCTTGTTGTTGCCCACGAAGGTCCGCACGTTGTCGGCCGTATTGATCGTCGTGACGAACAAGCCGATCTCTTCCACCGTACCGGTCACGCTGCCGCCCGCGATGAAATCGCCGACCTTGAACGGCCGCAACACCACCAGAAAAGCGCCGGCCGCGAAGTTGCCCAGCATCCCGGACCACGCCGCGCCGACCGCGAATCCAAAGGCGGCGATAAACGCAGCAAACGAAGTCGTTTCGATTCCCAGAAATCCCGCGATGGCGAGTCCCAGCAGAACCGTGAACAACACCCCGACGGTGTTGCGCAGATAACCGACGAGCGTGCTGTCGACATGGCGTCTGGTCATGCCATCCGCCACAACCTTGATGACAAAACGGATCAAGCCGCGGCCGATGACCCAGATCGCGATCGCGCCCAGAAGTTTGAGCGCTGCGTCAATCATCTTGGGCTGCAGGGTTTTGAGGATTTCGTTGAAGTCCATTCCGTCGAGTGTACTCTACCGTCCGCGAAAAAACCGTGTAAGCTGTTCGGAATGATCAAAGGCCTGCTTCCACTCCTCGCGATCGTTGCCATTGCGCCGGCGGTCCAGGCGCAAGACTACGAAATCACCGTCACCAGAGACGTCATGGTCCCCATGCGGGACGGCGTGAAACTGGCCACTGACCTCTACCGGCCTTCGCGCAACGGAGTCCCGGTGGAAGGCAAATTCCCGGCCCTGATGACGCGTACGCCATACAACAAGGAAACCAACCCCGGCGCCAAGGCGTTCGCGGCGAAAGGCTATGTGGTCATCGTGCAGGACGTACGCGGACGCTACCATTCCGAAGGCCATTGGATCCCCATCAAAGACGACCCCAACGATGCCTTCGACACGGCGAAGTGGATCGGCGCGCAGCCGTGGTTTGAAGGCGGCATCGGCACGTTTGGTTCCTCTTACGGAGGCGCCACGCAGCACGCTGCGGCCATCGCCAACGCACCGTATATCAAGGCAATGATTCCGCGCAATGCGATGTCGGACTTCGGCCTCTATGGCATGCGTCACAACGGAGCGTTCGAACTCCGCTGGCTGAATTGGGTGATGACTCTAGGCAACGCCGCCGGAACCCCGAACGCGATCCCCGCCGCCACGCGCGCCGCGCCAGACAACCCAGCCGCGGCGCAAGCTCTTACCGACATGGGTACACGCGTTCGAGAGTACGTCCGCAGCCTGCCCCTGCGCGCCGGCACGACGCCTTTGAAATTCGCGCCCGACTACGAAGCCTGGCTCATCGAAGCCATGAAACACGGCGACTACGACGACTTCTGGAAGAATCACGGCTCGAGCGTGGTCGATCATCTCGCAGAATACAAAGACGTGCCGGTCTATCACGTCACCGGCTGGTACGATTCCTGGGGAACCCCAGTCGCCAACCTGAACTTTCCTGCCCTCACCAAAGCGAAGAAGAGCCTGCAGCGCCTCATCGTCGGCCCGTGGATCCATAGCTCGGAGCATCTGAGTTACGCCGGCGAAGCGCAGTTCACGCCCGACGCCGCGCTCAACCAGAACGAGTTTCACTTACGCTGGTTCGACAAATGGCTCAAGGGTTCCGCGAACGGCGTCGATACCGAACCGCCGGTCCGCATCTACATCATGGGAGGCGGCGACGCACACAAGACTCCCGAAGGGCGCTTCTTTGTTGGCGGGCATTGGCGCGAAGAGAAAGAATGGCCGCTCGCGCGCACCGCATACACGCCCTACTATCTGCATGCGGATGGCAAGTTATCCCCCGCGAAGCCAGCCACCGAACATGCGCCCGCGACGTACCTGTTCGACCCCATGAATCCGGTCCCGACGCTTGGAGGTAACGTCTCCTCGCAAGGAACGCTCATGTTCCAGGGCGCTGCCGACCAGCGCTGCCGTCCCGATTTTTGGCTATGCCCCGGGAATTCGAAGCCGCTTTCAACGCGCAATGACATCCTCGTCTACCAGACCGAACCGCTCGTGCAGGACATGGAAGTGACTGGACGCCTGGTAGTGAAACTGTGGGCGTCATCGAACGCGCTCGACACGGACTTCACTGCCAAGCTGATCGATGTCTATCCGCCGAACAAGGATTTTCCTGCCGGCGTCGACCTGAGCGTCGCCGACAGCATCGTGCGCGCCCGATATCGCAAAGGTCCAGGCAAGGCGGAAATGCTCAAGCCTGGCGTGCCCTACGAATTCACGATCGAGATGTACCCGACTTCCCTGGTGTTTCAGAAGGGTCACCGCATCCGCATCGATGTTTCGAGCAGCAACTTTCCGCGCTTCGACGTCAACCCGAACACTGGCGAGCCTCTGAATGACAACCGCCGCTGGAAGATCGCGGAAAACTCGATCTACACCGGCCCGCAGCATGCGTCGCACATCATCCTGCCGGTGATCCCCTAGCCGACGAGGCTCCTAGCCGCGGTTGCTGCGGCTGCCTATTTTCAGCGACTTCGACACATTTGGTGACACTCCTGGTGTGTCACCACTGTCCCTTCGTATTCCCCTAGGGCCGACGGAAATCCCCTAGGCATTCGGTAGACCTAACCCGAAGGGGCCGCGATCCAGGCGGCGGTTTTCTCGGCCAACAGAGCATACGCGCGAACGGCGAGTTCCAGGTGGTCTTCGCGCGTATCCTCGATCTTGTTGTGGCTGATGCCCTTCAGCGACTGCACGAACATCATCACCGTAGGAATCCCGCACCGAGCGACTTCCGCCGCATCGTGCAAAGGGCCGGAAGGCAGGCGGTGCGAAGTTCCGCTCACCTCGCGCACCGCCTCATCGCACAACGCAATGAGCTCTGGGTGAAACGGCACGGGCTCGATCCCCCAGATCCGCGACCATTCCACCGTGCAGCGCTCTTCCCCGGCAAATCGCACGGAGGCTTCCTGCGCCTCGCGATACATTTGCGCCAGCACGCCTGCGTCGAGGTCGCGCTGATCGAGCATCGTCTCGCAACGCCCCACGACAGCAGTCACGATGCCTGGAAACGTCTTGACGCTGCCCATCGTGCAAACCGCATCGGGATGCTTGCCTGCGATCGCGCGAATCTCGAGCGCAAGCTTGGCGGCCGCAGCCAGCGCGTCGCGCCGGACCTTCATCGGCGTGGAACCGGAATGCGCCTCCTGCCCGTGGAAGGTAATGGCGTGGCGTTCCACGCCCTTCGTACCGAGCACGACGCCAAGCGGCAAGCCCAGGCTCTCGAGCACCGGACCCTGTTCGATATGCAGTTCGAGATAAGCCGCGGCGTTGGTGCGTTCGCGCTGCGCTTCAGGGAATCGATCGATGTCCACGCCGCAACGCGCCAGCGCGGCATCGAGGCGAATGCCGTCTTTGTCGGTGCGCACCCGGTCGGCGGCGATGCTTTCCGTACCCGCAAATGCGGACGAACCGAGCAAACTGCGTCCAAATCGCGCGCCCTCTTCATCAGCCCAATCCACCAGCCGGATCGTCACCGGCGGCGGAGTTCCAACAGCCGCAAACCCGCGCAGCGTTTCGAGCGCCGTCATAACGCCAAGGCAGCCGTCAAGCCACCCCCCATTGGGGACCGAATCGAGATGGCTGCCGAGAATGAGCGCCTTCTCTGATGCGCCTCGCACGGTGATCCAACGGTTGCCCGCCGCATCGTAATGATCTTCCACAGGCAACCCCGTGAGCTTGGCGGTGAACCACTTGCGAGCCTCGAGCCATGTATCCGTCCAGGCGACTCTCTGCGCGCCGTACCCATCGCCAGTCAGTTCGCGCAGTTCCCTCAACTCGGCGATCGTTCGCTTCGCATCCACGCGCATCTCAATAGCCCGCCTCGCGCTTCAACATCCGCCCGCGCCCGCGTTCGCCAACAAACTGCCCGTCGCGAACCTGCACCTTGCCGCGCACCGTCACCACCGACGGACGCCCTTCGATCGCCATGCCTTCAAACCCGTTGTAGTCGCAATTGGAATGCTGCGTCGCGGAAGACAACGTGCCGCGATAGTCGAGATCGTAAATCACCAGATCGGCATCGCTGCCCACGGCGATCGAACCCTTGCGCGGAAACAGCCCAAACAGTTTGGCTGCGCGTGTACTGGCCGCATCCACAAAACGATGCAGGTCGAGCGCGCCGTGCTTCACGCCATACGTATACAGCAGGTTCACGCGCTCTTCAATGCCGGGGATGCCGTTCGGAATCGACGTAAACGAGTCCTTGCCCAGCAGCTTTTGCTCGACATCGAACGGGCAGTGATCGGTGCCAACCGTGTCAACGAAACCCTTCGCCAGCGCGTCCCACAGCACTTTCTGATTGCGCTTGTCTCGAAGAGGCGGCGACATCACGTGTTTCATGCCCTCCACGCCACGCCGTTCCGCGTACGTCTTGTCGAGAAAGAAGTGCGGCAATACGGACTCCACCCAGATTCGCGTGCCTCGCGACTTCGCCGCCATCGCGGCATCAAGCGCGCCTTTCGAAGACAGGTGCACCACATATCCTGCCGCGCCGGTCGCATCGAGAAACGTCGCGAACCGGTTTGTTCCCTCCGCCTCTACAGACTCTGGACGACTTGGCTCATGCCATTCCGGCCCCGTCTTGCCCTCGGCGAGCAAAGCCTGCTGCAGGCGGCCGACAAGTTCCGCGTTTTCGCAATGCGCGGTAACGATCACGCCCAGCCGTTTGGCGAGGTCCATCGTCTGATACATCTCACCATCGTCGACGCCAAAAAAGTTCTTGTAGGCGAGAAAGATTTTGAAGGACGCGGTTCCATCGGCCACAATTTCCTTCAACTGTCCCTCGGTCGAGTTCGGGTCGAACTTCGTCACCGCCATGTGGAACGCATAATCGCACGCGCTGGAACCATCGGCCTTCGACTTCCAAAGCCGGTATCCGTCGAGCGCATCATCGAGCCTCGACGGACAGACCATTTCGATGAATGTCGTCGTGCCGCCCACCAGCGCGGCGATGCTGCCGGTCTCATGCGTATCCTTGGCGAAGGTGGACATGAACGGCAGATAGATATGGACGTGCGGGTCGATAAAGCCCGGAAACACCAGCTTTCCCGTCGCATCGATCACTTCCGTGCCCGGAGGCACATCGAGTCCGGCGCCGATTCGCGTGATGGTCTCGCCCGCCGCGTAAATATCGGCGCGATACCGCGAATCCGCCGTGACGATGTCCGCGTTTCGAATCAGCAACCCACTAGTGGACATGGATTCCCACCTTTTTCCGGTACTCTTCCATCGCTTCCCAGTCTTCTGTGATTTCCGGCCGCGTCCGCACGATCTCATCCCAAGTCACCGAATCGCGTCCCGAAGGAACCTCGACCATCGAAATGCAGCGGTCGACTGGACAGACGTTGTAACAAAGTCTGCAGCCCACGCAATCCTCTTCGCGCACCCGTGGATTTGGCCGCGTCGATTGAGCCTCGTGCTTGCCGTTCGACGCCGCTGCGTACGAATACGGCTGCACGATTGCGCCCGTCGGGCCGACGAGATCGATGCATTGATGCGCGGTGTCGTTGCAGGCGACATAGCAGAGGTTGCACTGGATGCACTTCTGCTCATCAATGCGCGCGACGGCGCGGAATGACAGGTCGAAATCCTTGAAATCCGAGACGCGCGGCAGGCTCTTGCCACGAAAATCGCCGATCGTCGCGAAACCCTTCGAGTCCATCCAATTCGACAACCCGTCGCACAAATCCTCGATGATGCGGTAGCCATAATGCATCACGGCCGTGCATACCTGCAAGCTGCTTGCGCCAAGCAATAAAAACTCGGCCGCGTCCTTCCAGTTCGCGATGCCGCCCATCGCGGAGATCGGCAGCCCGGAATCCCTCACGACCTCATCGCAGCCAAGCGACGACACCATGTTCAACGCAATTGGCTTGACTGCCGGACCCGCATAGCCGCCATGGCCGCCCTTGCCGCCGATGCTGGGGCTCAGCTCGAGCGTGTCGAGATCCACCGCCGTGATCGAATTGATGGTGTTGATCAGCGACAGCGCATTCGCCCCGGCCGCTACCGCGGCGCGCGCGGGACTCACGATGTTCGTGATGTTCGGCGTCAGTTTCACAATCACCGGAATTTTCGCTGTCTCCATCACCCAGCGCGTGATCTGCTCGCAGTATTCCGGCACCTGCCCCACTGCCGCACCCATGCCGCGCTCGCTCATGCCGTGAGGACAGCCATAGTTGAGTTCGATGCCGTCGGCGCCGGTGTCCTCAATCTGCCGGATGATCGTCTTCCATGCTTCGGGTTTCGATTCCACCATCGCCGAAGCAATCACCGCGCGATCGGGCCAGGTGCGTTTCACCTCCGCAATTTCGCGGAGGTTCACTTCGAGCGGCCGGTCCGAAATCAGCTCGACGTTGTTGATGCCAAGCATCCGCTGCCCGCCATAGTTCCACGAGCCGTAGCGATTTGAGACGTTCAATACCGGAGGTCCGATGGTCTTCCATACCGCGCCTCCCCAGCCGGCTTCAAAGGCCCTGTGGACCTGGGCGCCCGAATTCGCGGGCGGCGCGGAAGCAAGCCAGAACGGGTTGGGCGAGCGGATCCCCGCGAAGTCGATTTCGAGATCAGCCATGTTGGGTCAACTCCTTGTGAATCGCGAACGCCGCGAGTTTGCCATCCTGCACCGCCATCACGGTCGACGCCGCGTTCTTGACGCGAATGCAGTCGCCGCCTGCGTAAACGCGAGCCACGCTGGTTTGCTGATTCTCGTCAACTGCAATATAGCCGTTGACCGTGCGCAATCCGAAGGCAGGCTGTTTCCGCTGGCCGACCGCTTTGACGATCTGATCGGCGGCAATGAAGAACTCTTCGCGAGGTTCGGCGGGTTTGGACGCGCGCCGGCCGGAACCGCCGGCGGAACCATCCAGTTCCATTCGAACACACGTGAGACCATCGGCCGAAGCGCGGACAGGCTGCGCGAGAAAGCGAACTTCCACGCCTTCCTTCTTTACAAACTCGTACTCGTGCTCGTACGCCGTCATTTCGGCCGCGGTCCTGCGATAGATCATCGTCACTTGCTCCGCGCCCAGCCGCTTCGCGATCGTCGCGCAATCGATGGCGGTGTTGCCCGCCCCAATCACCGCGACGTTGCGGCCAATCCGCATCGCGTCCGGATTCAGCTTGCTCTGTTCGATGTACTCGAGGCCATCGAGTATGAACTCTTCGCCGGGGATCTCCATCTCGGGAGTCGATCCCAACCCCACCCCAACGAAAACGGCATCGAAGCGGCCGAGCAGGTCCTGCAAGCCCTCGATCGCAACGCCGGATTCGACCTTGACGCCCAGCCGTTCCATCATTCGGACTTCGGCAAGCGATGCCTCCATCGGTTCGCGCAAGCCAATGATGCCGTACGTCGAAAGTCCGCCCGCCAGTTCGCGTCTCTCAAAAACTGTGACCGCATGCCCGCGCCGTGCGAGTTCGCCCGCGCACGACAGACCCGCGGGACCGGAACCCACCACCGCGACCTTGCGCCCGGTCGTAGCCGCAATCCGGACCACGCCCAGCCCGCGATCGTACACGTAATCCATCGCGTAACGTTGCAGGCGCCCAATGCTGATGGGCTTGTGATCCTTGCCCAGCACGCATGCGCCTTCGCAGAGTTCCTGCACCGGACACACGCGCGCGCAGGTTGCGCCCAACAGGTTGGAATCAAAGATCGCCCGGGCGGAACCAATCAGGTTGCCGGTCTCGATTTTCTTGATGAACCGCGGAATATCGATATGCGTGGGACAAGCATGCGTACACGGCGCATCGTAGCAGTAGAGGCAGCGGCTGGCTTCCACCAACGCCTCATGCGCCGTGAGTGGCGGAAAAGTTTCCGCAAGTGGGAGGGATTCGCTCACGTATTCATTGTGCCGCAGGATCCGCCCGTGCAATAAGCGCAAAAAAGCGTTACGTTGATTCCATGGCGGCAACCTCGAAGAAGCCCATCCCGGAGTTCCGCACGGAGGATGAGGAGCGCGAGTTTTGGAGCACCCACGATTCCACCGACTACATCGACTGGCGAAGCGCTGAGCCGCTCACCCGGTGGCCGAATCTCGAGCCCACCCCGAGTACGAGCTTCCCGCAACTCCGGACCACCAAGCCGCTCCGGCAATCCAACTAGCGCTACCCGTGTCATTCGCTCCACCGCGGAGCCCCGTGTTCATGGTGCGCCTAACCCCGCGTGTGAGACGCGGGGCTCGCCGGGTTTTGCCGTCTAACCTTCAGGGTACTTCCAGGGCGCCCGGTAGGCCCGGCGCAGCAGTTTGTTCCCTTCCGCGTCCGCCACGCACTGCTTGCCATCCCATTTCACACTCCGCCCCAACCGCAAACTCACCATCCCCAGCAACGCCGCCGCCGTGGCCCGATGGCCGATCTCGATATCCCGCACCGGCCTCCGCTTCGCCTGGATCGACGCCATGAAATCCGCCCACAATTCGCGGATATTCTGCCCGTCCGGGTCGTTCAACTGCGGCTCCACATGGATGACCTTCTCGCTCTTCTTCGCCGGATACCAGGTCCAGCCATCCCGCCAACCCATGTGGAACGTCCCGTTCGTCCCGTAAAAATAGGCGCCAATCAGATGCTGCTCCGCGTTGTTGCCCGCATAGTGCCGCTGCTCCCAAGTCGCGGTGAACGTTTCGAATTCGTACGTCACCACCTGCGTATCCGGGGCATCCGTAGAGTCCTCACGTACAAATCGTCCGCCCGTCGAATACACCGATTTCGGATGCGTCTCTTCGGTCCACCACAGCACCTGATCCATCCAGTGCACGCCCCAATCGCCGAGCGTGCCATTTGCGTAATCGAGAAACTGGCGGAACCCTCGCGGATGAATCGCCTTGTTGAACGCACGCTTGGGCGCGGGCCCCAGCCACAAGTCCCAATCCATGCCTGCCGGAGCCTCGCTATCGGGACTCTTCACTCCGGGCCCACCCGCTGCATGCGCGAACGTGCGGACCATCCCGATCTTGCCGACCTTGCCGGACTTCAAAAACTCCATGCCCGTGATCGGATGCGGCGACACGCGGCGATGCAACCCCACCTGCACCAGCCGATCCGATTCCCGCGCGGCGCGCACCATCGCCTTGCCCTCGTCGATCGTGTGCGAGATCGGCTTCTCGACATACACGTGCGCGCCGGATTTCACCGCGTCGATCGTAGGCAGCGCATGCCAGTGATCGGGCGTCGCAACAATCGCGATGTCCGGCCGCTCTTTCTGCAGCATTTCGCGATAATCGCGGTAGCGCCGCGGCTGATCGGAGGACAGCTTCGCGATCTCGAGCGCCGCCTTGTCCATCTGGTTCGGATCCGGATCCGCCAGCGCCACGCAGGAACACTCGCCGCACGCCAGCGCCTCACGCAGAATATTCATGCCCCACCAGCCGGCGCCGATCAGCGCCGTCTTGTACTTCTTGCCGGGCTGTGCGAGCAACAGCGGCGCCGCCGAAAGCGCGGCATGAAACAAGACACGTCTTCTACTAGGAATGGGAATCATTTGTTGCCGGGCATTCTATCGCGTTCCAAAGCGATAGAGCGCCGCGCCGGTGCGCAAGTAGATGTTGCCGCCCGAGAGCGCGGGGGTCGCAAAAATCGGTTCGTCCAAATCCGCCGTCGCCAACACTTCCCACTCGCCGCCGGCCTTCAGAACCGCCACTTTGCCATCCTCCCCGGCGAGGTAGAGCTTGCCGTCGGCGGCAACCGGCGAAGCGGAATAACCGCCCGTCGCGCCCGTCACCCGGCCGGTCTTGAGCGCTTTGCCGCTTGCAGCGTCGAATGTGCTCAGAATCCCGCCGTTCTTCACTGAATACAAGACGCCGTCGTAAACCACGAGAACGGGAACGATGTAGGAAAAATTCTTCTCCTGCCGCCAAACTTCCTTCGCCGAAGGGCCTGGTCCTTCCAATCGATACGCAAGCAACCCGGTCAGCCCAAGTGTTTCGCGCTGTTTCTCGTCCCATTCGTCCTGGGTGACGATTCCATCGCGATTGCCCTTGTACTTACCAATTCCCCGCATGAAAGCATCTTCGCCATATTCATCGGGCGACAGCTTGCCGTCTTTGTTCTTGTCCAGGCGAGCGAGCCTCGCCGCAAACGGCGCGGGAGCATCCGTGCCGTAGCCAAAGAAATAGAGTTTGTCTCCATCGAGAATCGGACTCGCCACAATCACCGGCGGAATTCCTGATTGATTGAGCACACGTTTCCCGTTCGACAATAGATAAGCGCCGATTTGTCCGCGAGCCACCGTGAGCACCTGCAACTGCCCGCCCGGCGGCGCATACAACAGCGGGCTGCTCCACGAGTCGTACTCTTCACGCGGCGTCTTCCACTTGATCTCACCATTCTTGCGATCGAGCGCGGCGATATACGCCCCATCCACCTGGTCCACCAGCACCACGACTTTGTCACCCGCGAGAATCGGCGACGCGCCAAGACCCATCACATTCGTAAATGGTCCGAGCGGCGCTTTCCAACGCAGCTTGCCCGCCGAATCGTATGAAATCAGCCCGAAATCCTTGAAGAAGACATACACGTTTTCCCCATCCGTCACGGGACTCAACGCCGCGGCATGCTTCAACGCGTTCACCGCTTCGGTGCGGGTTTGCTCGATCGACCGTTCCCAAAGCAGCTTGCCCGTCTTGCGGTCAAAGCATTGGGTGAAGAGTTTGCCGTCTTCGGCGGCGGTCAAAAAGACGTGACGCTCGGTGAGCACCGGCGAGGATTTGCCGGGCCGGGCAGGCGTGCGCCATTGCAGGTTTTTCTCCTTGCCGAACTCCTGCGGATAGCCAGTGTCTTTCGAAACTCCCGAGCCGTTCGGTCCACGAAACCGCGTCCACTCCTCGGCGGCGAAACCGGACGCGACGAAAAGCAGCGGCAAGAAAAG
>JACXTT010005348.1_pt1 | contig 18672 bp, 16 predicted proteins | sample 9270951 | NCBI WGS metagenome assembly JACXTT01 (sample SAMN15532306, study PRJNA645909) | rock metagenome | isolation source: weathered quartz diorite | place: Puerto Rico | collected 2017-06-21 | reverse complement strand
CTATGAGCCGGGGCTCGACACCATCGTCTCGCGCAATGTGGCCGAGGGGCGGATGCGGTTCACCACCGACCTGCCGGAGGCCATCCGTTCCAGCCGCGCCATCTTCATCGCCGTCGGTACGCCGCCGAAGCCTGACGGCTCGGCCGACCTCCGTTTCGTGGAGGAAGTGGCCCGCTCCATCGCCCGCTACATGAACGGGCCGAAGCTGGTGATCACCAAGTCGACGGTGCCGATCGGCACCGGCCGGATGATCGAGACCATTCTGGCCGAGGCGGCGAACGGGCATCGCGCGTCGGTGGTCTCGAACCCGGAGTTCCTGCGCGAAGGCTCCGCGATCGACGACTTCATGCGGCCCGACCGCGTGGTCATCGGCGCGTCCGATCAGGAAGCGATCGATCTGATGAAGGAGATTTACGCGCCGCTGCACTCGCTGGAGATCCCCTTCGTGGTGACGAACGTCGAGTCGTCGGAGCTGATCAAGTACGCGGCGAACGGGTTCCTGGCCACCAAGATCTCTTTCATCAACGAGATCGCCGTGCTCTGCGAGATGCTCGGCGGCGACGTGCAGGACGTGGCGCGCGGCATCGGCCTCGACTCGCGCATCGGCCCGAAGTTCCTGCAGGCCGGACCGGGCTTCGGCGGCTCGTGTTTTCCCAAAGACACCTCCGCCATGGCCGACATCGCGCGGCGCAACGGCTACCAGTTCGAGATCATCGAGGCCGTCCTGCGCGTCAACGACAGTATCAAGCAGCGCATGGTGCAAAAGACCTTGGAAGCGCTGGAGGGGGAAGCACGCGGCAAGACCGTCGCCATCCTCGGGCTGGCCTTCAAGCCGGAGACGGACGACATGCGCGACTCGCCGACCATCCCGCTGATCAACGGACTGCAGAAGCGCGGCGCGAAGATCCGGGCCTACGACCCCGAGGCGATGGAGAACGCCAAGAAGATCTTCGACGGCGTGACGTACTGCGACGACGCGTACCAGACCGCCGACGGCGCCGACGCGCTGGTCATCGCCACGGAGTGGAACGAGTTCCGCGCCCTGAAGCTCGAGCGCATCAGGAAGTTGCTGCGCACGCCACTGATCGTCGATCTCCGCAACGTCTACGATCCGCAGCGGATGAAGGCCGAAGGCTTCACGTACGTCTGCGTCGGCCGCGCCGCCGACCGCGTGCGGGAGCACGTGTAGATGGGGCGTGCGCTGATCACCGGCGGTGCGGGCTTCCTCGGCTCGCACCTCTGCGACCTCTTCCTCGACCGCGGCCACGAAGTCATCTGCGTCGACAACTTCATCACCGGCAGTCCGAAGAACATCCATCACCTCTTCGGCCGCGATGGCTTCAGCTTCATCAAGCTCGACGTCACCACCTATATCCACATCGAGGGGCCGCTCGACTACGTGCTGCACTTCGCCTCGCCGGCCAGCCCCATCGACTATCTGGAGAAACCGATCCAGACGCTGAAGGTCGGCTCGCTGGGGACGCATAAGACCCTCGGCCTGGCCAAGGACAAAAAGGCGCGCTACCTCATCGCCTCGACCTCCGAGGTCTACGGCGACCCGCTCATTCATCCGCAGAGAGAGGACTACTGGGGGAACGTCAACCCGGTGGGGCCGCGCGGCGTGTACGACGAGGCCAAGCGCTTCGCCGAGGCCATGACCATGGCCTATCACCGCTTTCATGGCATCGACACACGCATCGTGCGCATCTTCAACACGTACGGCGAGCGGATGCGCCTCAGCGACGGGCGGGTGGTGCCGGCCTTCATCTCGCAGGCGCTGCGCGACGAGCCGCTGACTGTGTTCGGCGACGGCTCGCAGACGCGGTCGTTCTGTTATGTCTCCGACCTGGTGGATGGCATCTACCGGCTGCTGATGTCGGACGAGGCCATGCCGACGAACATCGGCAACCCGGCGGAGATGACCGTGCTGCAGTTCGCCGAGGAGATCAAGCGGCTGACGGGAACCAGCGCGCCGATCGAGTTCCGTCCGCTCCCGGTGGACGATCCGAAGATCCGGCGCCCCGACATCACCAAGGCGCGCACGCTTCTGGGATGGGAGCCGCGCGTTCCACTCGAAGAAGGGCTGCGGCGGACCATCGAGTATTTTCGCCAGGTGCTTTGATGGAGTGCGGGCGTCTCGCCAGGAGCGCCGGTCGGGCGTCCCCGCCCGGCCGCGATCGAATTCGCAAGATCCGAGAAGTGAGGGCGCACGGGCGGACGTAACTTGCTCGCATGAGACACACACCAATCGCCCTCCTCCTTTTCATTGTCGTTGCCGCCGCGGCGCAGGCGGCCGAGCCGGAAACGGTAATGGTCACCTATCGCGCGAAGAAGGGAAATGAAGCCCCACTGGCGCAGGTGGTTGCCAAGCAGTGGGAAACGCTCCGCCGCCTGCATCTGGTGACCGACGATCCGCGCCAGCTCTACCGCGCCGGCTCGACGCTCATCGAGGTGTTCACGTGGAAGGATGCCGACATTCCCGACAACGCCCCGCCGGAGATCCGCGCGCTGTGGGATGAGATGGGGAAGCTCGTGGAGAAGAACGGCATCTCCATTCTGCAGGTCGAGCGGGTCCGCGAGTAGAATCGCGCGTCATGAGGAAATGGCTGCTCGCGTTTGTCGCCGGACTGGTGGCCACGCTCGTCTTTCATCAGGGCGCGCTCTGGCTCCTCCACCTCGCCGGCATGACTCCCCGCACTCCGTTCGTGATGAAGCCGGTCCCGCCGTTCGGCGTGCCGACGGTGATCTCGCTCGCCTTTTGGGGTGGGGTGTGGGGGGTGGTGATGATCGCCGCCATCGGCCGCGCGAAAGCGTTCTACCTGTTGGCCACAATCTTCGGCGCCGTGCTGCCGACGCTGGTCGCCGCGTTCGTCATCGCGCCGCTGCGCCACGTGACCTTCACCGGCAACCGCGCCACGCTGCTGGCGGTGGGACTCATCGTCAACGCCGCCTGGGGATTGGGGACGGCGCTGCTGTATCGGCTGTTCATGGGCGGGCGGCGGGGGTAAGAGCGGTGGCATACTGACGCCATGCAATCGATCAAGATCATCGTGGAGAGGCACGAGGACGGTACGTCGCGTACCCGGTGGGATTGCGCGGTGTTGTGATCGGCGAGGGTGATTCATACGACGAAGCGCTGTCGGATGTCCGCTCAGCGATTAGGTTTCACATCGAGACGTTTGGGAACGACGTTCTTGCTGATGAGTCGCCGGTGCTGGAGGCATACGTGACCGAGACCAAAGTACCGGTCTAATGCCGAAGTTTCCGATCGATGCGCCAAAAGCGCGCGTGGTGGCGGGCACTGGCGGAGCTCGGATTCAAAGTCGTTCGGGAGCGGGAGCACATCTCGCTCGAGCGCCAGAGCCAGGATGGCACCCGCACCATGATGACCTTACCGAATCACCGGATGATCAAGGGGGTCGACCCTGCGATCCATTTGCACTCAAGCAGGCATTTCACGAGCCGACTTCATCGCGGCGTACGACCGAACGTAGCGATCGGTCATGAGGTCGTGACGATCGTCTCCTCCCGCCGCGGCCCGGTGGAGATGATGGCGATGGCGCTCTCCGCCTCGTCCTGAATGAAGCGAACGTACTCCTTCGCCGCGGGGGGCAGGTCGTCATACGACGTCACGCCGGCGGTGGAGGTCTTCCATCCCTTGAACGTGCGGTAGACGGGCTTGAAGTCGTGATGCGAGACGGCGAAGGCGGGGAAGGTCCGCCAGCGCTCGCCGTGCACGTTGTACTCGGTGCAGACGGGGATCTCGTCGAACTCGTCGAGCACGTCGAGCTTGGTCAGCGCCACGGCATCGATGCCGTTGAGCATCACCGCGGTGCGCAGCACGGCGAGGTCGAGCCATCCGGTGCGGCGCGGCCGCCCCGTCACCGTCCCGAACTCGTTGCCGCGCTTGCGCAGATGCTCGCCGTGCGCGTCATTGAGCTCGGTCGGAAACGCGCCGCCCCCCACGCGTGTGGTGTAGGCCTTGGCCACGCCGGTGACGTGGTGGATGTGCTTCGGCGCGACGCCGAGGCCGGTGCAGATCCCGCCGACCACTGTGTTGGATGACGTAACGTACGGGTACGTGCCGTGATCGATGTCCAGCAACGTTCCCTGCGCCCCCTCGAACATCACGCTCCTCCCGGCGCGCATCTCATCGTTGATGAGCACCGTGCCGTTGGTGATGCGCTCGGCCAGCACCTCGCCGAAGCGCGTGTAGTCGTCGAAGAGCTTCCTTGGATCGAAGGGGGGTTTTCCGTACACGCCCTGCAGGACGGGATTCTTTTCCGCACAAGCGAACTCGATCTTGTCGCGCAGGACGTCGGGGTCGAGCAAGTCGGCCACGCGGATTCCGTAGCGGCTGACCTTGGTCTCGTACGCGGGGCCGATGCCGCGGCCGGTGGTGCCGATCTTCGCCTCGCCGGCCGCTTCCTCGCGCGCCAGGTCGAGCGCGCGGTGGTAGGGGAGGATGACGTGCGCCGAGTCGCTGATCTTGAGGTTGTTGTCGATGGTCACGCCGAGGCCGCGGAGCTGTTCGATCTCGTCGAGCAGCGCCTCCGGATCGATGACCATGCCGTTGCCGAGAATGCAGAGCTTGTCGGGGTGGAGGATGCCGGAAGGGATCAGCCGCAGCGAGAAGTGCTTTTCCCCGAACTTGACCGTGTGCCCGGCGTTGTGGCCGCCCTGGTAACGCGCCACCACATCGTAGTCCTGGCAGAGGAGATCGACGATCTTTCCTTTCCCTTCGTCGCCCCACTGCGCGCCGATCACGGCGAGGTTTTTCATGGCGCGCGGAGACTAGCACAAGGCTCGGAGCTTGCTGGATCCGCTGGCGGGGGTTACAGTTCGAACGCGTTCGCTGTTGGCCGTTGGCCGTTGGCCGATTGCCCCGGGCACGGCTGATGGCAGGCGCGCAGCGCCGTGCAGCCAACGGCGAACGACGTCAGGAGCCGCACGATGGAGATGCAGAAATCGGTCAGCGCGCCGTCGGGCGCCGTCTATTCGCCCGCCCCGGTTCCCGTCGAGCAATTCGTCGACGGCATTCGCGAGCTGTCGCAGGGCCTCATCACCAAGCAGAAGATCTACGAGTATCTCTGCAACTACGAGATCCGCTCCGAGGATCTGGAGCGCTTCAAGCAGTGGCTGCCAGACCGCCACACGCGCAACAAGGTCTTCCGCAACGACATGATCGAGGTGATGGTGATCTGCTGGCCTGTGGGCGCGGTGACGCCGCTGCACACGCACAACGGGCAGCTCGGCTGGATGACCATGATCGAGGGGAAGCTGGTGGTGGAGAACTACCGCAAGATCGACTGCAACCGTCCCGAGAACCAGCAGGTGGTGGGGATGGACTGCCTTGCCGGCGCCACGCGCATCGAGATGAAGCACCTTGGCACGGAGCTCTGCGTCCCCGGAGGCCCGCTCAATACGGTGGACAAGACGCAGACCATCCATCGCATCAAGAATCTCCCCGAGTGGAACGAGCGCGCGCTCAGCATGCACGTCTACTCGCGCCCGATCGATTCGTGCGTGGTCTTCGACCTCGAAGCGCAGCGATGTTTCCGGCGGGACCTGAAGTACGACAACGAGTAAGACACGGATGAAGGATGAAGGATGAATAGCCAGAGCTGATTCATCCTTCATCCTTCCGCCTTCATCCTTATCTCGCCAGGAGCGAAACACGTCATGTCACTGCTATCCACCTTGGCGTCCGAGCTTGACGCGATGGCGCAAGCCGGCACTCTCAAACGCGAGCTCCCGCTGAAATCGCCGCAAGGCCCGGTGGTGGAGGTCGAGGGAAAGGGCGAAGTCATCATGCTGACTTCGAACAACTACCTCGGCCTGGCCGACCATCCGGCCATCGTGGAAGCGGCGGAGAAAGCGGAGCGCGACTACGGCTACGGCCTCGCCTCGGTGCGCTTCATCTGCGGCACGCAAGTCATCCACCGCCGGCTCGAGGAGCGCATCGCGCAGTTCTTCGAAACGGAGGACACCATCCTCTACGGCAGTTGCTGGAATGCGAACGAGGGACTCTTCCAGACCATCGCGCTGGAGCAGGACGCCATCATCTCCGACGAACTGAATCACGCCTCCATCATCGACGGCATCCGGCTGGCCAAGGCAAAGAAGGAGCGTTACAAAAATCGCGACATCGGCGACCTCCGCCGCGCGCTGGAGGCGACTAAAGAGGCTCGCAACAGAATCTTGGTCACCGACGGCGTCTTTTCCATGGAGGGCTCACTCGCGCCGCTGCCGGAGATGGTGGAGCTGGCGCGCGCGCACGGCGCGTTCCTGGTGGTCGACGACTCGCACGCCACGGGCGTAGTGGGCAAGCGCGGCCGCGGCACGCCCGAGGAGCTCGGCGTCTTCGGCAAGATCGACGCCTACACCTCCACCCTCGGCAAGGCCCTCGGCGGATCGCACGGCGGTTTCACCACCGGCCCGCGCACCTTGGTCGAGTACCTGCGGCAGAGATCGCGGCCGTATCTCTTCTCCAATACGTTGCCGCCCGCCGTGGTCATGGGATCGATCGCCGCGCTCGACCTGCTGGAGAAGGACTCCTCTCTCGTCCAGCGTCTGCGCGACAACACCGCGTACTTCCGCCGGCAGCTCACCTCGCACGGCGTGAAGGTCCGCGAGGGGGTCCATCCGATCGTGCCGATCCTCATCGGCGACACGGCCAAGGCGATCTCCATGTCCGCGGAGCTGCTCGACCGCGGCGTGTACGTTTCCGGTTTCGGTTTCCCGGTCGTGCCGCAGGGGGCGGCGCGCCTGCGCTGCCAGATCTCGGCCGCGCACACGCGCGAGCATCTCGATCGCGCCATCGGCGCGATCGTCGACGTGGCGGGCAAGTTCGGCGTACTCGCGGCGTAGTTGCCGCCGGCGCAGCGTGTGAATTGACACCGAGCCCTGTAGTGCTCGCGGACGCGCTAGAATCTCCCTCGGGTCGAACCCGTTTAGAAACATCGTGCGTCCCGCTCCGACTTCACAAGCCGCCGGCGCCACGCCTAGCTTCGTGCATCTTCGCGAGGGCATCGAGGCCTTCCTTCGTTTCGCGCGCGGGAAGGTGTGGCAGGAAGCGACCATGCGCGAGCGCCTGCAGGCGCTCTCGGTCTCCGTCCGCCGCCCCGCCCTCGACGCCATGGGCGACAGCGAGCGCCGCTACCGCGAGCAGGACGCCAAGCGCGTCTACTACCTCTCCATGGAGTTCCTGATGGGGCGCGCGCTGGGGAACAACCTCACCAACCCCGGCCTCTACGACGACGCCAAGGCCATCATCGCCGAGCTGGGCGTCGACCTCGAAGAGCTGCAATCGCTCGAGCACGATGCGGCCCTCGGCAACGGCGGCCTAGGACGCCTCGCGGCCTGCTTCCTCGACTCGCTCGCCTCGCTCGACTATCCCGGCTTCGGCTACGGCATCTGCTACGAGTACGGCCTCTTCCGCCAGACGTTCGTCAACGGCTTCCAACACGAGAAGCCCGACCACTGGCTGGAAGACGGCGGCTCGCCCTGGCTCATCGAACGGATCGACGACGCGGTGGTCGTGCCGGTGTACGGCAGCCTGGCTCACACCACGGTTGGCGGCGTCTACAAGCCTTCGTGGGTGGACTACAAGGTGATCATCGGCATTCCGCACGACATGCCGATCGTCGGCTACGGCGGACGGACGGTGAACGTGCTGCGGCTGTTCGCGGCGCGCTCGTCAGACGACTTCGACATCGGCATCTTCAACGCCGGCGACTACATCGCCGCGGTGCAGCACAAGATCAACACCGAGGCCATCTCCAAGATCCTCTATCCGTCGGATGTTATCGATCGCGGGCGCGAGCTGCGCCTGCTGCAGGAGTACTTCCTGGTGGCCTGCTCTGTCCGCGATCTCTTCACGCGCTACCGCGAGAGGCACGACGACTTCGACGAGTTCTCATCGAAGGTGGCCATCCAGATGAACGACACGCATCCGGCGCTGGCGGTGGTGGAGCTGATGCGCATCTTCATCGACGAGTACGACCTGCCTTGGGAGCAGGCGTGGGCGCTGACGGTCGATACGTGCGGCTACACCAATCACACGCTGCTGCCGGAGGCGCTGGAGCGCTGGCCGGTGGACATGATGGAGCGCGTGCTGCCGCGCCACATGCAGATCATCGGCGAGATCAACCGGCGCCTGCTGGCGGAAGCGGAGCGGCGCTTCCCCGGTGACGCCGGCATGCAGGAGCGCCTCTCCATCTTCGAGAGCGGCGAGCGGCGCAACGTGCGCATGGCCAACCTGGCCATGGCCGGCAGCCACTCGGTCAACGGCGTGGCCGCGCTGCACTCCGAGCTGGTGAAGACCTCGCTGGCCCCCGACTTCCACCGTCTCTATCCCGACCGCTTCAACAACAAGACCAACGGCGTGACGCCGCGCCGCTGGCTGTTGCACGCCAATCGCCCTCTGGCGTCGCTGATCACGCGCGCCATCGGCGACGGCTGGATCCGCAACCTCGACGAGCTGCGGCGCCTGGAGCTCTTCATCGACGACCCCTCGCTGCTCGAGCGGCTCGACGCCGTGAAGGACCGCAACAAGCTGGCGCTGGCCGGCCTGACCAAGGAGCAGACCGGCATCGTGGTCGACCCGGCCACGCTGTTCGACGTGCAGGTCAAGCGGATGCACGAGTACAAGCGGCAGCTCCTCAATGTTCTGCACATCGTCCACCGCTACTGGCAGATCGTCGAAGACGGCGAGACGCCGCTGGTGCCGCGCACGTTCTTCTTCGCCGGAAAAGCGGCGCCGGGCTACTTCCAGGCCAAGCTGATCATCAAGTTGATCCATTCGGTGGCGGAGGTGGTCAACGCCGATCCGAAGACGCGCGACTGGCTGCGCGTGGTCTTCCTGCCGGACTATCGCGTCACGCTGGCCGAGGCCATCATGCCGGCGGCGGAGCTGAGCGAGCAGATCTCCACTGCGGGTAAGGAGGCGTCGGGCACCGGCAACATGAAGCTGGCGCTCAACGGCGCGCTGACCATCGGTACGCTCGACGGCGCGAACATCGAGATCCGCGACGAAGTCGGCGACGAGAACATCTTCATCTTCGGATTGCGCGCCGACCAGGTGGCGGCGCTGCTCAGCAGCTATCACCCCGAGGAGTACATGACCGACCGCGGCATCCGCAGGGTGGTGGACAGCATCGCCGCCGGCCACTTCTCACGCGGCGACAAGGACATTTTCCGCCCCATTGTGGCCAAGCTTCTGAGCGCCCGCGACGAGTACCTGCACCTCGCTGACCTCGGGCCGTACCTCGAGACGCAACGCCGCGTCGACGCCGCCTACCGCGACCGGACGGAGTGGTCGAAGAAGTCGCTCCTCAACATCGCGCGGATGGGAAGGTTCTCGTCCGACCGCACCGTCGCCGAGTACGCGCGCGAGATCTGGAAGATCAAGCCCGCAGTGATCGGCTCCTTCGCGCAGGCGGCGCTGTTGGAATGATGTAGGACGGGTTTGAGCCCTCACCCGGCCTTCGGCCACCCTCTCCCGCTCACGCGGGAGAGGGCGCATATGGACCTTCTCCCGCGTAAGCGGGAGAAGGTGCCCGAAGGGCGGATGAGGGGTTGTCGTATGGGCGCGTGCTAATACCGCCGGTGGTGCTTCTTCTTGTACATCTTGTGCCGCTCCGCCTGAATGGCGTTGCCGGCGACCGCCCCCACCACCGCCCCTTTCTTGCCGGCGATCAAGGCGCCGGCGGCGGCGCCGACGAGGGTGCCACGGATACGGCTGTGCTTTTTGGCGAATGCGGCTTCGGCCGGGACGAGGAGAACGGCGCTGAGTGCGACCGCTTGAATTTTCTTTCCGATCATGAGTGCCTCCGTCCCGAAAAGAGTGCGAGAGGCGTGCCGGGCGTAATCCCTTTAGAATGAATGTTCCTGGCGCGTTTTCGGGACTTCTCGGCTTCATGCTTGACGAGCTTGGTTACGCTGTGAATCACTGCACTCCGCTGCGAAGCTCCGTCAGGTCCTCAACATGGACGAGACCATTCAGCGCCGGCGGCGGATAGGCGTGGCTGATCGCGGGTAAGCCAATCGAGGCGCGGGCTTCGTCAAGGGCAGATCGAAGCACGCTGAATTGCCCAGCGCGGATGCGGCCCGACGACGCGGGGTTTTCGCTGAACGAGACTGCTGACAAAAGGGCAGACGCCCGTACCGCATTCACGGCTGAGAGCAGCTCTGTGACCTGATCGGCGGCGATGCGCGTTTGATTGCGCACGATCGTCGCGGGGTTGTTGAAGAGAATGGTCGTAGCGATATCGACGTTCGTCCACGGTGACTGGTGCATCCCGTAGTCGACGGCGCGAACATGGTATTGGTAGGTCTTGGCGGCGGCGAGTCCAGAATCATCGAATTGGGATGCCGCACCGTCGATGAAGTCTGCATTCGGCGGTGACTGCCACGCGTCGCCATTCTTGTCCCGGCGCTCCAGCTCCCAATGGTCGCGATGCCGGTGTCGTCGCTCGCCTGGAAGGTGATGCGCACTGTGGTTGGGCTCAGCGGCTGACGACCGTGGTCGGACATCCGGCCACCAGAAAGGCCCACGAGAGCCCCACTACTCCCTCGCCGGGACGCATGCCACCCGAGCCGCTGTCGCACGCCGAGAGGACGGCCACGTCTGCATGGAGAGTCAGCGACATCAATTCCCTCGCTTCGAGGAGCCCGTCGTCGCGGTCTTCCGGCGCCGCGGCGAGCACCAGCGCGGAGTACATCGGCGACCGCTCGTCAACGATCCCGTGCGTGGCGAGATGGAGGACGCGATAAAGTCCGGCCACCTCTTTGAAGAGCGACTCGCGGGCCTCGCCGCGCACGGCGATTGTGTTGGGGCCGCGATAGATGCGTCCCAGCTCGTGCACTTCCGTCTCGGCGTCGGGAAGAGCGCCCATCTCCATGTCGACCTTGAGCGAGCGCGCGCGCGCCACGGCAGCCGCCCCATAGGTCGGGTTGCCCATGGCCAACAGCTCGCCGCTCCTCGTCTGGTGGGGACGGCTTTCGGCCAGCCGAAGGACGGCGAGCGACGGTGCGTAGACGAGGGCGGTGCTTTCGACGAGCGCTTTTCCGTCGGGTCCCCGGAGGACCTGAAACGGAACGCGCCACAGAATGCCGTCGGGAATCACGCAGAGAAGCCGCCGCCGGCTGATCATCGGTTCGAGAGGGCCGAGCAGAAGCCGGTAAAGATCACGGGCTTCCTTGCCATACGCGAAGTCGCGCTGGCGGATGCGGCGCGTGAGGCTCTCGACGCGCGCGGTCAGCCGCTTCTGTGAGATGGCGATGGTGCGGACCGCGAGATCGCTGCCCGCCGCGGCGAAGGCGATGGTGTGATGCTCGCCGACAACGAACTCCACGAGCGCGCCGCCGCGGAACGATCTTGGCAACGCGATCTCCTCGGCCGGCGCCACCCCCCGAAGGCGCAGCTCGGGATGCGCTGTCGAGAGACGGGTCCGGAAATCGTCGAGGTCGACGCGCGCGCGCAGCAGCTCCTCGCGCGTGGCCTGGCCGGCCACCATCGCCCTGTTCAGCCGCGCGACGTCGGCTTCGAGGCGTGCTCGGTTTTCCTCTCCGCGTCCGACATCAGCGCTTCGGCGTCGACATGACCCTGCTGGAGGGCATCGAGCAGCGAGCGGGCACGCATCTGCTCCGCGACCGCAAACGCTTCGCGAACTTTTCCCTGCCCGACCAGGACGTCGGTCAGCTCAGAGTAGGGGGCGCTCTGGCCGTAGAAGAAACCCGCGTTGCTGGCGCGATCCCCCAGCGCCTCCGCGCGCCTCTTTTCCACGATGGCCACGGCATCGCGCAACGTGCTCGCGGCCTCGTCGGTCCGTCCTGACGCGAGCAGCGCTCGCGCCTTGGTGAAGTAGGCCTGCCACCCCGATGCGTTGAGCATGTCGATGGCCGGCCTCTTCGAGGCGGCGATGGCCTGCCCCGCGAGGCGAAGCGCCTCGTCCGGACGATGCTGGAGCAAACGCAGATTGCTCATCCCCACCAGCACGTTGCTGACCGATGGGCCGTCACTGACATTTCGCAGCGCGGCCTGAAGGAGCGTCTCCGCTTCCGCGAACTGCCGCCGCTGGATCAACACGCCGGCCAAATGCGACTGTGCCACGCCCATCTCAGGGTGCCGCTCGTTGGGATCGAGGAGGGTCAGCGCCTGCCGGAGCGGCGGTTCAGCCGCCTCGAAGTTCCCCTCGTCGGCGTCGATTGCGGCGGCGCTGACCAGTGCGTCCAGCATGAAGAGAGGTTTCCCCAACAACCGCGAAAGCTCGTACGCCTTTCGATAGTAGAAGCGCGCGTTGTCGGGATCGCCGATCGCGTCATGGAGAGACGCGAGGTGGAAATAGCTGGCCAGCGTTCCCTCCATCCAGCCATAGCGTTCGGCCAGCTCCGCCATCCGCCGCGTGGCCTCGATGCCGTCGGCGAAGTCGCCGTTCGCCATGTGAATGTGGGCGAACATCACCATCGATTTCATGGCGATGCGCGGATCGTCGAGCCTCTCCGGATTCGCGGCGGCCGACAGCAGATCGGCATACGCCTTAGGGCGATCATCCAAGTACCAATACGCCAGACCCTCGGTGAAAAGCCCGGTCGCCATTCCGTCCGCGTCGCCCGCCCTCTCCGCGACCGCGATGGCTTCTCTCGCCACGGGGGCGGCTTCCGCATACTTCCCCTTGAGGCGGAGCAAAGTGGATTTCATTCGGAGACAGAACTCCTCCGTCACCGTGTCGCCGTACTGCCGGCTCATGGCCAGCGCATAGTCGAGCTGACCGTGATCGCGGTCGAGAGCGACCTGCTCGGTTGCCTCGTCCGCGATCTCGTGGATGAGCAGAAGGGGATCGAGCTCGGGATCGCGCAGGGCGGTCGCGTCCCACTGCTCGCGCGCGTTGAGGAACTGCCGCGCCACCACCCGCTCCGCGACCGCGATGTCGCGGATCTCTCCGTTTGGCCCGGTCTCGATCACCCACGCCGGAGGGAGCCGGACGGGCCGGCGCGGCGTTCCCGCGGTCACTGCGCTGCCGTCGATGGTTACCCGCAGCAGGTCGCCGCTGCGGCGGAAGCGCGCGGAGCGAATCTCCGGGCAGTCGTAGCGCTCCACCAGCTCACGAACGGCCGAGGGGATATCCGGCATGAGAAGGCTCAGGGACGGAACGTCGTCACGGACGATCGCGTCGACAAAGGCCGAGACGAGGGCGGCATCACCGTGTTCTGTGGCCGCCTGTGACGGAAGAGCGCAAGCCGCCAGAACGACGGCCACGGCGAGGCGAGACGATTTCACGCAGTCATGATACTTAATGAAAAAGAGCGACTTCCCTCTCTTGAGGCAAGGTTAATGGAGATCGCGCGCGGCTATGACCCCCTTGTGGTGCCGCTGATTGCGGCGGCGGACGAGACTGCCTGCGCCGCGGTCATCGACGGACTGATCGCGCGCGCCATACCGACCATCGACGCCATCGTGGCGCGCTATCGCGGTGGCGGTCTGTCGGACGACGATCTTCGCGATCTGCGCGGCGCGGTCATGCTTCGTCTGCTCCGCCGACTCTGCGAGGCCTCGCGCGGCGAGGGCGCCCCCATCGTGTCGTTCGACGACTTCGTGGCCAGGCTGGCCTTTAATGCCGCGAATGATGCTCTGCGCAGACGCTTTCCGCAGCGCACGCGGCTGAAGAACCAGATTCGATACGCCCTCACGCACGATCCGCGCTTCGCGCTATGGCACGCCTCCGGCGGATTGATTGCGGGAGAGGCTAGCCACGCGGGGCGAGAGCCGATGCCGCTCACTCGGCGCTCGGTCGACCAAGCTTCGGAAGACCTCGGCGAGACTCTCGCCGCGATTTTCGCGGCCGCCGGCACACCGCTGCTCCTGGAAGAGGTGGTCGACACCGTCGCCGCTCTATGGAACGTCGAAGAAGCGAGTCACCTCAGCGTTGAGGCCATGGCCAGTTCCGAACAACCGGCCACCACATCGATCGAGCAGCGGAGCTACCTCACGGCGGTGTGGAGTGAGATCCGCCAGCTTCGCCCGAACCAGCGCGCCGCGCTTCTATTGAACCTGCGCGACAGCGAGGGTGTCAGCGCCATCGAGCTCTTCGTGCTCCTCGGTCTGGCCACTATCGACGAGATTGCAGAAGCGCTCCAGATGCCGGCGGAAAGACTGGCCGGCATCTGGAATACGCTTCCGCTCGACGACCTGACCATCGCTGGAATGCTCGGCGTCAATCGCCAGCAAGTCATCAACCTCCGGCGCGCGGCGCGCGATCGATTGGGAAGGAGGATGAAGATGCGATGATTTTTCGCGTCTTCACTCAATGATGGATGAGCACGCCACTGCGGAAGAGCTGACCGCGCTTCGCGCCAAGCAGCTCGACCCGGCCGCCATTCTGGCTCTGACCCGTCACCTCGCCGTCTGCGCGGCGTGCGCCGCCGCGGCCCGGGCCACCGTCGACGCCGAGCGTGTGGAGACCGATCTTCGGCGCGAGGTGGAAGGCGGCACGCCGCGCCGGCGCCCGCTCGTCTGGTGGACGGCCGCCGCTGCGGCAGCCATCGCCATTGTCATCATCACAATCGCGCTGCCAGCTCGGAAGCCGGAGTCCGAACTGAAACCGCCTGTTCAGCGAGTGGTCGTCACTCCGTCGATCCCCGCGCCGCAGATCCCCGAGCTCCGCGCGCGCGACTACGGACGGGGAGAGTGGAATGCCCTGGTCCAAACGGCGCTGGTCGGTGGAACGCTGGAAATGCCGCGCGAGCTGCGCGACCTTCAGCGCCAGCCGGAGTCCGTGCGCAATCTTGACGGCCGTGCCGCGCGCGCGGAGTTACGGCCGGAGGGCGTGATCGTGGAAAGCGCTCGACCGCTCTTCACCTGGAAGGCCGTCGAGCGCGCGGCGTCTTACTCCGTCGAGGTCTTCGATGGCGATCGGAAGATTGCGCAGGCTTCGGGACTGCGAAAGACAAGCTGGCAACCCAATCGTCCGCTGCGCCGCGGCAGGGTCTACACATGGCAGGTTCGCGTGGCGTTGCCGGGGGAGGAAACGGCAATTCTTCCGGCGCCCCCCGATCCGCCGGCGCTCTTCCGCGTTCTTGCCCGCGCGGCCTTCGATGAGATCGCCGAGGCGAAGCGCCTCTTTCCCGATGACCCCCTTCTCCTGGGCACGCTTTACGCGCGCTACGGCCTGGCGGATCGGGCGGGAGAGGAGCTCTCCAGACTCGTCGCTGCCCATCCCGAATCGGCCATTGCCGGCCGGCTTCGTGATTCCGTACTTCGCTGGAAGGAGCACTCCTCATGAGGCGATTTCGCACCGCGGTGATGGTGAGCGTGATCGTTGCCGGCGCGCAGGCATCGCTCGCTACGCTCATCCGTACTACCGGGCGCCGTTCGTGGTGACGGGCAAGGGCTGGTAGGCGGCGCCCGGCGGCTTTGTCGCATAATCCGCCGCCATGAAACTGCACCGCCTCGCCTCCGTCCTGCTGCTCGTCGCCGGCCCGCTTGGCGCGCAAGTCGATCCAGCCAATTACGCCGGTTTGCGCTGGCGCCACGTCGGCCCTTTCCGCGGCGGGCGCACGGTCGCCGCGGTCGGCGTTCCGTCGCAGCCCAACGTCTTCTACATCGGCGTCAACAACGGCGGCGTGTGGAAGACCACCGACTACGGGCGTATCTGGCTGCCGATCTTCGACGATCAGCCCACCGGCTCCATCGGCGCCCTCGGCATCGCGCCGTCGGACCCCAACGTGATCTATGCCGGCAGCGGCGAAGGGCTGCAGCGTCCTGATCTCTCCACCGGCGACGGCATCTACAAATCAACCGACGCCGGCAAGACATGGCAGCACCTTGGCCTGCGCGACGGGGAGCAGATTCCCATGATCTCCGTCGATCCGCGCGACCCCAACCGCCTCTTCGTCGCCGTCCTCGGCCATCCGTACGGCCCGAACGCGGAGCGCGGCATCTTCCGCTCCACCGACGGCGGCAAGACCTTCGAGAAGGTCCTTTACAAGGACGAGAACACCGGCGGCATCGACGTGGTCATCGATCCGTCGAGCCCCGACACCGTCTACGCCGCGCTCTGGGCGGCGCGGCAGGGGCCGTGGGAGAACGGTGACTTCCGCGGCCCGACCAGCGGCGTATTCAAATCGACAGACGGCGGCACCACGTGGAAGCAGTTGACGGGCGGCTTGCCGAAGGAAGGGCTGAGCCGCGTCGGCCTCGAGGTCTGCCGCGCCGATTCCAAGCGGCTCTACGCCATCGTTGGCGCGCGGAAAGACGCGGGACTCTATCGCTCCGACGACGGCGGCGAGAGCTGGCGCCGCGTGAACGAGGACGAGCGGATCTGGGGGCGCGACGGCGACTTCGACGAGGTGCGCGCCGATCCGAAGAACCCCGACATCGTCTACGTGGCGAACGTGGTGACGTGGAAGTCGATCGACGGCGGGAAGACCTTCAGCTCATTCCGCGGCGCGCCGGGCGGCGACGACTACCACCGCGTCTGGATCAACCCGAACGACACGAACACCATCCTCATCGCCTCGGATCAGGGGGCGATTGTCACCGTGAACGGAGGCGTCTCGTGGAGCTCCTGGTACAACCAGCCGACCGCGCAGATGTTTCACGTCAATGCCGACAACGCCTTCCCCTACCGCGTTTGCGGCGGGCAGCAGGAGAGCGGCTCGGCGTGTGTGCAGAGCCGAGGAGATGACGGGCAGATTACGCTGCGCGAGTGGCACCCGGTGGGGGTGGAGGAGTACGGCTACGCGGTGCCCGATCTGCTCGACCCCGAGATCGTGTACGGCGGCAAGGTGTCGCGCTACGACCGCCGCACCGGTCAGGTGCAGCAGGTGGGGCCGAAGCCGCTGCGCAGCGGCGACTACCGGACAGTCAGAACGCAGCCGGTGGTCTTCTCTCCTGTCGATCCGCACATTCTCTATTTCGCGGCGAACACGCTGTGGAAGACCTCGAACGGCGGGAAGAGCTGGACGGAGATCAGTCCCGACCTGACGCGAAAGACGTGGGACGTGCCGGCCAACGTCGGCGTCTATCGCGATACGCCGCAGGCCAAGGCGCGGCAGCGCGGCGTGATCTACGCCATCGCGCCGTCGTCGCTGGACATCAACCGCATCTGGATCGGCACGGACGACGGGCTTATTCACCTCACCACCGACGGCGGCAAGAACTGGCAAGACGTCACGCCGCCGCAGCTCGTGCCGTGGGCGAAGGTCTCGATCATGGAGGCGTCGCACTTCGATCCGCTGACGGCCTACGCCGCGATCAACACCTTCCGCCTCGACGATTTGCGCCCGCACATTCTGCGGACCAAAGACGGCGGCAGGTCGTGGACGGAGATCGTCAACGGCATCCCTGACGGCGGCATCATCAACGTCGTCCGCGAAGATCCCAAGACCAAGGGGTTGCTCTTCGCCGGCAGCGAGACGCAGGTGTGGGTCTCGTTCGACGACGGCGACCGCTGGCAGTCGCTGCGGCAGAACATGCCGGCGTCATCGATCCGCGATCTCGTGCTGCACGACGACGACGTGATCGTGGCCACGCACGGCCGCGGCTTCTGGATCCTCGACGACATCGAGCCGCTGCGGCAGAGTGGAGGGCAGACAATTCTGTCTGTCCTCCTCTTCAAGCCCGCGCGCGCCTGGCGCTTCCGCTGGAACAAGAACACCGACACGCCGCTGCCGCCCGACGAGCCGGCGGGGCAGAACCCGCCGGACGGCGCGATCATCGATTACGTTCTCGCGGCGCCGGCGAAGACGGTGACGCTCGACATTCTCGACGGCGCCGGGAAGCTGGTGCGGCGCTACTCCAGCGCGGACAAGGCCGAGCCACCGAAAGACAGCGGCAACATCCCGTGGTACTGGATCCGGCCGCCGCAGGTGCTCTCGGCCGCGGCCGGCGGACATCGGTGCGTGTGGGACCTGCATTACGCGCCGATCCCGGAGGCGCAGATCACCTACTCCATCGCTGCGGTGCCGTACAACACGCCGCCCGCTCCCACCGGACCCTGGGTGCTGCCGGGCAGTTACACGGTGAAGTTGACCGTCGACGGCAAGGCGTGGATCCAGCCGCTGCGCGTGGCCATGGATCCGCGCGTGAAGGCGCCACGCGAAGCCCTGGCCGAGCAGTTCCGCCTGTCGAAGGAGATGTACGACGGCACCATCCGCGCGTACGCCGCGCTCGACCGCCTGCACTCGGTCCGCGAGCAGATCAAGGCCATCAAGACTCCACCGCCCTCCCTCGCCGGCGCGCTGGCGGACTTCGACAAGAGCGCCGCCGCGCTGGAAGGGGAGGCGGGCGGCGGCTTCGGCCCCCCCACCGCTGCCGCCCCGCCCGCCGAATCGCTCAACAGCGTGGCCTTTTCGCTGCGGTCGGTGATGGCGCTGCTGCAGGGCGCCGACGTCGCGCCGACGGTGCAGGGAATCGCCGCTGCCGCCGACCGCACCGCCGCCCTGGCGCAGGTGCTAAGGCGATGGGACGCGCTGCGCGGCGAGCAGCTCGCCGCCCTCAACGCGCAACTGAAGCAGGCCGGCCTCCCCATGATCGTGGTTAAGCCGCCGAAGGAGAGGGTGGAGCGGGAGGGGCCGGACGAGTTCTAAGAGGGGTTAGGATGTGAGGATGTAAGGATGTTGGGGATGTCCCACCCGCCCGGGATGGTGGAGATCGCGGGGTGGGTGGAA
>JACXTT010005347.1_pt1 | contig 18675 bp, 15 predicted proteins | sample 9270951 | NCBI WGS metagenome assembly JACXTT01 (sample SAMN15532306, study PRJNA645909) | rock metagenome | isolation source: weathered quartz diorite | place: Puerto Rico | collected 2017-06-21 | reverse complement strand
CCAGACCACCGCTGGTGCAATCTGGGAAACCAGGCACTGGAGGAACGTCCGGACTGCACAGGGCAGCGTAGCAGCTAACGGCTGTCCACCGACAAGTCGCAAGACCCTAAGGTGAGGATTAGAGCAACAGAGACGAGTCGACATAGGCAACCCATGGGGTGTTCTATGCGTGTAGCGCGGCGCAAGCCGTGCCCCGGGCAACCGGGTGCGCATAGCCACCCGAAATGGGCTCTGCCCATTTCGGGTGAAACGGGCAATCTCTACGCGCAGCAATACCAAGTAGGCCAACGTTGACGGGGCCCCCGGAGTTGGCGGGTAGGTAGCATCGAGCCGTTGGGGTGACCCACGGCCCAGAGTAATGGTGGTCACGTGCGGGGAAACCCGCATGCACAGAATCCGGCTTATCGGTGGGCTTCACACTTTTTTCGCCATTTTTGTTGTATGGTTAGTCACCTGTACCCCGATTGAAGGAGGCGCCATGCAACCCATTCTGGAGCTTTTGAAAAAGCGCGAGGCCACCATCTGGAGCCTCAACCCCCAGGACAGTGTGTTCAATGCCCTCAAGATACTGGCCGACCACGATGTGGGCGCGTTGATGGTGATGGAGCAGGGCCGGTTGGTGGGTGTGTTTTCCGAACGCGACTACACCCGCAAGATTGCGCTGGCCGGCAAGGCCTCCAAGGACACACTGGTGCGGGACATCATGACCGCGCAGGTGCTCACCGTCACGCCCAAGACCTCTACCGACGACTGCATGGCCCTGATGAGCCAGAAGAAAATCCGCCACCTGCCGGTGGTGGATGGCGACAAGGTGCTGGGCATGATCTCCATCCGCGACCTGATGGACGACATCATCAAGGACCGCGAACTGACCATCAGCCAGTTGCAGAATTACATCGCGTCCTGATTCCCAGGGAATGCACGTAAAAAAGCCCGGACTGGTCCGGGCTTTTTTATGCCTGCAAAGTACACGCTGTCGCGGTGCACTTTGCCAGCAGCATCAGTATTTGAATTGCAGACCCAGGCTGAACAGGTTCATGTCGGGTGCGATGCGTTCCCATTCGGTGCGCAGGCCGATCTGGGGGTTGATCTGGTAGATCAGGCCCACGCCATAGCCCAGGCTGCTCTTGTCGTCACTGGAGGTGACCGACACGCCCGTCGACGAAGTGCCGGTGCCCTTGATGTTGGCCAGTGTGAATCCAGCCTTGCCAAACGCCGTCAGATCGCTGTTGACGGGCAGCATGCCCAGTGCCGACACGTTGTAGCCCGTCGTTTTGTTGTTCACGGAGATGGTGCCGCCGGTGTAGCTGGCGTTGTAGCCCAGCGAGCCCAGATCGACATAGCCGCCTTCCATGGCGAAATTGGGGTTGAACTGGTAGCCCAGGAACAGCTTGTAGCCGGTGGTCGAGGTGTCCATGCTGGACTGCACGCCGGTCAGTCCGGCGCGGCCCAGCAGGGCGTCGTTGTCGCTTTGGCCACTGCCCGTGTAGACCGTGGTGCCGGCTGAGAGCAGGACGTATTTTTCGCCGGCCCAGGCGGTGCTGCTGGCGCCCGCGAGGGCGGCAAGGGTGATGGCGGCGGTGCGGATCAGGGTGCGCATGGGTGATTTCCTCACAGAGAAACAAGGCTGCGCTGGCAAACCGCGACAGCAAAACGGCAATGGTAGTGCACGATCATAGTGCCCCGCCCGTGTGGCAATGCCGGGGGCTGGGGGGTAAAGCGGGCGCAAATGGCGTGTTTGGTTGGTGCAAGCGCTAGAAGCGCTCATGCCCGTCCAGGTAGCGCCACTGGCCCGCTGGCAGCTCGCGCAGCGCGACCCGGCCCAGGCGGATGCGGCGCAGCGCCAGCAACTCCAGGGCCGCCAGATCGCACAGGTGGGCCACCAGGCCCGGGTGTGCGCCCTTGACGGCAAAGCGCAGTTTGCTGCGCTCGGCGTTGCTGCTGTTGACGCTGAACTTGACGTGCGGCAAGGGCGTGCGTTCGTTGTTCAGTGCGCGAGCAATGGCCTGCAGTGCGTCGGGGCTGGGTTCACCGCGGACGTCGGCAATCAGCTCGTGCTCCATGGCGTCCATGTCTTCGGTGAGTTTGCGTGTGGTGCGCCAGTCCTGGGTGAACACCAGCAATCCGCTGGCGCCGTTTTCCAGGGGCACGGAGGACTCCAGGTTGTTGAAATGGCGTTTGAGCGGGCGTATGCCACTGGCGTCTTCAGCCCAGTGCGAGGAGCTGGCCAGCAGGGCGGCCGCCTTTTCCTGCGACAGACCTGGCGGCTTGTGCAACACCAGCGTGACCGGGGTCAGGTTCACGAGGGTGGCGTTGGCGTCTATGGTGACGCGCTGGTGCAGCACGCGAAACTGCGGCTCTTCCACCACCACACCGTCCACCTGCACCCAGCCGCCCTCGATGTACTGCTCGGCCTCGCGGCGCGAGCAGGCTTTGAGCTGCATCACGCGCTTGGACAGACGCTCGCCGACGGCCGCTGGCGCGACGGGGGCAGTGGCCGGGGTGGCGCGGACGGGTTTGCGGGGAGCGGTCATGGGGCGATGGTAAGGCCATCGCCGGGTCTCACCAGCTTTGCGGGTCCAGGCGGTAGTACCGGGCCAGCTCCTGGTACAGCGCCGGGTGCTCGGCGGCCAGGCGCCGGGGGCGCTCAAAAAACACCTCGGAGACTACGGCAAAGAATTCGGCCGGATCGCTGGCGCCGTAGGGGTCGATCAATGCGTCTTCTTCGTCCTGCCGTTGCGCAGTGCGCTGGCGCAGGGCCTCGAACTCGGCCTGCAGCACGGCCGACCAGCGCGCATAGTGGGCGGCGCGGGACAGGGCAGGGGCGCCGTTGGCGCTGCCGGTTTCCTGGTCCAACTGGTGGGCGAATTCGTGGATCACCACGTTGCGCCCGTCATGGGGTGCCGCCGCGTCTTCCCGCGCGTCCTGCCAGGACAGCAGCACCTGGCCTTCGGCCCAGGATTCGCCGGCCAGCACCGCGTCCGCATGGTGGGCCACGCCCGCGCTGTCGGTGTGCATGCGCGGCACGACAAAGCTGCCGGGGTAGACCAGGATCTGGCGCAGGCCCGGATAGCAGTCGGTGGTGCGGTTCAGCAGCAACAGGCAGGCCTGTGCGGCAATCGTGACGCGCACTTCGTCGGTGATGGTCTGGCCGGCGCAGCCGATAAAGGCCTTTTCAGCGATGAAGACCTGAATGTGCTTTTTGAGCTGCAGTTGCAGGTCGGCTGGCATGGTGTGCACATAGGGCACGCGGCGGCGCAGGATGTCGCGCCAGGCCTCGGGAAAGGGCTGGGCGGCAATGGCCGCCCGCCGGCGTGCCCGCCAGTAGGGTTGCCCAAGCAGCCAAACGGCAAACAGCGCCGCCGCAAGGGTGAGGACCAGAAGGGGCATGGTGCGGCGGCTCAGGGCAGTGGGTCAACCCTGCATCTGGGCGCGCCTGCCGCGGTTTTCAAGGGGGTGTCAGCGCCCCTGGAGCGACTGGATGCGCTCCACATGCGCCAGCAGCGAGCGCTTGGCCACGGGCCAGATGCGCGGGTGCACGTCGTCGTAGGCCAGCGGCAACCAGTCGTCCAGCGTACCGTTGGGGTTGGCCTGCATCACGGCGGCGATCTTGGCCTCGCGCTTGAGGCGGTGCGCCTTGAGCTGGGCAATCGCCTCCAGCGCGCCGTCGATCACATGGCCGTGCGCGGGCAGGATGAAGCGCACGTTGTGTTCTGCACAGGCGGCGCTCAACGTGTCCAGCGAGGTGATGTAGTCCGCCATGTTGCCGTCGGGCGGGTCGATCACCGTGGTGCTGCCGTTGAGCACATGGTCGCCGGTGAACAGCAGGCCATCTTCCTGCAGCAGCAGGCAGACATGGTTAGCGGCATGGCCGGGCGTGTGGATAGCCTGCAGGGTGTGCGATTGCAGAGCCAAATCGGGCTCTGGTTCGCGTGGAATATGTGCAAGAAGCTCCTGATTTGATAGCGACTGATCGGGCGTGAAGGCACTGGCGGCGCGTGCCGTGGGCTTGGATGCCAGGCCCAGGATGGGTGGCCGGTGCGCGCACAGCGCCTGCAGTGGCGCTGCGCCGGGCGAATGGTCGGGGTGCGAATGCGTGCAGACGATGCGCAGCAGGTTGCCGCCGCTGCCATCGGGATGCACGGCGGCGCGCCACAGGCGGGCGATGTGGTCGGCATCGGCCGGGCCGGGGTCGATGGCGGTGAAGCCGGTCTGGGCGTCGCCCACCAGGTAGCTGTTGGTGCCGGGGCCGGTCATCACGCCGGGATTGGGGGCGGTCAGGCGCAGCACATTGCGCATGAGCGGCACCGGCGCGTCGGTCTGCCAATCGCCGGTGGTGGGGATGCCGCTGGAAAGCAGTTGATGGGGACGGGTCATGCGGGGCATTGTGACGCCAAACCCGCTACAGCGGCGGTGTGGGGGCTGACGGTGTGGGCGCCGCCGGGCCGCCCCAAGGCGCGAAGACCCCCTCGGGGGGCAGCGACCCGCTCTCGCATCTGCGGCCGCAGATGCGTTCGCGTTGCGGCAATAAGCCGTGCATGGCCCGAGGGCCATGCGTCGGTGGAGCGTGGGGGCCATACCTTAGGGCGATAATTGTGCCTATGCGCATTCCATTCACCAAAATGCAGGGGGCCGGTAACGACTTTGTCGTGCTGGACGAGACCCGTGGCCGCCTGGGCCTGGGCGCTGCGCACTACCGCTTCCTGGGCGACCGCCACTTTGGCGTGGGCGCCGACCAGATCCTGACCGTGCGCCCCGCACCTAATTCCGAGGTGGACTTCGAGTACGTGATCCACAACGCCGACGGCAATGAGGTGGAGCAGTGCGGCAACGGTGCGCGCTGCTTTGCCCGCTTTGTGCGCGACCGGGGCCTCACCACCAAGGACACCATCCGCGTGCAGACCCAGAAGGGTGTGATCGCACCGCACCTCACGCCCGATGGCCGTGTGACGGTGGACATGGGGCCGCCGCGCTTTGCGCTGGCCGACATCCCCTTCGATGCAACCGGTTTGGCCCGGCATCCCATGGGGGCATGGGGAAATTGGCCTCTAGCCCTTATGGAAACTGCGCAGGCAGCTCCGCTTTTGATAGCAACCGTGTCCATGGGCAACCCCCATGCGGTGACGGTGGTGGACCACGTAGACACCGCGCCGGTCGCTACGCAGGGTCCGCAGGTGCAGGCCAGCCCGCGCTTTCCCGAAGGCGTGAACGTGGGCTTCATGCAGGTCGTGGACCGCAGCCACATCCGGCTGCGCGTGTATGAGCGCGGCGTGGGCGAGACGCTGGCCTGCGGCACGGGTGCGTGTGCGGCCGTGGTGGCCGGCATCCGCCTGGGCCTGCTCGATGCCACGGTGGACGTGCAAACCCGCGGTGGCCTGCTGACGATTGCCTGGGCCGGGGACGGTGCGCCGGTACTGATGACGGGACCGGCCACCACCGTGTTCCAGGGTGAAATTGAACTTCCTGACTCCCTATGACCACTCCAGAGAACTCTGCCTTGAACAACCCCATCACCGAAGACGACATCGCCCACTACCTGGCCAACACGCCGGACTTCTTCCAGCGCCATGCGGAACTGCTGGCGACAGTGCAGTTCACCAGCCCGCACAGCCACCGCGCGGTGAGCCTGCAGGAGCGCCAGGCCGAGATGCTGCGCGAGAAGATCAAGATGCTGGAGCAGCGCATCATGGAGATGATCCGCAACGGCAATGAGAACGTGCTGCTGTCCGACAAAATCCTGCGCTGGACGCGCACCCTGTTGCTGTCTAACGATGTGTTGTCGCTGCCCGAGCAGATCGTGCTGGAACTCACCGTGCACTTTGCCGTGCCCCAGGTGGGCTTGCGCCTGTGGGATGTGGCGCCCGAACATGCCGGTATGGGCATTGCCCAGGGCGTGAGCGAAGACGCCAAGGTGTTTGCCGCGTCCCTGACCGAGCCGTTCTGCGGTCTCAACACCGGCTTTGAAGCCGTGAACTGGGTGGAAGACCCGGCCGCCGTGACCTCACTGGCCCTGATTCCGCTGCGCGATGGCCCGCCCGGTGCCACCGGGCCGGCGTTTGGCATGCTGGTGCTGGCCTCCAGCGATGCCTACCGCTTCAACAGCGGCATGGGCACCGAGTTCCTGGCCCGCATCGGCGAACTGGCCAGCGCGGCGCTGTCGCGCCTGAGGTAAAGCGGCCGTGGAAGATGTCGCACTGATCGAGAAATACCTCGAATATGTGCGCGTCGAGAAGCGGCTGGCGGCACGCACCGTCGAGCTGTACGCGCTGGACTTGCAAAAGCTCAGCGCTTTCGCCACCAAGGCGTCAGTTGCCCTCCCGGATGTCAAAAGCCACCATATCCGCCGCTGGGTCGCGCAGATGCACGGCGCCGGGCGCAGCGGGCGCGGTATTGCCCTGATCCTGTCGGGCTGGCGCGGCTTCTACACCTGGCTGGGGCGCCAGGGCGGGGTGGATAGCAACCCGGTGCAGGACGTGCGCTCGCCCAAGGCCCCCAAGCCCCTGCCCAAGGCGCTGGCCGTGGACGACGCGGTGCAGTTTGCCGAATTCCACAGCGAAGACGACGCCTGGCTTGAGGCGCGCGATGTGGCCATGGTGGAGCTGCTCTACGGCAGCGGTTTGCGCGTGGGCGAGCTGGTGGGCCTGGATGTGGTCGCCAGCAGCACGGCCCGCGGCTGGATCGACCTGCAGGCCGCCGAGGCGCATGTGCTGGGCAAAGGTTCCAAACGCCGTACCGTGCCGGTGGGCGGTGTGGCGCTGCAGGCGCTGGAGCGCTGGCTCGCGTTGCGCGGCCCCGGTGGCACGCAGACGGCAGCGCCAGTGGCGGCATCGCAAGCGGATGCCGCCCGTGCGCTGTTTACCGGGCGCCATGGCACGCGGCTGACCGCCCAGTCGGTCTGGCAGCGCCTCAAGCGGCGCAGCCAGCTGGCGGGCATGGCCGCACCGGTGCACCCGCACATGCTGCGCCATTCCTTTGCCAGCCATGTGCTGCAAAGCAGTGGGGACTTGCGCGCGGTGCAGGAGTTGCTGGGCCATGCCAACATCACCACCACACAGGTCTACACCCGGCTGGACTTCCAGCACCTGGCCAAGGCCTACGACGCGGCGCATCCGCGTGCCACGCTCAAGGGCTCCAAAGGCCCCAAGTAGGCTGACCCCGGGGTCTAGTTTCCTGGCCCGGGGCGCTGGCTGCGGGACGGGTTGGGGGCCCATGCGTCCGGCGTTTCGGTGTATTGCGCGCGGATCTTGAGCATTTCGGGCAAGGCCTCATGGAAGGCTGGCATCAAATCCGGGTCGAAATGCGCGCCGGCGCTGTCGACCACCGTTTGCACCGCTTCTTCAATCGGCCAGGCTTTTTTGTAGGGGCGCTCGGAACTCAGGGCGTCAAACACATCGGCCAGGGCCACGATCTGGCCGACGATGGGAATGTCCTTGCCCTTGAGGCCCAGCGGGTAGCCCTTGCCGTCCCAGCGCTCATGGTGTGACAGCGCCACGGTGCGCGCCATGGACAGCAGTTCGTCGGGGTGGTCGCCCAGAATTTCGGCGCCCATGGTGGCGTGCTGCTTCATGATGTCCCATTCGGTGGCGTCGAGTTTGCCGGGCTTGAGCAGCACGTAGTCGGGCGTGCCGATCTTGCCGATGTCGTGCATGGGCGCGGCCAGAAACAGCATCTGCGCCGTGGCTTCGCCCAGGCCCGCGGCGCGTGCGATCAGGGCCGAGTAGTGGGCCATGCGCAGCACGTGGTGGCCGGTTTCGTTGTCGCGGAATTCGGCGGCACGCCCCAGGCGCTTGATGATTTCCAGGCGGGACTCCTGCAGCTCGCGGGTGCGTTCATCGACGCGGCGTTCCAGTTCGCGCGTCTGGTTGTACAGCGCCAGGTGGGTGCGCACGCGCGCCAGCACGATGGGGGCGCTGAACGGCTTGGTAATGTAGTCCTCGGCGCCCAGCGCCAGGCCGTGTTCCTCGTCCTCCTGCTGCTCCATAGCGGTCACGAACATGATGGGGATGTGGTGGCGCTGGGGATTGGCCTTGATGCGCTGGCAGACTTCGTAGCCGTCCATGCCCGGCATCACGATGTCCAGCAGGATCAGGTCGGGCGGCGTGTCCGACAGCACGATTTTGAGGGCGCGTTCACCGTTGGTGGCGACCTTGACGGTGTAGTGCGGCTCCAGAATCGCGCGCAGCAGATCGATGTTTTCCGGTGCGTCGTCGACCACCAGCAGGGTATGGGGCGGTGGTTGCTGCGTCATGCGGCACCGGGTGCGTCGATTGCTTTTTGTACGGCTTGCAGGGCCTGCAGCGCGCCTTCAATGTCGTATTGGGCAACCCGGGCGGCAACCGTGGCAAAGGCGTCGGCACCCGCGTGGCCTTGCAACAGGGCCGTCAGCGGTTCCACCAAGGACGCGGCTGTGCTGTCGTCGCGTGCCAACAACGCGGCCAGGTGGGTGAGCTGGGCGTGCAAGGCGTCGGGTGCCGGTGCGCCAGAGGGGGGCGCCTGACTGGCTGGTGCGGCCGGGGGCAGTGCGGCAATGGCCTGGGCCAGTGCGGCAAGGGGCACCGCCAGTGCTTCCACCAGCGGGGTGATGGGACCGCCTGCCGGGCCCTGCCGGGCGACTGTTTCCAGGGTTTGGGCGGCTTCCACCAGCGCCTTGGCACCGATGTTCGCCAGCAGGCTTTTCAGGGTGTGGGCCAGCCGGTGTGCGCTGGCGTAATCGTCGCGGGCCAGGGCGTTGCGCAGGTCGTCCAGCGTTTGGCGGTGATTTTGGGCAAAGCGGTCCAGCAGCTTGCGGTACTGCGGCAGGTTGCCGCGCAGGCGCAGCAAGGCGCCCTGCACATCCACACCGGGCAGTTCCAGCGCGGCGGGGCTGGGCATTGGCGCCCCCGCGCTGGCGGGCACCGTGCCGGCCACTGCGGGGCGCGGCGCTATCCAGCGCAGCAGGGTTTCCAGCAGGAGTTCGACCACGACGGGTTTGGCGATGTGGTCGTTCATGCCCACGGCCAGGCATTTTTCGCGGTCACCGGCCATGGCGTTGGCGGTCATGGCCAGGATGGGTAGGTTGGCAAAGCGGGGTTCGGCGCGGATACGGCGGGTGGCTTCGAACCCGTCCATGACCGGCATCTGCCAGTCCATCAGCACGGCGTCGTAGTGCTGCTGCGCCACCTTGGCAACGGCTTCGGCGCCGTCATTGGCCAGATCGACGGTGAGGCCGGCTTCGGTGAGGATCTCGGTGGCCAGTTCCTGGTTGACCTCGTTGTCTTCCACCAGCAGCACGCGGGCGCCGCGCAACTGGGCGGCCATCGCTTCGTAGCTGGCACGCTGCTGCGGCAGGGTGGCGTTCTGGCGGTTGTGGCCCAAGGACTGGGAAATCGCGTTGACCACGGCGGACGGACTGACCGGCTTTTCCAGGATGCCGTCCATGCGCACACCACTGGCCTGGTCTATCAGTTCGTCGCGGCTGTAGGCGGTGACCATCACGGTGGCCAGGGTTTCGGAGATGCTTTCGTTGTTGCGGATGTGGCGCAGGGTTTCCACGCCATCCATGCCCGGCATCTGCCAGTCCATCAGCACCACATGGTAGGGCTGGCCTTTTTGCTGGGCGGACACCAGTTCGGCAATCGCCGCCGGGCCGTCGGCCACGGCGCGCACCGTCAGGTGCAGGGAGTCGATGATGCCGGACATGATTTCGCGGGCGCTGCTGTTGTCGTCGACCACCAGGACGCGCAGCTTGTGTTGGGCCATCTCGGGGATTTGCTGGACATCGTCCTGCTGGTCCTGCAGGCCCAGTTTGGCGGTGAAGAAGAAGTGGCTGCCCACGCCCACCTGGCTTTCCACCCATACCTTGCCGTTCATCATTTCCACCAATCGGCGGGTGATGGTCAGTCCCAGGCCGGTGCCGCCGTACTGCCGCGTGGTGGAGGAGTCGGCCTGCACAAAAGCCGAGAACAGCTTGGCGCATTGTTCGGGCGAGATGCCGATGCCGGTGTCCTGAACCTCGAAACGCAGCGTGGCGGCATGCTGCGTTTGCTCCAGGCATTGCACTCGCAGGCGGATTTCGCCATGGTGGGTGAACTTGATGGCGTTGTTCATCAAATTCAGCAGCACCTGGCCCAGGCGCATTTCGTCGCCGATCAGCGCGGTGGGAACGTCGGGTGCCACGTCGAACAGCAGTTCGATGCCCTTGTCCTGTGCCTTGAGCACCGACACGGCCGCCAGGTGTTCCAGTGCATGGTCCAGCGAGAAGCTGCGTTGTTCGAAGTTGAGCTTGCCGGCCTCGATCTTGGAGAAGTCCAGCACGTCGTTGATGATGCCCAGCAACCCCTGGGCTGCGGTGCTGGCTTTTTCCAGGTAGTTGCGCTGTTTGGCGGTGAGTTCGGTGCGCAGGGCCAGACCGGTCATGCCCAGCACGGCGTTCATGGGGGTGCGGATTTCGTGGCTCATGTTGGCCAGGAAATCGCTCTTGCTCTGGTTGGCGGCTTCGGCGATTTGCTTGGCCTCCAGCATGGCCTGCTCGGCGCGCAGCCGTTCGGTGGCATCCAGCCCGAAGGAGATGATGGCCACCTGCGCACCGCTGGACAGGTTCTGCACGCTGTTGCGCCATGCGATGGTGCGCACTTCGCCGGAGCGTGTGCGCAGGTCCTGTTGGTGGGACTGGGGAATGCTGCTGGCCACGTCCTGGAAAGTGCGCAACTGCCACACCACGGGTAGCGGCAGCAACGGCAGCTGCGCCCATTTCTGGCCCAGCACCTCGGAGCGCGGGTAGCCGCTGACCTCTTCGGCTGCGGTGTTGAAGATGGTGACGTAGCCGCCGGCATCCACCCCGACGATCATCACGCTGGCGGTGTCTATCAGGTGCTCCAGCATTTCCTTGGCGTGGCGGGCGGCGGTTTCCTCGTGCAGCAGGGCGCTCATCGAGGTGCGCAGGCTGTCGCTCATGTCGCGCAGTGCGGTGAGCAACTGCCCGGCCTCGTCGGTGTAGTGCTCGCTCTCCTGAATGTCCAGATCACCGGAGGCCACGCGCCCGGCAATGCCTACCGCTTCCTTGATAGGGCGCTGGATGCTGTTGCGAATCAGGGCCGCCACGACCACGGCCAGGGTCAGGGACACCAGCAGGATGCTCAACTGCAGCACCATGGCGTAATCCACCTGGGCGTGTGCCAGCGCTTCGTCCTGGCTGGCACTTTGCTTGGCGAGGAGCACCACCTGGTCAATCGCGGCCCGGTGCGTCTCGTAGTCCCGGGTCATGGCGCCTAGGGTCTTGCGCATGGCCTCGCGGTCATTGCGAAACAGGGCAGGCAGGAATTCGTCAAAGGCCCGCTGGTAGAACGCCACAGCGGGCGCGTGCGAGCGTACGAGCAGCACGTCAGCGAGTTCGGTGTCCAGATGGGACTGAACCCAGACTGCGTAACGCTGGTCGTATTCCTGTCGCAGTTGCTTGAGACGGTCCACCAGCGCACCTTGGCGCAGGCTGTCCAGGCTGTTGGCCAATTGCAGGCACACCAGGTAGGACTCGATGATGTACATGGGGGGTGGCAGCACATCGGACACCAGGTTTTGGCTGGTTTCGATGCGGTCGTAGATCGGCCCACCCACCTTGATTTCGTTCAGCGTGCGGAACGACCAAAAGCCGTAGGCCAGAAAGCCCAGCGAAAAAATGACGATGAGCAGGCGCAGGCGTTGGCCTATTTTGAGGCGGCGCAGCAGGTTCATGGTCGCAATTCCTCTACGTGGCGAAGCGGCCTGTTACGCCGGCAGCCCCGGCGCGGCTGGGACCACAACCGAGGGCATGGAGATACTGTCATGCGCTTGAAATGCATGGAGGAATTTCCGGTGATGGGGCGCGAAAAGGATAGCACTGGGGTGGGCCCGGTGAAAAGTTATTTGTCAGGCCGCGGATACGGGTATGCGTCTCAGTTTTATAGGGCAAGCTGGCGCACAATCGCCCTATGAAAACCCTGAGACTGCGCGCCGGCAAAGAGCGCTCCCTGTTGCGCCGCCACCCCTGGATATTTGAGTCCGCGATCCAGCGCGGCGGTGGCGACAGCGGTGAAACCGTGCGCGTGGAATCCGCTGAGGGCCAGTTCCTGGCCTGGGCGGCGTTCAGTCCCAGCTCCAAAATCCGTGCCCGGGTCTGGAGTTTTGATGAAAAGCAGCGCATAGATGCTGCGTTTTTGATAGCTGTTTGCGCTCAATCTATAAGGGCTAGAGGCCGATTTGATATCCAAAGCAATGGGGTGCGCCTGGTCCACGGTGAGTCGGACGGCTTGCCCGGCGTGATCGTGGACCGCTATGGCGACACGCTGGTGGCGCAGTTCACCTCGGCCGGCGCCGAGCGCTGGAAAGACGTGCTGGCCGATGCGTTGCTGGCCGAAACGGGTCTCACGCGCCTGTACGAGCGCTCCGACGCGAGCAGCCGCGCCCTGGAAGGCCTGCCGGAAGTCAAGGGCTGGCTGCGTGGAAGCGGTGAAGAGGACTTGATTCTGCAGGAGCACGGCTGGAAGCTGGCCCTGAACATTGCCGAGGGGCACAAGACCGGCTTTTACCTGGACCAGCGCGACAGCCGCAAACGCTTTGCCGATGCGGCGCGGCGCCTGCAGTTCCAGCGCGTGCTCAATTGCTATTGCTACACCGGCGGCTTCACCGTGGCGGCCCTGTCGGGCGGTGCGGCGCATGTTACCTCGATCGACTCCAGCGGGCCGGCCATCGAGAAGGCTCGCGCCAACGTGGCGCTCAACGGCTTTGCGCCCGAGCGTGCCACCTTCATGGACGCCGACGTGAATGCCTCGTTGCGGCAGTTCGCTACCGAGGGGCGCACCTTTGATGCCATCGTGCTCGACCCTCCCAAGTTCGCGCCCACCGTGGCCCATGCCGAGCGTGCCGCACGCGCCTACAAGGACATCAACCGCCTGGCCTTCAAAATCCTGGAGCCCGGTGGCGTGTTGTTCACCTATTCCTGCTCGGGCGGCATCAGCGCCGACCTGTTCCACAAGATCGTGGCTTCGGCCGGTTCGGACGCCGGCGTGGATGGTTTCATCACCGAACGCATGGGCGGCGCGCCCGACCACCCGATGACGATCGCCTTCCCGGAAGGGGAATACCTCAAGGGGCTGGTGGTCATGCGCAAAGCGGGTGCTTGAATAGACCGCTACACTCCCCACCTGCTGTTTTTTGGATTTCCTATGAGCTTGATCCCCGCCACCATACTGACCGGCTTTCTCGGGTCTGGCAAAACCACGCTTCTCAAGCGCGTGCTGGCGGAGGCCCACGGTCAGAAAATCGCCATCATCGAGAATGAGTTCGGCGAAGAGAACATCGACAGCGACATCCTGGTGTCGGATACCCAGGAACAGATCATCCAGATGAGCAACGGCTGCATCTGCTGCACCATCCGGGAAGACCTGCGCGCCACGCTGCAGATGCTGGCTGCCAAGAAGCGCCAAGGCCTGCTGGATTTCGAGCGCGTGGTGATTGAGACCACCGGCCTGGCCGACCCCGGCCCGGTGGCGCAGACTTTCTTCATGGACGACGAGATCGCCGAGAGCTTTTTGCTCGACTCCATCCTGACGCTGGTGGACGCCAAGCATGCGGCCAACCAGCTCAATGAACGCCAGGAAGCGCGCCGCCAGGTGGGTTTTGCCGACCAGATTTTCATCAGCAAGTCCGATCTGGTGTCCCAGGACGAACTCGATGCGCTGATGCACCGCTTGAAGCACATGAATCCGCGCGCGCCGCAAAAGGCCGTGCATTTCGGTGAAGTGGCCTTGTCCGAAGTGTTTGACCTGCGCGGCTTCAACTTGAACGCCAAGCTGGATATCGACCCCGACTTCCTCAAGGAAGACGACCACGATCACCACCACCACGACCATGAACATGGCGAGCACTGCGACCACCCCTCGCACAGCCATGGCGACCATGGGCACGGCCACCACCATCACCACGACGACGATGTCAAAAGCTTCGTCTTCAAGTCGGAGCGCCCGTTCGACGCGGCCAAGCTGGAAGATTTTCTCGGCGCCATCGTCAACATCTACGGTCCGCGCATGCTGCGCTACAAGGGCGTGCTCTATATGAAGGGCACCGAGCGCAAGGTCATTTTCCAGGGCGTGCACCAGCTCATGGGCAGTGATCTGGGCCCGGCCTGGGCGGCAGAGGAGGCCCGTTGCAGCAAAATGGTCTTCATCGGCATCGACTTGCCCAAGGACATCCTGTTGCAGGGACTTGAGCAATCGCTGGTATGAAATACGTGCATCACCTTAATTTTCGGCAGGGAGCCCAATGATTGTCTCGATTTTGCAACTGATGGGTTTTCCGAAGGCGAAACCTGTACACTCGCGCGCCGGAGAAACCCCCACCGACCATGCGCAGGCCAGTTCTGCCAGGAGACAAGAAGTGAAAGCCAAATCCGGGAAAAATACCAAAGCGATTGCCCCCAAGGGCAAGGCGAAACCTGCGGCCAAGCCTGCGGCAAAAAAAGCCCCGGCCAAGCCTGTGGCCAAATCGGCCAAACCCGTAGCCAAGCCGGCTGCCAAAGCACCCGCCAAACCCCAGGCCAAGCCCGTTGCCAAAGCAGCAGGCAAGGCCCCGGTCAAAGTGGCTTCCAAAACCAAGCCCGCGGCCAAGCCTGCCGCGAAGCCTGTGCCCAAGTCAGCCGCCAAACCAGTGGCCAAACCGGCACCCAAAGTGACCAAGCCCGCCGCGAAGCCTGTGGCCAAACCGGTCGCCAAACCCGTGGTGAAGGCGGCTCCCAAAGCTGCCGCTCCCGCTCCCGTCAAACCCAAGGAAAAACCCCCGTTGTCCGTCGCCTCTACCGCAGCCAAGGCTGCACCTGCCGCCCCTGTTCCCACGCCCATGACCGCCGTCCCCGCCAAAGCGGGACGCCCTTCGTCCCGATTGGCCCAGCTCACCGTGCCCTCCATGGCGCAATCGGTGGCCTCCACGGCGGCCAAAGCCAGCTACAGCCAATCCACACCTGTGCCTGTGATTGTTCCGGCCCTGCCGTCGTCCATCAAAAAAGACGCCAAGCTGGCCAACAACTGGAAATCCAAGCCAGCGGCAGAGCTCACGGATGCCGAGTTGATGGCCATGCCCGACTCGGAGTACATGAACGAAGTGCAGATGGCGGCTTTCCGCCAGAAGCTGATCAACCTCAAGCGTGACATCCTCAACAATGCCGGTGAAACCACCGAGCACCTGCGTGAAGACACCTCGGTGGTGCCCGACCCGGCAGACCGTGCCACGATCGAGGAAGAGCATGCCCTGGAATTGCGCACGCGTGACCGCGAACGCAAGTTGCTCAAGAAGATCGAGCAGTCCATTTCCCGTATCGATGCGGGCGACTATGGCTACTGCGACGAAACCGGCGAGCCCATTGGTGTGGGCCGCTTGTTGGCGCGCCCCACGGCGACGCTGTCGCTAGAAGCGCAACAGCGTCGGGAACTCAAGCAGAAGATGTTTGGGGATTAAGACAGGGTCCTGCCCGTGACGCCGCGCCCTCCCTGACCTGTAACCATGGCCACCAAAGACGATAGACCCGGTTTGCTGTCCAAGGTGGCCATGTTTGTTCGCAATCCGACCAAGGACTGGTCGGAGTTGGACAATCCAGAGCAGGAGCAGGAAAGCGGTTACGACAAACAGGCGCTCAAGGCCATGATTGAGCGCAAGCGGCAAAATGATTTTGTCCGCAAGCGCGAGTTTGACCAGTTGCGCAAGCTGCGCAACCGCGATCCGGTGGCGATTGCCGGCCAGGCCCGCCCTTCTTTTTTCCAGACCAGCATTCCCACCGATCCCGATGGGCGTGCCGTGACCCTGAAGAAAATCGACGAGATCGAAGCCCAGATGTCCAAGCAATGGTGGAAGGGCAAGCAGGAATCCGCTACAGGCCCGCGGCCCGAAGGTTTTCCTGTGGCCCAGTCCGCTGCCGACGTGTCCCCAACCGATCGCTCCACACTGGCGCCCTCCGTGTCCTCTGAGCATTTTGCGCCGACCCAGGCGTCCGATCTGCTCTCCTCACAGCCTTCTGCGGACGGGACCGAATTTGCCCCGACGGAAATGGGCGCCGGCATGTCCATTCCCCCTCCGATACGGGCGGGCGGGCGGGCCGCCGCCCCGCAGTACGGTGGCAACGATGTGGGCTTCTCCACCTCCGAGCTGTTTGCCCTCGACGCGGACGACATGGCTACCGACCCCGAACTCGAAGAGGCCGCCATCCGGTTTGCAAACGGGGACGACGCCGGGGCCGAGAGCGGTCTGCTGGCGGCCCTGCGCGGTGACGCGCTGTTGCCGGACGTGGCGTTGTCGTGGTCGGCAGCTCTGCTGGACCTGTACCGTGCGACCGGCCAGCGTGCGCAGTTTGACCAGGCGGTGGTCGAGTTTGGTGCCCGGTTCGAAAAGGTGATCCCGGTGTGGGAGTCGCTGGCCGGGCTGGCGGGCGATGCCGCGGGCGCGCTCCCCTTAGGCGCTGCGCCTTCGGGACGCAATGGCGCGATCTGGGACTGTCCTGCCGAGTTGAGTGTGCAGGCCATGGAGGCTTTGCGGGAGACCCTGTCGTCGCGCCCTCCGCCCTGGCAGCTGGATTGGTCTCAACTGGAACACATTGCAGCAGACGCGATGCCGCTGTTGTCTGGCCTGTTTGGCAGCCTGTGCAGTGAGCCGGTGTCGCTGCGGTTTAGTGGCTCCGAGCATTTGGTGCAAATTCTGCGTGCCATGACGCCGTCCGGAGACCGCGCGGTAGACCTCGGGTGGTGGACCACCCGGCTCGATTGTCTGTGCACCATGCGTCTGCAGGATGAGTTTGAGCTGGCGGCACTGGATTACTGCGTGACTTTTGGCGCCGCTCCGCCAGCATGGCGGGAAGCCCGGTGCGAGTACGAGAGCGTCCAGCCCGGGGCCGCTACCGCTGCGCCTGACCCGGGTTGGAACTCTGCCAGTGCACCAACGGCTCCGATGGGGCTGGATGCCGGTCCGGCCACGATGTTGGCGCTGCGCGGCGAGGTTCTGGGCGACGCGACCCAGGCCCTGGCCGGCCTGGAAGGAGAGCGCCGCAGTGGCGATGCCATCGTGGTGTCCTGCCGTGCGCTCGTGCGGGTAGATTTTTCGGCAGCTGGAAGCATCCTGAATTGGGTCGCCGTGCGTGAATCCGAGGGATGCCGCGTCCAGTTTCGCGATGTCAACCGCATGGTTGCCGCCTTCTTCACCGTGATCGGGATCAGCGAACACGCACGCGTGCTGCCCCGGCCACTGTAAAAATCGCTGTTCGGTCCGCGCAGATGGCGTTGCAGCGGAAAATCTGCCCCGTTACATTTTGTAAAGAAGTTAGGGCTGCCCATGGCCATAGCTTCAAGCATCACTTTCACACCCAGTGCTAAGTGCTTCATTTAGAACGATTTTTGACTTGCAAAGACCTGCAAAATCGCTTCTAAGTCCTTGATTTCATTGGAAATTTTTCTGACTTGCCCTATTGCAAGCCGGGCTTTTGCTGATACAGTGCAAAAAAGTGCAATTAAGTGGTGAAAAGTGCCTCTGAATTGCCGTTGGGTTGCTGTTTCGCTAAAAGAGGTGTTATTTCGTGTTTCAAGGGGCTTCGTCTCTCAGTCTGGATGCAAAGGGTCGGCTCAGTGTGCCAACCCGGCACCGTGACGTACTGAGTGCGACGGCGGCTGGCCAGCTCACGATCACCAAGCACCCGCACGGTTGTCTGATGATTTTCCCCCGCCCGGAGTGGGAAAAATTCCGCGAACGCATTGCCGCCCTGCCGATGTCAGCGCAGTGGTGGAAGCGCATCTTCCTGGGCAATGCAATGGATGTGGAGATGGACGGCACCGGGCGCGTGCTGGTTTCGCCCGAACTGCGTGAAGCCGCCGGCATTGCCAAGGACACCATGCTGCTGGGCATGGGCAACCATTTCGAGCTGTGGGACAAGGCAACCTACGATGCCCAGGAAGCCAAGGCCATGCAGGGTGAGATGCCCGATGTCTTCAAGGACTTTTCCTTTTAAGGTGTGACGGTGGACGCTGTATGGACCCACTCCACCGTCCTGTTGAACGAAGCGGTCGATGCCTTGTTCAACAGCGGCGCGGACGCGACTGTGTCGGCGGCCGATGGCACCTATGTCGATGCGACGTTTGGCCGGGGTGGGCATTCGCGCCTGATTCTTTCCCGTCTCTCGCCCCAGGGGCGGCTGATTGCCTTCGACCGCGACCCCGATGCCGTGGCCCAGGCGCAAACCCTGCAGGACCCGCGCTTTTCCATTCGCCACGAAGGTTTCTCGCACCTGGGCGAGCTGGCACCTGGCAGCGTTGCCGGGCTGCTGATGGACCTGGGCGTGAGTTCACCCCAGATCGACAACCCCGTGCGCGGCTTCAGTTTCCGCTTTGACGGACCCTTGGACATGCGCATGGACACCACGCGCGGTGAGAGTGTGGCCCAGTGGCTGGAGACAGCCGAAACCAATCAAATCGCGGAGGTGATACGTGAATATGGTGAAGAACGGTTTGCTGGCCCAATTGCAAAGGCGATTGTTGCTCGCCGACAGGAACGGGGCCCAATTTCAACCACCACCGAACTGGCCCAACTCGTGGCTGACACGGTCAAAACCCGCGAGCCGGGCCAGAACCCTGCAACGCGCACATTTCAGGCTTTTCGGATTTTCATCAACGCCGAGCTTGAAGAGCTGCAAAAAGC
>JACXTT010005346.1_pt1 | contig 18677 bp, 18 predicted proteins | sample 9270951 | NCBI WGS metagenome assembly JACXTT01 (sample SAMN15532306, study PRJNA645909) | rock metagenome | isolation source: weathered quartz diorite | place: Puerto Rico | collected 2017-06-21 | reverse complement strand
GATCTCGGCTACATCGATCTGGAGGAAAAGACCCTGCAGCCCTTAAACAACCCTTTTGGCCCAAGGGTGTAAACTATGTCTTAGGAACGTTCTGTAAAGGATCTCTCCGGACTGTACACTAAAGGTCTGGCGGAGAGGGGGGGATTCGAACCCCCGAGGCCCTTTCGAGCCTAACGGTTTTCAAGACCGCCGCCTTCAACCACTCGGCCACCTCTCCGTTTTTAATTGTAACTCGGGACTGGATTTGTCGACGAATCTATTGGCAATTCCCCAATGGATTGTTGGGGGGCAGGGCTGCCACCAAATTGTCACGCAGACCTTCGCTAACTGCCAAGAATTAGCGCCCGTTCCTTAAATCATTACTGCGCAGGCGGGAGATCAGTCGCCGCACTAGTCGCAGTCACCTTAACTCGGCGGTTGAGCTCGGCTCTCCCAGCCCAATTCTACCTACGCCACGGCGTTTACCACTCTGTGGTTGTTCCGCAGTGGCTCGTAGAGCCGACTCGAAGTGGACGTCGACTTCAGACTGATTCAGTGCCTTAGAGGGTCTTGGCGAACGACAACCCTGGGCGGTAGCCAAACTAGCGTTTCACGAGTCGAAAATAATGATAGTGCAAAAGCGAAAAGCTGACTTGAAACGTCTAAGTATATTGGGTATCATTTACTCTTGTGATTGGGTTTTTTCCAACGACCGCTGCCTGTTGTTGTCATTCTCAAATGACGGCGAGGGCAGTTGTGTCTTGTAGGGGTGAAGAGCCCGCTTTGTAAATAGCAATTTACTACAAGATTGTAACCAACCCGCCGCCGGAAACCCTGGCAGGCGGGTTTTTTGTTTGTAAAGCGAGGTCCATGTCGCACACATCGGAAGCATCGTTTTCTGAATCGGCTGCGGCTTCCGCCAACGGCGGGACGCCGACGCTTGTCCCTCGCCGATTGAATCACCTGAGGGCGCTGGAGGCAGAAAGCATCCACATCCTGCGGGAAGCAGCGGCTGAATTTGCGCGGCCAGTGATGCTCTATTCGATCGGCAAAGATTCCTCGGTCATGCTGCGCCTGGCGCAAAAGGCGTTTTTCCCGGGAAAGATTCCTTTTCCCCTGCTGCACATCGACACCAGCTACAAATTTCCGGAAATGATCAGGTTTCGTGACACGTACACGCGGCAGATTGGAGCGGAACTCATCGTGCACAAGAATCAGGCGGCCTTGGACGCTGGGGCCAATCCTCTCTCGCTGGGAACGCAGAAGTGCTGTGGGCTGTTGAAAACAGAATCGCTTCTCGACGCGCTTGCAGAAGGAGGCTTCGACGCTGCGTTTGGAGGAGCGCGGCGGGATGAAGAGAAATCGCGGGCGAAAGAGAGGATTTACTCGTTCCGCGATCCGCTGGGGCAATGGGATCCGAAGAACCAGCGGCCGGAACTCTGGAATATTTTCAATTCACGGATAGACAAAGGAGAGAGCATTCGCGTTTTTCCACTGTCGAATTGGACGGAGCTCGACATCTGGCTCTATATCCAGGCGGAAAGCATTCCCATTGTTCCTCTCTATTTCGCGAAAGAACGCGAAGTGGTACTACGAAACGGCTCGATTGTCTTGCTCCACAGCAAGGAGGAACTTTTGTCGGGCGAAAAGACGCAAATGGTGAAGTGCCGGATGCGCTCGCTAGGATGCGTTCCGTGCACGGGAGCAATACGTTCGGAAGCGGACTCCGTGGCGAAAATTATTGAGGAAATGGTCTCGTTCCGGCGTTCGGAGCGCGAGAACCGCGCGATCGACCACGATGAAGAAGGATCGATGGAACTCAAGAAAAGGGAAGGATATTTCTAGTGACCTCCACGAAGCAAGAGATACCGCGCGAAAACTCGACGGAGTTGTTCGAGCAGGAGCTTCTTCGATTCACGACGGCAGGAAGCGTGGATGACGGCAAATCGACACTAATCGGGCGTCTACTCCATGATTCTAAAGCCGTCTACGAAGACCAACTCGCCTCGGTGAAAAAGAGCCGCATCAACCGTTCCTCGGGGCCAATTGATTTTTCCCTGCTGACGGATGGCCTGCGCGCGGAACGCGAGCAAGGCATCACCATCGATGTGGCCTACCGATACTTCGCGACCTCGCGACGAAAATTCATCATCGCGGATACTCCGGGGCATGAGCAGTATACGCGGAACATGGCCACCGGTGCGTCCACCGCGGATCTTGCTGTGATTCTTGTGGATGCCACGAAAAGAATCCTTCCACAGACACGGCGTCATGCGTTCATCGCTTCGCTGCTGGGGATACGCAATGTTCTCGCTGCGGTGAACAAGATGGATCTCGTCGATTACCGGGAGGACGTGTTTGTGGATGTTGAGCGAGATTTTCTGCAGTTGGCAGAGCAACTCGGAATCGCCCACGCAAAGTGCGTGCCCATCAGCGCGCTTGAGGGAGACAACGTCGTCGAGAGAGGCGAGCGGACGTTTTGGTATCCGGGGCCAACGCTGCTCGAACACTTGGAGACTGTTTCTATCGCCGGCCGCGATGCTCTCGAAAGTCTGCGATTCCCGGTGCAAATGGTGATTCGTCCCGACGCCAAGTTCCGGGGCTTTGCCGGCCGCGTGGCGAGCGGGTTGATTCGCCCCGGTGACGATGTGCTGGCGCTGCCGTCTGGACGAGGAACACGGGTGCGCTCGATCGGAAGCTACGACGGCGATCTTCAGGAGGCGTTTGCTCCGATGTCGGTGACCGTGCAGCTGGAAGATGAGATCGACCTCAGCCGCGGAGACATGCTGGTGTCGCCCGAGAATGGCCCGCGAGTGTCGAGAAGGTTCCGCGCCATGGTCGTTTGGCTGCACGAGACTCCGCTGGAAGTGGGCAGGGCCTATCTCGTGAAGCATACGGCCCGCCAGACAAGAATTCGCGCACTCCAGATTCGCCATCGCGTGAACGTCAATACGCTTGGGCAGGAACTGGCAACGCAGCTCAACATGAACGATATTGCCTCAGTCGATTTTGAATCTCACGTTCCGCTTTTCTTTGATCCTTATGCTATCAATCGGACAACGGGCAGTTTCATCCTAATCGATGCGATCTCCAACGCCACGGTTGGCGCAGGGATGATCCAAGATGATTTGCATGACCGACAGAAACCGGAAAGAGCAGAACTTGCATCACCAGAAGTCGTGGAGAAACACGTCAGTGTGCAAGAGCGCTACGAACGGCATGGGCACTATCCAGCGACTTTCTTGCTAGAGAATCAGCCTGCTCTTGCTTCGAGATTGGAGCGCGCCCTCTTCGACCAAGGTTTCGAGGTACTGCCTTTTGACGACGAAGCATCGGGCGGCACGCTTCTAGACACAGTTCGTGCAGCGCAAAAGATTGGAGCCGTTTCTATTTATTCGGGAGTAGCCCTCGATACCGAGACGAAAAAACGCCTCGCTATGGAAGCAAAGCCCCCGTTGTTCGACCTCTACCGGAAAAACAAGAACTCCAACGATGAAGAAATTTTCCAGCGCGCCCTGGCGCTGGCGGACTCCTTGCGGTTCGCAAAGCCGCAAGAGAATCAGGAAGAGGTCAATTAAATGGAAGTGGATCGTATCGCTGAGGAATTGGAAAGTCTCGCACCTGAGCAAGCGCTCGAAGCCGTGCTCGCGGCGAACCAAGACACACACGTTTGCCTGACCAGCAGCTTTCAGGCGGAAGACATGGTAGTGGCACATCTCCTCAGGAAGCATGTGCCGGACTTGCCGGTGCTGTTTCTCGATACGGGATATCACTTTCCACAGACCTACGAATATCGCGACCGAATGGCGAGGGAGTGGTCACTCAATCTGGTCAACGTGCTGCCCACGCAAACGGTCGCGGAACAGGAATCAGGGTTCGGCATTCTGTACCGCAGCGAGCCCACGCGGTGCTGCCAATTGCGCAAGGTTGAACCGCTCATGCGTGCGCTTGAACCGTTTGACATTTGGTTCACGGGATTGCGGCGAGAACAATCGCCCACGCGGAAGAATCTCAAGAAGATAGAAGAACACCGCCTGCCGAGCGGGAAGAAACTTTTGAAAGTCAGCCTCCTCGCGGATTGGAGCTGGGGACAAGTATGGGAATACACGGCCCAAAACCAAATCAGCTATTTGCCGCAGTACGATCAAGGTTACTTGAGCATCGGCTGCGAACCGTGCACGGCAATTCCAGACGACCCAAACAACCCTCGCTCGGGCCGCTGGGGTGGCAAGAAACTGGAATGCGGGATCCACACGTTTTCGGAGAAGCGGCAGTGATGCACTACCTGGTTGGATTCATCATTGCTATTGCGGTGGGATTGACGGGGATCGGTGGGGGAAGTTTTACAGTTCCCGCCCTTGTGCTGCTCGCTGGACTAACGGCCGGGGAAGCCGTCGGAACGGCATTCTTGTTTGCGGGCGTGCTGCGTTTGATTGCAGCTCCTTTTTATCTGCTCGGGAAGCAGATTCATTCGCGCTATCTGTGGCTGCTGCTGCAAGGAGCAGTTCCGGGCCTTCTTGTGGGCACTTGGGCGCTCCGTTTGTTGAATCGAGACGCGGGAAATCCAGTTGTAATCCTTCTGCTGGGTGTTCTCCTGGCGGCGTCATCAAGCGTGACCTTTATCAGGCGCGTGCAAAATCCCGCGTTCGCTGGAAAGAACCCTCGCTGGCTCCCGTGGCTCGCTCTGCCGATTGGAGTGGAATCGGGATTTTCGTCCGCAGGCGCCGGAGCGCTCGGAACTGTGTTACTGCTGAACTATTCCGAAATGACGCCTGCACAAGTTGTGGGAACAGACTTGCTCTTTGGATTGGTATTGGCGGTGATAGGCAGCGCTTTTCATTGGAGTTTTGGCTCGATCAGCATGCCCATACTCTTCCAGCTTCTTCTAGGAGGTGTTCCTGGAGTGGTCCTGGGGTGCTTGTTGTCGCGGAGAGTTCCCGCGAACAAGTTGAAGACGGCTGTTGCCATGGTGGCTATATTTGCGGGATTACAGCTTGTGTGGGCCGGAAGCCGCACGCTAGCCGCAAGACGCGCAATGAACACCGCGAAGATCACTGGACAGGCAGGTGTCGGCCATGCGCGCTAACGGCCTTGGCGGTATCACCTTGCACACGTAGGCGCGGGCAAGTCCCACGCGGGCGAGTGTGCCCCATGGAAAGGTATCCACCACTACTTGAAAACTGCCTCCACATTTATTGATTGTCAGTATGTCTTGCTTTTGGTTTATTTGACGCGAGACAGCGTAAGGGTACCAGACTCGACGCCGGCGCTTCTTAACTCCCGATGACTAACTGGGCCGTCGATTTCAGAAGCTAACTACTGCTGTCTCAGGATAAGCACTTTGAAAGTCTCTGGCACCACGGAGGGAAACCTGCTTCCCTCTGGCTTAGTTCCGAAATTGGCTGACAACAAATAGATTGTGTGGGTTTCATGTCGAATGTCATGGTCCGGGCGCCGAGCTCTGTCTGGACCGTGTCGATCACCGAATATTCATCTTTTCCTGCCTGATGGACCACTGTGAGGATTCCATCTATAGAGGCTAGCTTGGTGACCAGCAATCGGCGCCATCGGTTCATAGCCGCGTCGAGGCTGCTCGGGCATACAGCGCAGGTTTCCAAGAGTCCCCGCACCATCTTGCACGTTTGCGGCATCTGATAAGAATCAGCGACGGCTCGGCAAGTCCGCTTACTCTTTCACGCTCCAGCGCCGAATCGGAAGCGGGAGAGCCGATGCTGTCGCCATTAAGCCACTTCCCCTGTTCCTCAATTCAGAGGAGGAAATCGGATGGAAAGCTCAGCCGCAAAACAGCAACCTATGGCAGGAGATAGTATGATCACTGTCGAACAAACCTATCTGCGTACCGAACTGGAACAACGCCGCAAGCGCCTTCACGAGGCTTTGCTTTCACCGGCTGCCGATGCTTCCCTTTCTCAATTGTTGACTGCTGTGGACACCGCGCTGAGCCGTATCGATCAAGGAACATTCGGGCTCTGCGAGATGTGCCACGACACCATTGAAGCGGAGCGCCTGCTGGCCGATCCGTTGGTGCGGTTCTGTCTCGACCATCTTACGAGCACTGAACAGCGTGCCTTGGAGAGCGATCTTTCCCTGGCCGCACGCATCCAGCGCGCTCTCTTGCCGAAACCCGGCCTGACACCAGCTGGCTGGGACGTGCACTACCACTATCAGCCCGCCGGCATGGTGAGCGGCGATTACTGCGATCTTTTCGAAACAGACGGCGGCCTGCTCTTTATGCTGGGGGATGTTTCCGGCAAGGGTGTTGCTGCATCGATGCTCATGAGCCATCTCCATGCAACGTTTCGCAGCCTCGCCGAAGCCGGTCTCCCGCTCGATCGCATGGTGGAAGACGCCAACCGCATTTTCTGCGAGAGCACTCTCGCTGGACAATTCGCGACTCTCGTCGTGGGACGAGCTGCCCACGATGGTTCGGTGGAGTTTGTCAGCGCGGGCCACCTTCCCGTGCTTCATATCCATGGTGACGGGGCAACGCCAAAGGATTCCACGGGAGTGCCTCTGGGGATGTTCTGTGACAGCCGCTTTCCTGTCCATCGTCTCACACTGGCTCACGGTGACACCCTGTTCCTATATACCGACGGTTTGACGGAAGCACGGAATCGCGCAGGTGCAGAGTATGGCCTCCACCGGATCCACGCGCTAGGGGCGCGGCACACAGGGATAGAGCCTGCGGGGCTGATCTCTCAATGTCTCGACGACCTGCTGAGCTTTGAGGATGGTTTGAAGCAAACGGACGATTTGACGCTCCTTGCCGTTCGGCGCGCACAGTAAGCTTTTTTGCATGTTTTGGGCGCAAGAAGCATCACTGCGGGGGGAGCGACGGTCTTCACAAGGTATCTCATCAACCTGAAGCTCAAGGAACTATGCTTGAAACGATGGCTTGAGCCCACGGAACCCTGAGTCTTATGCACTTCGTTGACTTGCCCTTCGCGGGCCGCCTAACATGGCGGCGCTCACGCGACCAATTCATCTTTATGTAGACGTCCCCGAGGTCCACCCCGCTTATCCCTCGCCAAAATTATGAACGCATTTGAAATGAATAACATACAAAGGGGCCGTGTAGCATGTTACATGGATGACACTCAGGTCTGGCGGAGTTTTGGCTAATTTTACGTATTGCTCTGTGCTAAGCGGACACTGTCAAGTGCAGCCCAAGAGACCGCCATCAAGAGGGCAGGCGCGATTCGTCGAACCATCATGCTCCCTCCCTTTTGGAATAGGATCGATGCAATGGTTTTCAACGTGCCGCTGGCGCTGACAGCGCGCCACAATCACTGCGATGAATGCGGGGTGCCGAGCAGCGCCAATTGCATATCGATGATTTTCTCGAAGTCGGCCGGAGGTACCGCGCCACTTAGAAAAACGCCGTTTATGAAGAACCCAGGGGTGCCTGCAACGCCCACCTTACGTCCCTGCTCCAAGTCGGCTTCGATTTTGGATTTGAATTTGCCGCTGTCGAGGCACGACTGAAACGCCTTCTCATCCAGGTGCAACGCCCGGGCGCGGGTGAGGAGTTCGGCGCCATCGAGTTTGGACTGCTCCGCGTACAGGGCATCGTGATACTCCCAAAACTTCCCCTGCTCGCCCGCGCATCGAGCCGCTTCAGCCGCCCTCTGAGCCTCCGGGTGGATTTCCCGCAAAGGGAAATCGAGGTAGGCGAGCTTTACCCGGCCATCGTACTTGGTGAGGAGTTCGTGCAAAGTGCTCTCGCTGTTCTTGCAAAAGGGGCATTGAAAGTCCGAGAACTCGACGATCGTGACCAGGGCTTTAGGATCTCCTTTCACCCGCGCTGGATCGTACGCGACAGTTACGGTAGGCGGCCGCAACAGAACCGCGACATCGACCTTCGCCCGCAGCGAGTCCGCGTAAACTTGGCGGGCCTTCTGCAACTTAAGCTGCTTTAGACTCGCTCGATATTGCTCTTTCACCTCTTCGAAACTGGCGCCCGCCCGGCTCTGTCCCCAGAAATAGGCTTCGACCTCGCTGTCGCTCGGATCCGCAACCTTGGACTCGACTTCCTGTTCGATCAGCTTTTCAGCGGAGATGCCCCGTTTTTTTGCTTCGGCTTGCACGAGCTTCAGGCGAATCAGACTATCGAGGGCCTTGCTCTTTGCCTCGTACTCCTGCGTGCGCAGGTGCATTAACTGCTGCGGCCCTAGGGTCTCCTCCAGTTCCTGCTCGGAGATGGGCTGCCCGGCAACGGTGGCAACCGGATCGCCGGGACTGGCTTGAGGCGCGGCTTGGCCGAAGTTCCCCTTCGGGAGCGAAAGGAACAGTAACAAACACATAACTGGCGGTGAGATTTTCATAGTATTGCTTCCCCCAAAAAGGGGCGAGCCCGCCCCAACTTTAGGTGCTTGGGGCTGGCCCGCCGTTTGCTTCAGATAGAACCAACGAAACTAGAATGAGAGGCTTCCGCTGTTACTGAAGACCTTGACTTGCGTGACTGTAACGATGCCAGGGCCCACGCAAGATATCGCATTCGAGTTGGGAGCCCCTATGGGGCTCCAGGATGTGGTGACCGTGTGAGGCTTCCCGATGCCTACTGGGACAACAAAATCGAAGCTATGCGCGGACAGTGTGCTCAAGATCAGCTCGAAATTGCAGAGGTTGTTCAGGCATACGCCGGGGCCGGAGGTGGTGCTGCATGTGAAGCCGCTTGCGCAGGTGACAACCGGAGGGCCAGTCAGATTGCAGGCGGTGGTGGTGGTGCATGCGGAGAGCTGCGAGAACAACTGAGAGCTGACCTGCTGGAAGCGCTGGTCGTAGGTCACGCAGGGCCCAGGTTTTACTGGCGAGGGACCGCTACCATCGATCGGGCTGCCATCTACAGACACGCACACTTGAATGCCGACATCGGCCGTGGCCGATGGTACGTTTGTTGAGATTTTGGTATCGGTGAAGAGGCCGGTTACCAGCGAGGGTCTGACATTCAACGTCACGCCGTTTCCATTCGAGGTAGAGATATTCGTGGTGAATGAGTTCACCGTGACACCTCCGCTCAGGGCCCCTGTTGTTGAATTGATCTGGCACGCTGCGGCACTGCCTGAAGCGCTGAAATTGCCGCTAGACTGTGCGAAAGCGATGGGTGCGATCAACACTGCGAATACGAATGCGCTTGCTAACTTTCTTATTCTCATACCCTGGCTTTCCTCCAATTTTGAACGTTCGAACCTTAAGTCATGAGAGCTTGAGTTACTCATTCAAGTACGACCCACCACTGAAATGTGCATTGAAAATCGAAGGTCGCAGGGCCAGGATGCGGCGAGAGTGCACCACTGATGAGTCACGGTCTACTGGCCGGAAGACCAGTATTAGGTCACTGGCCGCGTGCGATCCGACTGCGCGGGATTCGGCTGAAGACTTGTTGGATTCCCTTCCTGCGACGCCAGAACAAAGAACTGTCCTGTGACAAGATCAGCAAAATGGGATGAGTTATCGTATGACTGTCTTCTCTTTCGCAGAATTGCGCCTCAGTGCCCAATAAACGCTGCCAGCTCAAGCGGAGAAGTGGCCCGCAGCTTTCGAGAATGATTCTATTTTTCCGACATACACGTTTACTGTCCAACCAAGGTGAACGCGAGTTTGCCCGATGTGGCCACCACCAAGAGTACAATGGAGGCGTTTCCGGGGCACGCTATGGCGTTAGGAAACCCGGATTAAGAGGGTAAGCTAACTCCCGCCGTATCGTGTTCAGCAAGGAGGGGATATGTCAAGCTATTGTACGAGTTGCGGTGCGCTGCTCACGGGCGTGTTTTGTGGCAAATGCGGCCAGCCGGTGCAAGCTCCCAGCGCTTCCGTTCAGCACCAGCCCGCTACTAAGCCCACTGAGGTGGCCCCGAAGCGCCCAGGGCTGGCAAAGGCGCTGGTGATAACGGGTGGGATTGTGATGCTCCTGTTCGCCATGGGCATTGCCGGAACATTTTACGGGCTGCACTTAATCAAGAAAAAGGTCTCGACCTATACCGGTGGGGCGGTGGGCGGGTCACCAGGGCAGGTCAGCGTAGAACAAGGCAACTCCTGCGCGCTGCTTCCGCGGGAGGACTTGCAGCAGGTGCTGGGAGTGACAATCGAAAGGTCCGTGGAAATGACGGAAGGCTCCGACCCTGGTTGCGCCTATTATACGAATCCTGCAGCTTTCGCCCAACTGCAGCGCATGGCCATCGAGCAGGCCCGCACAGATTCCGCCCAGGCGGCCCAGCGCCCAGGCCCGAAGTCCGATAATCCGCTGGAGCTTTTGAAGGACACCAAGGAACTGGAGGGCGTCGTAAAGACATTCGGCTTGACGCAGCCTGACAAAGAGGGCCGGGTGTTTGCTTTTACCGTGCACCGGGACTTCGGGCGCAACAACTGGCCTGCGGTTCGTGCCACCATGTCTGTAGTTCCCGGTTTCGAAGATGTCCCCGGAGTCGGCGACCTTGCGATGATTGGCTCGTTCGGACACGCTTTCTACGTGCTCAAGGGAGACAGCATGATCCACCTCGAGCTGACTTATGTGCCCGATGCGCACATTCGCGGAGCGGAACTTGGACGTAAGATCGCCTCTCATTTATAGAGATTGTAATTTCTAGACCGAATTGATTGAATGGTCGAAAAAACTTGTCCCGGCAATAGGAATTCTGCAGCGCGCTTGGAGGCACCGGCAAACGAAAGGGCCGGCAACCGATAGGTCCCACCTGAACCACCGCGCCACACCGCGACTCCACACATGTGCGGCTATCCTGAGAGACCCTCGCGGCAAACGGATATAATCTAACTGCATGATCCCTGCTTCCTACAAACCGAGAAAGAAGTTCATGGAGCTGGCTGTCGCGGAGGCCAAACGCGCCGGTGACCGAGGCGACTATCCCATTGGCGCGGTCATTACACGCCTCACGGGCAAGCGCGAGGTGGTCATTGCCAGCGCAGGTAACCGAGTAAAAACTTCGGGATCAAGCATCAAGCACGTAGAGTTGGAAACGCTCAAGTACGTATCAAGCGGCTATGGCCGCTATCTGCCCGACTTCGTCCTCTACTCCACGCACGAGCCCTGCGCCATGTGCGCCGGTGCCTGCGTGTGGTCTAGAATTGGTGCAGTCGTCTACGGCGTTTCTCAAGAAGACATCGCCGCTTACGGCCGCAAGCGTGGAACGGAAGAATACAAGTGGCGAGCTTGTCTAATCCCCTGCCGGCTCGTCTTCGAGAAGGGCAATCACCTCATCCCCGTCAGCGGTGGTTTTCTCCGAAAAGAATGCCAGAAACTATTCAGTTACAGGACTGCGCATCGGTACTAATGCGAACTGGATTTCTCAACACCTGTTAGACGCAATGTGCGATTAACGCTAATCGGCATTGTTATGCCCATGTCGCGTTCAAGTAAGGGCGCACCTACCGGGCCGTCCACCCACCATCAATCAAAATCGTCTCGCCGGTGATCAACGACGCAGCGGGGGAGGCCAGAAACACAACCGCTCCTGCCACTTCCATCGGCTCGCCGATACGGTGCAGCGCAGCGATCCGTTCCAATGTATCCGCGTGAAATGCAGCATCTGAGAGTGCACTCTCCGTCCCCGGTGTGCGAATGAATGTAGGCGCCACGGCATTCACGGTGATCCCATATTTGCCCCATTCCACCGCCAAACATTTCGTCAAATGCGCAATTCCCGCCTTGGTCATACAATAAATGGATTCCGTCGGCAAGGCCGCAAAGCCTGCCTGCGAGCTCATGTTAATGATCGTCCCGCTCTTCTGTCGGATCATCAGCCGCCCTACGGCCTGGCTCGCAAAAAATGCCCCTTTCAAGTTCACGGCCAATGTTGCGTCAAAGTCTTCTTCACGCACATTCTCGGCCAGATTTTCGGGCGCGATCCCAGCATTGTTCACCAGTATATCGATTCGACCGAATTCCTTCGCAGTTTCGTCAACGGCGCGAGAAATCTGCTCCAGCGTGCGCATGTCCATCTGAAGCGGCAGTGCTTTTCTCCCCATCTTTCGTAGCTCTAGGGCCAATCCCGAGTCCGCCTTTACATCTCGCAAACCTAGCGCCACGTCCGCGCCTGCATGCGCCAAGGCCAGCGAAATTGCCCGTCCCAAACCTCGCGCCGCCCCCGTTACCAGCGCTACTCGCCCACTCAACCCAAACTCCGGATATTCCATTTTCCGTTCCCCCCATGGCCTACTCATTACTTCCAGTCACACTGCTCGCTGGACGTTCGAGTATAGATGATTCTACGGACACCATCCTCGGCGAGCTTTTTGCCAACTGACAACCTCAGTGCTAACCGGAAACTAGGACTCAATGTCCGGTTAGCGACGATTCGGAATGTGCGCGCACGCACGTGTAACGCGTTTTTTATTATCGTTGCCCCAAGCTGGTAGAAGGACTTTTCCTCCCTTCGATTTCCACAGATGGAACAGTGTTCGGCGACTGAACATGTTCTGATCGAGCTCCAGGTTACAATCCTTCCTATGACACGGTCGACTTCGTCCCCCAAGAAAGACTCCACGCCACCGCCGGTATCACTCACAACTTGTTGGGACAAAGGCAAATGGCATTTCGAGGCCGCGTTGTTTCCCGCGCCCTTGCCGCGCAGAGCGGGGTGGACGCACATCATTGCTGCGCTGCGTTTTCTTGACGAACGTGGACAGCTTACGGCAGCGGGCAAGGACGAACTTGCGCACGCGGACGAAGAGATTGCGTTGCTGAGCGAGCAGATCAAAGCTGGCGCAAGGGCATTTCTTGATCAGAGCTACGAAGCGTACTTGAGCGCGATTGAAGATTACCGCCCGCCTCCGCCACTTAAGGTGCTAGAGTCCGCATGGGATGCATACAAAGCAAAGTACGATCTGTCTAAGAGACCGCGGGCAAACGCTTACCAACTACTCGTGCTGGACCACGCCTACGACCGCACGGCCGACGCGTTGCTGCGCGCGCTGGATCGCGTACCCGATCTGGCAGCGCGCCTGCGTGAAGCGCTGGCCGACGTCCCAGCCGCGGATCGTGCGTTGATCGAGGCCGCGCTTGCCGCCTGCGAGGCAGACCCAGTCAGCCTTGCAGCTTCATGGGCTAATCCCGACGCGTTGTTGCACGCGCTGCGGTACCTTAACGCCCGCCGCCATGCGCTGCCCCGGCTGCGCGCGGCATGTGTTCTGGCAGAGCGGCTGCATACAGGTGATGGCCAGGACAGTTATCTGGCTGCGCTGGTTCATGCTGTAAATCTGGGTGCGACACCCGAGGCCGAGGCGGCGTGGCGTGCCCTTGAGGAATCCGAGAGGTTTCGGTTGGCCGCAGCCGCGAACTTGCTCTTTGCCAGTGGCCAGGAGACTCACCTTGCGCTGTGCGCTATGCGCACGGTAGGCGACGCGCAATCGCTGAAGCTCATCGAGCAGAGTCTTGGAGACAAGCGCGAGGGCGCGACGCAATCCGACGGACGCAACCAGCCAAGCTGGGAGCCGATCAGGCGCGAGGCCCGCGATGCGATACGGCGGAGGCAGAGAGGTCGATAATCGCTGCCCACTGGTCATTCGGTGGCCGCTGCGCTGAAGATTCGGACCTCTTATGTCCGGAACACGGGCAGGCCGGAAGTAAATCCCGGGCAAGAAGTCCGGTAATGCGTGCCGCAAGTTGCCCCACTTTGCCGGGAATTTGCGTCTAAGGCGGAGAGTCGTGCGTCCTCTGTGCGGCCGGGTCGCGGCTACTAGGATGGCGAGCGACTCGCGGAGTCTGTCGGCAATGCAATTTTGTGCAGGAGTTCTTGAAAGCGTGGATCTGAACGTAAGAGATCGAACAGAGGATACGCCCAAACGGTCTCTTATTCGAAGCCAGCAAAATGCCTACGTCTGGGAGACACCGGAAGCAGACTTCGGGATTTTGATGGCATGATAGGGCCAGCCGCCTTAGGTGCTATCGCCGTGGAATTCGATTTTGAGCGCAACATCATCACCCTTTTGACTCGTTAATCTGTCTTGGCAGCCTTTTACGCTCGCAACTCTTTAACACCCAAGGTCGGAATCCAGAAAATTAGCAACGCCTCTTACCACAAGCACGTTGCACCACTTCCTGGTCCGCGCCTGGGCCCGCGTGGATCGCAGATATGGATGACAGGACTTGCCAAGAGCTAAATCGACTTAGTCGATATCCAGCGGCAAAGCCGCGTCCCCACTTTTTCCTTGCGCACGAAAAAAGGGACCGCCTTGGCCGCGGTCCCCTCGATTCGAAATGAATCCCTACAATTAAGGAGCGATAGCGTTTACGAACGCTTGTCCGTTCGGTGTGCCAACGCCCGTTACGTTGTCCCACCCCGGTCCCGTCGTGAGGGAACTGTCTGTGCCAAAGGTAAGCACGAACCAGCGCGTTGAGAACGGGCTATTGTAGATCGCGCTCAAGTAGCTGGTGTTGCCAGAAAGAGGTGCCGCGAGTTGGTCTGCGGTGAAATTTGTTGTTCCGCCTGCATCTTTGATGGAGCCTGTCACGTTATTTGGAGAGCTCAGCGAAACGACATCATTAACTGCACCCGCCGGAAGGTTATAAACCAGCGCTGCGGCCTGACCAAGTCCATGGCCTGCCTTTTGCGCGGCAATCGCCATCACCGCGGAAAAGAGAGGAGTGGCGAGGCTGGTGCCGCCGACCACGCCAACCCCAGTGACCCCGTTTACAGTTTGGATGAACTCGACACCCGTGAACGGGTCGGCCAGCATCGATATATCCGGAACGAGCCGCGCGTTTCCCGGCAAGCTCGATTGGAATCCCGGCTTGGCAAACTCCGCACTCGTGCCTCCCCCGGCGCCCCCTTGGAAGCCAAGATGAAGCGGTGGGTCGACGGGTGTCGAACCTTCGGAGACGCGGTTGGCGATGCGGGTCAGGTTATTCCCCCAGCCGGTTTGGAACGCAATCGTATTATCAGGATTGAGTCCCAAGCTGGTGCCGCCGATGCCCGTAGCTAATGGAGAGCTTGCCGGAAAATCTACCGCTGTGATGCCGATTCTGACGGTTTCATCGCCAGAGTCGCCGGTGGCGAAATTGACGTCGATTCCCTGAATAGCAGCCATTTCCAGGATGCGGTTCGTGCGGTCGTGCGTAGCCGGATTACCAAGGATCTCTATGCTTGACCAGCTGTTGGAGATGGTGTTCCCGAGGTGATGGACCACCGCGTAGTTAATTGCTTCGTCGAGGGAAGCGCGGTCGGTGGCGGTGACGAGTGCAATGTTGGCTCTCGGTGCCAGCGCGTGGACCCACTCGACGTCCAGCGTCGTTTCAATCGCCCAGTTTCTAGCCACGCCGTGCGGGTTATTGACCAAGCCAGGTGCCTTGACGATTTGGAAGTTGACCGGAGTGATGTCCGGCAGGCCATAGACCTGTGAGAAGATTTCCGCATCCTGAGCGATGGTATCCGACCCGTAGGCGTCTACGATCACAACGGTTTCGCCCGAACCGTCAAGCCCCAGAGCGTAAAGCGGATTCATATTGTAGGCCGTCTGTAATTCGCTCGGCTGATATCCGCAGGGCGGCAGATGGCCCAGAGCGCCGTTCGTGATGTCTGCGCCGTAGCGGTTGCCCGTGTATGTGGCTTGAGGCACTGTGTTCTGCTTGGCATTTGGCGGAAAGGTCTTCGTCTGCACGCCGCGGAAGCACTGGCTCTCGAAGAAGAAGCCCTGGGGATTCCATCCGAGCCCAGTCATCGGTATGGCTGTGCCGCCCGGTTCCATTTGACTTGCGAAAGCGGGTTCGAACCCCAAATCGTCCATTCCGGTGATGGCAGCGATAAGACCTATGCTTGTGTCATTTCCCCCTGGATCTCCGGTATTTGCGCGATAGTTCGCTCCATTGAACGTGAAGTTGTGGATCGACACATGGAAAGTTTGCTCGATCTGCCCGATGGTTCCCTGCACCTTGACGAAAAAATTGTTCTCGGCCACGGCGGTCACCGAAAGTCCGTGCGCCATGAGGAAATTCTGCACCGCGTTGACTTCTTGAGCGGTCGGCGAAAAACTGTCGTTGAATTGCGTTTGGTTCAACCACTTGTGGAAATTAGATGATTTCTTGTTGTAGAGCTGCTGCGCAGTTTGATCCAGCTGATTCTCGTTGTGAAGCTTGAGCCACGCAGTTACGCTGATCAGCGTGGTCGGGTCGGCAGCTCCCTGGTCCACTGCTCTGTTGACGAAACCCGGCGTATTGTTTTTAACGACATAGCTATAAGCATTCCCATTCGGGCCGCTGGAGGATTGTGGCGACCCGGAACTCGAAAATGATACGAACGACAGGATCGCGGCAACCGCTAGGGTGCCCAATCCCGTCGAGAAATAGTCCTTCGGTCGTTTTCTGAACATTTGCATTCCTATTCTCTGGCCGGGGTGGGCCAGCTTCCACTCTAACTTTCGAGGATATCTGCGCGACCTTAATGCGAGTTACTAGTTCTGTCAAGACTAGAAATTGCTAAAATCGCTAACAATGGGTTTAGAACTCTCAGGACGGCCCGTTCTCCGCCCTAAACACGCATCCTTCTCTCGAATTCGAACCACTGAAGGTCGGCTTACTCGAGCGACCTTAGGCTGCGCCAAAAGGCAAGTCAACGAAGAGGGACAGCTTGCGGGCTAATTCCGATATTGCGACTATATGTTCATGTGACAACTGGAGGTTGGATCCGAGGATAACTTTCGAGTGCGCGACAATATGGAAGCTATCGCTTGGGGGCTCGATTCGCGAAGGGTTTTGCGTCATTTTGGAGCCTTCGCTTTGTTGTTGACCGGACGCGCAGTATTCCAAATGTCTTGCCAAATTTGTTCCGCAATACCCTCCTCGTAGACATTCTCGTGGGTGCGGTCGGGAAGAAACACAAAAGTTGCCGTGCCTCCCAGTCCATTGATCGTATGCTGAAGCAGACGCGCAGGTTCATCAAGGTAGTAGTTATCGGCCGTGCCAACGTATAGATGGATCTTGCCATTGAGCCTCGCTCCCAGTTGGTGCCAGTCTTGGCGCAGAATGCGCGCGATGTCGTATTTCTCCCATGCTCTGGCAACCTCCCATCAATCTCGCCGGTGACGCGATCAAAAAGCCGCATCGGTCGGCCGTCGGTGCCGCGCGGACTGAAGACGGCTTCGAATGAACTGAGCTGCCCTCCGTATTCGCCGAGAACCATCTCGCGGTGCGCGTAGTTCTCCATCGCGATCTCCTTGCCGTTGGCGCGCATGACGACGGTTCGCTTTCCATCAAGTGTGCGGTACATGTTTCTTGCCGTCGTGAGGTCGACGGGAATAAAGGCGCGGAAGTCTGCGGGATCGGGGGCCGTAGCCCAAGTGCCGCCGAAGAAATCTGGGTAGGTGACCTGCAACCACAATGCTGCCCAACCGCAGGAGGAATGGCCCTGCAGCAAGCGTCCACTCGCCTTTCCATCCATTCGGTACTTGCGCTCAAGTGCAGGGATGAGCTCCTTCACCAGCGCGTCACCCCACGGCCCGTTGTTTGCGGAGTTGGCAAACTCGTGAGCACCGAAAGGACAAGATTGATCAAGCAGAACGTAAATCATCTCGGGCTTCTCGTTCCGCTCCATGTAGGGGAAGTAGTACGGAAGCTCGTAGGTGGCAATACCGTGAAGCGTCCCACCGAATCCGGTAGTCCAATAGGCAGTCGGGTAAGCCTGGGATCTATTCTTCTCATACGATGGCGGTAGAACGATGAGTCCGCGCATGCGGACCGGCCGCCCCCAAAATTCGCTCAGGAGGCGGGATTCGAAATGGATCAGTTCAGCGTGGGGTGTCGCCGCTGGCGGTTCTGTTACGCGCTCCGTAAGCGTCACCGCGATGTTGGCAACCGGCAGGTGCCGCACTGAGATCTCACTACGCAGGTCTCCATCGTCGTCGTCTTGGACATATGCATATGTGTGGTTCGTATCCAAAACGGCGCGAAGCCGGTATTCGCCCGTAGGCGCTTTCGAGAACGGCTCCGGGAAGGCAAGGTCATCGGCATCCAATTCCACTGAATCGCCAACGGCAAGGTACGGTATTTCCTTCGCAGCTATCCAGAGGTCCCGTGGATCGCTATCCCAGTGTGGGCGCAGGGTCGAGTTCGGCTTGTTGCTCATAAAGATAAGCAAGCGGCCCGACGCTCCTTCAGTGGCAACGTCGCGCGCGAGGGTGACCGTCACGCGCAGGCGAGGCTTGGTCTGCTGAGGGGCGGCGACGCAGGCAAGCAGGAGTGCAAGCACTGGCGAAAGGTAGGTCTTCATGAGCTTGGATCTTACCTATGCCGATTTAGCGACCGCAAGTGGACACCCCGCGCCCCAAATCCAATCGTTCGATATGGCGATGCCCTTCGACCCAAGAGTGCGGCCATGTTAGTTTTCGACCTGAGGTAGGTCAACGAAGCTCGCGGTTGGCAGCCTGCCGCTGATCGAGGGCGGATGACGGGCAACTCGTAAAGAATCGGCAGTCGACCGATCGGCCGCAAGGCTGAGAGCACCTTCCCTACTACCTAACATTTTCCGCAATCTCGCCACTATTCGCACACAGACTCATCATTTCGGATCAATTTTCAGGATCGAGGTACGGGAACGTGCGGGCCCCCAGTGTAGTTGCCGGGTAACCGAGCGGCCTTGCGGCCGCTCAGTCCCCTAAGAACCGGACTTGAAAGTTTCCCGTCATCCGGCTCGAGCACTCCTAACGCCCCCATATGAAAAAAGAGGACGCAG
>JACXTT010005345.1_pt1 | contig 18677 bp, 28 predicted proteins | sample 9270951 | NCBI WGS metagenome assembly JACXTT01 (sample SAMN15532306, study PRJNA645909) | rock metagenome | isolation source: weathered quartz diorite | place: Puerto Rico | collected 2017-06-21 | reverse complement strand
GCCGGCATCCCATGGGAAGGTAACTACTCGTCGTGGCTGGAGCAAAAGGAGCGCCGTCTCGCCGCGGAGGAGAAGCAGGAATCCGCGCGGCGGCGGACGCTCGCCCGCGAGCTCGAATGGGTGCGCATGGCCCCGCGTGCGCGCCAAGCCAAGGGTAAGGCTCGTCTCAGCGCCTACGAGGCGTTGCTCGGCGCAGAGGGTGAGCAACGGAGCGAGACGCTGGAGATCGCAATTCCGCCGGGGCCGCGTCTGGGAAATCTGGTGGTGGAAGCGGCCGATCTGCGGAAGGGCTACGGCGATCGGTTGCTGATCGAGGATCTCTCGTTCGCGCTCCCGCCGGGCGGCATCGTCGGCGTGATTGGGCCGAACGGCGCCGGCAAGACCACGCTCTTCCGGATGATCGTCGGCGCCGAGCAGCCCGATGGTGGTACGCTGCGGCTCGGCGAGACCGTCGAGCTCGCCTACGTCGATCAATCGCGCGATGCGCTCGAACCGTCCAAGACGGTGTGGGAGGAGATCAGCGGCGGGGCCGAGCAGCTGCGGATCGGACGACGCGACGTCGCCTCGCGCGCCTACGTGGCGTCGTTCAATTTCAAGGGCAGCGATCAGCAAAAGCGGGTAGGGGATTTGTCCGGTGGCGAGCGCAATCGCGTTCACCTAGCGAAGCTCCTGCGACGGGGCGGTAATGTGCTGCTGCTCGATGAGCCGACGAACGATCTCGACGTCGATACGCTGCGGGCGCTCGAGGACGCGCTGCTCCAGTTCGCCGGGTGCGCGGTGGTCATCAGCCACGACCGGTGGTTCCTCGATCGTATCGCGACCCACATGCTGGCCTTCGAGGGCGACAGCCGGGTCGTCTGGTTCGAGGGGAACTACGCGGACTACGAAGCCGACCGGAAGCGCCGTCTCGGTGCCGATGCGGACCAGCCGCACCGCATCCGTTACCGCAAGCTGACGCGCACCTGAGGTGCCGTCGGCGCGCCCAGCCGAGCGCTCAGAGAAGCTGTGCGGGCGAGGCGTCGCTCTCGCACGGAGCCGCGAGGCCGCCGGTCGCGCGAGCGAAACCGTGGCGTAGGAGCACGCAGGTGTCGTCGTCGATCTGATCGCAAGCGCTCGCCTCGCAGAGGGCGACGCAGAACGTGAACGCCAGGCCGTCGAAGCCGTCGCACATGCCCGCCCGCGCGTCGTCGGGCTGCAGCAACGGAGCGGTCGTCTCGTACGTCCCGTGTACCGGGTCGCTCATCTTGGCGGCCGCTTCGATGGGGCCGGTCATGAGAAGCGCGCAGGCGAACGCGATGGCGAGTGCAGAGTGCATGGCGTTGGCAAGAGCAAACCTCATGCCGCCGTCCGATACGATTCACATTGACGTTCCAAAGACACCGATGTTACGCTCGTGGCGACTGTCAACTTCGTGTCACCTCGTTTGATCCCACGCGCCGCCCGGAGGAACCGCATGCGCTCCCTCACTTCGTTGCTCACCTTGTGCTCGCTCGCGATGATCACGACCGTCGCGAGCGCGGACCCGATCTTCACGTGGCGTGATCATGGGGGAGGTCTGCACTTCTCGAATCGCAGCGAGGTGATTCCCGCCGGCGCATCGGCGGTGGATCTGCCGCCGCTGCCCCCACGCGTGACGACTCGATCGCGCGCCGCATCGGTGGCCGTTGCACGGGTGGCGACGGTTGCGTCGCGGGGCGTGGCTCGTCGCGACCCAGTGTGCGGAACGCCCGATCCCTCGGGGGTCGTGGAGGCGGTCGCCGCACGTCTTGGGCGGCGCCAGCTCGATGGATTGACGGTGATCGTCGCCGGGGTGCCGCTCTCCGCGTCCGAGTCGGCGCGCGTCGAGACCAAAGGCCCCGACACCGACGCGGGCGCCGCGACTCCGGCGGAGCAAGCGGCCCTTGCGTACCCGGCGAGATCCGGGTGTCTGCGTGCGCGTCCGCCGCTCGAGCGCTACAGCGTCGCCTCGGGGCCGCGCAATCACTCGCGTGGCCTCTGTGACGACTATCGGCGCGCGTTCGCGGAGGTGGGTATCGCGGTGAGCCGCGATCAAGGTGTGGCGCGTTCATTCCGATCCGCGGCGGAGCACTTCATCGAGGTCGCCGGCCGCGACTACGCCGCCGGTGGCCGAGAACTTCTCGTGCCGGCGATCGTGAGGGAAGCGCCGATGGCGCCCACCGGGCTCTACAGATCCGTCGGCGAAGAGCGGGTGCCGCTACCGCAATGGGCGGTCGAGGCGCACATCGCGCAGACCAGCGAACTCGATGTCGAGAGCAGCGCGCTGGTCGACGAGCTCACGGCCGCGCTCGACACGATCGACGCCGCCGCGCGCAGGGTGGGGTGTTGGTAGCCCGTCCGCGGTCAGTTCCAGACGCCGAGGTTCGTCGAGCGCAAGGTCTTGGCGCATTCGGGACAGGGGATGTCCTGCGCCAGTCCTTCGAGCAAGGTGAGCTGACCTTGGCACTCCTTGCAACGATGCATGTCGAGCTTGGCGGAGAGGTCCACGACCGACAGGCGCTTGCACGCGGGACACACGCCGAGTCCTCCCCAGAAACGTGTTCGTCCCTCCTTGCCCCAACCGACGCGCAAGTTTTCGGTCGTGAATCCGCAGCTCCGGCAGTTGAACTCGACGATCGATCCCATGACCCCTCCCGGTTCGAATGGCCGCAAACGTATGTGCCGGCGTGGCGCGCGTCAAGGAAGCGGCGCCTTCGACCTGTGGCCACGGCGACGGTCGAAATCCGCGGCGCATCGTGATATTGATGGCAGTGCAGTGTCCCGTCGGCGTGCCATTTCCGGTACGCGATGTCGCATCGAAGGATGCTGAACGGGAACGCTGAAAGGAGCTCTGTGGCGCGAGACGATCTGATTCAAATCCAGGGGCGAGTGGTGGAAGCGCTCGCCGGCGGACATTTTCGAGTGCAGGGGGACCAGGGGCACACGTTCCTGGCGCGGATCAGTGGCCGGCTGCGCCGGTTCCACATCAAGGTCGTCCCGGGCGATCGCGTCACGGTCGCCGTGTCGCCGTACGATCTCTCGCACGGCTTCATCGTCTATCGCGGCAGCTGAGTTCCACTGAGTCCACATGGACGCCATCGACGTCATCAAACGACGGCTGAAGGAAGATCGCGTTCCGGAGGCCGCCGATTTGGACGACGTCGGCGAGAAGAAGAAACGTCCACGGGAAGTGGCGTTCATGGACGTCAACCTCTGCTTTCCCTGCGGCAAGTGTCCCGAGTTCTGTCCCGTGCAATGTATCGAATACCTCGCGGCTGGATCCCTTCCCAATCGAGGACTGCAACCGGTGCAGGATCGATTTCAGGAGTGCATCGGATGCTACATCTGCGTCGAGGTATGCGCGCTGCTCACCGACTACGATGCCGTGCGCATGTACGACGTCGACCTCGTGGAGCGCACGCTCAGCGTCAAGGTCGGAGACAAGAAGCCCGTCACCTACATCCCGGCGGAACCCTACGAGGAATACTTTTCCGAAGGCGGGCTCTACCGCCACCTCGGAAAGGGATCACGGATCCGCGAGAAAATGACCGCGGAGGAACGCGCGATCCTGCACGCGGCGCGCTGACGCGCGAGACTACCGAATCGTCACGCCGTGCCGCTGGACTCGTGACGCTCGACCATGCGGCGTAACTTCTCGAACGCGCGTCCGACGGTGATCGTGTATCGTTGCTTCGTCCAGCTCTCCTTGGTGCGCATGCGGAGCCATCCGAGCTTCACGACATCGGGTTTGTTGCCCATGTCGCCGGTCGCCGCTTCGACGGCAGCCTGCTCGTCGCGATCGAGCGCCTCGATGAACTCGCGCTTGACGCGGCCGAGGAGCTCCTTGCGAAGATCGATCACGAGCCGCGCAGATGCTCGCGTTCCGTTTCGTCCGGCATGCTGGGTGGGATGAACGGGTGCAGCGTCTTTTGGAGACGGCGCCGCACGGCGCTGACCGACCAATCCATCTGCCTGCAGACCGACGGGAAGCTGAGGACGTGGGTCTCGGGATCGCTGAAGAAGTAGCGGAGGGCGGTATCACGTTGCCGCGTATCGGCGCTGCGGAGATCGTCGAAGGCCGTGCTCACGACGGCGATCATGAGATGCTCGATGCCGCTCATCTTCTGGAGCGAGCGCCGTGCTTCGAGTGCGGGGGGGAAGGGTGGGATGGAGCTACGACCCATGGCGTCCTGCCTCCTCAACGAACCGCGACCACATCCTGCATCGCGTGATCTCGCCGTACGTTTCCGCCGGGAATGCAGCCTGCCCGAACGAGCGGGCGGTAATATGCGCCTCGCGATCCGTTTAGTCAAACCGCCTGGCGTTTTTGTTTGACATTGAGAGTGGGCAGGGCCTATGTGGGGGGCGCTTCTTGACCCCCACCGGTGGGTGACGCGCGGGTGAGGACTGCGGGGTTTGTCATCTGGAGGAACGATGGGCACGAAGCTGTACGTAGGGAATCTGCCGTTCGCGGTGACCTCCCAGGAGCTTACCGAGCTGTTCGGCCAAGCCGGTGAGGTGGTCTCTGCCAACATCATAACGGACCGATTCTCCGGCCAATCGCGTGGGTTTGGCTTCGTCGAGATGGCCAACGACGACGCGGCGCAGAAGGCGATCAATCAGTTCAACGATTACCAAATGAAGGGCCGGGGCCTCAAAGTGAACGAGGCCAAGCCTCGTGAGGGCGGCCGTTCGGGCGGCGACCGCGGTGACCGAGGTGATCGCGGCGGCGGTGGCGGGCGTCGCTGGTAAGTCGCGGTTCGCCGTCGTCCTCGTCCCGAACCTTCCCTCCTGCGTCCCCGTGGGGCTTTTGGCGAATGGGTTTCGCCATCGCTACTCTCATCCAGATCAAATGACTGCGCCATTCTGGATCACGTACTCATGTAATGAACGATTCGGAGGATGATTGATCATGCTCGGGTTGTTTCAACGTCCGAAGCTCGCGGCGACGTTCGTCGCCGCGCATGCACATACCGACGAGTTTGCGCGCACCATTCGACTCGAAGGCGGCCTGACCATCCGCAACGACGGGAGTGACACACAGCTCGGCGAGGTCGAAATGGTATTGATCGCGGGCTTTCGCCGCATCCCGCTCGAGGTGCCGAGTGAGTGGCGGTCCGCGGCCCTCACGACGGGCACGGAAAAGACCGGCAACGTGCAGTGGTCGTTGACACTCGACGCGCCGCTGCGGGCCGAGGCGGGGGAGCTCTACGTCAGCGTGCGTGACCAGAAGCGCAAGAAGTGGGAGTGGCGATTGCCGTTCGCGTTCGAGCGGCGCTGAGCGCGCGCCGCTTCACATGTGCGACGCGACGAGCGGAAGAACGATGAGGAGCTGAATCGCGTCGAACGTCCCGTGCGCGACGGCGCAGACGGCGAGATCGTCGGTGCGCTCGAACGTGCGCCCGAGTATCCACCCGATCACGAAGACGCCGCCGCCCATCGTCGGCGACCCGTAGTTGACGTGACTCAAGGCGAAGCAGCAGGTGGCGAGGATGAGCCCCAGCCGCGGCTGAAGGAAGGCGCGGAAGAAGGCTTCCTCGACGACCATCGCGACGATGATCACGCCGACGCGCAACGCCAGTGGACGCCGCGCCATCCACAGCATGATCTCGACGAAGCCCTGGTTCGGCGTTACGCCAGATGCGTGGGCGAGCACGCCGAGAACCACCATCGCCCCCATCGTCAACAGCCACCCCCGAACGCCGACCCAGAGGCCGCGCATGATGCGCGCGCCCCACCGGCCGCGCGGCAGATGCAGGAAGATGCGCACGGGGCTGCGCCGCCGCAGTGCGAACCACGCCGCCAGAAACGCCGCCAGTATCAGCTGCCCTTCGAAGAGTCCGCCGACGCCGAGCGCAGTGGTGGCCAGCGATCTCCCACGCGAAAAGGCGTAGAGCGGCATCACTAGCGTCAGCGTGAAGACGGCGGCGAGGAGGCCGTAGGCGACCAGCGCGCGCCAGCGGGTCTCGAACTCCGTCAGCGGAGGAGCGGGCGGCTCACTTGCCGGCACCGATCGTGAATGCGAAGATTCACCGCGATCGCCGGGCGTCTCAGCTCGGGACATCGCTCATCCGGAGGACGGCATGCTGAAGATCGGTGACGTGGTGGTGACGATGGCGCACCCTGGGCCGTTCACGATCATCGACATCCAAGGCGACGTGCTCACCATCGTGACGGCGGCGGGATTGAGAAAAGTCGTCCGCGCCGCCAACGTTCGGCTCCTCGAAAAAGCGAAGCCGGCGTCGTCCTGACGGCGCAGCACGCCGTGGCGACGCCGGCCTAAGGCCCGCCGCCGACCCGTGGTTCAGCCGGCGACGCCGCGCTTCGACGGCGCTACTTCTTGCCGCCCAGAACCGACTGCTTGAAGCTCTTCGCGACGGTGAAGCCGACCTTCTTGCGGGCAGGGATCTTGATCGCTTCACCGGTCTGCGGGTTGCGACCCATGCGCGCTTTCATCGAGCGCAGCCGCCATCCGCCGAGATCCGGGATCTTCACCGTGTCGCCCTTCTTCACCGCCTTGCGAACGGTGTCGACGAGCGCTCCGATGACCGCCTCAGCCTGCTTGCGGGAGATGCCGGAATCCTCCGCCAACTTCCCAACCAACTGTGTCTTCGTCATGTGCACTCCCCCTCTGGGTTTGTTGAAAACGAGGCGCACCCTAGGGCAGTAGTCGGCAAGCTGTCAAGCGTAGAGTGCGTGAAAAACCACGAATGACGCGCTTCAGCGCGATCGCCCGTCACGCGTTCGCCGCCAGCGCGGCGCGGCGGGGCGCGGCGTTGGCTCTGGCGAGGAATCCGAACACCAAGTCGTTGAAGCGGCGGGCCTGCTCGAGATTGGGGCTGTGCGCGCAGTCGTCGAAGACGACGAGCTCGGCGTCGGGGATGCCGGCGGCGAGGCGCTCCCCGAGGGCGAGCGGCGTGATCGCATCGGTGCGACCCCAGACGATCAGCGTCGGCGCGGCGATCGCGCCGATGCGGTCGTCGAGGAACTCCGAGCCGTACACGAGCTGCCGCAGGATCTCGCTGCGGCCGGGCGCTTCGACCCGACAGACCCGCAGCACATCACGCACCACGAAGTGCGGCAAGCGGGGGGGACGCTGAAAGTTGGCGAGCAGGAGATCACGCACGTCGCTCGGATTCTCGGGCAGCAACACGCGCTGCATCGACAAGTCGGGGTCGAAGCGGAGCCCCGCGGCGTCGACGACGACGAGATGCGACACCAGCTCGGGATACTCCGCCGCAAAGGCTAGACTGATCCAGCCTCCCATCGAGTGCCCGACGAGGCGCACCGGGCCGTACCCGAGCAGGGCCAGCAGCTCGCGCAGGGTGGCGACCTGGAACGCGATCGTACGCTCGTCGCCGACGCGCTCGGACGCGCCGAATCCGGGCAGATCCGGTGCGATCACGCGAAAGCGGCGGCGCGCAAACGGCAGCTGCAGATGCCAATTGACGCTCGCTTCGGTGCCGAAGCCGTGCACGAACACCACCGGCTCGCCCTGTCCGCCGGTCCAGACGCGCACGCGTCCACGGGTGAGCATCATGCGCCGCGAGCGAAGACCGGCGAGGTGCAGCCGCGCCGCGACCGCGTGACGGAAGAGCTGCATCGGACGCCAGTAGCCGTAGCCGCCGACACCAGCAGCGCCCGCGAGCAGAAGCGTCAGGTCCATCATCATAGTGTGGCGCGTCGCTGCCCCAGGCGCAAGCTCAGTTGACGATGTGACCGGCCGAGGCTAAGGCATGCGCGATGGCGAACATCCTCTGTCCGTGGTGCGGGTGTCCGATCGCCGTCGATCGCGGGATGCGACGTCAGGGAATCGTCTACTGTTGTCGCGGCTGTGCATCGTGGACGCAGTGCGAGATTCCCGGTTGCGCACGCGCCGTCACCTCCGCGCTCCCTCCTGACGTGAGCCTTCCCGAAACCCGCAACCGGCCCGCGTCGCCGCGCGACGATGCGCACTGAACCGCCGCCGACCTTTGCACGGGCCGCCCATCCGCTATAGAAGTGCCGCATGACGCGCGAGGAGTTCCTCGTTGCCGGGCGGCGTCCGGAGGAGGACGACACGGCGGCGGTATCGCGTGCTCTCGCCGACAGCTTCGCGGTGACCCGGCTCTCCGACGCGATCAACTGGGCGCGCAAGTACAGCTTCTTCAGCTACCCCTTCGTGACCGCGTGTTGCGGCATGGAGTTCATGGCGGTTTCCGGTGCGCGCTTCGATCTCGATCGTTTCGGCTTGTCGCTGCCGCGCTTCACACCGCGGCAGGCTGACCTGATGATGGTGGTCGGAACGATCACGCATCGCCAAGCGCCGATCCTGCTGCGGGTGTACGAGCAAATGGCGGAGCCGAAGTGGGTCATGTCGTTCGGCGCGTGTACGAGCTCCGGCGGTCCGTACAACAACTACGCCGTCGTCCAGGGCATCGACACGATCATTCCCGTGGACATCTACGTCCCTGGATGCCCGCCGCATCCGGAAGCGGTGATCGATGGCCTCCTGAAGCTGCAGGAGCGCGTGCAGCGCGAACGCCCCGGCGTGCCGTATCGCGGCCGACACGGAAGCGGGCGCCCGCTCGAGGGCTGAGTTCGGCCGATGGCGAGGATCACGGTCGACGGGACGGTGCTCGAGGTACCGGACGGCAGCACATTGCTGCCGGCGCTGCTCGATCACGGCATCCAAATTCCGCACTACTGCTTTCATCCGAAGCTCTCGATCGACGGGAGCTGCCGGATGTGCATGGTGAGGGTGGAGGGAATGCCGAAGCTCACCATCTCCTGCAACACGCCGGTGCGCGACGGCATGGTCGTCGATACCCGCGGCCCGGAGGTGGCGAAGGCCCGCCAAGGGGTGCTCGAGCTGCTGCTCCTGAACCATCCGCTCGACTGCCCGATCTGCGATCAGGCCGGCGAGTGCTACCTGCAAGACTACGCGTTCGAGTACGGCACGCGGGAGGCACGCACGCGGGAGCCGCGGCGCAAGGCGCTCAAGCGCGTCGACGTCGGTCCGCGGGTCGTTCTCGATCAAGAGCGCTGCATTCTGTGCCGTCGTTGCGTGCGCTTCTGCCGTGAGATCAGCGAGACGAACGAGCTCGCCGTGTTCAACATGGGCGATCGCTCCGTGATCAACACGTTTCCCGACGAGCCGTTGACGAACGACTACTCGATCTGCACCGCCGACATCTGTCCCGTCGGCGCGCTGCTCAGCAAGGACTTCCACCACAAGATGCGCGTGTGGTTCCTCGACGAGACCGAGAGCGTCTGTCCACATTGCTCCAACGGCTGCAACATCAAGATCGGCACGGCGCGCCGTGAGGTGTACCGCTTCCTCCCGCGGCGCAACGACGACGTGAACGAGACCTGGATGTGCGACGCGGGCCGTCTCGGGTATCGCTTCGTCAACGAGGGACGCCTGCGTACGCCGACCGTCGGACGCGGCGCGGCAGCGGCAACCGCATCGTGGGACGACGCGCTCGACGAGGCGGCACGCCGGCTCGGCGCGCTCGCGCGAGGTGATCCTGCGACCGTCGCGGCAACCGTCTCGCCGCACCTCACCAATGAGGAATTGTTCGTGCTCGCGCGTGTGATCGCGAGCGGTCTTCGTACCGCGCATCGCGACGTCGTCGTTCCCCTCGGCCCCGCGGACGATTTCCTGATCAAGGCGGAAAAGGCCGCCAACGTGCGCGGCGCCCGCGACCTCGGGCTCGCCGCGGATAGCGGTGCCGCCGGGGGCCTCCGGGCGGCGATCGAGGCCGGCACGATCCGGGGTCTCTTGGTGACGAGCCCGGACGTCTGCGACGCGTGGGGGGTGACACCCGCGCTGTTCGAGCGACTCGAGACCGTGGTCGTGGTCGCCAGCAACGCCCATCCGCTCCTGTCGGTGGCCGATGTCGTCCTGCCGGGGCTCACGTTCGCCGAGAAGAACGGAACGTTCACGAATCACGCCGGCCGCGTGCAGCGCATTCACCGCGCCCTCGATCCGGGTGAGCAGCCGACCGATGGTGACATTTACCTCGCGCTCGGTCGCCGTCTCGGGATGGAGATTCCTCCCGGGCCGTTCGATCCGGCGGCGGTGTTTCGCGAGATCGCACGCACGGTGCCGCGCTATGCGGCGCTCGGCTGGGACGCGCCCCGCGGCGCCGGCGTCGCGACTGCGGGGCCCTGAGGGGCGGGGGGGCGGGTGCCGGCGTCGCGGTGAAGCGGCACACGAGGCCCGGGCGAATGACAACGTTGGGGCCGACACTCATCCTCCGTGGGCTCGCAATCACGGCGCGCCACTTCTTCCGAAATCTGATCGGCTTCCTACGGCGCAAGCCGACGATCGCGACGATTCAGTATCCGGAAGAGAAACTACCGTGGTCGCCGGCCATGCGCGGCATGCCCGTCCTGGTGCAGATGGACAACGGCAAGGAGCGCTGCGTTGCCTGCGGGCTCTGCGAGTGGGCGTGCCCCGTCGACTGCATCACGATCTATCCCGCCGAGACGGTCGACGAGATCGAGCGCTACCCCGAGGTGTTCAACATCGACATGTCGCGGTGCATGTTTTGCGGTTTCTGCGAGGAGGCCTGCCCGGAGGAAGCGATCGTGATGAGCCAGCGGGTGGCGATCGCGACCACCGAATGGCGCGGCAGCCTGTGGGAGAAACGCGACCTGCTCGTGCCGGCACGCGAGCTGCGGACGCGGCTCGAGCACATCCGCCGGGGCTACGATCGCCCCTCGCCCCGCGTCATGGAGTCCTCTCCGCCGGTCGGGCAGCGATGAGCGAGCAGGGTACGGTCGACCCTGCGCCGGAGCATCCGCTGCTGGCGCTGCTGCGCCAGCGCTTCCCGGAGGCGATTCTCGCCACCCACACGTATCGCGGTGACGCGACCGCGCAGATCGCGCCGGCGTCTCTTCTTCAGATGTGCACCTTCTTGCGCGACGACGCCGCATGCGCGTTCGACTTCCTCGCCGACGTGACCGCGGTCGACTACATCGGCACCGTGCCGCGGTTCGAGCTCGTCTATCACCTGTGCTCGCTGACGCGGCATCATCGCCTGCGGCTGAAGGCGCGCGTGCCGGAGGAGCGCCCTCACATCGCGTCGCTCACGTCGGTCTGGCGCGGCGCCGACTGGCTCGAGCGTGAGACCTTCGACATGTATGGCATTCGGTTCGACGGCCACCCCGATCTGCGCCGGATCTACCTCTATCCCGAGTTCGAGGGGTTTCCCTTGCGCAAGGACTATCCGAAAGAAAAGCGCCAGCCCCTCGTCACCGTGCGTGACGTAGACAAGGAGCAGGCGGAACGCACCGACGCGCGCGTGCGTGAGCGCTATGGACGCTGGCAATAAGCCGCCGCTCACCGAGGATCTCCACACGCAGCCGATGGAGATCCAGATGGGTCCGTCGCACCCGTCGACGCACGGAACCGTCAAGATCGACCTCAAGCTCGACGGCGAGCGGATCGTCGATTCGCAGGTGGAGGTGGGGTATCTCCACCGCGGCTTCGAGAAAGAGTGCGAGAGCGGTGAGTACTATCAGGCGATTCCGTACACCGACCGGCTCAACTACGCGAGCCCGCTGATCAACAACGTCGGCTACTGTCTGGCGGCAGAGAAGCTCTTCGGCGTGACGGCGCCGGTCCGGGCGCAGTACCTGCGCATGGTCGCGTCCGAGTTGTCGCGCATGAGCGATCACTTCACCTGTATCGGCGCGAGCGCGCTCGAGCTCGCGGCGCTGACGCCGTTCCTCTACTGTGTCCAGGCGCGCGAGATGATCTGGGATCTGCACGAGTCGCTGTGCGGTGCGCGTGTGACCACGAACTACGTCAGGATCGGCGGCTTGCAGAGTGATCTCCAGCCGGGATTCGCCGACCTCTGTCGCTCCAAGGTCGCCGCGGCGCTGGCGCTGTTCGCGGACGTCGACAAGCTGCTCACGCGCAATCCGATCTTCCGCGAGCGCATGGAGGGCACGGGTGCGCTGCCGGCCGCCACGCTCATCTCCTACGGCGTCAGTGGTCCGTTGCTGCGCGCCGCCGGCGTGGCCCACGATCTGCGTCGGGCCGAGCCGTACCTGGTGTACGACCGTCTCGACTTCGACGTGCCGGTCGGGACCGCCGGCGACAACTACGACCGCTACCTGGTGCGGGTCGAGGAGCTGCGCCAAAGCGCCCGCATGATCGAGCAAGGGTTGCGCGACCTGCCGGACGGTCCCGTCGACATCGACGATCCGCGGTTTCGATGGCCGGCCAAGGGCAAGGTCTTCAACCGCATGGAAGAGCTCATCGACCAGTTCAAGCTGGTCACCGAGGGGATGCGCCCGCCCGCCGGCGAGGTGTATCAGGCGGTGGAAGGGGCCAATGGCGAGCTCGGCTTCTATCTCGTCAGCAACGGCACGGGGAAACCATGGAAGTGCCGCTGTCGCGCGCCCAGCTTCAGCAACACGCACGCGCTGCGTGACATGATCCATGGGGCGCTGCTGGCCGATGTCGTCCCCACCTTCGACATGGTGAACATGATCGGTGGGGAGTGCGATCGATGAGCGCCGTCCCAGGTGGTGCGACACTGCTCTCCGCATCCGTGAGGGCGGCGATCGCCGCCGAGGTGGAGAAGTATCCGCATCCGCGATCCGCCTTGCTGATCGCGCTGCACCTGATTCAACGCGAGCTCGGCTACGTCCCCCTGCAGGCGCAACGCGAGGTCGGCGAGCTGCTCGGGATCCGGCCGATCGAGGTGCGCGAGGTCGTCACATTCTACCCGATGTATCACGAGCATCCGGTCGGACGGCGCAACATCCAGGTGTGCGTCAACATCGCCTGCGCTCTCGCCGGTGCGCGGCGGATCCTGCGCGGGCTCGAGGAGCGTCTCGGCATCGTTCCCGGCGAGTGTACCGCCGACGGGGCCTACTCGCTCGAGGAGGTGCAGTGCCTGGGTTCGTGCGGGACGGCAGTGTGCGTGCAGGTGAACAACGAGCCCTACATCGAAAACGTCAGGCCAGACGCCCTCGACGCCCTGCTGCAGAGGATCGGCTGATGGCGGAGCGCTATTTGCTGCCCGCCGAGGGGACCGACCTCAGATCGCTCGCCGCGTACCGCCAGCAAGGCGGGTACAGCGCGGCGGAACGGGCGCTGCGCGAGATGACCCCCGAGGCGGTCGTCGAGGTGGTCAAGGAATCAGGGCTGCGGGGGCGCGGCGGTGCCGGCTTCACCACCGGGCAGAAATGGAGCTTCATGCCCAAACCGGGCGGGCCCAAGCCGAGCTATCTCGCCTGCAACGCCGACGAGAGCGAGCCGGGCACGTTCAAAGATCGCCAGATCATGGAGCGCAATCCCCATCTCTTCCTCGAGGGGCTCATCATTGCCGGCTATGCGATTCACGCCCGGGCGGCGTACGTCTACATCCGCGGCGAATACATCACCGCGTTCGAGATCTTGTCTGAAGCGATCCGCGAGGCACGTACGGCCACGCTGCTCGGCAAAGGGCTCTTCGGGACGGAGCGCGACTACGACATCCACCTGATGCGCGGGGCCGGCGCGTACATCTGCGGCGAGGAGACGGGGATGATCGAGTCGGCCGAGGGCCGCAAAGGTCAACCCCGAAAGCGTCCGCCGTTTCCCGCAGTGGCGGGCCTGTGGAACTGCCCGACGACGGTCAACAACGTCGAGACCGTCTCCCACGTGCCGGCGATCATCACGCGCGGGCCGGCGTGGTTCAAGACGATCGGCACGGCTACGAGCACCGGGAACACGCTCTTCGGCGTGAGTGGGCACGTGAATCGTCCCGGCGTCTACGAGCTGCCGCTCGGCACGCGCCTGCGCGAGATCATCGAGGTCCATGCCGGTGGGGTGCGCGGAGGACGCGCGCTCAAGGCGATCATTCCGGGAGGGGTGTCGATGCCGGTGCTGTCCGCTGCGCAGGCGGATGTCGCCATGGACCACGATTCGTTGAAGCAGGTGGGATCGCTGCTGGGTACGGGGGGCATCGTCGTCATGGACGAGACCGCCTGTATGGTGCGGGCAGCGATCGTGATCGCGCGCTTCTTCCACCACGAGACCTGCGGCCAGTGCACGCAGTGCCGCGAGGGGACGTCCTGGCTCTACAAGATCCTGCGCCGCGTCGAGGCCGGTGACGGCAGCATGGACGATCTGAAGACGATCGACACCGTGGGCGGGTACATGGAGGGGCAGACCATCTGCGCGCTCTCCGACGCGGCTGCGTGGGCGGCGACGGGATTTCTCCGCCGCTTCCGTCCGGAGTTCGAGGCCCATGTGCATGGCCGGGGCTGCCCGCTTCCGGAGAGTTTCGAAGCGTGAGCGAGACCGCACCGAGCATTCGCCGCAACCTCATCGTGCGGCGGTGGGGGACGCCGCAGCGTACGATCGGGAGCGTGAACGAGCCGCGCGAGCACGAAGAGCACGGCGTCGTGTTCAACGAGAAGTGGGTGTACCGCCTGCCGCGCGTCGAGCCCAACGATCCGGGTGAACGAATCGTCTACTGGCACCGTTACGATTTTGTCGGTTCGTTCCTGGTGGGCGCCGACGGTGGCGTGATTCAGGAGAATCTGGCCGATCTTCACTGCGGATGACTCGGCGCGTCGTTCCACGGCTCCCCCATGTACGGCATTGAACTCGTCGCTGCTCGGCCGTACAGTCGCGTTACCGACACTTCCCCCTAGCGTGCGAGGTTCCCCATGTTGCAAGCCCGGATCGTTTCGACGCGCGGGTCGCTGTACTTCGCGTCCGAAGTAACTCCCTACGATCTCGAAAACCTGCGAACGCACGTTCAGGACTTTCAGACGGCCAAGCGCCACGGTGTGCGGCTCGAGGTCAGCCTCGATCGCGGAGCCGATCGCGCAATGGAAACGCGGGTATCGTCGTGGCTGCGCCGTCTTGCGGCCGATGGCATCGACGTCAGTCTATGCTCGCCGGCGGCGCTCGATCGCGGCTCCACGCGCGCGTCCTTGGCTAAGCAGCCTCGCCGCTGAGCGCGCTCACCGCCGCCGGCGCCGGCCGCGCGAGCGATGATAGCGGTCGAGCCCCTCGTTCAGGAGCGCCAGGATGACCTCGCGCTTCTTTGCCTTCAGGTCCTTCGCGAGGCGATCGATCCTACTGGTGAGCTCTTTGGGGACGTAGAGCGCGAGCAGCTTGGTCTCGGTTTCCTTCTCGCGCCCGTACAGGTCCTGGAGTCGCAGGTTGGCATTCATTCGGAGCCTCCACTAACTCCCGCACAGGGGAAATCGATGACGGCGAACGATATCCGCGAATGTAGCGAGCACATTACTGATAGACAAGCGCGCGGCATTACATGACGCGCGTGTGGTTGGCAACTCTCGAAACGACTCTGAATCGGAGACGAAACCACGCCGCATGGGGCGCAATCGCCCCGATGCGGAGACAGTTCAGCGCTCCAACTGGATCGTTCCGTGCGCCTGATCCACCGAGTAGCGGCGGAACTGATTCAAGAAACTGAGTCCGATGATGCCGACGAGCGGCGGCTCGACCGCGTCCATGACGACCGCATCGACGCCATCCAGCCTGGCATCCTCGATTTGAATCGAGTCGAGCCGGACGAGATCGGCTTCGACCTCGCCGTTGGCCGTCGCGACCGGGACGCTGACACCAGTGCGCGCGCGGACGCCGAGGCGTGCCGCCGTCGCGCGCGTCAGCACGCAATACGAGGCGCCGGTATCGATCAGCAGCGGTCCGCTCAAAGCATCGTTGAGCGTGCCCCGCACGATCAGATGCTTGCCGCCGCCGGAGAGGGGAATGTGATGGCGGGTCGGCCCCAGGGTCGACAGCGACTCGCCGGCGCTGCGGCTCGGCGGTGCGGGGCCTGTGACGTGCGCGACGTCCTCGGTCGCCGTGGCCGCGCGCGACCGCTGCGCGTTCGCCGGCGATGCGAGCGCGACCACCGCGATCGCCGTGACGGCGCCGACGACGCGCCGTCTGCGGCGCTCACGCGCCGGCAGCGGCACAGGGTCGATGCTGTTCGAGGAGGATCTTCACCTTGCGGACCAAGTCGGCGCCGCTGAAGGGTTTGGTGATGTAGTACTCGGCACCCATCGCCAGTCCCTTCTCGATATCGTCCTGTGTGGATTTCGCCGTGAGAAAAATGACCGGAATGTGCTGCGTGCGCTCTTGGCTCTTCATGAACCTGAACACCTCGAAGCCGTCGACCTCCGGCATCATGACGTCGAGAATCACGAGATCCACATCGGCATGGCCGAGAAACTGAATCGCCTCCCGCCCTCCGAGGCATTTCGTCGGACGCATTCCCTCGAGACGGAGCCGTGTCTCGACGAGCTCGGCGATCATCGGATGATCCTCGACGATCAGAACGCGCCTGCCTTCTTCGTTCAGCTTTTCCATGGTTGGCCTCGTTTGCGACCCTTTCTCTTTGCCTGTCGTGTGAATGCCCACCGTCACGGTACCGATCGTCCGAAAAGTCTCGCGAGATCGCCCGCCCTGGTCGCATCGCGCATCAGCACCAGCACGGCCACGAGGCCGAGGGCGAGGACGGCCACGACCAGCCGGTACTCGACGATCCCGCGAGCGCCGAGGTCCGCGCACGGGTGGTGGCGACGAGCGGGCTGCGCCGTTCTCGTGTGGGCGAGCGTCATGAGATTCCGTATTTCTCCAGCTTGCGGTAGAGCGTTCGTCGGCTGAGGCCGAGAAGCCGCGCCGCCTCCATGCGCTTGCCGCCGGCCGCCTCGAGCGCCTTACGGATCTGGTCGCGCTCGGCCGCTTGGATCGTCAGGTCGAATTCCGGTGCCAAGGTGAGCGGTGCGCTGACCGTCGCGGTCGCCAAGGTCGCCGCCTCCGGCGCGCTGCTGAAGAACTGCACCGGCAGGTGCTCTGGCAAGATCATCGGTCCACGGGCCACGATCAGCGCGCGTTCGATCACGTTCAGGAGCTCACGGATGTTCCCGGGCCAGGAATAGGTCCGGAAGATTTGCAGGACCGGCTCGGAGATGTCGGTGACGTCCTTCTCCATGCGGCGGGCCAGCCGTTCGAGGAAGTGCCCGCACAAGAGATCGATGTCTTCGACCCGTCGTCGCAACGGGGGCAGCGTGATCACGCCGACGTTCAAGCGGTAGTACAGGTCCTCACGAAACTCGCCGCGCTCGACCATCGCGCTCAAGTTGCGGTTGGTCGCGGCAATGATGCGAATGTCGATGCGGATCGGATCCGGCGAGCCGACACGCTTGATCTCGCGGTTCTCGATCACCCGCAGCAGCTTGGCTTGCACGGCAAGCGAGAGCTCGCCGATCTCGTCGAGAAAGATGGTGCCGCCGTGCGCGGCCTCGAAGAGGCCCTTGCGGTCGCGATCGGCGCCGGTGAAGGCCCCGCGCACGTGTCCGAAGAGCTCGCTCTCGAGCAGCGTGGGCGCGAGCGTCGTGCAGTTGCACGTCACCAATGGCCGGTCCTTGAGCGGGCTGAGCTCGTGCAGCGCGCGGGCGACCAGCTCCTTGCCGGTACCGCTCTCGCCGGTGATGAGCGCGGTGGTGGGGTAGCGCGCCAGACGCTCGACGAAGGAGAAGATCTCCAGCATCTCCTGGCTGGAGGCGACCATCGAGTGGAAAGCGGTGCGCCCTTGCAGTCGCTGCTGCAGGATCTTGTTCTCGCTGGTCAGGCGGCGGCGCTCGAATACGACATCGAGAATCCGTTCCAATCGGCGGAAGTCGATCGGCTTCTCGATGTAGTCGGTCGCGCCGGCCTGAATGGCCTCGACCGCGTCCTTGACGGACGAATAGGCGGTCATCAAGACGAGTTGCACGTCGGGATCGTGCTCCTTGATGTGATGCAGGAGCTCGATGCCGCTCATGCCGGGCATGCGCACGTCGGAGAGGATCAGGTCGACCGGTGCAGCGGAAAGCGCCTGGACCGCGGCATCGGCACTCTCGGCAGTGCTGACCACGAAATGTCGCTCGCTCAGGAAGAGCTCGAGAATGCGTCGAATGTCCGGATCGTCTTCGACGACGAGCACGCGGTAGCTGTCCTGCAGTCCCATTGCCCCCTCGGCTGACACGACATCTCACGCAACATTCGCGAACGTGCAGCGCGCGTGAGTCGATCGCGCGGCATGCCCGCGTCTGCGGTAGGGGCCGGGGTCGCAAGACGCATGCCAGGAGGTGAGTAAGCCTGGCACATGGACCCGCCGACCGGCGGTGCGGCCAGTCCTGTGGAACGAGAAGGGTTTTCTCGGTCGGTCTCCTAGCCACCCGGTCGTGGTGATGGTTCCAGCTCTGTCAGGGTCGTCAAACGCATGACGGCATCGCGTGATCTCGACGCGCGTCGGGAGGTATTTGCGGTCCCTGCTGATGGAGAATGGGGCACGCTCCTTGCTCATTCGCATCGCGCCCGGTTCATCGATGAGCACCATCCAACCCTCCTCGTGCGACCGCGACAGCGCTGTGGGGGCGCGGGGTGGAAGGGGGAGGGCAAGGAGTGGGGTAGGCTGGGAAAAGGGACCCGCGGACCGGCGGTGCGGCCAGTCCTGTGGAACGGGAAGGGTTTTCTCGGTCGGTCTCCTAGCCACCCGGTCGTGGGTGATGGTTCCAGCTCTGTCAGGGGCGTCAAACGCATGACGGCATCGCGTGATCTCGACGCGCGTCGGGAGGTATTTGCGGTCCCTGCTGATGGAGAATGGGGCACGCTCCTTGCTCATTCGCATCGCGCCCGGTTCTTCGATGAGCACCATCCAACCCTCCTC
>JACXTT010005344.1_pt1 | contig 18680 bp, 19 predicted proteins | sample 9270951 | NCBI WGS metagenome assembly JACXTT01 (sample SAMN15532306, study PRJNA645909) | rock metagenome | isolation source: weathered quartz diorite | place: Puerto Rico | collected 2017-06-21 | reverse complement strand
GCACGATCAGAATGTCCAGGCCGGCCACCAATTCAGGCTTGAGGCTGGACGCACCCACCAGTTGCTCGTAGCAGATGGCGGGGCGGAAGTTGGCAAACAGACCCAGGTTCTTGCGCAGGCCCAAGATGGCTTGCTCGGGGCGCAGCGGGCGGTCCAGCGTGTCGAACTTCCAGTCGCCCACGGCGCCAAACAGCACGGCGTCGGCCTGCTGTGCCAGTTTCAGTGTGGATTCGGGCAGCGGATGGCCATGGGCCTCATAGGCCACGCCGCCCACCAGTGCGGTTTCCATCTCCAGGGGCAGATCCAGAACGTTCAAGACCTTGACGGCCTCGGCGACGATTTCGGTTCCGATGCCGTCACCCGGCAGCACTGCAATTTTCATGGTTCGCTTCAATACTAAGTGGTTGTTGGTCGTGGCGCACCGGCGACGGTATCGAGGCCGGTGGCTATGGCGATTTCGACTCCGATGACTTTCAGGGCGTCATCGCATGGGCCAGCCAGGGCTTTTGTGCCAGCCGCTGGGCTTCGAAGGCCTTGATCTTGTCGGAGTAGCGTAGCGTCAGGCCAATGTCATCAAAACCGTTGATCAAACAGTATTTGCGAAAGGCTTGCACGTCAAAAGCGATTTCTTCACCCTGCGGCTTGACGATGACCTGGCGTTCCAGATCGATGGTCAATTTGTAACCCGGGAAGGCCAGTGCTTCGTCAAACAGCTGGGCCACTTGGGATTCTGTCAGCACGATGGGCAGAAGGCCATTCTTGAAACTGTTGTTGAAGAAGATGTCGGCATAGCTGGGGGCAATCAGCGCACGAAAGCCAAATTGCTCCAGCGCCCACGGCGCGTGCTCGCGCGAAGATCCACAGCCAAAGTTCTTGCGTGCCAGCAGAATGGATGCGCCTTGGTAGCGCGGCTGGTTCAACACAAAATCAGGGTTGGGCTTGCGGCTGGCAGGGTCCTGGCCGGGAAAACCGGCGTCCAGGTAGCGCCATTCGTCAAACAGGTTTTGTCCAAAGCCGGTGCGGCGTATGGATTTCAAAAATTGCTTGGGGATGATGGCATCGGTGTCCACGTTTTCGCGGTCCATCGGCGCTACCAGACCTTGGTGGATGGTGAATGGTTTCATGGTGGTGCTCGGCTGGCTATCAGCTGTATTTGCGGACGTCGACAAAATGGCCGTGCACGGCTGCTGCCGCTGCCATGGCCGGGCTGACCAGATGGGTGCGCCCACCGGCGCCTTGGCGGCCCTCGAAATTGCGGTTGCTGGTGGATGCGCAGCGCTCGCCCGGCTCCAGCCGGTCGGCATTCATGGCCAGGCACATGGAGCAGCCAGGCTCGCGCCATTCAAAACCCGCGGCCTTGAAAATTTCATGCAGACCTTCCTTTTCGGCCTGTGCCTTGACCAGGCCAGAGCCTGGCACCACGATAGCCAGCTTGATGTTCTTGGCAACCTTCTGGCCCAAGGTCTTGACCATGGCTGCAGCTTCGCGAATGTCTTCAATGCGGCTGTTGGTGCATGAACCGATGAATACTTTGTCGACAAACAGGTCATTCAAGGCCTTGCCGGGCTCCAGGCCCATATAGACCAAGGCGCGTTCGATGGCGCCGCGCTTGTTGGCATCTTTTTCCTTGTCGGGGTCTGGCACCAGGCCGTCAATGCCCAGCACCATTTCAGGTGATGTGCCCCAGGTCACCTGCGGCAGGATCTGGCTGGCATCCAACTCCACGACGGCGTCGAAATGCGCGCCGGTATCAGAGTGCAAGGTCTTCCAGTAGCTGACTGCTTGGTCCCACTCGACACTGGCGGCATCGCCACTCGCAGCGTTGTATCCGGGCGCCAAGGGGCGTCCGCGCACATAGTCAATGGTTTTGTCGTCCACCGCCACCAGACCGGCGCGGGCACCGGCCTCAATGGCCATGTTGCAGACCGTCATGCGGCCTTCCATGCTCAGGGCGCGGATGGCCGAACCACCAAATTCGATGGTGTAGCCCGTGCCGCCAGCTGTGCCGATTTTGCCAATGATGGCCAGCACGATGTCTTTGGCGGTGACGCCACGCACGGTGCTGCCTTCCACCCGCACCAGCATGTTCTTGGCTTTTTTGGCCAGCAGGGTTTGCGTGGCCATCACGTGCTCGACCTCGCTGGTGCCAATGCCATGCGCCAAGGCACCAAACGCCCCATGGGTGGATGTGTGCGAGTCGCCGCAGACAACAGTCATGCCTGGCAGGGTGGCGCCATTCTCTGGCCCGATCACGTGAACGATGCCCTGGCGCTTGGACAGAAACGGGAAATACGCAGCAGAACCGAACTCCTGGATGTTGCTGTCCAGTGTGGTGACCTGCTCTTTGCTGGTGGGGTCGACGATGCCGTCATAGCCACGCTCCCAGCCGGTGGTCGGTGTGTTGTGGTCGGCCGTTGCGACGATGGAGCTGACGCGCCACACCTTGCGCCCGGCCTGGCGTAGACCTTCAAACGCCTGCGGGCTGGTTACTTCGTGAACCAGATGCCTATCGATATAGAGAACCGTGGTTCCATCCTCTTCGGTATGGACGACGTGTTCGTCCCAAAGCTTGTCGTACAGGGTGCGTGCCATAGGGTCTTTCAGTCAAGCTCTCGATTTTATACGCGGGCGGGGTTTACCCTGAATGTGGGGCTGCAATAGTCGAGTGTCTGTGTGCGAAATGACATGCCGGTATGTGGGCATGGGCTCGGGCTGCCTGGGCATTTTGCTACGTTGGCGCGGGGCACAGGCTGCCTGGACGTTTTACTCCGTGTCCTCCGCCCGCTGCGCGGTCTCCCCCTTGACCTGCGTAAAACGTCCAGGCAGCCCGTGCCCCGAAGTAGCATGGTTGGTATGCCTGCAAATGAAATGCAGCAAGTGCTACATCGCAGTTCACAGCAGCAGGGTGGGGGCGCACGCCGCAGTGAGGTCAAGGAGGAGCCCGCTGGAGCGGGCGGGGGACACGAACGGCGGTGTGTGCCCACACCCTGCTGCGAGCTCAGCACAAGCGGCGGCATGTGAACCTACCCACTGCGAGTTCAGCACAAAAAAGCCCGCACAGAGCGGGCTTTCGATCGATCAGTACAACTGTTTAACGTTGTGCAATAGGCTGCACATCGCGCCGCACCGAGCCCGTGAACAACTGACGCGGACGACCAATCTTGTACTCGGAGTCAACAATCATTTCGTTCAACTGGGCAATCCAGCCAACCGTACGTGCCAAAGCGAAAATCGCGGTGAACAGGCTTACTGGGATGCCGATGGCCCGCTGCACAATGCCGGAGTAGAAGTCCACATTGGGGTACAACTTGCGCTGCACGAAGTAGTCGTCTTCCAGCGCAATCTTTTCCAGCGCCATGGCCAGCTTGAACAGCGGGTCGTTTTCCAGACCCAGTGCCGACAGCACTTCTTTGCAGGTCTCTTGCATTAGCTTGGCGCGGGGGTCGTAGTTCTTGTACACGCGGTGGCCAAAGCCCATCAGCTTGACGCCGGAGCTCTTGTCCTTGACCTGCTCCATGAACTGGCCGACCTTGGCAATGCCGCCCATCTTCTGAATGTCTTCCAGCATGTTCAGGCAAGCCTCGTTGGCACCTCCGTGGGCCGGGCCCCACAGGCAGGCAACACCGGCTGCGATGGCCGCAAACGGGTTGGTGCCGGAGCTGCCGCACAGGCGTACGGTGGACGTGGACGCGTTTTGCTCGTGGTCTGCATGCAGCACAAAAATGCGGTCCAGCGCGCGTTCGATGACGGGGTTGACCACATACTCTTCGCAGGGCGTGGCAAACATCATGTGCATGAAGTTGCCGGCATAGCTCAGGTTGTTCTTCGGGTACATGTAGGGCTGGCCTGCGCTGTACTTGTAGGCCATGGCCACCAGGGTTGGCATCTTGGCAATCAAACGGATCGCCGAAATCTCGCGGTGCTCGGGGTTGTTGATGTCCGTGCTGTCATGGTAGAACGCCGACAAGGCACCCACCAGGCCAGTCATGATGGCCATGGGGTGGGCATCACGGCGGAAGCCGCGCAGGAAAAACTGCATCTGCTCGTTGACCATGGTGTGGTTGGTCACACGCTTGGTAAATTCGGCTTTGCCGGCCGCGTCAGGCAGGTTGCCGTACAGCAGCAGGTGACAGGTTTCCATGAAGTCGCAGTTGGTGGCCAACTGCTCAATGGGGTAGCCACGGTACAGCAGTTCGCCCTTGTCGCCATCAATGTAGGTGATGGCCGACTGGCACGAGGCTGTGGACAGGTAGCCCGGGTCATAGGTAAACATGCCGGTCTGGGCATACAGCTTGCGAATGTCCACCACATCAGGGCCGACACTGCCTTGGTATACCGGCATTTCGACGCTGGGGCTGCCATTGCTGAAAGACAGCGTGGCTTTGTTGTCAGCTAGTTTCATATTCGACCTTTCAACAGTTTTTTCTCAACATACTCAAAACTTCATGCACGTCCGGGCTATCCAGCGGTGCAGACACTTGTGCCAGTGTTTTGCGTGCCAGGTGCACGTCCAACAAATCGTTGTCACTCAAGTCCATCAACAAACCCAAAGCCATTGCTTGGCGTACCGTCAACGTTTGGGCATGATTTTTGAAAAAACGTTCAATAAATAAATCGTTTTCCAACAGCCCGCGCCGGCAACGCCAGCGCAGCTTGCTCAATGCCCGTTCGTCCAGCAATTCATCAACGGCGTCGTGCATAGCCACATCAGACGGTGCGCATCACCATCATTTCCTTGATCTTTCCAATCGCCTTGGTCGGGTTTAGTCCCTTGGGGCACACATCCACGCAGTTCATGATGCTATGGCAGCGGAACAGGCGGTAGGGGTCCTCCAGGTTGTCCAGACGTTCGCCGGTAGCCTGGTCGCGGCTGTCGGCCAGGAAGCGGTAGGCTTGCAGCAGCCCGGCGGGGCCAACGAATTTGTCGGGGTTCCACCAGAAGCTGGGGCAGCTGGTGGAGCAGCTGGCGCACAAAATGCATTCGTACAGGCCGTTGAGCTCCTCGCGCTCTTCGGGGCTTTGCAGACGCTCTTTCTCGGGCGGCACCGTGTCGTTGATCAGATACGGCTTGATCGAGTTGTACTGCTTGAAGAACTGCGTCATGTCCACAATCAAATCGCGGATCACGGGCAGGCCGGGCAGGGGCTTGAGCGTGATGACGCCGGGTAGCGTCAGCATATTGGTCAGGCAGGCCAAACCGTTCTTGCCGTTGATGTTCATGGCGTCGGAGCCACAGACGCCCTCACGGCAGGAGCGGCGGAATGAAATGGAGGGGTCCAGTGCCTTGAGCTTCATCAAGGCGTCCAGCAGCATGCGCTCATGGCCGTCCAGTTCGACCTCGATGGTCTGCATGTAGGGCTTGGCATCCTTGTCTGGATCGTAACGGTAAATGTTGAAAGTGCGTTTGGTCATGGAATCACCTAATGGGTTTTGAAACGGCGCTTGGCACCAGCATCACAAAAATTTCAGAACGTTCTTACTTTCAGCGGCACGGATTCGACCGTCAGCGGTTTCATCTGTACAGGCTTGTAGCTCAGCGAGTTGCTCTCGCTATGCCACAGCGTGTGCTTATGCCATTCGGTGTCGTTGCGCCCATTGGGGTGCGCGGGGCTGTCGGCGTAGTCGTCCACCGTGTGAGCGCCACGGCTTTCATGGCGCGCGGCTGCCGATACGATGGTGGCTTGTGCGGCCTCGATCAGGTTGTCCACTTCCAGCGCTTCGATGCGGGCGGTGTTGAAGACCTTGGATTTGTCTTTGAGCGTGATGGCATTGACGCGCTTGCGCAGTTCGGCAATCTTGGCCACGCCTTCGTCCATGCTGGCCTGGGTGCGGAAAACACCGGCGTGCTTTTGCATGCTGGCGCGAATATCGTCGGCCACTGTTTGCGCGTATTCGCCGCTGGTGCTGTTGTCCAGGCGCGCCAGGCGGGCCAGGGTGCGGTCGGCGGCGTCGGCCGGTAGCGGCTTGTGGGCCTTGGTCTTGTTGGCGAAATCCACAATGTGGTTGCCGGCAGCGCGGCCAAACACCAGCAGGTCCAGCAGTTAGTTGGTTCCCAGCCGGTTGGCGCCGTGCACGCTGACGCCTGAGCATTCGCCCACCGCGTACAGGCCGTTGACGACGGCGTTGTGCACCTCACCATTGGGGACTACAACTTGGCCGTTGATGTTGGTCGGAATGCCACCCATCTGGTAGTGGATGGTGGGCACCACGGGAATCGGCTCGCGTGTGATGTCGACGTTGGCGAAGTTCACGCCAATTTCATACACCGATGGCAAACGCTTGTGGATGGTGTCTGCACCCAGGTGGTCCAGCTTCAGCAGCACATAGTCCTTGTTGGGACCGCAGCCGCGGCCTTCCTTGATTTCCTGGTCCATGGAGCGGGACACAAAGTCGCGCGGTGCCAAGTCTTTCAGTGTGGGCGCGTAGCGCTCCATGAAGCGCTCGCCATTGCTGTTGAGCAAAATCGCGCCTTCGCCACGACAGCCTTCGGTCAGCAACACGCCGGCACCGGCCACGCCGGTGGGGTGGAACTGCCAGAACTCCATGTCTTGCAACGGTATGCCAGCGCGCGCCGCCATGCCCAGACCGTCACCGGTATTGATAAAGGCATTGGTGGACGCCGCAAATATGCGGCCAGCACCACCGGTGGCCAGCAGCACGGTCTTGGCGTGCAGGACGTGCAGGTCACCGGTTTCCATCTCCAGCGCGGTGACGCCCACGACATCGCCGTCGGCATCGCGGATCAGGTCTTGCGCCATCCATTCGACGAAGAAGCTGGTCTTGGCTTCGACGTTCTTCTGGTACAGCGTGTGCAGCATGGCGTGGCCGGTGCGGTCGGCTGCCGCGCAGGCGCGCTCCACGGCTTTTTCGCCATAGTTGGCGGTGTGGCCGCCGAAGGGGCGTTGGTAGATGGTGCCGTCTGGGTTGCGGTCAAACGGCATGCCCATGTGTTCCAGGTCGTAGACGACCTTGGGTGCTTCACGGCACATGAACTCGATGGCGTCCTGGTCGCCCAGCCAATCCGACCCTTTGACGGTGTCGTAGAAGTGGTAGTGCCAGTTGTCCTCGTTCATATTGCCCAGCGAGGCACCAATGCCCCCCTGCGCGGCAACCGTGTGGGAGCGGGTGGGGAACACCTTGCTCAATACGGCAACATTCAGGCCCGCGCGTGCCAACTGCAGCGAAGCGCGCATGCCGGAGCCACCAGCGCCGACGATAACGACGTCAAATTTTCGTGTGATAACGGAGTAGGTCATGGATTCGGTCTCGTTCGTTCGGTGGATTTACAGGCGCCACAGCACTTGAATGGCCCAGCCAGCGCATGCCACCAGCCAGACGATGGCGGCGGTCTGCAGCAACAGACGGACATAGGCGGAAGGAATGTAGTCCATAAAAATCCCGCGCATGCCAACCCAAGCGTGGTACAGCAGGGCCACAATGACGGAAAACGTCAATGCCTTCATCCATTGGGCGGCGAAGATGCCAGCCCACTTGTCGTAGCCCATGCTGCCTTTGCTGAAAATCACTTGTGCCAGCACGACAAGCGTAAATAGTGCCATCAAGAGGCCGGTGACCCGTTGGGCCAGCCAATCGCGAAGACCGTAGTGCGCACCAACGACGAGGCGCTTGGAGCCATAGTTAACAGACATGATCAGTTCCTGGTTCTAATAATTTGAATGTGTTGGGAGACGTGTGTGGGGCAGTGCAGACTCAGTACAGGCCAAACAGCTTGGCACCCAAGACCACGGTCAGGCCCAGGCTCAACGCCAGAGTCCACACGGCCGAGCTGCGACCAGCCTCTTTGCTGACGGTGTGAAAAACGTCCATGAAAATGTGGCGCAAGCCGGCCATGAAGTGGTGCAAAAAGGACCAGATCAAAGCCAGGGCGCCCAACTTGACCAGGAAGCCGGGGAATATCCAGAAACCATTGTGAAACACGCTGGTAAATCGCGCGAAGGACAACTCCGATGACACCGAGGTGTCAAACAGCCAGATGATGGCCGGCATCAGCAAAAACATCAGCAAGCCACTACCTCGGTGCAAGATAGACACAATAGCGGCCAAGGGCATGCGATAGGTCGGCAAATCAGTGAAGGCGTTGATGTTGCGGAACTCGGGCCGCTTGGCGCGTACGGGGGGATTTAACTCTGACATGAAAGGGCTTCCTGGTTGTAACCGTATGTAATTATTGCTGTTCCAGGTCAAAATTCTATTGCACTGCAACAGTCTGACGCTGGACTTGCATCATCAACCTATTCAATTGAGGGCATTGCGATAGTAATGCTTGTTTGTTAAGTACAGGCCTCGGCGCATCTCCATCGGGACATCGTTGTAGGTATAGGCGACGCGCTCCACGCTGAGTAACGGAGTCTGCGCGCCGATTTGTAACAGCGCGCACTGCTCAGCGTCGGGCAGCACAGCGCGGATTTTTTCCTCCGCGCGCACCATGCGCACATCAAACTCGGTTTCGAACAGCGCATACATGGGGCCATTGGAGTCGCGCAGGCGTTCGGCCGTCAAGCCCTTGAACGGGGCTGCGGGCAGCCACAAATCTTCCAGAATTGTGGGTACGCCTGCAAAAGACAGCACGCGGCGCACCTGTAACACGGCTTCACCGGTGCGAATGGCCAGCGCGCGGGCCACGTCCACCGATGCGCGGGCGCGCTTGCAATCGATGATCTGGCGCTGGGCCGGGCCCTCGCTGCTGGGGTCGCCGTTGTCAGGTATCAGCTTCAAGAAGCGGTATTGGATCTGCCGCTCGGCATGGGTGGCGACAAAGGTGCCCTTGCCTTGGCGGCGCACCAGCAGGTTTTCGGATGCCAACTCGTCTATCGCCTTGCGCACCGTGCCCTGGCTGACCTTGAAGCGTGCTGCCAGTTCCATTTCACTGGGAATGGCGGCACTGGGCTTCCACTCGCCGGCCTGCAGGCTTTGCAGTATCAATACCTTGATTTGCTGGTACAACGGGCTGAAAGCCGGGGTTGGCTGTGCCTGCACAGCTGCAGTGCCCGGCTCCGTGTCGGGTACCGGCGCACTGTCGGATTGAAAAATGGGCGTTGCAGACATGAAAAGACGGTTTGAAAGTCAGCGGGGAGTCAGTCTTAAAAATATGCTGAATCATATCTTATATAAGACATAAGACAAATTGACTGGAAGACGATTTCGGGGGTAAACTCTAAGGCATTCTGAAGGATTCACCCTAATGTGCGGGTCCGCCAGACAGTTGCCGTTTTTACAACACTTCCTGGAGTTATCACCATGAGCAAAAAGCCCGTTCGCGTTGCCGTTACCGGAGCCGCCGGTCAAATTGGATATGCCATTCTGTTTCGCATCGCCTCCGGCGAAATGCTGGGCAAGGACCAGCCCGTTGTGTTGAGCCTGCTGGAAGTTCCCATGGAAAAAGCCCAGCAAGCGCTACAAGGCGTCATGATGGAGTTGCAAGACTGCGCATTTCCGCTGCTGGTGGGCATGGAAGCCCACAGCGACCCGATGACCGCTTTCAAAGACGTGGATTACGCACTGCTGATTGGTTCGCGCCCCCGTGGCCCCGGCATGGAACGCGCCGAACTGCTGGCCGTGAACGCCGAAATCTTCACGGCACAAGGCAAGGCCCTGAACGCGGTTGCCAGCCGCAACGTCAAGGTGCTGGTGGTGGGCAACCCTGCCAATACCAACGCCTACATCGCCATGAAGAGCGCCCCCGATCTGCCACGCAAGAACTTCACCGCCATGCTGCGCCTGGACCACAACCGCGCCTTGAGCCAACTGGCTTCCAAGACTGGCAAGGCCGTGGCTGACATCGAAAAAATGGCCGTCTGGGGCAACCACTCGCCCACCATGTACGCCGACTACCGCTTCGCCACCGTGGGCGGCCAAAGCGTCAAGGACATGATCAACGACCATGACTGGAATGCCAACACCTTCCTGCCCACCGTGGGCAAGCGCGGCGCGGCCATCATTGCCGCACGCGGCGTGTCGTCGGCAGCTTCTGCAGCCAACGCTGCCATTGACCACATGCGCGACTGGGCCTTGGGCACCAATGGCAAATGGGTCACCATGGGCATTCCATCGGATGGTCAGTACGGCATCCCCAAGGACACCATGTTCGGTTTTGCCGTGACCTGCGAAGGCGGCGAATACAAGGTCGTCGAAGGTCTGCCGGTCGATGCGTTCAGCCAGGAATGCATCAACAAGACGCTGAAAGAGCTGCAAGACGAGCAAGCGGGCGTCGCCCACCTGCTGTAAGCATGCAAAACATGCGCAGCGCCGCCAAGCACCCGCGTGAGGTGCTGTTGGGCGCACAGGCGGCAAGCCAGGCCTTGCCGGTGTGCGACCACTACAGCGGCGTGGAGGCGCGCATGGTCAAGAGCCTGCAATTGCAGGCCGAGATGATGCAAGAGTTCGGCGTCTGCGCCTTTGACGTTACGCTTGATTGCGAAGACGGCGCCCCTGTAGGGGGCGAGCGCGACCAGGCGCAATTGGTCCGCTCGCTGGCTGTGGGGGCTGTAGACGCTTCACGCGTGCAAACCCACGCCCCACGGCGCCGCGTTGGCGCACGCCTGCACGCGGTGGACCACCCGGCCTTTGGTTCCGATGTCGACATCGTCGTAGGTGGTGCATCGCAGTCCCTGAGCTACATCATGATTCCCAAAGTGGAATCTGTGCAAGACGTGGACATGGCGGTCGCCGCCATCGATGCTGCCACAGGCCCGGGTCAGGGCACACGGCTTTTGCCGCTGCATGTCTTGATCGAGTCACCGGCGGCGGTGCACCGCGCCTTTGAGATTGCAGCACACCCCCGTGTGCAATCGCTGAGCTTTGGGCTGATGGACTTTGTGTCGGCCCATGGCGGGGCGATTCCGCACAGTGCCATGGGCGTGCGGCCTGTGGCTGACCACGCCAGCCTGGACCAATTCCACCACCCGTTGGTGGTGCGTGCCAAATTGGCCCTGTCCAGTGCCTGCCACGCGGCGGGCAAGGTGCCGTCACATTGCGTAGTCACCGAATTGCGTGACACTGACTTGGTGGAGCACAGCGCCAAGCAAGCAGCGTCAGCCTTCGGATACACCCGCATGTGGAGCATTCACCCGGGCCAGATTCGGCCGATTTTGCGGGCCTTTGCGCCGTCCGAAGCCGATATTGCACTGGCTGCGCGCATCGTCGAGCAGGCCCAGGCGCAGGAGTGGGCTCCCATTTCGGTTGACGGCAAGCTGCATGACAGAGCCAGTTTCCGCTATTTTTGGCAGGTGCTGGAGCGCGCGCAGCAAACCGGCTGCGCGTTGCCAGAGACCATACAAGCCTATTTTTCGACAGAGGTCCACTAAATGAGATTTACCGCAATGATGAAATATTCCATGCCTAGCCTTTTGTTGACCGCTGTGTTGGCCGTGCCGGCTGTTGCCCTCGCACAGGCGGACACCAGCAAGCCAGCGAAGACAAAGTCCAGCAAGGCTACGCCCAAGAAAGCCGAAGCTGCCCATGTTGAACCGGTTGCGCAGGCCCCCGTGGTGTTGTCACCCGAACAGCTGGCGATTGCCGACAAGGTGCAGGTGGGCAAGTTCCCCTGCGAATTGGGGACGACGGTTACGCTGGCGGCGGACGCCCAATCGCCGGGTCGCTTCCTGTTGGAGGCCGCCCACCGGCACTTTGTGCTGATACCCGCGGTCAGCGCCACGGGTGCCGTGCGCTTGGAAGATGCGGTTAACGGCGCGTTGTGGCTGCAGCTGGGCAACAAATCCATGCTGATGGACCAAAAAGAGGGCAAGCGCCTGGCCGACGACTGCATGAGCCCCGATCAGCAGAAAGTGGCGCAAGCCATGGCGCAAAACCCGACGCCCGGCCTGCTGGATGCGCCAAAGGACGCGCTGGTGCCAGCGGGCCCCGGTGGCGGGGTGCAGGAATTGGTGCCCAACCCTGGCAAGCCCAGTACCAAGCCGAAGACGAAATAAAGAGTTTGCACGGGGCCGCCTTGCAGGCCCTGTCTTATTGTTGTTGATTGAGAAGGAGTGAATACCATGTTGAAATCCTACCGTGACCACGTGGCCGAACGGGCCGCCCTGGGCATTCCACCGCTGCCGCTGTCGGCCAAGCAAACCGGTGAAGTCATTGAATTGTTGAAAGCGCCTCCGGCTGGTGAAGAGGCTTTCCTGGTGGACTTGATCACCCACCGCGTTCCCGCCGGTGTGGACGATGCCGCCAAGGTCAAGGCCAGCTACCTGGCCGCTGTGGCCCATGGCACCGAAGTGTGTGCCTTGATCTCACGCGCGCGCGCCACGGAGTTGCTGGGCACCATGCTGGGCGGCTACAACATCAGCCCGCTGGTTGATCTGCTGGACGACGCGGCCGTGGCTAGCCAGGCAGCGGATGCTCTGAAGAAAACCCTGCTGATGTTTGACCAGTTCCATGATGTCAAGGAAAAGGCCGACAAGGGCAACGCGCATGCCAAGGCCGTGCTGCAAAGCTGGGCTGATGCCGAGTGGTTCACCAGCCGCCCCGAAGTGCCCAAGAGCATCACGCTGACCGTGTTCAAGGTGGCCGGCGAAATCAACACCGACGACTTGTCGCCAGCACCTGATGCCTTCAGCCGCCCTGACATTCCGATGCACGCCTTGGCCATGCACAAGAACGCACGCCCCGGCATCGTGCCTGAAGAAGACGGCAAACGCGGCCCGGTCAAGTTCATTGAAAGCTTGAAGGCCAAGGGCAATCTGGTCGCCTATGTGGGTGACGTGGTGGGCACGGGCTCGTCGCGCAAATCGGCCACCAATTCCGTGCTGTGGTTCACTGGCGAAGACATTCCCTTTGTGCCGAACAAGCGCTTTGGCGGCGTCTGCCTGGGCTCCAAGATTGCGCCCATCTTCTACAACACCATGGAAGACTCTGGTGCGTTGCCGATCGAGTTGGACGTGTCGCAGATGAACATGGGCGACGTGCTGGAGCTGCGCCCCTATGACGGCCAGGCCCTGAAAGATGGCAAGGTCATTGCCGAGTTCAAGGTCAAGAGCGAGGTCCTGTTCGACGAAGTGCGCGCCGGTGGCCGCATTCCGCTGATCATCGGGCGCGGCCTGACGGCCAAGGCGCGCGAGGCGCTGGGCCTGCCCGTCAGCACGCTGTTCCGCTTGCCGCAAAACCCCGCCGACACCAAGAAGGGCTTTACGCTGGCGCAAAAGATGGTTGGCCGCGCCTGTGGCCTGCCCGTGGTTGGCGGCAACCAGCAGGGCGTGCGCCCCGGCACCTACTGCGAACCCAAGATGACCAGCGTAGGCTCGCAAGACACAACTGGCCCGATGACGCGCGACGAACTGAAAGACCTGGCCTGCCTGGGCTTCAGCGCCGACCTGGTCATGCAGTCGTTCTGCCACACGGCCGCCTACCCCAAGCCCGTGGACGTCAAGATGCACCACGAGCTGCCCGAGTTCATCAGCACCCGTGGCGGCGTGCCGCTGCGTCCAGGTGACGGCATCATTCACAGCTGGTTGAACCGCATGCTGCTGCCCGATACCGTGGGTACCGGTGGCGATAGCCACACCCGCTTCCCCATTGGTATCAGCTTCCCGGCCGGTTCCGGCTTGGTGGCCTTCGGCGCGGCCACTGGCGTCATGCCACTGGACATGCCAGAGTCCGTGCTGGTGCGCTTCAAAGGCACCATGCAGCCCGGCGTCACGCTGCGTGACCTGGTAAATGCCATTCCGCTGTACGCCATCAAGGCCGGTTTGCTGACGGTTGCCAAGCAGGGCAAGAAGAACATCTTCTCCGGCCGCATTCTGGAAATCGAAGGTCTGCCCGATCTGAAGGTGGAACAGGCTTTCGAGTTGAGCGATGCCTCGGCCGAGCGCAGTGCCGGTGGTTGCACCGTGCACCTGAACAAAGAGCCCATCATTGAGTACATCAACAGCAATATCACGATGTTGAAGTGGATGATCGCCACGGGTTATTCTGACGTGCGCACCATCAACCGCCGCATCAAAGCGATGGAAGCCTGGCTGGCCGATCCGCAATTGCTCAAGGGCGACGCCGATGCCGAATACGCTGCTGTCATCGAGATCGACCTGGCCGACATCCACGAACCCATCGTGGCCTGCCCCAACGATCCGGACGATGTCAAAACCCTGTCCGACGTTGCTGGCGCTGCTATCGACGAGGTCTTCATTGGCTCTTGCATGACCAATATCGGCCATTTCCGCGCGGCCAGCAAGTTGTTGGAAAACAAGCGTGACATCCCGGTCAAGCTGTGGATGGCGCCACCCACCAAGATGGACGCCAAGCAGTTGACGGAAGAAGGCCACTATGGCGTGCTGGGCTCCGCCGGTGCGCGCATGGAAATGCCGGGCTGCAGTCTGTGCATGGGCAACCAGGCGCAGGTGAAGGAGGGCGCAACTGTGTTCTCCACGTCGACCCGCAACTTCCCGAACCGCCTGGGCAAGAACAGCAACGTGTACCTGGGTTCTGCCGAGTTGGCAGCTATCTGCTCCAAGCTGGGCCGCATTCCGACCAAGGCCGAGTACATGGCCGACATGGGCGTGCTGACCGCCGCTAGCGACAAGATCTACCAGTACCTGAACTTCGACCAGGTCAAGGACTACACCGACATCGCCAATGGCGTCAAGGAAGGCGTGGCGGCATAACTGCCCCAACACAGACTTCTTCTAAAAAACCCCGTGGTTGTTCCCACGGGGTTTTTTTTACGTTATCGCGGGGCCGCCCCGAGGGACAATGGCCTGCGCGGAGTTCAAAATGTGCGATGCCGGGGGGGGCAGCACCTCGCCTAAGGCAGCCGGCGTGGCCCGCGTTCTCCGGCCGTGTCGCGGGCGGCCGCTTCTGGTACTTTGACGTTGCTTCGTCAACGCCGATACTGGTGCGCTCATTCTGTGGCAACCGCGAGTACTGCCTGCGCCCGCGGACCCCACCAGCTACCTTCATAGAAGGAATTGGTGCACTGCAGAATACCAAACGCAAACTTCCGCTTGGCGTGTCCGGCTGCCATGCTCATTTTGCGCCCGCAGCGCGGATACTCAAGTCACCGGCACGAATTGCGTTTTCGGTATTTTTATTTCGGCGGGCCGTGCGAGGTGCAGCTTTGGAGGCGAGTGGTGGGGTTCGCGGGCGCAGGCAGTACTCGCGGTTGCCACAGAATCGGCATGCCAACAGTCGCATTTATGGCGTCATCTCAAAGCACCAGAAGCGGCCGCCCGCGACACAGCCGTAGAACGTGGACCACGGCGCTCGCCTTGCGCGAGGTGCAGCCGATCAATCTCCCGCGTAGTACAACTTGGTTTATTCACAACCTCTTTGGGATAGCGCAGTATTTGATGCGACGGACGAAGGGGCAACATTTGTCGTGCCGCAGATAATGTCACGCATGAACATCTCCACCTGGCTCCCCTTTTCGCTGCAAACCGTGTTGTTGCTGGTTGCCAGCAACGTTTTCATGACCTTTGCCTGGTACGGGCACCTCAAGAACATGGCCACCGCGCCGTGGTACTACGCAGCACTGGCCAGTTGGGGCATTGCGCTGTTTGAGTATCTGCTGCAGGTGCCTGGAAACCGGATTGGCTTTCAGCAAGCGGGATTCAGTGTGGCGCAGCTCAAAATTGTGCAGGAAGTGATTACTTTGGGCGTATTTGTGCCCTTTGCCATGCTTTTCATGGGCCAGACCTTCAAGCTGGATTTCGTCTGGGCCGGACTATGCATGGTGGGGGCGGTGTATTTCGTATTCCGGGGCGGTTAAACTTCTCCGTCATGAAAATGTCATGATGGTCTGATAAAGAGAGTTAGGAGTCGCCATGCTGTTTGGAAAGCTGCTGCCGCGCGAAGGCAATTTTTTTGAAATGTTCAACCAGCACGCCGACCGCATCGTTGAAGCGGCGCACGCGTTCTCAAAACTGGTCGCCAACTACAACGACCTGGATTTGCGGGCCAAGTACAACCAGGAGGTTGACAACGCGGAGCGTGCGGCCGACCGCGTCACGCACGATTGCAACAAGGCCATCCACATCACCTTCATCACGCCGATTGACCGTGAGCAGATTCATACGTTGATCAACACCATGGATGATGTCGCCGACCTGATCCAGGATTCGGCCGAGACCATGGCGCTTTACGATGTGCAGCACATGACGGATGAAATTGTCCGCCTCACCGACCTTAGCGTGAAATGCTGCGAGCGCTTGCGCGACGTGGTCAAGCTGCTCGAGCATATCGCTGAGCCGTCCAGTGCCGAGGCCGCGCTGAAGACCTGCGAGGAGATTGACCGCCTGGAGTCCGATGCTGACCGCGTGATGCGCACGGCCATGAGTAAGCTGTTCCGTGAGCAGCCCGATGTGCGCGAACTCATCAAGCTCAAGGCCATTTACGAATTGTTGGAAACCATTACCGACAAATGCGAAGACGTGGCCAATGTCATTGAGGGCATCGTCCTCGAGAATTCCTGATCCGACGCTTGGCTCGATAAGCATGGAAACTGTACCAACAACCCTGTGGGTGGTCGTGCTGCTGGTGGTGCTGGCACTGCTGTTCGACTTCATGAATGGCTTTCATGACGCCGCCAACTCGATTGCAACCGTGGTCTCCACCGGCGTGCTCAAGCCCGGGCAGGCCATTTTGTTTGCCGCCTTCTTCAACGTGGTGGCCATTCTGATTTTTCAGCTCAGCGTGGCGGTAGCCGTGGGCAAAGGCTATGTGCAGCCTGGCGTGGTCGATGTGCATGTGGTGTTTGGGGCGCTGGTAGGGGCCATTACCTGGAATGTCATCACCTGGTATTACGGCATACCCAGCAGCTCGTCCCATGCGCTGATCGGTGGCATTGTGGGCGCGGTCATTGCCAAGGCGGGCACGTCCGCGCTGGTGGCGGCAGGCATCGTCAAAACCGTGGTGTTTATTTTTGTGTCGCCGCTGCTGGGTTTTGTGCTGGGCTCGCTGATGATGGTCATCGTGGCCTGGATCTTCCGGCGCAGCCGCCCGTCCAAGATCGACAAATGGTTTAGGCGCCTGCAACTGGTGTCGGCCGGCGCCTACAGCCTGGGTCATGGCGGCAATGATGCGCAAAAGACCATTGGCATTATCTGGATGCTGTTGATTGCCACGGGCTACTCCAGCGCCGGAGCGGCGGCCCCACCCAGCTGGGTCATCGTGTGCTGTTACACGGCCATTGGCGCGGGCACGATGTTTGGCGGCTGGCGCATTGTCAAGACCATGGGCCAGCGCATCACCAAGCTCAAGCCGGTGGGCGGCTTTTGTGCGGAAACCGGCGGTGCCCTGACGCTGTTCATGGCGACGGCGCTAGGTATTCCGGTGTCCACCACGCACACCATCACGGGCGCCATTGTGGGCGTGGGATCCACCCAGCGGGCCAGTGCCGTGCGCTGGGGGGTGGCTGGCACCATCGTGTGGGCCTGGATATTCACCATTCCCGCCAGCGCCTTTGTCGCCGCCGTGGCCTACTGGATCAGTTTGCAGATTTTTTAGGTTTATTTCGGCGTAGTGGGCTGTGACAGCAGCTGCGCCTGTTCTACCTGGTATTCAAAGTAGCGCTGCATGCTGTAAGCCAGGCTGGCCATCAGTACCGTGGTGCCGACAAATAGCGCACACACCAGTGCGGCTATCGTCAGCCAATTGGACTGGCCGGGGCTGGCATCGGCTGGTGCGCCAGGGTTAAAGCGTGCATTCCACTTGTCGCCAGCCATCAGCCCATAAACCAGCGCATTCAAGGCACAACCGGCCATGGTAAAGCCCAGCAACGGTATCAAGACCCAGCTGACGGGGTCTTCCAAACCGATGGTGCGCGCGCGGTAGACGCCATACAGGCCGATCAGGGATGGAATGGGCAGCAGCCACGCCAAACGGTCGGCCGTGCCAAACAAGTAGAACCGGTGCAAGCCCAGCGGCCCGCCAACAAAGGTCAGCCAGGCTGCCAGGGTTTTATTCTTCATGGGGAGGATTGTGCCGCAGGCTGGCTGCTGCCCGCGCCGATGACCCGGTCCATCAGCACCACGTCCAGCCAGCGGTCAAACTTCCAGCCGCAGTTGGCCAGCACGCCCACCGGCTGAAAGCCGCAGGCCTTGTGCACGCCCACCGAGCCTGCATTGGCCGAGTCACCGATGACGGCGATCAACTTGCGCACGCCCACCCGCTCAGCGTGGGCCATCAACTCCTCCAGCAGCAGGCGCCCCAGGCCCTTGCCATGGGCTCTGGGGGCCAGGTAGATGGAGTCCTCGGCCGAATAACGGTAGGCAGGCCGTGGCTTGAACCAGGTGCAATAGGCAAAACCCAGTACGCCCTCGGCGTCCTCCACGACCAGGTAGGGCAGGCCCTTGGACAGCACGTCGGCACGGCGTGCCGCCATGTCGGTTTCACTGGGGGGCTCGGTCTCGAACGTGCCGGTTCCATGCAGTACATGGTGGGCATAAATGGCGGTGATGGCCGCTACGTCGGTGTCGGTGCTGGGGCGAATCTTTATCATTGACGGGTTACAGGTTATAATAGAGAGCTATTCAAAGTGTCACTGGCCGGGTGGCCAGTTGCGTGTCTCAACTTTGGATCGAAATTCAAAGGCCGGAATTAATCATTTCCGCCACCCAAAGGATAAATCATGGTCGTCATTCGACTCGCCCGTGGCGGTGCAAAAGCACGCCCTTTTTTCAACATCGTTGTGGCTGACAAGCGCACACGCCGTGATGGCCGCT
>JACXTT010005343.1_pt1 | contig 18682 bp, 11 predicted proteins | sample 9270951 | NCBI WGS metagenome assembly JACXTT01 (sample SAMN15532306, study PRJNA645909) | rock metagenome | isolation source: weathered quartz diorite | place: Puerto Rico | collected 2017-06-21 | reverse complement strand
GAAGGGTTTGTCCCTGAGGAATTCCAGAAGAGTCTTACCCAGTCCGTCGCGCGCGCCCTGTCATTGTCGCCTGCGCCCAAGTGACGCCAGCGGGCTCTCGAAGGCCGAGGCGCCCTGTCACCCCGCGGGAGCGCTTCGCTGTGACGCGTACTTCTGCGCCACATCCCGCGCCGCGAGAATCGTGTTCACGTGGATCCGCACCGTATCCATGACGCGCCGCGCGTAGCCGCCCGCCAGCGTAATCGCCACGGGAATCGCCCGCGCGCGCGCCTCTTCAAACACCAGGCGGTCGCGTTTCTCGAGCCCTTCGAGCGTCAGCGCCAGCCCGCCCAGCATATCCTCGCAATACGGGTCCGCCCCGCCCACATAGAACACCACGTCCGGCTTAAACTCGTCGAGTCCCTTCCGCACCGGCCCCGAGAGAATGCGCAGATAGTCCGCGTCGCCGACGCCGTCGGGAAGATGCAGGTCCACGGTCGAAGGCGGCTTGGGCTCCGGGTAATTGTTCTTCTGATGGATCGACAGCGTGAACACCCCAGGATCAGCGCCAAAAATCGCCGCGGTGCCGTTGCCGTGGTGCACGTCCGTATCGACGACCATCGCCTTCCGGATCGCTCCGTCGGCCAGCAAACGCCGGATCGCCACGGCCACGTCGTGCACTGCGCAAAACCCCTCACCATGATCTGGGTAAGCGTGGTGAAACCCGCCACCGATGCTCACGCCGAAGCCGTCTTCGAGCGCGCGCCGTCCCGCCAGCATCGTCCCACCCGCCGCCAGCCACACCGCCTCGACCATTTCCTTCGAGTATGGAATCTCGAGCAGCATGATTTCGCTCAACGTGAGCGCGCCGGTCTTGAGCTTCCTCACCCAGTTGCTGGTATGTACGCGCAGGATGTCTTCATCTGACGCAGGCTCCGGGGCAAGGAAATCCCCTGGTTCCGCGTACTTTTCGCGCAAGAGCGTCTCGTAGATCAGCCTGTATTTGTGTGACGGAAAAACGTGCGTGCCGAGATGCAAGTCGTATTTGTCGTGGTAGATCAGCTTGAACGGCAGCATCGAACGGCGGGACTCAGCTCTCTCGCTCGAGGATGAAGTCGGGGACAGCCGCCAGCGCCCGGGCGTAGTCCGAGTCCGGATTTCCGTTGAGAGAGGCCTTCGCGCGCCGCGCGCAGTCGTGTGCGAGTTGCCGCGCGCGGTCGAGTGCGCCCGATTCGCGCACCAGGGCCGTAATTTGCTCCGGTCGGACACTCACGAAATCTTTCTCCGCCAGCACCGCCGCCACAAGGTCGCGCGCTCGCCCGTTGCCGTTTTCCATGGCGTAGATCAGCGGGAGCGTGACTTTGCCCTCTTTCAGGTCGCTCAGCACCGGTTTGCCGAGCTGTTCGGGGGAAGCCGTAAAGTCGAGCAGGTCGTCCACGAGTTGAAACGCCAGCCCGGCGTAGCGCCCGTAGTCGGCAAGCCTCTGCTCGCTCGGCTCGTCCATCCGCCCCAGCACCGCCCCGAGCCGCGTGCACCCGCTGAACAGGCAGGCCGTCTTTGACGCAGCGAGTTCGAGCGCGTCGTCTTCGGTCACGTCAATTCGCCCGAGCTTCGCCAGTTGCAGCAGTTCGCCTTCGACCATGTTCCGCGTCAGGTCGATCAGAATGTCCAGGATGCGGAAGTTGCGCTCCTCAAGCGCCATCTGGAACGACTGCATGTACAGCCAGTCGCCCGCGAGCACGCTGCGATGGTTTCCCCAGCGCGCGTTCGCCGAAGGTCGCCCGCGCCGCGTGTCGGCGCCGTCAATCACGTCGTCATGGATGAGCGTGGCGCTGTGGATCAGCTCGACCACCGCTGCGAGGCGCACCGCGCTCGGCCCGCGGTAACCGGCGTAACTCGAGGCCAGCAGAAGCAGCGCCGGCCGCAACCGCTTCCCGCCGCCTCCCAGCAGGTAGCTGGTTATCTCTGCAACGGGCTCAAACGCGGCGGCGCTCTGCTGGTTGAGCTCCTGCTCGACGAGCGCGAGATCCTCGCGCACGAGTTCGAAGATTTCTTTGGCCGTCAGGAGCGCGATGGCACGCCTCCCCGAGATTGGGTCGTTCCGTGGCTCATTCCCGCAGCGGTGTCTCGAGACCTGGTGAGCCGAAAGAACCGGCGGAAATTTTCCGCCGTCGCCGCGGCAAACTCTTCGGTGCCCAAGTTTCTCACACTCCCGAGCGTTTGCGCCACTTCCGCCACGTAAGCGGGCTCGTTGCGCTTTCCGCGGTACGCTTGCGGCGCGAGATAGGGCGAATCGGTCTCGATGAGCACGTCTTCGAGCGGCAACTCGCGCGCGATGTCGCGGAGATTCTGCGCTTTCGGATATGTTGAATTGCCCGCGAACGAAATCAGAAACGCCATTTCCAGCCCACGTCGCGCTTCCTCAAGCGTTCCGCTGAAACAGTGAAAAATCCCTCCCAGCCCGCTTGCGCGCCACTCCTGCTCAAGAGTCGCAATACAGTCCGCCCAGGCTTCGCGGCAATGAATCACGATGGGCAGCTTCGCCTTCCGCGCCAGCGCCAGTTGCTCACGGAAAACGCGTTGCTGCGTGTCCCGCGGCGAAAAATCGTAGTGGTAGTCGAGCCCGATCTCGCCCCAGGCAATCACGCGCGGGTGCAGCGCCAGCCGCTCGAGCTCCTCGTAGTGTTCCCTTCCGACTTTCTTGGCCTCATGCGGGTGAACGCCGACGGTCGCGTAAATCCATTCGTGCTGTTCCGCAAACGGAATCGCCGAATCGAGTTTTTCCGGCCCGGGTCCCGTTCCGATGGCGAGTAACGTCTCCACGCCCGCAGCCCTCGCTCGCGCGAGCATCGCGTCGCGGTCGGAATCAAACTGCGGAAAATCGATGTGCGCGTGCGAATCAACCAGTTCCATGCAGTGCCTTGCGCCTGTCTTCCGAGCGCAGCGAGGAATCTCTCTTCCAGGGCGGACGAACCTTTGAGGCTGCACTCTCAGAAACGCGCGAGACTCCCTCTACTTCAATCTCGCTCCAATTTCCACTTCCTCATGAAATCCCGCCAGGACCGGCCTTCCTTCCGGCCCCACCGAAGCGGCCACAATCATCCCGTTCGACTCCACGCCGCGCAGCTTCCTCGGCTGCAGGTTCACTACGACGATTACTTTGCGCCCGATCAGCTTTTCCGGCTCGTAGTATTGCGCGATCCCGGCCACCACTTGCCTCACTTCACTGCCGATGTCCACGGTGATCTTCAGCAGTTTGTCCGCGCCTGGCACGCGCTCCGCCGTCTTGATCTCCCCGACGCGCATCTCCACCTTGGAGAAATCCTCAATCGCGATACGGTCCGATCCCGCCGGGGCCGGTGTGGTTCCGCCGCCCGCACCTGCGCCCGCCGCTGCCGCCACCTTCGGTTGCCGCAGTTCGTGTTCCATTGCCTCAATCCTTTCGATCGCTTCTTCTTTCTCCACCCGTGGAAAAATCGCTTCTGCTTTTCCAATGCGTGTCCCCGCAGGCAAATAGCGCCAAGCAATCTGATCCATGCGGTGATCACCGACCTGCCCCTGTTGCCCGAGCAATTCCCAGATTTTCTGCGTCGCTTTCGGCAGCACCGGATGCGCGAGGACTGCCGCAATCCGCAGCGCAGCCGCCGAAGTTGCCAGCACGTGCCCCACCGGTGCGCGCTCGGCCGCATTCTCGGCGCGGTCCCACGGCTTCTCGAGCGTTAGGTAGCGGTCCACTTCTGATACCGCCTGCCAGACCCTCTCGAGTGCCCGCGAAGTCGCAAACTGGTCGTAGAGATCGATGGCCTCGCCGATTGCGGACGCGCACGCGGCCTTCACCGGCGCCTCGTTTCCCGGCGCGCCTGATTCGAGCGGCCCGGGCATTTTGCCATCGAAGTAGCGTTCGATCATTGTCAGCGTCCGGCTTACCAGGTTCCCCAACCCGTTCGCTAGGTCGCTGTTGTAGCGGGCTACGAGCGCGTCCCGGCTGAAGTTTCCATCCTGCCCGAAGACGATCTCGCGCAACAGGAAATACCGCAGTGCATCCGTGCCCAGCACCCGTGCGATCGGCTGCGGCGACTGGATGTTCCCGCGCGACTTCGACATCTTCTCGTCCTGGAAAAGGATGTGCCCGTGCGCGAACACCTGCCTCGGCAGCGGCAGTCCCGCCGCCATCAGAAACGCCGGCCAGTACACCGCATGAAATCGAATGATCTCTTTGCCGACGAGATGCACGTCCGCGGGCCAGAGCCGCTCGAATTCGGCCGGATTGTCGGCATAGCCTATCGCCGTAATGTAGTTCGTCAGCGCGTCTGACCATACATAGAAGACGTGCTTCTCGTCGCCCGGCCAGGGGATGCCCCATTTCAGCGTCGTCCGGCTGATGGACAAATCCCGCAGCCCCCCGCTCACGAACGAGATGACCTCGTTCCGCCGCGATTCGGGTTGGACGAATTCCGGATGCTTTTGGTAGTAGTTCAGTAGCGGCTTCTCGAACGCCGAGAGCTTGAAGAAATAGTTTTCTTCCTTCACGAGCTCGACGGGGCGTTTGCATTCTGGACAGAGCCCCTCGGGCGTCGGTTCGTCCACGTACATCTCGTCATAGACGCAATAGTTCCCCTCGTAGTATCCCTTTTCGACGTACCCGTTTTTTTGAATCTCGCGGAAGAGTTTCTGCACCGCGCGCGCGTGCCGCAGCTCGGTCGTGCGGATGAAGCGGTCCACGCGCAGGTCGAGTTCTTTCCACAACGCGCGGTATTCGCTCGAAATGCGATCGGTGAAGTCCTGCGGCGCCACGCCTTCCTTCTTCGCCGCGCGCTCTACCTTCTGCCCGTGCTCGTCCGTGCCCGTCAGAAACACCACCTCGTATCCGCGCATCTGCTTGTAACGCGCAATCGTGTCCGCGGCGATCGTCGTGTACGTGTGGCCCAGATGCGGCCGCGCGTTCACGTAGTAAATCGGCGTCGTGATGTAGTATTTCGGCCTCTCCGCCATTCTCTTCTCTGGTCTCTGTGTTTAATCCTTTTCCTTCTGCTGCTTCTCGAACTCCAGCATCGCCCCGGAAATTACCTGTTTGAGCGGCACGTTCTTTTCCGTCGCGATTCGCCGGCAATCGTCGTATTCCGGAGCGGCGTTCAGCACGCGCCCGTTCCACCGCGCCAGCTTCATTCGCACCGGGCCGAATGGCGTCTCCACGGTGACGCTCTCCCGCTCGAGCGTCCGCCGCCTCGCCGTGTACGCCCGCGCGCCGATCGTCGTCGTCTCCGAGAAAATCAGCTTCATCATCGCGTCCGCATCGTTTGCCTTACAAAGCACCGTCAGTAGCGTTCCCGGCCGGTTTTTCTTCATTTGCACTGGCACGGTGTACACATCCAGTGCGCCCGCCTCGAGAGCTTTCTCCAGAAAGTAGCCATAAATCTGCGGATTCATGTCATCGAGGTTCGCCTCGATCACCGCGATTTCTTCATCCCACGCCGCTGTTTCTGACCCCTCGACTGCATCCCCCACGAACAGCCGCAGGACATTGGCCTGCTCAGTCAATTCAGCCAAACCCGCGCCGTAGCCGATCGCACTCACGCGCATGCGCGGCTGGGCACCGAACTTATTGCACACCGTCGTGAGAATCGCCGCGCCCGTCGGCGTTACCAGTTCCCGCTCGATCCCGCTCGAATACGTCGGCGCATTCCGCAGCAAATCCGCCGTCGCAGGGGCCGGCACGGGCATCGCCCCGTGGGCCGCTTTCACGGTGCCGCCCCCCACATTCAGCGGGGAGCACACAAATCGCTCGAGGCTCAGCAGCTCGAATCCGATGCACGCACCCACGATGTCAATAATTGCGTCCACCGCGCCCACTTCGTGAAAGTGAATCTGCTCCACCGGCACGTCGTGGATCCGCGCCTCCGCTTCTCCAAGTCGCCGGAAAATCGTGCTCGCGCCCTCTTTCACGCTTGCGGGGAGCTCCGCCCGCCCAATCAGGTCGAGAATCGCGCTGAGCGACCGATGCGAATGATGTTCGTGCGATTCGACGTTCACCTTTGTCGCCGCAATCCCCTTCTTCTTGACCTTTGTGACGCTTAGCCGCCAGCCCTCGACCGGCAGCCTCCGCAACCCGGCCTCGAGCGCCGCCGCATCGCACCCGGCGTCCACGAGCGCGCCGAGAATCATGTCTCCGCTCGCGCCCGAAAAGCAGTCAAAATACCCAAGTTTCATGTGGAATGCGTAGCCCTCCGCCTGCGGGAAAAACACGCGGGGCAATCTCGAAACCGATACTATCGGCGCCCTGAGGGGCTGTCAAATCGCCTTGAAGCGCCCCCGTGGCAGATCGCTCAGGAAATCGCTTCAAAACTTTCTCCCGTCGGAGGGGTCGCTCGCATCGAAGCCGCTGTCCAGTGATCTTTCGAGCCAACCATCGTTACTTTGCGGAGAGCTGCATCATGTCCATTCCTAAGAGAATCCACCAGAGCGACTAGATCTGGCGGACCGGCGGAAGCTGGTGATGGTCTCCGCGGCCAGAGCAAAGTCCCGCCACCCGCTTCGCCGGCGCCTCAACTAGCGCAAACTGGGATCAAGGAAACCGTTGATCGCTGCACGAACATCATCCAGAGATTCCCGGAGGCTCGGGCGGACGGCCTTTATGTTTATCGAGGAAGCGAGTACAGTACGGCTGCGGTAATCAAGCCGGGACCGCGGCGTTCAACCGTTGCCGTTTGAACTGGATATTACCGAACCTCTGATCGCGCGCAAGGAATATCAAACCATGGAATTCAATATAAGAAGTCCACACAGGCAATTACGCGTCGTTTCCGAAAAGCTTTTGTGCCTCTTGGCTCTCCTCGCTCTGCCGGCTTCCACCGTGTTTCTGGGTTGCCAGAGCGAAAGAGCGGCCTCTCCCCCGCCAGCCTCTGAGGTGGAAGTTGTCAGCGTCATACAACAAGATGTTCCGATATACGGCGAATGGGTCGCGACGCTGGACGGCTACGTCAACGCACAGATCCAGCCACAAGTGACCGGATACATTGTCAACCAGACTTACAAGGAAGGATCGTTCGTCCGGAAGGGGCAAATCCTTTTCCAGATCGACCCTCGCCCGTTTCAGGCCGTGCTCGCTCAAGCCAAGGCACAACTCGCTCAAGCGGAGGCCCAGTTGGGCAAGACTCAACTCGATGTTGAGCGAGACACTCCTTTGGCCAAGGAGCGTGCCATTGCCCAGAGCCAACTGGACAACGATATCCAGGCGAATCTCGCCGCCAAAGCCTCGGTAAAGTCCGCCGAGGCGCAAGTGGAACAAGCACAGTTGAACCTGGATTTCACGCATGTCACATCCCTTGTGGACGGCATCGCGGGAATCGCGCAAGTGCAGATCGGCAACCTGGTCAGTCCGACCACCGTGCTAACCTCAGTCTCTCAGGTGAACCCGATAAAGGCGTACTTCCCCATCAGCGAGCAGGAGTACATGCATTATGCGGTAAGAATAAACGCGCATAATCAGCAGGAAGTGCCCTCCGATGCGCCGCCCTTTGACCTCATCCTCGCCGACGGCACGGTCTATCCGCGCAGAGGAACTCTTCTCCTGACGGATCGGCAGGTGGACGTCACGACGGGCAGCATCCGGGTGGTTTGCGCATTTCCCAATCCCAACAACATTCTGCGCCCGGGCCAGTTCGGACGGGTGCGCGCCGCTGGAGAAACAAGAACAGGCGCCCTGCTTGTTCCACAAAGGGCCGTGACGGAACTTCAGGGAACCTATCAAGTTGCCGTTGTGGGAGGCGACAATAAGGTGGCCATCCGGCCAATCAAGGTCGGCGAGCGCGTGGGCACGATGTGGATTATCGAAAGCGGCGTCCGCGCGGGGGACCTCGTCATTGTCGAAGGCTTGCAAAAGGTTAGAGATGGCTCCCCTGTGAAGATCAAGCAGAGCAATCCTGCGGCGAGAGGCAACTGAGCCATGTCCAAATTTTTCATCAACCGTCCCATTGTGGCCATGGTCATCTCGATTCTCATGGTGATCGTGGGCGCCGTCACGATCACGACTCTTCCTGTGGCTCTGTTTCCGAATATCGCCCCGCCGGAGGTTCAAGTCGTCGCCACCTATGTGGGCGCCGATGCACAGACGATCGAGCAGTCTGTCGCCACTCCCATCGAACAGCAAATGAGCGGCGTGGACAACATGAACTACATGTATTCGCTGAACTCCACCGCCGATGGAGTCATGCGACTTATCGTCGACTACGACGTCAAGACGGATCCGAACACGGATCTCATCCTCACGCAGATCCGTGCCACGCAGGCTGCCTCTCAGCTTCCTTTCGATGTAACCAATTTTGGCGTCACCGTGCAGAAGACCGTAACAGCTCCCCTGATGCTCATTACCCTATACTCACCCAATGGCACCTACGACGCGCGGTTCCTTTCCAACTACGCGTATATCAATCTTGCCGATCAAATCACTCGCCTGTACGGCATTGGAAGCGTGCAAGTTTTCGGCGCCGGCCAGTACGCCATGCGGCTGTGGGTCAAGCCCGACCAGTTGGCCAAGCTTGCGATCACCGTTCCAGAAATAGTCGCCGCTATTCAGTCGCAAAATACGGTGAATCCCGCAGGACAGGTCGGCAGCGAGCCCGCCCCCAAGGGCCAAGAGTTCACCTACTCCGTCCGGGCGCAGGGTCGGCTCACTTCTCCGGAGGAATTCGGGCAAATCGTAGTGCGTGAGTCCCTCGGTGGAGCGGTTGTGCGCCTCAAAGATGTAGCTCGCATCGAGCTTGGCGCCCAGAATTACAGCGTTCTGGGTCGCTTGAACGGGAAACCCAGCGCGATTATCGCGGCGTACCAATTGCCCGGCTCGAACGCGGTGCAAGCCGCCGACGGCGTCAAAAAGCTCATGGCCGAAGTCAAGACGCGCCTCCCGCACGACGTGGACTATGCCGTGTCGCTGGACACCACCCAAGCAGTTACCCAGGGCATAAAGGAAATCGTCCTCACGCTGGTCATCGCCATCGTTCTGGTGATCATCGTCGTGTACATCTTCTTGCAAGGCTGGCGCGCCACTCTGATCCCGCTGTTGGCTGTGCCCGTTTCTTTGGTCGGTACATTCATGTTTTTTCCGCTGTTTGGTTTCTCTGTCAACACGCTCTCTTTATTCGGGCTGGTGCTTGCCATCGGTCTGGTGGTGGACGACGCCATTGTTGTCGTCGAAGCGGTAGAACGCCACATTGAGGAAGGCCTCGCGCCCAAGGCCGCGGCGCTCAAGGCCATGGAAGAAATTTCCGGCCCCGTGGTGGGCATCGCCCTGGTGCTCTCGGCAGTCTTCATTCCGACGGCCTTCATTCCCGGGATCACCGGACGCCTCTACCAGCAATTCGCCGTGACCATCGCGATTTCCGTGATCCTGTCTGCATTCAATGCGCTGACCCTTAGCCCGGCGCTCGCTGCGCTGCTACTCCGGCCGAGAACCACAACTGGAGGACTTCTAAAAAAATCCTTCTCCTGGTTCAATCAGGCCTTTGGCAGCGCCACAAACGGGTATGTGCGCCTTTGCGGGACGCTGATTCGCAAGAGCGCGATTGCGCTCATTCTTCTCGTCGCGTTCGGTGCAGCGGCTGGTTTTTTTGCCAGCAGGGTTCCATCGAGCTTTTTGCCGGACGAGGACCAAGGCTATCTCTACATCAATCTGCAACTGCCGAATGCGGCCTCCCTTCAGCGCACCGATGCGGTCGCCAGGAAAATCGAGGATGCGCTGGCCAATACGCCGGGAGTCCAATCCACCACCAGCGTTGTCGGCTTTAGCTTGCTTAGTTTTGTCCGGACCAGCTACAACGCATTCTTTTTCGTCACATTGAAGCCCTGGGACGAGCGCAAGTCTCGGGCAGAACAGTTTCAGGAGCTCAAGCAACGAATTAACCGGGAACTCTCCCAGATTCCGGAAGGCATCGCCTTTTCGTTTTCACCTCCGGCGATTCCCGGAGTCGGCACCTCCGGGGGATTTACGTTTGCACTTGAGGACCGGGCCGGCAGGGACGTGCAATTTCTCGCATCCAATCTGCAAACGTTTCTAACAGCCGCAAGGAAGCGCCCTGAGATCGCTGGCTTAAGCACCACCTTTCTGCCCAGTGTGCCGCAGCAGTTTGTCAATGTGGACCGCGACAAAGTCATCAAGCAAGGTGTACCCATTAGCGATGTCTACAAAACCATTCAGGCTTTCATGGGCGGCCTGTTCATCAACTACTTCAACCGTTTCGGCCGCCAATGGCAGGTCTACATCGAGGCCGAGGGCGACTACCGGACCAGGGCCGAGAACGTCGGCCAGTTCTACGTGCGAAACAACAAAGGCGGGATGGTGCCGCTTTCGGCCCTCACGCGATTCGAACCGCGTCCAGGACCGGAGTTCACGATGCGCTTCAATGAGTATCGCGCCGCGCAAATCAACGGTGCTGCTGCTCCCAGTTACAGCGCTGGACAAGCCATGACCGCTCTTGAAGAAGTGTTCGCGCAAACCATGCCGCGCGAGATGGGCTTCGACTACATGGGGATGTCCTTCCAGGAGAAGAAGGCGCAGCAGGGTGTTCCTGCGTCCGTCGTTTTCGGATTCTCGCTGCTGTTCGTCTTCCTGATCCTTGCGGCTTTATATGAAAGCTGGTCGCTTCCCTTCAGCGTCCTCTTGAGTACGCCGATTGCGGTATTTGGGGCGTTTGCGATTCTCTGGTTGCGCCGCACCGTTCTGTCGGCCTTCCTGCCGAGCTATTTGGTGCAAATCGAAGGTGATGTCTATTCGCAAATCGGCTTGGTGATGCTGATCGGCTTGTCTGCCAAGAACGCGATTCTGATCGTCGAGTTCGCCAAAGACGAATACGAAAAAGGCAAGCCTCTAGTTGACGCTGCGCTGGAAGGCGCCCGGTTACGCCTCCGGCCGATCCTGATGACCTCGTTCGCCTTCGTCCTCGGTACCGTCCCGCTCTGGACAGCCTCCGGCGCAGGATCCGTTGCGCGTCAGATCATGGGCACCACCGTTATCGGAGGCATGCTGGCCGCGAGTTTCATCGGAGTTTTCTTCATCCCCGTGGTCTTCTACGTGGTCGAGAAGTGGTCGGGCGCTGGCAAGGAGCGCCAGCAAGCCGTCTTGCGGCCGAGACCCACTACTGCTGAGGGCGACTGAGATGAACAAGTTCATTGCTCTCATAGGCGTCGCAATCCTGGGTTCCGGCTGCACCGTCGGTCCAAATTACAAGAAACCGGCCGTAAGTGTCCCCGGCACCTATCGTGGGTTAGCGCCGGAAGAAACGGGGAAAGCCGAGTCCGCCTCCATTGGCGATCAAAAATGGTGGGAGGTCTTCCAGGACGAGCAGCTCCGGTCTCTCATCCGTACGGCGCTGCAACAGAATTACGATGTACGCATCGCGGGAGCGCGCATTTTAGAAGCGCAAGCGCAACTCGGAATCACCCGGGCCAATCAGTTTCCCAGTGTCAGTGGAGGGGCGGGCATAAGCGATCAACGAACCGCCAGGTCTGCCTTCCTGCCGGCTTTCGAAAGAAGTACCGGACAGTGGAACGTGTCTGCCGCGTGGGAGCTTGATTTCTGGGGCAAATTCCGCCGAGCCACAGAAGCTGCGCGCGCAAACCTTGTCGCGAGCGAATGGGCTCGCCAGGAGATCATTGCTACCTTGGTGGCCAACGTCTCCGCCGCATATTTCCAGCTACGCGCGCTGGACCTCGAACTGGAAATCTCCAAACGCACACTGGCTTCGCGACAGGAATCGCTGCGACTGACCCGCATCCTAGCCGACCGCGGCTCTACGTCGATGCTTGACGTGCGCCAGGCTGAACAGTTGGTATTCACGGCTGCCGCAGAAATTCCGGCATTGGAACAGCAGATTGAACAGGAAGAGAACTTTATCAGCATTCTGATGGGGAAAAACCCTGACGCTGTCCCGCGCGGGCAAAAACTCACGGAGCAGGTAAGTCCTCCCGAGGTTCCACCCGGCCTTCCTTCTTCGTTGCTGGAACGCCGACCCGATATCCGTGAGGCTGAACAGCAATTGATCGCCGCAAATGCGCAAATTGGCGTGGCCAAAGCCGCCTATTTTCCCCAGATTTCGCTGAGCGGGACCGGTGGATTCCAGAGCGCGGCACTCACAGACCTGTTTAGCGGCCCTGCAGGCACCTGGAATTTTGGTGCGTCTCTGGCACAACCGATCTTCACGGCAGGGAGACTTCGTTCGAACGTCCGCTTCAGCGAAGCACAGAAGCAGGCCACGTTGCTTTTTTACGAGCGGACGATTCAGGGTGCGTTCCGCAGCGTGTCCGATGCCTTGATCGCCTATCGCAAATCGAGGGAGTTTCGCGCCCAGGAAGAACTCCTGTTCCAATCGGCACAGGAGGCAGCGCGTCTTTCCCACATGCGCTACAGCGGTGGCGTAACGGGCTACCTCGAAGTGCTGACCAACGAAACCAATGCGTTCGCCGCCGAACTTGGACTTGTGCAGGCGCAAGTCAATGAGTTGTTGGCTTTGGTGCAGCTCTATAACGCCTTAGGCGGCGGTTGGCAGCAACGGCCGTAGAAAGCGCTACCTGGAAACTGACCCGCTGGCGGTTCGCGCGCTTCTTTGACCCTGCGGTGATGATTCCCTATACTGCAACTCTTTCGATTTCGGACGGCGTTCCTTGTATTCGACCATCGCATCGCGCTTCCGCTCTGCGCTCGGGGCGTTCATCGAGCGGACGTACGTCGTCGCCCTCGACATCGTTATCGAGCGGCCGCCGCGGCTCGAGATGGGCGAACTCTCGACACCCATCCCCTTCGAGCTGGCCAAGCGCCTCAAGCGCGCCCCGCGCCAGATCGCACAGGAAATAGCGGCGAAGCTCCCTCCAGTCGAAGGCGTCGCGCGCGTCGAAGTCGCTGGAGCGGGCTACCTCAACGCCTTTTTCGACCGCGCCCCTTTCTGGACGAGCGCCCTCGAAGAAGCCTCCCAACGCGCCGCCCCGCCTGCGCCCGATTCGCCCAAGATGATTGTCGAGCACACGAACATCAATCCCAACAAGGCCGCGCACATCGGCCACCTGCGCAACGCCACCCTTGGCGACACATTTGTGCGCCTGCTGCGCCATGCCGGCAACCGCGTCGAAGTGCAGAACTACATCGACAACACCGGCGTCCAGGTCGCCGACGTCGTTGTGGGCTTCCTACACATGGAGCGAAAGAGCGTGGGTGATGTCCGCCGCCTTGCGGGCGAATCCCGCTTCGATTACTACTGCTGGGATTTGTACGCCCGCGTCACGCACTTCTTCGAGGAAGACAAATCGCGGCTCACATTGCGCGCAGACGCCCTCAAAGCCATCGAAGAAGATCACGGCGACGCGGCAGAAATTGGCCACATCGTCGCCGACGCCATCGTGGCTTGCCATCTGCGCACGATGTCCCGCCTCGGCGTCACGTACGATTTGCTACCCCGGGAGAGCGAAATCCTGCACCTGAAATTCTGGGATGCGGCATTTGAGAAGCTGAAATCTTCGGGCGCGATTCAGTTCGCCACCAGTGGCAAGAACGCCGGCTGCTGGGTCATGCCTTGGTCGGAAAGTTCTGCTGCCGTGAGCGACGAAGAAGAACAGGACGAGTCGCAGGCCAAAATCATTGTCCGCTCGAACGGCACGGTCACGTACGTCGGCAAGGACATCGCCTATCAGCTCTGGAAATTTGGCCTCCTGGGCCGCGATTTTCACTATATTCGCTTTGCTGCCGCGCCGCCCGGCCACACCGTGTGGGTCACGACCGCAGGTGCCGGCGACCCGCAAGCCCCGCGCTTCGGCGGCGCCGATAAGGTCTACAACGTCATTGACACGCGCCAGTCGTACCTGCAGCAGGTGGTCATCGCCGGCCTGCGCACCCTTGGCTACAACGAGCAGGCGGACCGCTCGGTTCATTTTTCCTACGAAATTGTCGCCCTGTCGCCGCGCTGCGCCCGCGAACTGGGTTACGAACCTTCCCCCGAAGAAGCCAAGAAACCCTACGTCGAAGTGAGCGGCCGCAAAGGTCTCGGCGTCAAGGCCGACGACCTGCTTGACAAACTCGAAGAGGCGACGCTCGCCGAAGTCGCCTCGCGCCATCCCGAGATGAGCGACCTCGAGACTCACACGACGGCTCATGCCATCGCCGTTGGCGCGCTGCGCTACTTTCTGCTGAAGTACACGCGCACGGCGATCATTGCGTTCGATTTCAAGGACGCTTTGAGCTTCGAGGGCGAGACCGGTCCGTACTGCCAGTACGCCGTCGTGCGCATCCGCGGCATTCGCCGCAAAGGCGTTGAGCGTTCTCCCGAAAAGGATAGCGAGGAAACAATCGCTGAGGCCGCAAGACTCTTCGAACAGCTCAAGGGCAAATCGGCGGCGCGTTTTCTTTCCGAAGCGGACCTGTGGGAACTGACGTTACTCGCGGGCTCGCTCGATCACGCCATGGACGCGGCGATTGGCGCGCAAGAGCCCGCGTTCCTGGCCAAGTATGCGTTTCAACTCGCGCAGGCCTTCAATCTCTTCTACCACAAACATCACATCCTCTCCGAAGCCGATGCGGAAAAGAAGGCGTTCCTGTTTGCGCTGACCGAACTCGTGGAGGCCCAGCTTACCCGCGCGCTCGACCTGATGGGTATCGAAGCCCCCGAAAAGATGTAGGGGCACCTGCACGGCCTCCGAGTGCGAATTGTTCCACGTGGAACATTATTGCGTAAGCTCTGTGTAATCAAGCGCATGCAAGGCAACAATTTCTGACCGCAGGTCATCTTTAGATGGCATCGAATAAAACCAGCTAACCAGATCCACGGACAGGGCTAGAGATTCATGATGAGGTCGACGAGGGTGGGTACGGCGACCCCGGAGGCGCCCTTGGCGGCCCAGGGCTTGGCGTCGTCGAGCCAGGCGGTCCCGGCAATGTCGAGATGAATCCACGGCGTGTCGCCGGTGAATTCTTTCAAGAACATCGCGGCAGTGATGGCGCCGCCGCCTTTGCCGCTGCCGACGTTCTGAATGTCAGCGATTGCGCTCTTGATCATCTCTCGGTAGTCCTCGTCGACGGGCATCGGCCACATTTTTTCGCCACAGGCTTTCGCGCTCACGAGGAGCTTGTCGGTAAAGCTCTGGTCCGAGCCAAAGACGCCGACATTGATGTTCGCAAGCGCGACGACGATGGCGCCGGTGAGCGTAGCGGCATCGATGAGGTGGGTGCAGCCGAGTTGCTTCGCGTAGGTGATGCCGTCGGCGAGGATGAGACGGCCTTCGGCGTCGGTGTTGATCACTTCGATGGTCTTGCCCGACATGGCGACCTGAACGTCGCCGGGCTTCTGGGCGCGGCCGCCGGGCATGTTTTCGGTTGAGGGGACCACGGCGATCACTTTGATTGAGGGCTTAAGCGCGGCGATGGCGCGCATCACGCCGAGCATCGTGGCGCCGCCGGCCATGTCGTATTTCATTTTCTCCATGTCTTGCGCTGGCTTGATGGAAATGCCGCCGGTATCAAACGTCACCGCTTTGCCGACAAGACCGAGCACGGGCGCGCCGGGCTTCGGCGATGCAGGCGCATAGGTGAGGACAATCACGCGCGGCGGCTCGACGCTTCCTTGCGCCACGCTGAGAAGCGCGCCCATCTTCAGGTCGGCGATTCTCTTTTCGTCGAAGATTTCGCACGCCAAACCCGCTTCCTTGGCCATGGCTTCTGCTTTTTGGGCGAGGATGCGCGGGGTGAGGCGATTGGAAGGCTCGTTGACGAGATCGCGCGTGAAATTTTGCGATTCGGCGATGATGCGCCCGCGGTTCATGCCACGGGTCGCTGCGGCTCGGGTCGCGTCGTCCCATCCGGCGAGCGCGGCGCTATCCATCTGCTTGCCATTCTCCTTCTTGGTCTTGTATTTGTCGGAGTCGAACCCGGCGAAGAGGAGGCCTTCGGTCGCGGCTTGCGCTGCCGCTTCGGTCGCGTCTTTCTCGCGGACGAGCAGGGCGCACTTTTTTACTGAGCGCGCCTTCAGATAGCGCACGGCCGCTCCGGCGAGCTTGCGCAACTGAGCCGTTCCGTACTGCTCGCGCTTCCCTGCCCCAACAAGCAGGAGCCGCTGCGCCTTGAGCCCCGCGGGGTTGTGCAGCAGGGTCATTTCGAGGGACTTGCCGGTGATCTCGCTGCTTTGCGCCAAGCGGCGGATGGCTCCGCCGGTTTGCTGGTCGAGCTCGGCGATGCGGCCCTGGACGGGGTCGTTTTCTTCGAACACGTAGCTGACGAGCGCTTCGGTGTCGACCTCTGCGAACGGCCTCGTCTCCAGTGCAGTCTGCATGTCCTGTTATCTCCCCCTGTTTCCTAAATTGGCTTGTTCGGCTTCGCGGCGGGCGTCCTTTTCGCGCAGCTCGTGGCGACGGTCGTACTGCTTCTTCCCCTTCGCCAGGGCGATCTCGCACTTGGCGATCCCGTTGCGGAAGTAGATGCGCAGCGGAATCATCGTCAGGCCCTTCTGCTGAACCCTGCCGGCCAGCTTCAGCAGCTGGTTCTTGTGGAGAAGCAGTTTGCGCTTGCCGAGGGGCTCGTGATTGAAGGGCCCGCCCGGCAGGTACTGTGCGATGTGGCAGTTGACGAGCCACGCGCCGTCAGGGCGGAATTCCACGTAGGCGTCGCGGAGGTTCGCCTTTCCTTCGCGCAAGGCTTTCACCTCGGTGCCGTGCAGGACCATACCTGCTTCCAGTTTTTCGAGGACGTGATAGTGATAGGAGGCGGCGCGGTTCTGGGCGACGACCTGCTCAGCCGGTTTTTCGGATTTCTTCGCCACGGGGATCGCAATCGGCTATCTTAGCGGTCGGTTGTTACTCAATGCAAGACAACCCAAACCACCTATCTTGCCCCTCTAATACGCGGATGCTAGACTGGCGGAGTTTCGGTTCAAGGCGTGCGTAACTTCATGCGAGACCGGGTGCTTGCTGCTGTGTGTGTCGGCTGCGGGCTGATGCTCGCGGGCTGCCCAAAAGGCTCGAGCGAGTACGGCCAGGGCCGCAAGGCCGAGGGCCTGAAAGACTACGACACGGCGCTCGCGCACTACAATAAGGCTCTCAGGCAAGATCCCTACAATAGCGAATACAGGATCAAGACCAACCGCATCCGCTTCGAGGCGGGGCAATTCCACGTCAGTCAGGGCCAAAAACTCCGTGAAAAGGGCGAACTGCAGCTAGCCTTGGCGGAGTTTCAGAAGGCCATGGCGATCGACCCGTCCAGTCCCATCGCCGAGCAGGAAACCCGGCGAACGCTCGAGCAGATCGCCACCAAGACGCGCGAAGCCGAAGCGGCCGCGGCTCCCCCGGCGAAGGAACCGGAACCGCCCCTTGCCGAGGCGCCTCCCGAGCTGAAGCCACTCTCGCGCGCGCCCATAAACTTGAAAATGGCAAACGATGCCAGAATTGTTTTCGAGACGATCGGGAAGCTGGCCGGGCTGACGGTCATTTTCGACCCGGATTTCCCTTCGCGGCGCGTCACTACGGAACTGACGAACGTTACGCTGGAACAGGCGCTGGACATCCTGTCGCTGCAGAGCAAGTCTTTCTGGAAGCCGGTGACGGAAAACATCATCTTCATTGTTCCGGACCAGCCGCAGAAGCGGCGAGATTACGAGGAGCAGGTGGTCCGAACGTTCTACATGTCCAATACGGTGCAGCCGCAGGACCTGACGGAGATCGTCACCGGTCTGCGGCAGCTGCTGGACCTCAAGCGCGTGCAGCAATTGAACGCGCAGAATGCCATCATCGTTCGCGACACGCCGGACAAGATCGCCCTGGCCGAGAAGCTTATCGGCGACATCGACAAGGCCAAACCCGAGGTGGTCATCCAGGTCGAGGTGCTGCAGGCGCGACGCGACCGCCTGCGCGACCTCGGCATCCTGCCAGGGGGATCGGCGGTGCTGACTTTCACGCCGCCGGGGACCACCACTACCACTGGCGGCACGACAACGACCGCGGCCACCTCGCTGCCACTCGACCAGCTCAAGCGTCTTTCGACGAAGGACTACAGCATCACGCTTCCCGGCGCGACCGCGAACTTCATCATGTCCGACAACAACACAAGAATCATTCAGAACCCGGAAATTCGCGCCATTGACGGCCAGCCAGCGAAGCTGCGCGTCGGTGACCGCGTCCCGGTGGCGACCGGGAGCTTCCAGGCCGGTGTCGGCGTGGGGGCCACTGGCACGACGGGCTTCGTGAATCCGCTGGTGAATACGCAGTTTCAGTACATCGACGTGGGCGTGAACGTGGACATCACGCCTCGGGTGCACCCCAACCGGGAAATCAGCATGAAGGTGACCGTGGAAGTTTCGTCGGTGACGGGCACATCCACGATCGGCGGCATCCACCAGACCATCATCAGCCAGCGCAAGATCGAGCACGACGTCCGCCTGAGAGAAGGCGAGATCAATATCCTGGGCGGGCTGATTGACCGCACCGACACGAAGAATTTGAGCGGCTGGCCGGGTTTCTCGAAACTTCCCCTCCTGAGGTATTTCTTCTCGAGCGAGCACACGGAGGCTCAGGAGAATGAGGTTCTGATCGTGCTGATCCCCAAGATTGTGCGCGTGCCGGAATGGACGCGGGCCAATCTGCGTCCGCTCAGCGCGGGGACGGAGACCAACGTACAGGTGCGGCGCGAGAGCAGCATCCAGGCTCCGCGGGAGACCCCGGCGGCGCCCACGCCAACGCCGCCACC
>JACXTT010005342.1_pt1 | contig 18688 bp, 20 predicted proteins | sample 9270951 | NCBI WGS metagenome assembly JACXTT01 (sample SAMN15532306, study PRJNA645909) | rock metagenome | isolation source: weathered quartz diorite | place: Puerto Rico | collected 2017-06-21 | reverse complement strand
GTAGCGTATCTTTGCCCGAATGAGGGTCGGCCTGGTCCTGGACGGGCGCCGGTCGGGCGCCGAGATCGCCGAGCTCGCGCGGCTGGCCGAGACGTACGGGTTTTCCACCGTCTGGCTATCAGGCGGCGCCCGCACGAAGGACCATTTCGTCCGCCTCGCGCTGGCCGCCGCCGCGACGCGGCGGATCCGCCTGGGACCTGTCGCGGTGAGCCCGTTCGAGATGCACCCCGTGCACATCGGCCTGGCGCTCCTGACGCTCGACGAGATCGCGCCGGGCCGCGCGTGCCTCGTGCTCGGGGCCGGCGGCGACCTGGCCGCCGCGCTCGAGCCGCCCAGGCGCGGCCGCGTGGACGCGGTCGAAGAATGCCTCGACATTCTCCGCGCCCAGGCCGCGGGCGGCGAGATCAACTACACCGGCGCGCACTATCGCGTGCGCGGCCTCTTCTCGCCGTGGAGCCGGATCGCGATGGATCGGCTCTACCTGGGCGCCAATCGTCCGCGCATGCTGCGGCTCGCCGCGCGGAAGGCCGACGGCGTGATGGTGACCGACATGCCGCTGGCCTACCTCGGCGGGCTCGTCGCGCGGATCCGTGCCGAGCTCGCCGCGGCCCGGCGAGACGCGGGCTCGTTCGGGCTCAGCAACTGGTTCGTGTGGAACGTGCAGGAGACCCGCGCCGAGGCGGAGCGGCTGGCCCGCCGCGGCCTCGCGTTTCGTTTGTATTACATCCGCGATATCGCGTCCTCGATCGGCCTCGGCGAGGCGGAGGCCCGCGAGCTGGCGGCCCGGCAGCCCGAGATGCTGCGCGCGATCTTTGCGGGCGGCGAGCCGTGGGCCCCGCCGGCGCCCGTCGCCGAGCGGCTGATCGAGCATCTGACCCTGACCGCCGAGCGCCGGGGGCTCGAGGCGTGTGTCGCACGCCTCCATGAATTCGCGCGGGTAGGACTCACCGAGATCGCGCTGGCTCCGCACGGCGACCCCGCCGCCGCGATCAGGCTGATCGGCGAGGCGGTGATCCCCACCCTGGCTTCCCGCGTTCCGTGACTGGCGGCCGGCCCATGGCGTATTCTGTCGGGGGACGCATGATCAAGCTCGACCACCTGACGATCGCGGTCAGCGACTGCGAGAAGTCGCGCGACTGGTACATCGCGACGCTCGGGCTCAAGCTCGAGTTCGAGATTCCAGAGCGGCGCACCTCGGCCGTGCAGGACGAGTTCGGCTTCACGCTGTTTCTCGCCGAGACGCCGGGAGGGCCGGGACGCCCGAGCTGCGTCCTGACGTTCCAGGTCGGCGACGTCGCGGCCACGCACAAGCAGCTGGTGGCCGCCGGCGTGCAGTTCGTGCATCCGCCGCAGAAGACGTTCTGGGGCTACGGCGCGGAGCTGAAGGACCCGGACGGATATCACATCTGGCTCTGGGACGAGAAGTCGATGCGGGAGAAGGGCGAGGTCTGAGCGCCGACCCCGTCGCGACCCGCTGGGACGCCGAGTATCGCGCGGGCCGGTACGTCGCCGAGCCGCCGCTGCCGTTCGTCGATCGAATCCTCTCCACGTTACGGGCTGACCCGGCCGCGCTGACCGGCGTCGGGCTCTACGTCGGCTGCGGCAACGGGCGCAACTACCTGCCGCTGGTCGATGCCGGCCTCGATCTTCACGGGATCGACGTCTCGCGCGAGGCGCTCGATCAGCTCGTCACCCGACGCCCCGACCTGGCGCCACGAATCGCGTGCGCGGATTTTCGCGGGCTCGCCCCCGCCTCGCCGTTCGACTATCTCGTCGCGATCCAGGTGTTCCAGCACGGCGCCCAGGCCGATGCCGGTACGTACTTCGACAAGACGGCGGCCGCGCTGAGAGCCGGCGCGCTGTTCTTCTTGCGCGTGAATTCGGCGTCCACCGAGATGTACCTCCGGCACACGGTCATGGATCGAAACGACTTGGGCGGGTTCACGATCCGGTACGACGACGGGCCGAAGTGCGGGCTGTGCGTCCACTTCTACGCGCTCGCCGAGCTCCACGAGCTCGCGCGAGGCCGATTCCGTCTCGTGGCCGAGCCGCGCGAGGACGTGACCGCGCGGACTCCACCGCAGACCGGCAGCTGGTCGCAGTGGGAAGCGGTCTGGCAGAAGCTGTAGCCGAAAAATCGAGGGCCACGCCGGTTGGCGGCGTGGCCCCTGTGATGCGATCGACGGGTTTCTGAGCTAGTCGCCGGGCGCCTGGATGGAAAGCAGCGGGTCGGTGCTGCCGTCCAGGCCGACCTTCTTCTGCAGCTCCTTGACGACCTTCTTGTCGCCCTTCGACTCGTACGCCGCCTCGACGTAGTTACCGGGGGACACGATGGCCTCCTGGCCCTCGGTGACCCAGAGGCGCGTGCCGTCGTCCATGATGATCGTGTGGTTGTGGGTGTCCATCGACCGAATCGTTCCGCGCGCTTCCTCGGCCGCCGCGGCGAGCGTGAGGCCGAGCGTGAGTGCCAGCGCCATTGCCAACGTCTTCCCCATAGGTGATCTCCTTCGCCAAATGTAGGTCACCTGTAGGTATGGCAATTGCCGTGCCGGATCGCGACGGTCCCGATACGTCGATTTCGCGTGGACTTGGCCGACGCCTGCGGCCTCCGAGGGGGTGATTCACCGTGGCAGAACGCCACAGCGTGGCGAACCGCCACACGGCCCTTAGTGGGGCCGGTAGCTGTTCAATCCCGAATCCACGAGGAACCGGGCGATCAGTGGCGCCGGAATCACGGTCGTCTCGCCCGCCACCGGCACCTCGAGCACGCGCTCCTTCATTTCCGGAATGGCCACCTTCGCCATGCGGTAGCTCTCGACGATCGCGACCAGCTCGCCGGTCTGCGCGTCGAACACACCGCCGCCGCTCGAGCCGTAGCTCACCGTGGCGCTCACCATGCGCGGCGGCCCCGCCACCGGCAATTCGCCGGCGGGCGACTCGATCTGGCTGACGACGCCGCGCACCACCGTGAACCGCTGGCCCCACGGATACGAGACGAGCAGGATCTCGTCGCCGAGCGTCGCGGACATCTTCAAGCGGGCGGGCGTGACGTCGGCGTATTCCGTCTCGATGATGGCCAGGTCGCGGTCGCCGCTGACGAACGCGATCGTCGCCGGCGCCATGCTGGTCTGGCCCGGCAGCCGCACGTAGAGCTGCTGGGGACGCGAGGGCTCGAGGAAGTGGCGGGCGGTCGCGATCCACATGCGCCGCGAGGCGAAGTGCGTCGCGACGACCACGCCGGAGGCCGCCCGGCTGATACCGGCCTCGTGCTCGGACTTGAGCTGCACCGTGGACGACAGGATGGCGCGGATCAGGTCGCCGCGATCCGGGGCGCGCGTCGGCGCGCTGGCCGGCGAGGCGCAGGCGACCCCGGCGAGCACGAGGCCGGTCAGCGCGAGCGCCGATCTCACGACTCGTCCTCGGTCGCCTGACGCTCGAGGATCCGGTAGAGCGTGCGCCGGTCGATGCCGAGCAGCTCGGCGGCGCGCACCTTGTTCCCGCCGGACTCCTCCAGCACCTTGTTCACGTACCAGCGCTTCACGTCCTCCAGGGTCATGCCGTCCGCCGGCAGCCGCGGCGCGCGGTCGCGCTCTTCGCGCACATGGGGCGGGAAGTCGTCAGGCAGGAGCGTCTCCGACGCCGACAGCGCCGTGGCGCGCTCGATGACGTGCTCGAGCTCGCGCACGTTGCCCGGCCACCGATAGCCGGAGAGCAGCGCGAGCGCCTCGGGCGCCAGGCGCCGCACCGGGCGGCCGCCGCGGCGCGCGAAAATCTCGAGGAAGTGCTGGGCGAGGAGCGGGATGTCCGACGCGCGCTCGCGCAGCGGCGGTACCGTGATGGTCACCACGTTGAGCCGGTAGTAGAGATCGTCGCGAAACCCGCCGTCGGCGACGAGGCGGCGCAGGTCGCGGTTGGTCGCGGCGATCACGCGCACGTCGACCGGGATCGCGTCGTTGCCGCCCACGCGGCGGATGGAGCGCTCCTGGAGTGTGCGCAAGAGCTTGGCCTGCAGCGGCGCCGTCAGCTCGCCGATCTCGTCGAGGAAGCAGGTGCCGCCGGTCGAGGTCTCGAGAAGGCCACGCCGCGCCGCGAACGCCCCGGTGAACGCGCCCCGCTCGTGGCCGAACAGCTCCGACTCGAAGAGGGTCTCCGGCAGCGCCGCGCAGTCGACCACGACGAAGGGGCGCGCGGCGCGCGCGCTCGCCCCGTGGATCGCGCGCGCCACCAGCTCCTTGCCGGTGCCGGTCTCACCCTCGATCAGCACCGTCGTGTCGAGCGCCGCCATCCGCGCGATGAGCTTGTAGATCTCGACCATCTGGTGCGACTGGCCGACGAGCCCCTCGAAACCGTAGCGCGCCCGGAGCTCCTGCCGGAACTGGAGGTTCTCGCGGGCCAGCCGCCGCGCGTCGAGCGTGCGTCGCACGACGATCTTGATCTCCTCCATCCGGAAGGGCTTGGAGAGATAGTCGAAGGCGCCCGCGTTCACCGCCTCGATCGCCGTCTCGATCGTGGCGAAGGCGGTGAGGATGACGACCGGCAGGTCGGGCTGGATCATCGCCAGCTGCTTGAGGACGCCGAGGCCGTCGAGATCGGGCATGCGCAGGTCGACGAGCGCCATGTCGAACGGCTCGGCCCCGGCCAGCCGCAGCGCCTCCTCGCCGCCGCCGGCGACGCGCACGCGGTAGCCCTCGCGGGCCAGGGTCTCGGCCAGGAGCTCGCGCGCGACCTGGTCGTCGTCCACGACCAGGAGCACCGGCGTGGCGGCGGTCACCCCTCGGCCCTCAGGGCCGGCAGGCAGACGCGAAACGTGGCGCCGCTGCCTTCGTCGCCGTCGACCTCGATCCGCCCCTTGTGCTCGCGCACGATCTCGGCGGTGATGAAGAGGCCCAGGCCCGTGCCGTGGCCGGCTTCCTTGGTCGAGAAGAACGGCTCGAAGATGTGCTTGCGATCGGCCGCCGAGATGCCGGGGCCGGTGTCGGCGATGGCGATCTCGACCTCGTCCTGACCCGCCCGGCCGCGAGTCGTCATCGTGACGCTCCCGTCGGGCGGGGTGGCGTCGATTGCGTTGGTGAGGAGGTTGAGGATCACCTGCTGCAGCTGATCGCGCTGGCCCAGGACCGTCGGCAGCCCGGGCTCGGTGCGCACCTCGAGGGTGAGCCGCGCGCCGGCCAGGCCCGGGCGAACGAGCTCGGCCGTATCCCGCACGAGCGCGTTGAGATCGACGGCCGCCGGCTCGCCGGGCACGCGCCGCGTGGCGTCGAGGAGGCGGCTGATGATCTCGATGACCCGCGCCACCTGGGTCTCGATGATCCCGAGGCGCCGCGTGACGTCCTCGGACAGGAGATTCGGCGGCAGATCTCGGCGGAGCAGCTCCAGGTGGCCGGCGACCGAGTGCAGCGGCGTGCCGACCTCGTGGGCGACCTCGGCCATGACCCGGCCCGAGAGCGCCAGCCGCTCGGCATGGCTCAGCCGGCGCTGCATCTCGTAGAGCAGCACGTTGAGCTGCTCGACCTGGCGCACCCGGTGGTCGAGCTCGCCGGTGGCCTCGGCGATGCGCGTGCGGAGCTCCTCGCTGAACCGCGCGATGCGCGCCACCATCTCGTTGAAGTGCCGGGCGAGCACGCCGAACTCGTCCCGGGTCGTCACCGTGACCGGCGCGGGCGCACCGTCGTCCGCGGCCGCGGAGATCGCGTCCATGAAGCGCCGGATCGGGCGGTCCACGACGTACTGGATGGCGACGGTCATCAGGACGCCCATCAGCGCCAGCGACGCGCCGGCGAGCGTGAACGCCCAGAACCGGATTCGTCCGATCAGCTCGTCCGAGCGCTGCGCCGAGAACTTCACGGCGACCGCGCCCGCCACCGCCCCCTCCAGCGTGATCGGGGCCATCACCTCCCAGTGGTGCTCGCCGCCCCGGCTGATCGCGCGCGAGATGACGCGGCCGCGCTGGACGTCCTCGGCGTCGCTCCAGTTGAACGAGAGCTGGCTCCGGGGCTCGTTGGACGCGACCAGGGTGAGCCCGTCGGGGTCGTAGGCGAGGACGTCGAGCTGGAGCACGCTCGTGCGGATCTCGAGCAGGCGCACGATGAGCTGGTGCAGCTCCGGCCCGCTCTCGAGCTCGCGGCCGCGCCCGATGGCGGTCGCCACCTCGCGCGCGTAGACGATCGCGCGGTTCTTGAGATCCTCCTCGATCGCGCGTCGCGCGAGGCCGAGGCTCACCCAGGTGAACCCCGAGGAGACCGCGAGGATGACGAGGGTGCTGAAGAGGGTGAGCTTGTGTCGGACGCTGAGGCGCAAACGGCCCCTCCGCCCCGGGACGGTAGCATGCCCCCCAGCGGTCGGCAACGCAGCCCGCGCGCTCGATCTCCCTGGTAAGATTGCTGTGATCGACGACCCAGGAGGACGCGACCATGTGGGGTTCCCGAGCGAAGCTGGCGATGCCGTCCAAGGACAAGGCGCTTCCGGGCCGGAGCGAGCGCATGCGGGTGCCCGCCGCGCATTTCGTGAACCGGCGCCCGCTGACGGGGCCGTTTCCGGCGGGGCTCGAGACGGCCATGTTCGGTCTTGGCTGCTTCTGGGGCGCCGAGCGCAAGTTCTGGGAGGCGCCGGGGGTGTTCACGACGGCGGTCGGCTACGCGGCCGGCTACACGCCCAATCCCACCTACGAAGAGGTGTGCACGGGGCTCACCGGCCACAACGAGGTCGTCCTGGTGGTCTTCGATCCCAAGCGGATCAGCTACGACGGAATCTTGAAGATCTTCTGGGAGAGCCACGACCCGACCCAGGGGATGCGCCAGGGCAACGACGTGGGCACGCAGTATCGCTCGGGGATCTACGTCTACACGCCCGAGCAGCGCCGTCAGGCCGAGGCGTCACGCGACGCGTACCGGCGCCTGCTGGCGAAGGCCGGCTACGGCCCGATCACGACCGAGATCCTCGACGCGCCGGAGCTCTACTACGCCGAGGACTATCACCAGCAGTATCTGGCGAAGAATCCCGGCGGCTACTGCGGGCTCGGCGGCACCGGCGTCGCGTGTCCGACCGGGCTGGTCGAGACCGCGGGCCGCTAGCGCCTAGCGCCCCGGGCGCTTTCCTAGCGCCCCCCGGCGCTTGCTAGCGCCTCCGGGCGCTCGCTAGCGCCCCTTCAGCGCCTGCCAGACGCGCTCCGGCCGGAGCGGCATGTCCACGTGCCGCACGCCGAACGACTTCAGCCCGTCGACGACCGCGTTGACGATCGCCGGCGTCGCGCCGATCGTGGCCGCCTCGCCAATACCCTTGGCGCCCATCGGGTTGCGCGGCGACGGTGTCACCGTCTGATCGGTCTTGAACGACGGCAGGTCGTCGGCGTGCGGCACCGCGTAGTCCATGAGCGTGCCGGTCACCAGCTGCCCGTCCGCGCCGTAGACCAGCTCCTCGATCAGCGCCTGGGCGATCCCCTGCGCGAGCCCGCCGTGCACCTGCCCGGTCACGAGCATCGGGCTGATGCGCACGCCGCAGTCGTCGACCGAGATGAAGTCGCGCACGGCGATGCGGCCGGTCTCGCGATCGATCTCGACCACCGCGACGTGGGCGCCGAACGGGTAGACGAGGTTCGGCGGCCGGAAGAACTCGGTCGACTCGAGCCCCGACTCGATCCCTTCGGGCAAGCCTTCGCCGTAGGCCTTCGCCGCGATCGCGTCCAGGGTGAGCGCCTTGGCGGGCGCGCCCTTCACCTGATAGCGCCCCTCGTTGAGGACGACGTCGGCCTCGGCCGCCTCGAGCATGTGGGCGGCGAGCTTGCGCGCCTTGGCCTGCACCTTGAGCGCCGCGCCCATGATGGCCGAGCCGCCCACCACCAGGCTCCGGCTGCCGCCGGTGCCGTTGCCCATCGGCGTGTTCAGGGTGTCGCCGTGACGTACGACGATCTTGTCGAAGGGCACGCCGAGGTGATCCGAGAGGATCTGCGAGAACGACGTTTCGTGGCCCTGGCCGTGCGCCGAGGTGCCGGTGTACGCGGTGACGGTGCCGCCCGGCTCCACGCGCACCACCGCGCTCTCGAACGGCCCGAAGCCGCACATCTCGACGTAGCAGGACATGCCGATGCCGAGGAGCTTTCTGTCCTGGCGCCGCAGCCGCTCCTTCTGCTCGGCGCGCAGCTTCGCGTAGCCCGCGAGGTCGAGGGCCTTCGTGAGTGCCCTGTCGTATTCGCCGCTGTCGTAGTGCTGGCCGGTCGGCGCCTGATACGGAAACGCGCTCGGCGGGATGAAGTTCTTGCGCCGGACCTCTTCGGGCGTCCGCCCGAGCTCGGCCGCGATCACGTCCATCAGCCGCTCGAGGTAGTACGCGGCCTCCGGGCGCCCGGCGCCCCGGTACGCGGCCACCGACGTCGAGTTGGTGAAGACGCAGGTGGATTGCAGATCGACGTTCGTGAACTTGTAGACGCCCACGCCCATGCTGAGCGTGAGGTCGGGGATGAACGTGAAGACCGGGTACGCGCCGATGTCGGCGGTGACGCGCATGCGGAGCGCCGTGACGGTGCCGTCGTCCTCGACGGCGGCCTCGAGATCGGTGACCTGCGCGCGCCCGTGCGTGGTCGCCACCATGTGCTCGAGCCGCGTCTCTGTCCAGCGCAGCGGCATCCGGTAGAGCCGCGCGAGCGCGGCGATGGTCGCGTCCTCCGGATAGCAGCCGAACTTCACGCCGAAGCCGCCGCCTACCTCCGGGGCGATGACGCGGATCAGGTTCTGCGGCATCCCGAGCGCCGTCGCCAGATCGTTGCGCAGGCCGTGCGGCGCCTGGTTCGTCGCCCACACGACGAGCCCGCCCGACGTCGCGTCCGGGGCCGCCAGCACCGCCCGGCCTTCCATCGGCACGCCGCAGAGCCGCTGGCTGACCATGCGCTGCTTGACGACGCGCTTGGCCTTCGCGAAGGCGCCGTCCGGATCGCCGGCCTTGATGGGGGTCTGGTGCTCGATGTTGCCCGGCGCGTCGTCGTGGATCTGCGGCGCGCCCTTCGCCATCGCCTGGAAGACGTCCGCCACCGCGGGCAGCGTGTCCCAGTCGACGACGACGTCCGCGGCCGCGTCCACCGCGATCTCCTCCGACGTCGCGATGACCGCGGCGACGGCCTCGCCGACGTGCCGGACGCGATCCACCGAGAGCGGATAGTGCTTGCGTCCGATGTTCGCCGCGGCATCCCCGCCGCCGCCTTCGCCCGCGCCGGCGATCGGCAGCGCCGCGCAGAGCTTCTTGATCTCGTGGCCGGTGACTACCTTGAAGACGCCCGGGCGGCGCAGTGCCGGCGCGGCGTCGATCTTCCGGATGCGCGCGTGGGCGTGCGGGCTCCGGACGAACGCCACGTAGTGCATGCCCGGCAGCGCCAGGTCGCCCACGTAGCTCGAGGTGCCGGTGATCAGACGGGGATCTTCCTTGCGCTTGACTTCCGCACCCATCAGCCGTGGAGTCGCCATGGTCAGTTAGAATACTCCATGCGCGATCGTCGTCCAGGGCTCGCCGCCGCGGTGTTCGTGGGCTTCGTCGTGGCCGCGTGCGCGGCCGTCAGCGGGGGCGTCGGCGAGCCGGTCGACGGCAAGCGCGCGCCGATCGACCACATCATCGTGCTGTTCCTCGAGAACCGCACCTTCGATCATCTCTTCGGAACGTATCCCGGGGCCGAGGGGCTCGCCGGCTACAGCGGCAAGCAAGCCGACAAGGGCGGCGTCGCGTACGCGACCCTGCCGGCTCCGCTCGGGCGCGACGGCAAGCCCGATGCGCGCTTTCCCGCCGATCTGCCCAACGCGCCGTTCGCGATGCAGAAGTTCGTGGCGCCGTTCGATCCGACCAACAACCCGATCCACCGCTTCTATCACATGCAGCGACAGTACGGCGCCGGCGCCGACGGCGTGGCCATGGGCAAGTGGGTGGCGGAGGGGGTCAGCGGCGGCGTCACCATGGGGTATTTCGATCGCTACGCGAGCCCCGCGCAATGGAAGCTCGCGGACGAGTTCGTGCTGCTCGATCACTGGTTCCAGGGCATCCACGGCGGCTCGTTCGCGAATCACTTCTATCTGATCTCGGGGACGCTGGCGCGCTACGCGGAGCCGCCCGCGGCGGAGCGCGCGGCCGGCGTCGGGCCCGACGGCCGGGTCGAGAAGGACGGTGAGGTCGATCCCGACGGCTCGGTCGTCAACAACCTCGATCCGCCCTATCCGCCGCAGCGAGTCACCCAGATCCTCCGCGCGCCGCAGACCGCGCCGACGATCGCGGACCGGCTCGATGCCGCCCGGATCACCTGGGCCTGGTATGCCACCGGCTGGGGCGGCGGCGCCGACGAGGTCAAGCAAGGGCTCGTCCCGCACCACAACCCGTTCCAGTACGTGAAGCGCATCATGGAATCGGCCGAGGGGCTCTCGCACGTCCGCGACGCCTCGGACTTCAGCCGGGCGCTGCGCGAGGGCGGACTTCCGTCGGTGGCGTTCGTGAAGCCCCACGCGAAGGACAACGCGCACGCGGTGTCCTCGACGGTGGGCGCCGGCGACCGCTGGATCGCCGAGATGGTGCGCGAGGTGATGGCCAGCCGCTACTGGCGGCGGGCCGCGATCGTGATCACCTACGACGAGGGCGGCGGCTGGTTCGATCACGTGCGCCCGCCGGTGGTGGACCGCTTCGGCCTGGGCACGCGCGTGCCGACCCTGATCGTGTCGCCCTACGCCAAGCGCGGCTTCATCGGCCGCCGCGAGTACGATCACGCCTCCGTGCTGAAGCTGATCGAATGGCGCTTCGGCCTGGCGCCCTTGACCGAGCGCGACCGCAGGGCGGCGGCCCCGCTCGAGGCCTTCGACTTCACGCAGGCGCCACGGGCGCCGGTGAGCTTGCCGTGAGCAATCGACACCCGAGGGCCTGACCGTGGCCGACCTGCTGGAAGCGATCGAGATCGAGACCACCGCGTCGCCGACCGCCAGCATCATCTGGATGCACGGGCTCGGGGCCGACGGCCACGACTTCGTGGATATCGTGCCCGAGCTCGGCCTGCCCGCGCGCCCGGGCGTGCGGTTCGTGTTCCCGCACGCCCCGATGCGACCGGTGACGATCAACGGCGGCTACGTGATGCGCGCCTGGTACGACATCCGGGACGACGGCGGCGCGCGGCGCGAGGATCCCGCCGGCGTGCGCGCGTCGCAGAAGTCGATCGAGGCGCTGATCCAGCGCGAGAAGGAGCGCGGCGTCCCCGCCGCGGCGATCGTGCTCGCCGGGTTCTCGCAGGGCGGGGCGATGGCGCTTCACACGAGCCTGCGCCACGGCGAGCGCTTGGCCGGTGTCATGGCGCTCTCCTGCTCGCTGCCGCTGGCCGATACCCTGGCCACCGAGGCCGCGCCCGCCAACCGAGACGTCCCGATCTTCATGGCCCACGGCACCCAGGATCCGATGATCGCGATGGCGCGCGCGCTACGGGCGCGGGAGACCCTCACCGGGCTCGGCTATCGCCTGCAGTGGCACGAGTACCCGATGCCGCATTCCGTGTGCCTCGAGGAGGTGCGCGACATCTCCGCCTGGCTCGGGACGGTGCTCCCGCGCTAGGGGGCCGGGTCGGGCGACCGCACGGCGCTTGGGCCGCGAGCGAAGCTTCAGCTGCGAGCGATCAACCGGAGATCGGTCACCAGCATCGCGTAGAGCTCGGCCTGTTGCGCCTCGGTCTCGCCTCGCAGGACGGCCGAGGGGTGATAGGTCGCGATCGTCTTGGGCGCCCAGCGGGTCGCCTCGAATCGGCCGCGATCCTTCGTGATCCGGAACTGATCGCCGAGGATCGCGCGGGCTGCGGTCGCTCCCAGGCAGACCAGGATGTCGGGCCTGATCAGCATCAGCTCGGCGTCGAGCCACGGACGGCACGCGTTGAGCTCGGGTGCCCGCGGCGTCTGGTGGATCCGGCGCTTGCCGCGCTGCTCGAACTTGAAGTGCTTGACCGCGTTGGTGACGTAGACGCGCTCGCGCTCGAGCCCCACCTCGGCCAGCGCCCGGTCGAAGACCTCGCCCGCCGGCCCGACGAACGGCGCGCCCTGAAGATCTTCCTGATCTCCCGGCTGCTCGCCGACGAACACGATCCGTGCGTCGGCCGGTCCGCGCCCGAAGACCGTCTGGGTCGCGTGGCGGTAGAGCTCGCAGCCCTCGCAGCGCGCGGCGGCCGCCTTGAGCTCGCCGAGGCCCGCGCCGGCGGGAACGAACGACGCGGCGCCGTCGCCTTTCGGCTCGGCGCCCTTCGGCGTCGCGAGCGCGTGGAGGCGCCGGATACCGGGATCACTCGCGCGGGTCAAGAGCTCCCTGTCCTCGTGGACGAGTCGCCAGAGCGTGTCGTAGAGAATCTGCCAGCGGGCGGGGTCGGCCCCGGCGGCGGCCTGGCGCGCCACTTCGAGGAACTGCCGCGGCACTTTCGCGCCGCTCGACGACGGTGATTCGGAGGGGAGCAGCGGCTGCTCCGCGCCCTTCGCCTCGCGCCAGCGTACGTCGGCCGGCGGCACGCCGTCGCGCAGGAGCGCGCGCGCCGCCGCCTGCCAGCTCTCGAACGTCGGCTCGATCTCGACCGTCTTCATCGTGACGCCGCCGCCCTCACTCCTACTCGATCGCGATGTCGTCAGCGCTTGCGGTCGCGGCCGAAGAAGCCATCCTTGGGCCGCGCGTGGGCGTGGAAGTGGTCGGGGATGTTGCGCATGTGGCCGTCCACCCAGAACTCGCCCAGCTGCGCGGTGGCGATCTCGGAGAGCCGCTCGCGCATGTGCGCGACGTGCGCCTCCGGCGGCTGCGTGCCGTGAAAGCGCCACACCACCATCGGCGTCTCGCAGATCTCGCACTCGGCGATCCAGCAGATGTCGTCCTCGAAGAACCAGGTCGTCAGCTTCAGGGCGCGGCAGAGATCGCAGTCCTTGACGCGGGTGAGCTCGGGGCCGGCCGGGGGAGGTGTGCTCATGCCCCATACCCTACCGCAACCGGCGACGGCGTGACGGAGCTCAGCGCGGGCTCAGCGGCCGTCGGACGGCGCCGCGCGAAGGATCATGCAGGTGCTCACGGCGTGGGCCACGAGCTTGCCGTCGGGGTCGAGCACGTCGCACTCGATGAGCCCGAGCGTGCGACCGGCGTTCTTCACGCGGGCGCGCGCCGAGAGGCGTGAAGCCCGGACCGCGCGGAGGAAGTTGATCTTCATCTCGACGGTCGTGTAGCTCTCGCCCTCGCCGAGGGTCGTCATGTAGGCCCAGCCCATCGCGGCGTCGGCGATCGCGGCGATGATGCCGCCCTGCACGGTGCCCATCGGGTTGCCGTGCGCGGAGGTCGCGTCGAGCTCGACGAGCGCTTCGCCCGCCGCGAACGAGGCGAGCCGCATGCCGAGCAAGGTGGCCGCCGCCGGCGGCGGGGTCTCGCCCCGCAGCATCGCCTGCATGCCGTCCAGCATCTTCGCCATCGCGGCGTCACTCTAGGCGCCCGCGCCCGCCGGCGTCAACCGGACGCGGGCGGCTCGAACGGTCTGCTAGGATCGTGAGCGTGCTCGCGCTCGCCCTGGTACTGGTCTCGCTCGGGGCCGGAGACCACGATCGCTCGCTCACCGTCGGCGCCGCGACCCGGACGTACCTCGTTCACGTCCCGCCCCGCGTGAGCGAAGGCCGGCCCTTGCCGGTCGTGCTCGCGTTTCACGGCGGCGGCGGCAACGCGTCAGGCTTCAAGGCTTACGCCGGGCTCGACGCCCTGTCCGACCGCGAGGGGTTCGTGGTCGTCTATCCCGACGGCTCGGGTCGCCTCGGGCGCCGCCTGCTCACGTGGAACGCCGGAGGGTGCTGCGGCTACGCGGCGGCCCAGAGCGTGGACGACGTGGGCTTCACCCTCGCGGTGCTCCGCGACGTTGCGCGCAACGTGTCGATCGATCCCGCGCGCGTCTACGCCACGGGCCACTCGAACGGCGCCATGATGGCGTACCGCCTGGCCATCGAGGCCTCGGACCGGATCGCCGCGATCGCGCCGGTAGCCGGCACGATGCAAGCGGCGAGCTTCCCGCCGCCGCGCCCGATGCCGGTGCTGCACATCCACAGCGTCGACGATCCGCGGGCGCTCTACGCCGGCGGCCTCGGGCCGCCGTTTCCGGGCACGCAGAGCCGCGTGACCCATCGCGCGGTCGAGCCGGAGCTCCAGAAGTGGATCGCCCACGATCGCTGCCCCACCGAGCCGCGGACGGTCGAGCAGCGCACGGCGCCCCATCGCGGCGTGCCCGACCACACCGCGACCCGGCTGGTCTGGGGCCCGTGCGCCGCCGGCGCCGAGGTGCAGCTGTGGAAGCTGACCGGCGCCGGCCACGGCTGGCCCGGCGGGCACGTGCGACTTCCCGAGACGATCATGGGGCCTGAGACGGTCGTGATCGACGCCGCCCTCGAGGTCTGGCACTTCGTGTCCCGCTTCCGCCGCCCCGACGCGCCGCCGCCCGAGACGCGTTGAGCGCTCCATCTTGGCGGCGCGCGGCGCGCCCGGTGTTAGGATCGATCGCGTGAGGCAGCGCGGATTCGGCTTCATCGAGATCATCATCGTCGTGGCGGTGGTGGCGGTCGCCGGATTCCTCTTGATGCAGTACTTCACCTCGACGGCGAAGACGGTCGAGAAGCTGCAGCAGGACCGGCCGCTCGCGCGCACCAAGCTCGCCGCCGATCAGGCCACCCTGACGACGGTGCAGGGGCTCGTCCGCAGCTATCAAGCCGAGAAGGGGCAGTTTCCGCCGGACAAGGCCGCCGTGGTCGGGCTGCTCGCCTCGCCGCCGCGGTTCCAGTGCCCGGGCAACGATTTCGAGTACGACCCCGCCACCGGCGCGCTCGGCCTCACGATCACCGACGACTCGCGCTGCTGACCTGACGCGCGCCGGTGCCGGCGAGCGTCTCGTGACACCGGGACTCGCCGCGCCGCATGCGTTACACTCATCGGGATGAGCGAGGAGCCGAAGGAAAAGCCCAGCAACTTCATCCGGGAGATGATCCTGGAGCACAACGCCAGCGGGCGCTTCGGCGGCCACGTGATCACGCGGTTTCCGCCCGAGCCCAACGGCTATCTTCATATTGGCCACGCCCAGGCGATCTCGATCGACTTCGGCATGGCGCGCGAGTTCGGCGGCACATGCCACCTGCGATTCGACGACACCAATCCGACCAAGGAGAGCCAGGAGTACGTCGACTCGATCATCGACACCGTGCGCTGGCTCGGCCACGACTGGGGCAAGCACCTCTACTACGCGAGCGACTACTTCGAGCAGCTCTACGCGTGGGCCGTCGAGCTCATCAAGGCCGGCAAGGCGTACGTCGACGATCTGACGGCCGAGCAGATGTCGGAGTACCGCGGCACCCTGACCGAGCCCGGGCGCGAGAGCCCCTATCGTCATCGCTCGGTCGAGGAGAACCTGGACCTGTTCGCGCGCATGCGCGCGGGCGAGTTCGACGACGGCAGCAAGACCTTGCGTGCCAAGATCGACATGGCCTCGGGCAACATCAACCTGCGCGACCCCGTCATGTATCGCATCCGCAAGGCCACGCACCACCGGACGGGCGACGCCTGGTGCATCTATCCCATGTACGATTGGGCTCACGGCCAGTCGGACTCGATCGAGGGCATCACGCACTCGATCTGCACGCTCGAGTACGAGGACCATCGGCCGCTCTACGACTGGTACCTCGATCAGCTCGGCGTGCACCATCCACAGCAGATCGAGTTCGCGCGGCTTGCCGTGTCGCACATCATCACGTCCAAGCGAAAGCTGCTCGAGCTGGTCCAGCAGGGGATCGTCTCCGGCTGGGACGACCCGCGTATGCCGACACTGGCCGGCTTGCGGCGGCGGGGCTACACGCCCGAGGCCATCCGCGACTTCACCGAGCGCGTCGGCACCGCCAAGGCCGCGAAGGTCGTGGACGTGGCACTGCTGGAGCACTGCCTGCGCGAGGATCTCAACCGGCGCGCCGAGCGGCGCATGGCCGTGCTGCGGCCCCTCAAGCTCGTGATCGAGAATTATCCCGAGGGGCAGGTGGAGGCGATGGAGGCCGTGAACAACCCGGAGGATCCCGGCGCCGGCACCCGCAAGGTGCCGTTCTCCAAAAACCTCTACATCGAGCAGGACGATTTCCGTGACCCGGCGCCCCCGAAGTATTTCCGGCTCTCGCCCGGTGCCGAGGTACGCCTGCGCTACGCCTACATCGTGAAGTGCACGGGCGTGGAGCGCGACAGCGCCGGGCAGGTGACGACCGTGCTGTGCACCTACGATCCGGAATCGCGCGGGGGCGACTCGCGCGGGCGCCGCGTGAAGGGCACCATCCACTGGGTGTCGGCGTCGCACTCGATCCCTGCCGAGGTACGCCTCTACGACCATCTCTTCGCCGCGCCCCGCCCCGACGAGGCCGAGGACTGGCACGCTGCGCTGAACCCGAATTCGCTCGAGGTCGTGCGGGGCGCGCGTCTGGAGCCGGCGCTGGCGGGCTCCGATCGCGGCTCGCGCTTCCAGTTCGAGCGCCAGGGCTACTTCTGTGTCGACGAGCGCGACTCGTCGCCGGCGCGGCTGGTGTTCAACCGCAGCGTGGGGCTGCGCGACACGTGGGCCAAGATCGAGAGCAAGGGGTAGACGTCATGAGCGCCATCGAATCCGCGCGAGGCCGCGCGACCGTGATCCAGCCGCACGAGGGCGACTCCTTCTGGCAGCCGGTGCCCGCCAACGGCCACGCCGATCCCAAGCTCACGCCCGCGAACACCCGCTACGGCGAGCTCTCGATGGGCTACCAGACCATCGCGCCTCGAAGCCGCGTGCGCGAGCACGCCCACGGCGACCAGATCGAGCTGCAGATATGCTTCCGCGGGCAGGGTCGCGTGATGGTCGACGGCGTGAGCCATCCGCTGGTGCCGGGCACGGCGTGCTTCCTGGGCTCCGACGTCAAGCACGAGATCATCAACGAGACCGACGAGGAGCTGGTGATGCTCTGGCTGGTCTCGCCGGCGGGGCTCGAGAGCTTCTTCAAGACCATCGGCCGGCCGCGCACCCCGGGTGAAGCCGCGCCGGCGCCGTTCGCGCGCCCGGCGGACGGCATCGAGATCGAGCGCGCGTCGGGGATGACCTACCAGCACCCGGCCGCGCCCGAGCGCTAGCCCCGCTAACCGCGCGGCGACGCGTCGGCCTTCGCGGCGGTATGATGTCGCCGTGTCCTCCACCGGTGATCCCGATCCCGCGAGCCTGATCGAGGCGTACTTCGAGCGCGGCTGGACCGACGGGCTGCCCGTCGTGCCGCCGACCGAGAAGTCCATCGCCGAGATGCTGGCCGGCGCCGCGCTCCGGGGCGACGAGGAGCTGGGCGAGATCCACGGTCGGAACACGGTGGTCGTCGCCGAGAAGGTCGCGATCAACGCGGTCCTTGCAGGCTGCCGCCCCGAGTACATGCCCGTGGTCGTCGCGGCGATCCGCGGGCTCTGTCATTCCGACTTCTCGTATCACGGCCCCGCCTCGAGCACGGGCGGCTCGGCGATGGTGCTGATCGTCAGCGGGCCCGTCGCCCACCGGATCGGACTGAACTCGGGCAACAACGCGTTCGGCCAGGGCTGGCGTCCCAACGCGACGATCGGGCGCGCGGTGCGGCTCACGATGATGAACGCGATGCAGACGCGACCCGGTCTGCTCGATCGCGCCGTGCTCGGCAACCCGGGAAAGTATTCCTTCTGCTTCGGGGAGCGCGAGCACGATCTTCCCTGGGAGCCGTTCCACGTGGCCCGCGGTTTGCGACCCGAGCAGAGCGCGGTGACGGTGTTCGCCTCGAACAGCCTCTACCAGGTCTACAACCAGCTCGCCGCCGAGCCCGAGCCGTTGCTGCGGTGCTTCGCCGACGCGCTCTCGAATCTCGGTGTTCCCAACGTGAAAGGCTTCAACCAGGTGCTCGTCGTTCTGGCCGGCGAGCACACGGAAATCATTCGCGAGAGCGGATGGGCGCGGCGCGACGTGCAGCGCTTCCTGATCGAGCACACTCGCCGTCGGGTGGCCGACCTGAAGCGAGCGGCACGCCTGCCGGGCGCGGTGCTGCCCGACGACGAGACCACGTGGCGCTCCCTGCTCCAGAATCCGGACGACATCCTGATCGTCTTCGCCGGTGGTCGAGCCGGAAGCTGGTCGGCGTGCCTGCCGGGCTGGGGTAACAAGTGGACGAAGGCGGTCACCACGCCGATAGGAGAGATCCGATGAGCGCACCCCTCTTCGATCCCACCGCGGGGCCGGTCGGCCGCGACGTGAAGATCGCGCCGCGCCCGCTCCGGCTCGACGGGCTCCGCATCGGGCTCGTCGAGAACACGAAGTTCAATTCCGACGTGCTCCTCAAGCGACTCGCCGATCGGCTCGGCCGCCGTCACGGCATGACCGTGGCCCGGATGGTGCGCAAGCGCTCGCCGAGCCACGAGGTCGACGAGGCCGCGGTCGAGGCGCTGCGGGCCCAGAGCGACTTCGTCGTCTCCGGCATCGGCGACTGAGGGTCGTGCTCGTCGAGCAGTGTGCTCGACGCGATCCTCTTCGATCGGGCGGGCGTTCCGGCCATCGCGATCGTGACCGAACCCTTCCGCGCCACGGGCGAAGCGATGGCGTCGAGCTGGGGCATGGCGGGCTACCACTTCCTCGACACGCCGCATCCGATCGCCAACCTGGAGGACAAGGAGCTCGACGCGCGCGCCGATCGGC
>JACXTT010005341.1_pt1 | contig 18688 bp, 19 predicted proteins | sample 9270951 | NCBI WGS metagenome assembly JACXTT01 (sample SAMN15532306, study PRJNA645909) | rock metagenome | isolation source: weathered quartz diorite | place: Puerto Rico | collected 2017-06-21 | reverse complement strand
CGTCAGCAAGTGGCACTTAGCCATGACCCCGCCGGCAGTGAGCCTGCCCCAAGGAAAAGCCCACTACCCCGAGGTGGGCCTGGGGTGGTGCTGAAGACTGACGACTGCCGACTGCCAGTGCCCTCGGTACTCTTCCCTTCCTTGACGATATCGCGAACAATGGAGATGTCCATGTCTTCTGGCGACATCGTGCGACCCTTGCAAGCTCCGCTGCCTACAGCCATGCAGCGTCACTTTGAGGTTGTCCTCTATCTAATGGTATTCACTGGGTTTGCGACTCTGGCGTCCACTGGCGGATTGGGCGCAATCACGGTGTTCATGGTCGGCGCGGCTCTTTTGTTCCGCGGATACTTACTGATCCGGCGTCGCACCTGGCTGATCGCGGAGCGCTGGACTTCGTTTCTCACGCTGGGATATGTGGCTTTTTACCTGGCGGACTATTTCCTATTTTCGGGGGGGTTCCTCAACGCAACGATTCACCTGGTCTTGTTCGTCATGGTCGCGCGACTGTTTTCCGCGCATCGGGATCGTGATTACTATTTCCTCGCCGTCATCGCGTTTCTGATGGTGCTTGCGGCCGCGCTGCTTACCGTGGACAGCGTTTTCCTGCTGGGTTTTGCCGGTTTCATGTTGACCGCGGTGGTCGCGTTCATCCTGATGGAGATGCGTCATATCTCCGCCAAAGCTGCAATTCATTCCCATCAGTTGCACGGTGAACTGGCGTCGCGGCGAATGGCGGCGTCCCTGGCGGCCGCTTCCCCGATCCTGGTGCTTTCTATCCTCCTGGGAGCGGCTGCGATTTTCTTCGTCTTGCCGCGCGTCTCCGCCGGGTACCTGAGCGCGTACGCTCCGGGCGGCGAGATTTCCACCGGCTTCAGTGACCGAGTCGAACTCGGACGAATTGGCGAGATCCAGCAATCCAGTTCGGTGGTGATGCACATTCAGATTGACGGGGATGAGCGCGGCAGTTTCGACCTGAAGTGGCGCGGAGTCACGCTCAGCAAGTTCGACGGACGGAACTGGTCCAATAATCGCGCAATGCGCCCGCTGCCTCCCCAACTGGACGGGCGTTTTGCCTTGCCTTCGGCGCCTCGCGATGCCCGAGCTGCGGAGTCCCGCCCGGTTCACTACAGGGTATTGATGGAACCTGTGGGAATGAACATCTTTTTCCTTGCCGGAACGGCCGAAAGCCTGGAAGGCAACTACAGAAACGTGGGTGTGGACGACGGAGGCGGAGTTTTCGATCTTGATTTTGAGCATCCGGTCAGCCGCTACCAGGCGACTTCCGATATTTCGCAACCAGGAGCCCGCGAGTTGCGCATGGCCGGTGGCGCCTATCCGGCCTATCTGGACGCGGGCTACCTGAGACTGCCCTCTTCGCTCGACCCTCGCATCCCGCGGCTGGCGGAACAGATCGCCCTTTTGGCGGATAACAGCTACGACAAGGCCCTCGCGGTCGAAACTTATCTTCGCACGCATTTCAAATACACCCCTCAACTGTCACGCACCGTGCCCCGTGATCCGCTGGCCGACTTCCTTTCCGAACGCAAACAGGGGCACTGCGAATATTTCGCCTCCTCCATGGCCGTCATGCTGCGGAGTCGGGGCATTCCTGCGCGCATCGTTAACGGATTCCGGACCGGTGAGTTCAACGACCTGACCTCTCAATATGTGGTCCGGGCCAGCGACGCCCACTCCTGGGTGGAAGTATTCTTCCCGGGCTATGGCTGGATCGCTTTCGATCCCACTCCGGGCGGGTCCATTCCGCTCCGCACCGGCTGGAACCGCTTGGGCCTTTATCTCGATGCCGTGGCCTCCTTCTGGCGGGACTGGGTAGTTAACTACGACGCCGGGCATCAGCAGACGCTGGCGATGGGCGCGAGAAGCGGGAGCCGTCAGCTCTTTTCCTCGGTGCGCGATTGGTGGCGCGTCCATTACGAAATTCTGTTGGCGGCTGCCCGCAGCGCTAAGAGCGCCGTGGCCGGGTCCCCGCTGCGCTGGGGAATCGCCGGAGGGCTGATCACAGTGCTGCTGTTGTTGGCTGGAAACGCGCGGTTGCTTTGGCAAACGCTGGCCCGGCAGCGGCTGGCGTCGCGCCCGGAGAAATCTCCCCGCCGGGCGGCCACAATCTGGTACGAGCGGATGACACTGATCGTCGCTCAGCGCGGCTGGCGCAAATCGCCCTCACAGACGCCCGAAGAATTCGTCCGCTTGATTGACGATGCCAACATCCGCGCCAAGGTTGCGCAGTTTACCCGGCACTACGAAAGCGCCCGCTTCGATGACTCGATCGAAGATGTGCGGCGACTGCCGCAGTTGTATGGAGAGATTTCGGCGACCCGCCGCCGCTGACCACTAACATTCTAGAAGTGCCAGACCACACCGGCCCCCACGAAATAGTTGTGCTGACGGCTCTTTCCCGTGTCCACGTTCAACTGAGGCACGCCAGAGTAAAAATCCCGCACTTCGCCCCGAACTCCGAGATTTTGCCACACGCGCACATCGAACCCAAAGCCGACCTGGAATACTCCGGTGGTAGTGCCAGTCTTGCCCGGATTCGTTCCGCCAAACTCGAGCGATGTGTTCTCGTTGAAATGGCCGAAGCCTCCGCCCGCGCTAACCCAGGGCGAAAACCCGTTGTTGGGGAAAAGGTTAGCCCGAACTGCGGGGGTAACAAAAAACGAGCGGTAATTCTTGGGGACGAGGTTTACGTCGAAGTGCACGTTCTGATTGAAATCGACTACGAAAGGCACTTCGACCGTAAGGCCGGCAATGCCTAAGTCCATCAGCCGCCGCCCATAGTTTGCTTCAAAGGTCAGGCCGTTTCCGGTGTGCAGAATCGTGTCGGCCGCGACTACGCCGGTGACTCTCTGATCGCTGACGAAAGTACGCCCGATGATTCCGGTCAGCTCGTTCTTCTCCTGGGCGGCAGCACCAGACGTAAGAAACATCACGGACACCAGAAACATCGCCGAAAACAGTGTGCGCGTCATCTCACCTCCCTGCGAAGCGGCTTGACCATGTTCTGGTAGGTTAGCACGCGTGGCTCGGGGAGGAATCGGGAAAGGGATACCTCGTTTGGTCCGCTTTTGAGCACCAGTACCAATTTGGCAACAGTGTTAAAATCAATAGATTGCATGCCAGTAAAAACCTTATCGTCACCGCTGCAGAACCCGCCTGAAACCGCAAAGCCAGCGCCTACCGCACCCACCAAAGTGGGCTTTGTCAGCCTGGGGTGCCCCAAGAACCTTGTGGATAGCGAGGTCATGATGGGTATGCTGGCGCAGGCCGGGGCCACGCTGGTCTCCGGCGCCGAAGCAGCCGATGTGATTGTGGTCAACACCTGCTCGTTCATCGCCAGCGCCCAGCAAGAATCGGTAAACACTATTCTGGAAATGGCCAGACATAAGACTGGCGGCCGGGCCCGGAAACTGGTGGTTGCGGGCTGCCTGGTGGAACGTTTCCGGAACGAGATTCAGCAGAACATTCCGGAGGTTGACGCGGTGGTGGGCACGGGAGAACTGGAAGGCATTCTGGCGGCCGCAGGCATGACATCCGCACCGGTGTCAAACCCTTTGTTTAATATTCTGCAGTCGCGGCCCGAGGGCGACGCTCGCCTGGCTCAGGGCCGTTTTTCGCGCGAGAGCTGGGGCGGCGCGATCGCCGACCTACCCAACTATCTTTACGACGACGCCGCGCCGCGCGTGCTGGCCACGCCGCGGCACGCCGCCTATATCAAGATTGCGGAAGGCTGCGATCATCCCTGCACTTTCTGCATCATCCCCCAGCTGCGTGGCAAGTTCCGATCGCGCCGGTTCGAGTCGGTAATCGCCGAGGCGGAGCGGCTGGCGCTTGCCGGCGTACGCGAAATCACGCTGATCGGCCAGGACACCACCTGCTATGGCGAGGACTTTGGCCTGAAGGATGGCCTGGCTCTTCTGCTGGAAGAACTGGCTGGGATTGAAAGGCTGCGCTGGATTCGCTTCCTTTATGCCTATCCCAACAAGATCACGGGCCGGTTGCTGGAAACCATCGCGGCCCATGACAAGATTTGCTCTTACATCGATGTGCCGCTGCAACACGCATCGCCGACGGTTCTGAAGCGGATGAAGCGCGGCGCAGGAGGCGACATCTTCCTGCGCTCGATTGAGAAAATGCGGCGCACCATTCCCGGGGTCACGCTGCGTACATCGTTCATCGTGGGCTTTCCCGGCGAGACGGAGAAGGAGTTCGAGGAACTTTGCCAATTCGTGCGAGACTCCGAATTCGACTGGATGGGCGCGTTTGGTTACTCCGACCAGGATGGCGCCGGCGCATTCTCGCTAGAGAAAAAATTGTCAGAACGTGAGATTGAACGCCGCCGCAAACACCTGATGCAGATTCAACGCAAGATCAGCAAGCGGAAAAAGAAGGTTCTGATAGGCCAGGAATTTGACCTTGTGCTGGAAGGAGTTTCGGAAGAAAGCGATCTTCTGCTGGAAGGCCGAACTGCAATGCACGCCCCGGAAATTGACGGCAAAGTGTTTGTCAACGATGTGCCCGAGGGGCTGGCGCCGGAGACGGGTGAGTTCTACCGCTGCCAGGTCACAGAAGCCCATGATTACGATCTTGTTGCCAGGATCGTGTAGGAAGTAAATGGCTCGCAAGCGAAACCTTAAGCTGCACTGCCCTATCTGCAGGAAGCCAGTGAACATCAACCAGGCGGAGTTTCCCTTCTGCAGCCCGCGCTGCCGCCTGATTGACCTGGGCGAATGGGCCAGTGGCGCCTACGTGATTTCGTCGCCTGCGCAGGACACCGTCGAAGCCATGGATGACTTCTCCAGGGAGTCAGATGACGAATTGTGAGGACGGGCGCGCACCTCTTTGGGCCGCTCTCGTGGCCACGTTCTTCGGGATCGGACGGCTACGTCCGGGGCCCGGAACCTGGGGATCGGCAACAACCGTTCTGTTGTGGTGGCTTCTGGCCGGCTCGATCACGCCAGCCCGGCAACCCTGGGTAGCTGCCTTGCTCGCGGCCATTGTGATTTTTGTTGGGATTCCGGCCGCGACTCGCGTCGCACGGGCCAGCGGCATGAAAGATCCGCAGTTTGTGGTGATCGACGAAGTTGCGGGCCAACTCATCACCCTGGTCGCGGCGCCGGTCACGTGGCAATCTCTGCTGCTCGGCTTTATACTTTTTCGAGGGTTCGATATCGTGAAGCCGCCTCCAGTCCGCTTCCTCGAACGATTACCCCAGGGTGCGGGTATCGTGATCGACGATGTCGGAGCTGGTCTTTATGCCTTGATCGTGATGCAGGCCGTGCTGCACTTCGGTCTGCTACCGCGTTAATCGGACGCACCGCCAGGAAGCTGGATCTCATGGGAATTTCCGACCGACTGCTGGGAAAGAAAAACGTCAATGGCCACCCGCACATTGAAGCCGTGCATCCCAGCTCCGCTTTGCCAGGGGGGGAAGTGCGCATCATCGGCAGCGGCTTGCGGCCACGGGAATTGCGCCGCCCGCAGGTCCGTTTTGGCGAAGTTGAGGGCGCTGTGGTTATTAGTTCGGACGATTTTCTGGTCGCTCGCGTGCCTCCCGGCGCTTCTTCGGGACCGGTGATTGTGTCCACCAACGGCACGGCCAGCAACCCGCACCAGATCAAGGTAGCGGCCCTCATCGCGGAAAACCTGCATCCGGTGACCAACCCTGCTCTCGATGCCGAGGGAAATATTTTCGTTACCTTTTCCGGCTCACGCGGGCAGAAGGTGCCGGTGGCCATCTACAAAATTGATACCAATTACAACGTCAAGCCGTTCCTGGCCGAGATGACCAATGCCACCGCCATCACCTTCGACCGCGCCGGACAGATGTATGTTTCTTCCCGCTTCGATTGCCCGGTCTACCGGGTGGCGCCGAACGGAACCATGTCCACCTATGCCGAGGGCATGGGCGTTGCCACCGGGATCGCTTTCGATTCGGCCGAGAATCTCTACTTGGGTGATCGCAGCGGCACGATCTTCAAGATCGGAAAGGACCGCCAGATCTTTGTTTTCGCCACCATCGAACCCAGCGTCTCCGCCTATCACCTGGCCTTTGGCCCCCACGGAGACTTGTTCGTGACCGGGCCCACAACTTCCAGCTTCGATTCCGTGTACAAGATTGACGCTCACGGCAGCGTTTCAACCTTCTTCCGGGGACTGGGGCGTCCCCAAGGCCTGGCGTTCGACGTGGGAGGAAATCTCTACGTGGCCGCTTCGCTTTCCGGCAAACGCGGTATCGTCAAGATCGCCCCTGATGCCAAAGCATCGCTCGAAGTGGCCGGCCATGGATTGGTGGGTCTTGCCTTTGCCCCTGGGCGCTCAGCTGTACTGGCCACGACCAGCGCCGTGCATCGCCTGTTGTGGGACGTACAGGGCTCGCCGCTGGTTCCGGATTTGCCGGCGTGAATTAGCTGTCAGCTCACAGCTGTCAGCTTTCCGTGGCAATCGGCTTGCAGCGCAGGCTTCCTCTGTGTCCTCCGTGTCCTCTGTGGTTTCATTTACACTCTTAACCGTGAATGCCGAAATCATCGCCATCGGCTCGGAGCTGCTTACCCCGTTCCGTCAGGATACGAACTCGCTATATCTTACGGAAAAGCTCAATCAGCTTGGTGTCGAAGTGATCTTCAAGACCATCGTTGGAGACAGCCGCGAACATCTCACAGGAGCGGCCACTCTGGCGCTGTCGCGTGCCGACATTGTGATCTTCATGGGCGGACTGGGACCGACCGAAGACGACCTCACTCGCGAAGCGATAGCCGATGCACTGGGACTGCGGCTGAATCGAGATCCCGGCCTTATCGTCGGCCTGGAACGCCGCTTCGCGTCGCGCGGTATGAAAATGTCTCCCAACAATCTCAAGCAGGCGGACGTGATTGCCGGTGCCGTGGTGCTGCCCAATGCCAACGGAAGCGCGCCCGGGCAGTGGATCAGCGGTAAGTATGAAGGGCAGGAGAAAATCATCATGCTGCTGCCCGGCCCGCCGCATGAGATCAAGGCCCTGTTCGACGAGCAGTGCATGGACCGCCTGCGCGCCAAATTGCCGCCACAATTCATTGCCGCCCGGGTTTTGAAGATTGCATTGATGGCGGAGTCGCAGGCCGATGCCCGGGTTGCGCCTATCTACAAGCGCTACGCCGATGTTCAGACCACGATCCTGGCCGGAACCGGGGAAATCCAGCTCCACCTGAAAACCCGCGCCGCATCGCTTGAGGCCGCACAGGCACGCGTGGACCAGCTTGCGGAGGAAATCGAAGAAGAACTCGACGACGCGGTTTTCTCTGACAACGGCGATTCCCTGGAACAGATCGTCGGTTACTACCTGCAGATGCGCAATGCCACGTTGGCGGTGGCCGAATCCTGCACCGGCGGGTTACTGGCGGAGCGCATCACCTCGGTCAGCGGCAGTTCCCGATATTTTCTGGGTGGGGCGGTAGTTTACTCCAACAATTTAAAAACTGCCTTCGCGGACGTTTCTGCCACGCTGATCGAAAAACACGGCGCAGTCAGCGGCGAGGTTGTGGCCGCTCTGGCCGAGGGGATTCGCAAACGTTGCGGCGCGACGCTCGGCATAGGCATCACTGGCGTGGCTGGACCGACCGGTGGCACCGAGCAAAAGCCTGTCGGACTGGTGTTCCACGCCTTGGCGTCCGAAAGAGCAACCGAAGTCGAGCAACGAAACTTTCCCGGCGACCGTAAGCGCATCCGTTGGTACGCCAGCCAGCAGGCGCTCGACATGGTGAGACGAAAATTGATGTAAGGCAGTCGTCAGTCGTCGGTCGTCAGCAGAAGCCACATGGGAACCGCCGCTCCCGGCTGTTCAGCCGGGCGAAGCTTGGCAGTGGCTGACGACTGAAGACCGACGACTGACGACTGCGTATGCGGATTTTCATCGCTCTTGATCTCGCTGACGCCATCCGTGAGCGCCTGCAGCTCTTCATGGATGGTGTGCGCGGATTCGCGCCAGATGCACGCTGGGTTCGTCCTGAGTCGCTGCATGTGACTTTGAAGTTCATTGGGAGCAAATCGGCCGAGGAGGTCGAGGAAATCAGGCAAGCTCTAACCCACATTCCGGCGGGCGCTGTTGAGATTTCCTTTGGCGGCTACGGGTTCTTTCCCACCGTCACCGCCCCGCGTGTTTTCTGGGTTGGCATCGAACCTGGTCCGCAGCTGACCGCTCTCGCGAAAGTGGTCGACGAGGCCACGGCTGCGCTCGGCGTTCCAAAGGAAGAACATGCTTTTAGCCCGCACCTCACCTTGGCCCGTCGAGGAGGTTCAGGCGCGCCTCGCTGGCGTAAGGGAGACGCTCCCAATCAGTCGTTTCAGCGCCTGCAGGAGAAATTGGCGGCTATGTCCGTTCCCGAGTTTGGTACGATGACCGCCCGAGAATTCTTTCTGTACGAAAGCCAACTCGGACGCGGCGGGTCGCGCTACACAAAGATTGCGCGCTTCGGGTTGACGTAGCGCCGGCGCTACGATGATCGACGATCAATGACTACCTTTTTCACCGTCGCGATCAGCTATTTGCTGGGATCCATTCCTTCCGGTTTCCTCCTGGTGCGTATTTTTCGAGGTCAGGATGTAAGGCAAACTGGCAGCGGCAACATCGGGGCCACTAACGTAGCGCGATCGTCGCCGGCCCTAGGTCTGCTAACCCTGCTCTTGGACGCACTCAAGGGATCTGGTGCAGTGGTAGTCGCAATCACGCTGAGCCGTGCAGAGATCATGGGTTGGACCGATTCTAACCTTCCCTACTACCCGGAACATCAATGGACTCCAATGCCAACGAAAGTGGCGATAAGAGCAGCGACCGCCGCGCTGTTCGCTATTGTCGGTCACATATTCCCAGTCTGGCTCAAGTTCCGCGGAGGCAAAGGAGTAGCTACCGCGCTGGGTGCTCTTTCTGTGCTTGCGCCCAAGGCTACGCTCGTTGCAGTGGGAGTCTTTATCGCGGTTGTAGTCGCGTTTCGTTATGTATCTCTGGGCTCCATCGTCGCAGTAGCGGTCTTTCCGCTGCTCGCGTGGCTCCTGCGTGATTATGCCGGCGCGCCGCAGGTCCTGGGCTTCATGGCAATGGCTTCCCTGCTAATCATTGCTCGTCATCACCAGAACATCCGACGCCTTTTGGCCGGGACTGAACCGCGCTTTGAGTGGAAACGTGGGTGAGGAGACATGAGCCGGATCGCTGTCATCGGCGCGGGCGCCTGGGGGACGGGGCTCGCTATCGCGCTGGGACGCGGTGGCACTCATCAGGTCCAGCTCTGGGCACACGAAAAGGAAGTCCGCGATTCGATCTCAACCGGTCACGTGAATGAGCTATTTCTTCCCGGACAGTCCATCCCGGAGTCTGTTTCGCCGACCGGCAGTCTGCAAGAAGCTCTGGACAGCGCCGAAATTGTGGTCAGCGTTATGCCGTCACAGCATTGCCGCTATTTGTTTCAAGAGATGCGCCCCCACCTGAAACCCGGCATGCTTTTCGTCAGTGCAACCAAAGGTCTGGAAGAGAACACTCTTCTGCGCATGTCTGAGGTCATAGCGGAGGTCATCGGTGCCGGAAGCGATGGATCTGGCGATGGTTTTTCCCCGCGCATCGGCGCGCTCAGTGGCCCGTCTTTCGCCAAAGAAGTTGCCCGAGGCGACCCCACCGCCATTACCATTGCTTCGCGTGACGTCGAACTGGCGGAAACCGTGCAGCGAGAGTTCAGCGATCCCCGCTTCCGAATTTATACCAACGCCGACGTAGCCGGCGTAGAACTCGGCGGCGCCCTGAAAAATGTCATTGCCATTGCCGCCGGCGTATGCGACGGGCTGGGGCTCGGCCACAATTCGATTGCCGCACTCATCACCCGCGGGCTGGCCGAGATCACACGGCTGGCTGTGGCCTGTGGCGGACGTCCGGAAACCATGGCCGGGCTGGCTGGCCTCGGCGATCTGGTGCTCACCTGCACCGGGGGCCTCTCCCGCAATCGCAGCGTGGGCGTCGAACTGGGCCGCGGCCGCAAGTTGCCCGACATCATTGCGGGTATGCACGGCGCGGTTGCTGAGGGCGTCTTTACTACCCAAGCGGCAGTCGGGCTGGCGCGCGCCCGTCATGTCGAGATGCCCATCACCGAGCAAATGGACGCGATTCTGCACCGCAACAAGCACCCTGCCGATGCCATCCAGGATCTGATGATGCGCAGTGCAAAGAGCGAGATAGCTCTTAGCTCTTAGCTTCCCTCCAGCCAGGATCACGCAAAACTTTAGACCTAGCTCTTTGGAAAGGTTAACTTGCTACTCTGCTTCTGGGACAATGCATTCATGACTCGTTTCCGAACTGTTCTTCTTACCCTTTCTCTCATTTTGCTTGGCTTCTCCGTGGTGGCCGGGGCGCAGTCCTGCCCAAAAGTGGCTTATACCACTCCAGCCGCCACCACCAGGCAGATGGTCACAAGCGTGAACTGCCTGGTTGCCCGGACCGCAGTTGCACGCACTGAGGTAAATAAGGCCGGGTTCATGGTCGAGAGTTTCCCGGTCATCGGCCCACAGCACACTCGCAGTTATCGGAAAATCGTGCTGGCGGTGCTCTCCGTGCCCACGGGGAATGAGACCAAGACCGGGCTGGCCACTCCCGATAATCCCACGGCCACCGTAGCCGGGACAGCCGGCGCCGAGTGCAAGCTTAAGATCAATTCGGACAACACGGTGGACGCGCAGTGCAACCAGACCGGCGGGAACATCTTCGTCGTGTATACCAACTAGGCCGGACAGTCGCCCTGCGGCCGACTCTCGGCCACGAACTCACAGGTACTTTGGTAACAGACACGGCCTTCAATCCTGGCCTGGCTGGTCATCCTTCAAAGTAAAATTGCAAGGAGGCCTGTAAACGCCATGCCGCGGCGAAAATAGCGGCCGAGCCATTCGTCCTTGAAACTGCCCCTGCCATCCCGTGTCCCGATCTTGTACGTCATACTTAGCGTCCTTGCGCTCATCAGCGTGGTGCCGATGTATTTCTATTCGGAACAGGTTGAGTCCATCAACCGCCGGCGTCTGATCACCAACGAGCAGCTGCTGCAAAACACGGTGACGCGCTCCCTCGCCGACGACATCGGGCAGCACCAGGAATCGTTGCGCATGATGCTGGCCAACCTGTCTTCCGCCCTGCAAGTAGCCAGCGGTGGAGACGTCACGGCCGAGCACGTGGAAGCTCCAGAATTGCGTGCCCTGCTGGAACATTTTGTGTCCTCTTCGCCGGATCTGGCTTATGCCACGCTGCTGAACTCGGAGTCTAAGGGCATTTCAGCCGGGCGCATCGCTCCAGACGCCTTTTTGCAGCGAGACCTGGTGCGCGCCTACGATGCCGCGCGGGAAGGCCGCGCCTATAGTGGCCAGGCCCTGGTGGTGGGCAGCGGCCAGTCCGCTCGCACCGTGATGCTGGTCAGCACCCCTGTTATGTACGCAGGCCGTTTTCTGGGCATGATCGGCGCGGTGGAAGACTTGCAGTTCCTGATCCGCCGCCTGCAGGAGGTCAACCAACGCGGGCTCACGCCTTACGTCGTGGATAGCGAAGGCCGGCTGGTCGCAGGCGCGACTCCTGAATATGCCACCGGGCAGGACATGACCAGCTCGGAAATTGTACGTAACTTCCTCGAGCAGGGTGGGCAGGCACAGCTGGTTGCCGCCACTCGCGAATTCCGATTCGCTGCCGGCAAGAAGAGCACGCAGATGCTCGGCACCTATAGCCCGGTCGGCAATCTGGACTGGGCAGTAATTGTCCAGAAGCCACGGGATGAAGCTTACCGTGGCGTATTTGAGATGCAGCGCACGGCGCGTCTTTTGGCGCTGCTGGCCATCCTGCTCAGCATCGGCATCAGCATCTTTGCCGCGCGCCGCATCACCAATCCTCTGGAAGTTCTTACCGCTTCGAGCCGCGCCATCGCTCGTGGAGATTTCTCGCAGAGGGTTCAGCTCGCCAGCCGCACCGAGATTGGAGAACTGGCGGCGACTTTCAACACCATGTCCGAAGAGCTTGAGCAATTCGTGCTCGACCTCAAGCGCGCGGCCACGGAGAACCGCGAGCTGTTCATGGGCTCCATCCAGATGCTGGCCGGCGCGGTCGACGAAAAGGATCCCTACACGCGTGGACACTCCGACCGGGTTACGCGCTACTCCCTGCTGATCGCGAGAGAAATGGGGCATCCCGAGGAGTTCCTCGAAATCGTGCGCGTGTCCGCCCAATTGCACGATGTGGGCAAGATCGGAATCGAGGACGGCATCCTCAAGAAGCCGGGCGCGTTGACGCCGGAAGAATTCGACATCATGAAGACCCATACCACCAAGGGCGCCAACATCCTGCGTCCCGTGGCCCAGTTGAAAGAAATGATCCCGGGTATCGAACTGCACCACGAGTCGCTCGACGGGCGCGGGTATCCCCGAGGCTTGAAAGATGCGGAGATCCCCTTGCTGCCGCGTATTATTGCCGTGGCCGATACCTTCGACGCCCTGACTACAAACCGTCCCTATCAGCAGGCCCGTGATCCGGAAGCTGCCCTTCGCATCATCCACAACCTTTCGGGTAAGCGGCTCGATCCCATCGCTGTTGCTGCCTTGACCGCAATCTATGAACGCGGCGAAATCCGCATACAGCAGCCGAGTGTGCCAACTGCTTCGCCTTCTGCCCAGACGTCTCCGGCCGAGTCTCTGACCACGCCCTCATCCGCGCCCGACGCTCTTTCGGATGTCATCGCTGTCGCGGCGGAAGCAGCAGGGCGATAACCCTTTAGCGTTCTTTGCGCAGGCTCCTGGGAACCACCACCAACCACGTGGGGACAGCCGGGGGCGGCTGTCCCCACGTGGTTGGTGGCACGGCCGACCGCTATAATTGAATCATGGCCTCCGGTCCTGAAATTTCATGATTCAAACCCTTTTTGGCAGCCTGGACGAACAGCAGAAGCCCAGCTTCCTCGAGCGCATGAAGGAAGCGGTCACGCGCACGCGGGAAAACCTGAGCGAGCGCATCGAAGAGGTAGTTTCTTTTGGCAGGGAGATCGACCGGGCCACCCTTGACGACCTCGAGGCCATACTCCTCAGCGCAGACCTGGGCACCAGCACCACTCACGAAATTCTGGGAAAACTTCGCGAAAAGGCCGACTACAAGCAGATCAAGAATGTGGACGAGCTAAAGCGACTTCTCAAGGAAGAAATCCTGGCAATTCTGGCGGCGGTCGATTCGCAACCAGTATCCAAGGTAGAGGGAACGCCGGAAGTGATCTTGGTCGTCGGCGTGAATGGCACGGGCAAGACCACGACCATCGGCAAGCTGGCGCATGTTCTGCGTTCCGATGGCAAGACGGTCTTGTTGTGCGCGGCGGATACGTTTCGCGCTGCGGCCATCGAGCAACTTGAAGTCTGGGGACAGCGCACGGGTACTGAGGTGATCCGCACCAAAGCCGGTGGAGATCCCTCAGCCGTGCTCTACGACGCACTTCAGGCGGCCTCCTCCCGGAACACCAGCTACGTCATTGTGGACACCGCCGGCCGCCTTCACACCAAGACCAACCTGATGGCGGAGCTGGAGAAAATGCGACGCACGGCGCAGCGCATCATTCCGGGCGCGCCCCACGAGACCCTGCTGGTCATGGACGCCACCACCGGACAGAATGGCCTGCAGCAGGCACGCCAATTCACTCAATCGGCCGGGGTAACCGGCATTGTTCTAACCAAACTGGATGGTACGGCCAAGGGCGGCGTGGTAGTCGCGATCTCTCGCGAGATGGGTGTTCCCGTGCGCTATGTGGGCGTGGGCGAAAAGATCGGAGATCTGCTGCCCTTCGATCCCAAAGATTTTGTGGATTCGCTGTTCGCCTGATCGGCGAAACGCGATCCAATGTACCAAGGCTTTTCTCGAGCACTTCCAGAAAAAAGATGGCGTCCAAAAAGGCAGTCAAGCGCGAACCCGGGAAGCCAAGGAAGCCTTCCCTGCCTTCCGCACAACTCGATTCGAGCAGCAGCCGGGAGCGCGACGAAGCCTTTCTCCGCCGCGCACTTGAGCTGGCGCGTGAAGGTATTGGTTTAACCTCGCCCAACCCCTGCGTAGGGGCAGTGATTGTAGACAGCGAAGGCCAGGTAGCCGGCGAAGGGACGCACACATTCACTGGCGTCAAGCACGCCGAGGTTCTCGCTCTGGAGCAGGCTGGTGAAAGAGCCCGCGGCGGGATTCTCTACCTTAACCTCGAACCGTGCTCCCACCAGGGCCGCACCGGGCCGTGCGCGGACGCCGTCATCGCCTCTGGCATTCGCCGTGTAGTCGCTTGCATGCAGGACCCCAATCCACAGGTGGCCGGACAAGGTTTCGAGCGTTTGCGCAATGCCGGAATCTCGGTCGCTTCAGGAATTCTGGAAGCCGAAGCCAAAGTTCTCAACGAGGCTTTCGCAAAGTATATCCGCTATCGCACGCCCCTGATCACACTGAAGGCTGCCATGACACTCGATGGCAAGATTGCGCCCCCCCCAAGCGAGTCACACCGCTCGACAGCGCTAGGGGGCGGCGGCGCTACCGGAGGCTGGGTCACCAGCGAGATTGCCCGCGCTCACGTTCAGCAACTACGGCATCAGAATGACGCCATCATGGTTGGCGTTGGGACGATTATTGCCGATGATCCCTTGCTCACCGATCGCAGTGGCCTTCCTCGCCGGCAACCGCTCCTGCGGGTGATTGTTGACTCGCGGCTTCGGCTGCCGCCCCACTCGCGTGTCGTCAAAACTGCCAAAAACGATGTGCTTGTGCTCTGCTCCTTCGCCGAGGAAAAAAGAAAGAGAGAACTGCAAGATCAGGGAATCCGCGTCGAGCAGGTCCAAGTGGGGGTGGGAGACGGCCGCCCGGATATGAGAGGAATTGCGCAGCGCCTGGGGGCCTTGGAGATCACCAGCCTGCTGGTCGAAGGCGGGGCCATGATCAACGGCGCCGCGCTGGCTTCGGGTATCGTGGACAAAGTCTTTCTTTACTACGCGCCGAAGATCCTCGACGGCATAGATTCTGTACCGTTCGCCATTGGTGTCGGTTTCGACCGCATGAGCGATGCGGCGCACGTGAAAGCCATCAAGCTGCACCGCTTCGGCGAAGACTTCGCGGTAGAAGGATACTTGCGCGATCCATACGGGGACTAAGCCATCAACAATCAGCATTCAGCATTCAGCCCGCATGCAGGGGAGGCGCTTCCGGTGGACACTCTCACCGACTGCTGAATGCTGAACGCTGAGCGCTCGGTGTTTACAATAGTCTCCGGAGAATCCATGTTCACCGGCATTATCGAAGAAGTTGGACGTGTCGCCGAAATCGCGAGAAAGAACGGCAATCGCCGACTGACCGTCTCCGCGTCGCATCTGACGAAAGAATTGAAGAAAGGCGAGAGCATTGCCGTTAGCGGCGTGTGCCTCACGGCTGTCGAAATCACACCCAGGTCTTTCGCCGCGGACCTGGCTGACGAAACCTGGAAGCGCACGTCTTTCTCCCGCATCAAGAAAGGTGCACAGGTAAATCTGGAGCTCCCCATGCGCGCCGACGGACGCTTTGGCGGACACATCGTTCAGGGACACGTGGACAGCACCGGCAGGTTCCTCGCTCTGGATCGCATTCGAGCAGCGGACGATTACTGGTTGCGAATCGAAATTCCGCCAGAACTGGCGCGTTACGTGATTTTCAAGGGTTCGCTTTGTATCGAAGGCATCAGCCTGACCGTCGCCAAAATCGCAGGAACCAGAGTAACTGCTGCAATTATCCCGCACACGGTGAAGATGACGAACCTTAAGTCGCTTAAACCCGGCGATCCCATCAACCTGGAAGTTGATATTGTGGCAAAGTACGTAGAAACAATGATGAAGAGCGAATCGGTAAACTCATCGCTCACCGTGGAACGACTGGTACGCGAAGGCTTCTAGAACAATCTCTGAATGCGCCTTGAGGCTAGTCTTCTGGCCGATCCGCAACAGCGGCGGCACGTCCGACCGCTCACGAATCGGGCGACCTGCATGCGACGGCCTGAGGACTACCCGGTCACTTCAATCGACGCCTGTATTCCCGGCTCGTCCAGCTTCAGAAACTCCTGTACGATAGGCTCCTCGCATCTCTCCATCTCGTCATACGTTCCAAAAAATATCGCCCTGGCTTCGTGGAGAAACACCACCCGGTCCGCCAGCTTCTTGGCCAGGCGCATGTCGTGAGTGACCACCACGCTGGTCAGGTGCAACTGGATTTTCAGCCGCTTGATCAAATCCCCCAGCAGCTGCGCCATCAGGGGATCGACCATCGTAGTAGGCTCGTCATAAAGCACGCATTCCGGTTGCGCAGCCAGGGCGCGGGCAATCGCGACCGATCGCTTCATGCCCGTGGATAAGTCCGAAGGCAATTGCTCACGCATCTCTCTAACGCCCACCATATCCAGCAGTCCATCGACAATCTGATAAATCTGCTCTTCCGAGAGTTGCCGCCGTTCGCGCAACGGAAAGGCGACGTTCTCCCCGACGCTAAGCGAATCGAACAAAGCTCCGTTCTGGAACACGATGGTGACCTTCTTGCGAATGCGTTCCAGGTCTGCTTCGCCGTAGTCGGTGATGTCCTCATAAGCCACAATCACCCGGCCCGAATCCGGCTTCAGAAATCCCATGATATTCATCAACGAAACCGATTTGCCCACGCCGCTGCGCCCCAGAATGCAGACCGTTTCTCCCGGCATCACGCTGAAGCTGACGTGGTCCAGCACGCAATTGTCCCCAAAAGCTTTGGAGACATCCTTGAACTCGATGTATGGTTCCAGATTGCCGTTCGTGGCCATGAATCAGTCTTCAGTCGTCGGTCATCAGCCTCTAGTTGTCCGGCCCACGTTCCTAATAGTAAATCCTTCCCATCACAACTCGGCAGCTCAAGCTGAGGTCCGAGGTCCGAGGTCCGAAGTCTGACGTCTGGCCTCTTTCCAGTCTTCCTGAGTATTCAGGTTGCGGAACATCGCCTCGGCAAAGCCGTTTTGCTTCATTTCTTCCTGATCAACCACCCGGGTCCGGACTTCGGGGAACAAGCTGTCGATCTTGTTTTTTCCGGCACGCAGGGACCGATCCGCGACTTCGGCGAAGGCGCGGCGGTAGACTGCACACAACGGCTGCAGGCCTCCGCCAGCGCTCGGTACCACGACCACAGCGGCGGTCTGGCGCGCCTGAGAAATCAGGTACTCCAGAAAATTTGACTGAAGAAACGGTAAGTCCACCGCAACGATCAGATTCAGGTCGGTCGCGGTCCGGGCCAGCGCGGCGTGGATCCCGCCCAGCGGTCCACATTCCGGGTACACATCCTCGACCACTGGACCGAAAGCCGCGAATTTCCCGGGGTTGCCCACGATCCACGCGCTTCCCGCTACAGCCCTGGCCAGTTCCAGGGCACGATAGAGGAGCGTGCGGCCTCCCAGTTGCAGGAAAGCCTTGTCCTCGCCCATGCGAGAACTCTTGCCGCCAGCCAGTACAAATGCCGTCACAGAATCCACGTCGTGGCCATGAGTTTCCAAGTCATTGCTCCCTTGGACCGTGAGCGCGCTCGTCGGACGAACGACCAGCCCGTCGTGTATTCTTTCTGTTCAAGAAACGGAGCCTGAATCACAAAACTCTCGAGATTGCCAGCCCATTGCAGGACGATGATTTTATTACACGAAAGTAACCTACCCCAACTGCCAATCGCCGTTGGATGATAGTTCGTCCCGGTGTTCCCCTCCGGAATATAACCATGCCACAGAAGTTACTGGATGTGATCATGCTTGGCCGTTGCTCCCACGAGTTTTCCTGGCCTCGGCGCGCTGCCGATGGCGACTACTACCAGGTGTGCTTGCTTTGCGCCGCAGAGTACCAATACGACTGGAAAACCATGAAGCGCATCAAGCGCGCGGATGGTGGAGCCGAGACGGCCTCTGACACGCCTCGCGGTCGGCCCCAGAAGAAACCGACCTGGGTGCCTCGCGCCCGCCGTTTGAGCCTGCAGGCTCCGCTTCGTTATCGTCCCAAGGGTTTGGGAACCTGGCATGACGGGATCGTCGAAAATCTCAGCCAGTCCGGGGTTCTACTGTTCGGACCCCAGCAATTACCTGTGAACACTCTGGTGGAAATGGTGTTTGAGATGCCGGAGGAAATTTCCGGTCAGAAGAACAGCACGGTTCTCTGCCAGGGCCGGATCATTCGCCGCAAAGAGGTGCGCGGCTCGGAACAGGTTGGGCTTGCGGCCTCGATTCTCGATTACAAATTTCTTCGCCAGAACTAGCTCGGATCGAATCGACGGAATTACTAGTAAGACCAGCCTTTCCCCCAAGCCGGTCCTCCCAGCAAGGGGATAAGTGGTTCTTGGGAAACCGCTTATTGACCCGGCACCTGTTCGGCTCCGGGGCATAATTTTGCCCGAGACCAGAAGCTTTTCTGCATCTAAACTAGAGGAACCGGGTTACCATAAATCAGTAGAGATGAGCCTATGAAAGCGAAACTTTCTGTTTTCGTCACTGCGGTTGCGATTCTTGGAGGTTGGAGGATCGGGGTCGCCTGTACGAAGGCCCCGAAGTACCACGTAATTGCCGCCGCAGTCCGGAACATGCTGGTTGCGGGAACGGGCTTACATCACGAGCAACCAGGATGCAATGCCGAAGATGGAACATCAAACCTGACAGGT